>ENA-UEOJ01000844-UEOJ01000844.1-human-gut-metagenome-genome-assembly--contig:-NODE-844-length-23681-cov-8.494196_pt1 | contig 23681 bp, 27 predicted proteins | sample MGYA00242885_ERZ507886 | MGnify/ENA primary metagenome ERZ507886 (study PRJEB26167, sample SAMN06115505) | human gut metagenome | host: Homo sapiens | place: China:Anhui | collected 2015-08-07 | study... | reverse complement strand
GTCATTGAGAGCCTTGTTGCAGTCTCTTACAACCACGCCCAACTCGTTGTATTTTTTATCTTGCCATCCAGCACCTATTGCTTTTTTCAAATCAGTATAGCCTTTATCTGATAAAAATAATATTTCTTTTAATTTTTTCATTTTACTGCACCACCTTTGTTTGAACTTTCAAATCAATCGCCTCTGTATAATGTTTCCACATTTCAGCATAACGTCCATTTTTATGCTCAAAAATGGATCACGCCTTTTTCGCTGAACAAGCAGCGTTCTTTGATACAAAGGAGCTTGACCTTGTGCCGGGTGAGCTGGTCGATATAGCTTTGGGTCATCCCCCATTCCCGGCCTATCCGGGTCAGACTATGGACTAACACCACATCCACCTCGCCAGCGAGAACGGCCTGTGTGACCTTTCCCATGCCCGGACGGTCAAGGGTCAACCCGCTGCCGTATTCGTCCGCAGCGCCGATAATGGTATATCCCGCCCGCTTTGCGTAAAGCTGGAGCAAGAACCGCTGGTGTTCCAATGCAAAGGTATCGTCACGGGCCACACGGCAGTAAATGAAAACTCTCATATCCCACACCACCTTTACACCGCCGGGGCGTAGCTTAATGCTACGCCTTTTCTCGTTTCCAGCAGGATGTCCCGCTCGGGGATTTTGCGGCGATCCGGCACCTCAAAGGCCCCGATACAGTTGTAGTGGATCGTCACCCGCTGGTTGGTTACACCGTCCTCCTTGACCGCAGGATAGACCTCGATGTGGTCAATCAGCTCGGCTACCATTCGTTTGGTGATCTTGGCGGCGTTGGTGTAGTGGCGTACCGTTTCCAAGAAGTCATCTACATCCATCCGCTTTTCTTCCAGCTTTTTCACTTCCAGCCGCAGGGCCTTGATGCGTCCGGCGTTCTCGCCCTGCTCCTGCTCATAGCGCTTTGCCATTTTCGCAAACCGGGCATCGTCGATCTTGCCGGAAACATTGTCCTCATACAGCCGCTCAAAGAGTGTGTCCAACTCCCGGTCACGGGCCAGCAGCCCATCCAGCTCCCGCTTTTTGCGTACCCGCTCATTTTCGGCTACCTTTGCCGAGCGGCCCACCATCGCTTTGATAAAGTCGTTTTCGTACTCGTTGGCGAAACAGGCCAGCCGATGCACCTCGTAGAGAACGACCTGCTCCAAGAAGTCCAGCCGAATATAGTGGGTGGACGAGCATTTACGCAGCCCCGAATTATGGTTTTGGCAACTGAAAAACTTGATGTCGTGGTTGTTCTGATTAAAGTGGAAGTTCAGATTGCCGCCGCACTCGGGACACTTTATCACGCCGGAAAAGGCGCTTGGCTCTTGGGTGACGGTGGGGCGCTTGCGCCGGGTTCCGGCCTTCAGCGCCTGTACCTTTTCCCAAGTGGGCCGATCAATAATAGCCTCGTGAACATTGAGGAAGATCGCCCGGTTTTCCTCCGGGTTTTCGATCCGGCGCTTCATCTTGTAGGATTTGGAGTAGCTTTTGAAGTTGATGACATCGCCGCAATACTCCTGCGTGGTAAGGATTTTCTTGATCGTGGTATGGCCCCACTTGGTAGGCTCCAAGGTACTTTTGGAACCGCCCCGGCTTGTACCCTTGCTGCGCCAGTAGTAGGTGGGGTTGACGATACCATCAGCGCCGAGAGCGGCGGCAGTTTCGGCCAGCCCGTACCCCTCCAGCGCCATGCGGTAGATACGGCGCACCACATCGGCGGCCACGGGATCGACCACCCAAAACCGGGGATCGTCCGGGTTTTTGATATAGCCATAGGGCGGTGGGGACAGCGGAATCCCGGCGTTGCCTTTCATCTTATTGACGATCCGGCGCTTCTTGGAGATGTCCTTGGCGTAGTACTCATTCATTATGTTTTTGAACGGGGTGAAGTCATCCTCGCCCTCGTCGCTGTCCACGCCATCGGACACGGCCACCAGCCGCACATCATGAAGCGGGAAAAACTCCTCGGTGAGCTTACCCACCTCAATGTAGTTGCGGCCCAGCCGGGACAGGTCTTTGACGAACACCGCCGAGATATACCCGGCCTCGATTGCGGCGATCATTTTCTGAAAGCCGGGGCGCTTCATGGTGGTGCCGGTGATACCGTCATCCACGAAAAAGATGGTGTCCGTATAGCCCTTGTCCTTGGCGGCTTTTTGCAGTATCTTTTTCTGATTGCTGATGCTGTTGGACTCGTTGTCCATATTATCATCACGGCTCAGTCGGCAGTAAAGGGCGGCTGTGCCGAGGGCGGTTTTCTTGCTTGACTGTTTCAAAATATCCTCCTTCCAGCAGTCAAACAAGAGGTTTTATCCTATTTATATTATACCTCCGTTGACCGCCCGTGTTAAGGATGTGGATGAAAAGTTAAGCTGGCTCCAAATCAGCCAACATCAGTTTCAAGAGAATGTCACGCATAGACTCGCCTTTGTCCTTGTAGACGGGCGTGACAATAAATTGGATTTTTCCGACTTGATAAGTGTATTCCTCCTTGGTTGGTACGGGAACTTCCATGTGGGCCTCCTTTCGGCGCAGCGAGAAACAATGACCGACAGTTCCCCTTGTCCCGTGGGGAAACGCAGAAAGGCGGCACCTCGGCGGTGCCGCCCTCTTGCCTTGCTCCACCTTGGGACAGGTTGTCCCAAGGTCAATAGGGGCCGTTCTCAAAGTGCTGCTGGGCCTCCTCCAGCCCGCAGAAGTCAAAAACCTCGTGGAGTTCTGCCACCACACGCCGGATGTCCGTGGGAGAAAAGCCACAGTTTTCCATAGCGTAGATGACATAGCCCCGGCAGGCATTGTTGTTCCACGGCCGGGCCAGCATAGCCGCCAATACAGGATCGCAACTCATAATAGGTTTTCCTCCTTGATAAAGATTTTGGGAGCGCCACGCTCATTTCCTTGGCCCGTCATAAGACAGCGATACTCGACATGACGCTCCCGCTGGGGTGCGGCGGCCGGTCGGGACAGGCGGCCAGCCTGTCCACGCCGGATCGTGGCCGTGGGGTGGCGATGCCCCACTTGCGGTGTTGGTATGGATCGCTCGTCCTCCCGTGGGAGAAGTCACAGCGTACCCACCGCTCGGCTCCCCGGCAAAGCCGGGAGCCGCCGCTATTCAGTTGTCGAGAGGATCAATCCTCTCTATATACCAAGGACAGCAAACACATCAATTCGGACTGGCTTACAGAGTGTCTTTAAGATGTTTTTTCATCTGCTTCAAACCACGCTCTACGGAACGCCGCACAGCACTTTCATTTACGCCCTCGGCCTTGGCAACCTCGCAATAGCTCTTGCCGAGGATAACACAGGCATCCACTCGGCGGCCTTGGATCTCCGGCAGGGTGTTGAGAGCGTTCCAGAGAGTGCAGAACTGATCCATGCGTTCCAACAGCTCCTGCGGGGTCGGCTCGTGCAGACAGGCAGAGTATTCGATCCCATCATTGCAATCGAGGGAATACTGCGCTTTGTTGCGGACGATCCGCCGCTGGTGGGCAGCCTCGTACAGCTTGTCCGCCCGCAGTTCGGCGGCCACTTCATCGGAAACTTCGATATATTCATCGTGGGTGTACCACGGGTAAAACTCTTTCAAATTGATGATAGCCATTATATTTTCCTCCGTTCAGATAGCTGGGTGGATGGCGTTCTGAACGGAGAGGGGGCGGGGATCGACAGCCGGGGCTGCCAGCTTTGGGACAACTTGTCCCAAGGTAAGAATATATAAAAACGCCCGCACAGCATGACGCTATGCGGACGCACGAGTTTTTATTTACATATATGTACTGGAATATTTCATGTTCATGATCGGACGATCCCGGAGGGAGAACTACGCTTTTTTTAGCAGGTGAAAATCACGGGTAGTGTGAAAAAGCAAAATGAACACGACGATCCCTCCATGGAAACCGCCGTGTTCCTCCTAAAGTCATCGTATAAGGCGGTAACTTTGATTGATACCCGCCCCAAAAAACAAAAGAGCCGATAACTCGCACCCAAGGGCTACGGATTATCGGCTCTGCGTCTGTGCGTCTGGCTCTTTGATAATAGATATATGAAATTGTTTGACACAGATAAGCATTTCACTTTTGCATTTGGGACAAAAGAGTGGGAAATTGTCAAGTATCGTGTCCTTTCGGATTTTAAGTCGTGTTTTGCTCTTGCACACAGGACACAAGAGCCATTCAAAAGACTGTTCTTGTATAGCGGACATTGTTCTCTCTCCTTGTTTTTGATCGTCACGGTAGGCCCCCGCCAACTGGCCACAAGCAGCGTTAATATCGGAGCCAAATTGCGTTCGGATATTGACGCTAATTCCTGCATTATGAATGATACGGCAAAAGGCCTTTATTCGTGTGTGGCTTGAGGGCACCATAGTTTCCGTAACTGTCGTTTGATTGTATGGGATTAAATCTAAATGGTATAGTGGCAAATACTTTTTGTGTTTGAATAACAACTTGGTAAGTTGCTCTGCGTGTCTGTCGCTGTCATTGACATCCTTTAGCATGATGTATGCCAAAAACACCTTGCGATTTGTTTGCCGAATGTGCTGATCTAATGTATCCAGTACCTGACCAAGGGGGTATGTTTTAGTTATTGGCATGAGCGTTTCCCTCAGACGGTCAGTAGGTGCGTGGAGGGAATAGGCCAGATTGACTTGCGGATATTCTCTTGTCAATTTTTGAATACCCGGCACGATACCGATAGTCGAAATGGTGATGCGTCGCTGGGACAGCCCGAACAGTTCCGGGGCGGTCAGATCATGCAGGGCTTCAAAAACTTGTGGATTAGCGAACGGCTCTCCCATTCCCATAAAAGAGATACTGTTGATACTGCATCCTTGTTGCATAAAATATAGGATTTGGTCGGTAATTTCATCCACAGTCAAGTTTCTGCGTAATCCCAAAGTCCCTGTTGCGCAAAACTTACAACCGAAGCCGCAACCGCTTTGAGATGAAATGCAAAAGGAGTTCCAGCCCTCTTTATAAAACAGGCCCACCGTTTCCACACGGTTTCCGTCCGACAGTTCAAACAGCACCTTGTCAGTTTGCATTGATTTCTCATGATGGATCGCCTTGATCTCCACAACAGTTTCACCAAACTGCTCCACCAACTTTTCGCGCAGCGTTTTTGGAAGCAACTTCATATCTTCAAAACGCATAATTCCTTGTAGGAACACAGCATCAAGCAGTTGCTTATAACGATACTCAGGTAAGCGCATATCCGCTATGAGCTGTTTCATTTTTTTATACTTGGACATAATTATATTTTCTCCTGCTTATTTAATCGCAATCTTTCCTGTCTTGGTACTAAAACAATTCATCCAGTAAAATATAATATTTTATTTTCTCCCAATCAGGCTTGATCCCCAGTAAGTCAAAAAATAGCTCGACATACTGTTCTTCCCCGATATCCTCCCTGATCGACCGGACGCAGAAGGCAATGTCATACCACTTGTCCGCCCTGCCGCTTCTCCCAAGATCAATAAAGCCACTTACTTTGCCATCTTTCACAAAGATGTTGCTGTCTCCCAGGTCGCCGTGGGAAAAGACAAGTTCCTCTTCGGGCTTTTCCGTCTTTAAAAAATCATACAGCTCGCGCGGATCTTTAAATGGAGTGTCTTCTTCCCAGTTTTCGCAATCCACATCGGCCAGATCGTTATTCAGTAAGTAATCCAATTCGGCTAAGCGGCTGTCTAAGCTATTCGTATAGGGACAATCCGATATGTCGATGGAGTGAAAGAGCCTGATGCACTCCGCATACAGCTCGATAATCTTTTCAGGGCTTTGTTCATCTTCATACTCTTCCGAGCAAAGGACGCCATCGGCCTCACTCATGAGCAGATTGCTCCAGCCATCATGCCGTTCAAAGTGCAGGACCTTTGGAACAGGCAGCTTTCCTTCCAGCCATAGCATCATGTCCTTTTCCCGTTCCACATCATAGGTGGTCCCTTTATACCGGCTGTCCGTCATTTTTAAATATAGGTTTTCATTTTCTCCCACCAGCTTATATACCTTAGCAGGAGACATTCCTTCCGTATCTTTTACGCAGCGGTATTTTTCGATCAGTTTTTTCAATTCCGGTGATATTCTCATTTTAGCCATTTATTATTTCCTTCCTCTTTTCTACAGTATTTGTAGTTTTTCCTGTCCCCGGCGCACCTGTGATTACAATAATTCTACCTTGATTCATCTATATTTTACCTCCACAACTTCCGATTTGTCGTTCTGTTTAGTCCCCAAAGAACCTACTAAACCAGCTACGCTTTTGAACCGGTTCTGTCTCACGCTCCGGCTGATCGGCTCCGGACTTGCCGGAAAGAAGCTGCTGATGCATTGTCCCAGCATGGAGAGCCTGGGCCGCTGCCGCAGTCTGCTGTGCCGTCACCAACGCCGAGCTGACCTCCGCCAACCTTGCGTTCAGTTCCTCGATCTGCTTGTCCTTTACAGCAAGTTGCTCGCTTTTCCGGTCTAATTCTCCCTGCAGCATAGCGATCAAAGTGGTTTCGCAAGTTTCGCAACTTGCTTTCGCCTGTTGCGAAACTTGCTTTCGTTCAACACCTAAATAATGCTGATATATGGCGGTTTTTTGACTTTCGCTGATTGCGAAACTTCCTTTCGCATCTTTCGCAACATGGTTTCGCCTACACCATGCACGAACTGCCTGTTCCGACACGCCACATTCTATTGCAATTTCCGTTATTACACCCGCCAAATATCATCACCACTCTTTCATCCGGAGTTAATCTCAAAACAAATCGCTATGAGATCCCGTCCTTATCAATTTCAAAATCAAAGTCTGCCGAACAACTTTATAGACCAACAGCCAGTCCGGCTCGATGTGACATTCTCTCATGTCCTTATAATTTCTGGAATTAGTGAGAGCATGATCTCGATACGCCTCCGGCAACGGCTGCTCGTTACACAACAGCGTGATCACTTCCTCCAACTTCTTCGGATCGCAGCCTCTCTTGATCGCAAGCTTGTAATCTCGTTTGAACTGCCCCGAAAACTCCGGCTTAAGCATTCAGCGCCTCCATCAGATCTGCAACGCTATCAAACGGACCATACATATCCTCTCCCTTTTCTGCCGCCTCCATCGCCGCATAGGTAACAGCATTCGGCTCGTCAACCTTGACTTCAAAGGGAAGTCCATGACACCTAAGTGCCTGTCGATAAAAAATACCCGTTGCCGTACTCAAATCCATTCCGAGGGACTTAAAGAGAGCTGCCGCCTGTGCTTTCAGCTCCGGCTCCATTCTTATCGTCATATTTCCTTTAGCCATAATAGCACTCCTTTCCTCGTCATTTTTAGCTTGCACTAATATTATATTCAATATTCGTGACATTTGCAAGTGCATTGCAAATGTTTTTTTGCAACTTTTCTATGAACAGTGCTTTCTATATGCTAACACCGCAGCGTGTACATTTAGGGGGTGAAAAAGCCTTATTTCGCGCGGTTTTCAAGCCTCGTTTTCGGTGGGGTAATATAAAAACCCTTACCCGCCCCGAAAACGCCTTGTAGGGCGTTTCTGGGGCGTTTACAGCCCTTTCTTAAATTCCTCCACCAACAGATCGCTCAAAGCCTGTGATGGGCGTATTTTGACCGTTATATGCCCCTCCGGTACGGTGTCCCACCATTTGCGGATCGTTTTCGGATCAAGTCCGGTGTCCCTATGACAATCGGCCTTGCGTCCCTCTGGATGCTCCTGCCGCCACGCATAGACTTGCGCTTTCTTTTCTTCTGCCCCTTTTCTTCTCCATGTGCCGCCAGGATAATCCACTTCCTGCACCGCCCTTGCTCTTTTCAAATGCTCTTTCTGTGATCTACCATTCCTCTTGTTGCGCTCGATGCGAACATCGGTCAGAGCTTCAATATCGGAAATCGTGAAATTGTAATACTCCTTGTCGTAGGCTTCCAGCGCACTCCGTATATCTTCCTCGGTCAATGCGTTCTCATGCTTCACCATCTGCAGATCATCAAAAGCCTCTTTCATATCCTGCCGGAGCTGCTGCTTCGACACACCGCATTTGTAAGCATAGATAGCAAGGCACATCAAAAAGAAATACCGATGCCCGCCCTTTATCTCTCCGATCTGCCGCAGCCACCAATGGTAGAGCGCATACGGATCATCACCATGCACCTTTCCGGCAATATCCCACTTCTTGCGTCCTTTCTCGCCTCTCACAACAACACGCTCATACCACTCCGGATATGCCTCCCTCGCCTCAGCTCGTGTCATTTTGGATGGGCTGAAAGGCTTATTGACATCCACCCTGTTTTCTGGCTTTGCGTAGGCGTTCAGATAATCCAGCGTTACCCGTTCTCCGGTACGGAAAGCGACCAGCTCCGTCCCATGCTTGTCATTGATGCTGCCCACCATGCGGAAGCTCTGATTGATGGATTGATACTGGATCGCCTTGACCTGCGAAGTGCTGCCATACTCCCATAGCCGGAAAGTGAGGTCATATTTCAGACTTTTAAGCTGAATTTTTATATTCGGGTATAGGTCAATCGGCTGCTGGAAAACATAGTAGATATGCAGCCCTGTCCCCGACAGAACAAGGAAAGTCGGCATCGGCAACCGGCGCACTCGCTCCGGATCGCCGCCAAAGCGCAGAAAGAGGTTGCGCAGCTCGGCAAGACCTACGCCATCCAGATCGAAGATCAGAGCATACATCCGCTGGGCGTTCTCCAGCCTGTTCTCCTTTCTGCGATATGCAAGACCGCTGCACAAAGTAAGGCTGTTCCCCTCGACAAACTCCATGTAATCCTGTTCCCATGTGTCGTTATACATCTTCCTGCGCCGGAGCTTCTTATCCTCGCTCTGTTCGTCCCGATACAGATACACAGCGTTCGGATGGGAAAAATCCGTGTGCCGTTCTCCGGAGTTCTCATTGTCCGGAAACAGCTCTTTATAAAACTCATAGCCTCCGACCTCCGGATATTGTGCGCTCAAATACTCGTAGCAGCCTCGATAATTCTCGGTCATATTACCACCTCACAAAAGAAAAAGTACCAAAAAGAAAATCCGCTGCGGCGGGGATCGCCTGCGGGCGGGAAGGGGGAAAAGGGGGAGCAAAAGAGCGGCGGCTACGCCGCCTTAAAGAGAAAGTCACCTCCCCCTTTTCCCCCTCGCTGCGGGGCATTGAAAGTGCCGCCACTATGGAAAACCCGATGGGTTTACCACAGTGGCTTGGAAAACCTCTAACGAGGTTTACCACACTTCCAACACCCCTCCGCTCACCCCCCTTTTCCCCTCCGACTTTCTCCCTTTCAGAGAGAAAAAATATAGGTTGGGAGTACCCTTACAGGGGGCTTAGATTATCAATACAGCAATTCCCTATTTTCAGTTGTTATTATAGCCTGTCCGAAAGAGATTTTCAAGCCCTCCGGACAGGCTTCTTTTACAGCTCCATGCCGCCCATTCCTCGCTGGTGCTGCTGTTGCTCCTGCTGCTGTCCAATCTCCGGATCGGGCAGCAGCTCCCTCGCCTTTTCAAGCAGAGGACGCAGACGCTCCGGCAAGTGTTCTTCCAAGAAGTCCAGCATCCGACCGATGCCGTCCGTCAGACGCTCGGTGAAGCTGCGTTCCTCCTGCAGCTCGGATTGCAGATAATAGTTTTCATCGCGCAGCCTCCGGTTTTCCTGTTCAAGCCTCTGCTGCCGCTGCGCTTCTTCCAGCCGCTTCTTCATGGACGGCACCTGTGACCGCAGACGGGTGTTTTCCTCCGTCAGCTCCTGTACCTTGTGCCGATCCGTCACGCTGCGCAGTGCCATTTTCTTTAGCTGCTCGACCTGATCCACCGTCACGCCCTTTACTGCCCCTGTGAGCGTCTTTTCCGGCTGAATATCATGCAGGGGTGCATTTACCCTGTCAGCCTCCTTTAAGAGCCGCACAGTGCCTTTCAGAGCGTCCCGCTGCCGTTCCAGCTCAGCAACCTCCCGCTCTACTGCCGCTGTCTGCTGCTGCACCGCTTCCAGCCTCGCAGCCGCTTCCTTGAACTGCGGCAAGTCCATGTGCGGTCTGTTCGTGCCGAGAGAGATAATTTCAAAATCGTGCCGCTGGGCGATCTCCGTCAGAGCTTCTTTCTCCCGTTCCATCCACGCCGCCCATTCGGTCTGCTTTCTGCCGACACCGACAAACCCCTGCTGCTTCAATGCCTGTTTCATAGATACCCTTGTAGAAAGTCCTCTTGACTGCTCCGTTGCCACAGGGATAAAATCGACATGGAGATGGGGCGTTGCCTCGTCCATGTGCAGCACCATATTGAACACCCGCAGATGGGGGTTGCGTTCTGCAAAAGACTCCGCAAAATCTTTCAGAGCTGCCGCCGCCCGTTCTCCGTCCGGCGTACCGCACCCACAGTCGCTCATGTTGCCGATCTGGAAGATCGCTTCATGGAACAGCTTTTCCTGTTTACTCTGCCGGATATGCTCATAGTAGTCCGGTATCTTATCTCTCGTTTTGGTTTTCTTTGCGTTGTAGGCTGCGAGAGCTTCATCAAAGACCATATGATAGACCTGCTTCAGATCCTCGTTGCAGAAAACAATGTTCTGCTCCGTCCGGCTCCGGTCTACATTCGCCGCTGAGAAGCTGCGGTTGTTGTGCCGGATGCTCCCTGCACCTGTCATACCCGAAATCGTAACTCCCATAAAATCGCCCCCTTTCCGCTTATTCTTCCGTCCTCTATTTTATCATAAATTTCCGCTAAAAACAACCTCTTTGTTACTTTCTGGTGAGAAAGTAACGCAAAAGCACTTTCACACCGCCACCCCATCGGTGCAGCGGTGTGAAAGTGCTTTGCGCCCCTAAAGGGGAGGGGTTGCCGGAGCTGCTTCACTGCCGGCTCGTGCCTGCTGCTCTGCCAGCTCCGGAGGGGCGCTGCCCCTGCCGTCTGCGGACGGCTCCCCGACCTTCATCCCACCGATAAACTGGAATTGTCTAAAATAGTAAGGCCGTACCGCTTACTATTTTTTCTTTTACTGCTGAAACAGTATCTTTGATTGAATGCGTAGTTGTATCTATAACATTTAATTCATAGATTCCTAAATTAGAAAATTGTTTCCACATTGTTTCAACTAATTCAATATTTGTTTCTCTATCTAACTTTGAGCGTTGATAGCTCGCTTCATAGTTTCTTCTTTTTATACTTCTTCATAATAAACTATCTCCTACACAAATTCCGATTTCTCAGTTTCAAAAACTGAAAGTTTCTTTTTCTTGATAAATGGGGATTAGTTTTCCTTTTTTCCAATCAGCAATAACCACCTATGGTCAAAGCATATTTGTCCCTCCTTGATATAGGGATTAAAACCTGTTTTATCTCCACCATTCAAATCGTATTCCATTTTATCAATAATATCTTTTTGAATATCCTCTGGTGTACTTGTCAAATCCATCCAACTTTGTAGATTTACAGGAACAAGTGTTGTTTCTTCAAGCTGAAGCTCAAAAGCATCCTCAAACAATGCTTCAAATTCTTCTCTGCTAAGTATTCTTGTATGTGAGTTATCACGCATCGTTTCAATAGCGTCATTAGTTTCACGCAATTCTTCTGTAGTCGCTACCATATCCCAAATAACAAGTTTTCCACCTTTTTTCAAAACTCGTTGCATCTCCCGAAAAGGCTTTTCAGGCTCAACAAAATGGTGCAATGAAAGTCTTGTAATCACAAGGTCAAATGTTTCATCTTCAAAAGGTAAGCATTCCGCATTCCCCGATACAAATGATATGTTCTGAATACCTTCTTGCTTTGCCAGTTTTTTTCCCTGCTCCAACATTGCTTCTGTCAAATCCAAACAAGTAATGTCCTTAACATAAGGAGCCACTGCTCTTCCACATATACAGGTTCCAGCAGCAACCTCCAATGCATGTTCATTGCCCTTTGCCTGAATACTACGAATCAAATAATCGGTATATTCTGCCTTAGACATATGATATGAAGCAAATTTCTCTGCTTGTGTACCAAATGATTTTTTCACTTCATTATAGTTATTCATAAACTTTTACCTCGCTGTAAACTTCAAAGTTTCTGTTCCGTACAAACTGGAATTTATCTTCTCTAGACTGCCTAACCAAGCGGATAACTTATTTCATCTCCCCAGCTTAATACAAGTTCAAAATAATCATCTACTTCTAATAATCCATACGACCATAAAAAAGCCCTATCTTTTTCACTAAGTTCATTAAGTTTTTTCCAACATACATTTTTAATTGATTGTTCTTCTCCCGCTGGAACTTCTGGGTCCATTCCAACAATCGCCTCCTGTTCTTCCGAAACATCAACTAAAAATACATATTCTACACTTCCATCTTTGCAATGTAATGTGTTTAGAGGTCTATTAATCACTCCTTCCAAACCACATTCTTCTTTCAATTCTCTTATAGCAGCTTCCTCTGCTGTTTCATCAATTTCAATTCCACCACCTGGAAGTTCCCAAATATATCTATTGAATCGAAATGTTTTTATCATCAAAATCTTGTCATCCCTAACAACCAAAGCCATACTTCTATTACGCACTGATATTCCTCCGCAAATTCCGATTGAGATTTCACCTGTTTTAAGAAATTTAATAACTGTTATATTTTATTATTAAATTCTTCGCACCCCCTTGAAAACACTGGATTTGTCGCAGGTGAGCTTTCCCTTATTGTTTCCCTTGTGTTATATCGTCCCATCAGTGTTTATGCACTCTGATAAGGGCAAATACAAGGGCAAGAAAAATCTATAAGACAGTATAACACAAAATAAAAGTGACATGGTGAACTGATTGAAATGCTTCTTAATTTTTGCTACTACTGATTGATTAAATGATAAGGAGATGGGATACGATGAGAACAATATTTGCAGAATACAATCCACAGTGCAACAGCATTGATGTATATACTAATACGGGCTATATACTCCGTATTGATTGTTGGGAAGCAGAAAAAAATTTAAGAACCACACCTGGATCTGATTGTGCTTTGACATCGCTTGCAATCGATGAGCCATTAGAATATGCAAGGTTATATCTTGATGGGAATTTACAGATGTGGGTAGATGCTGAAGATTCATTAGAGTTATGATTATTCCAATCAAAATCTACTAGAATTTATTAAAAATTAGCTTCATAATTTTAAAAGGACAGCCCTATTGCTATGAGGCTGTCCTTAAAAATACAATAGATAAACCTAGATTATTCTTGCTACTATCTGATTGTTAAATTTTCTGTATTCCATATTGCAAATCTCCCTTTTCGCAATATTTTATTAGTATGAATGCCAGAATCGCTGAAAAAACACGTGCCAATACCGTACTCCACCATATCATAATCTGTCCACCAAATAAAGGTGGTAAAACAAGCATAAATATCAGCATCAATACTGGTTCAATGAATGTAAGAATGTATGACAATCCACTTTTTTCAGTAGCATAAAATCCAGCTGTCGCTATTCTGGTAATCGCAACAAATGGTAATGACACTAAAAATATAGGTACAATTTTAGAAATCTCAATACTTACTTCATAAGAAGCTCCGAAAACCCCTCCAATATTTGCTCTGTTTACATACATGATAATTCCACCACAAACAGCAAGAATTATTGCAAAAATGTATGCCATTCTCTGAACTCCTCTCAGGCTTTCTTGATCCTTCTCACCATAAAAACGGCTCATTAAAGGTTGACTTCCATCACCTACGCCCTGCAATATGAGATATATGATACAGATAATATAGGATACACATGCATAAGTTGCAATAGCTTTTTCTCCCCCATAAGAAGCGGAGAATCGGTTTATAAACACCAATGAAATATTAGGAGTCAATGCTAGCCCAAATGGTGCAAGACCTACTCTGAATATAGCGCCACACATTTCTTTTACATTTTTTAAGGATACATACACATAAAACTTTTTATTATATAATGCGTATATGATTGCAATTGCTGCAGTCACACCCTGTCCGGCTATTGTAGCTGTGGCTGCACCTTTCATGCCCATTTCATATATCCATACAAAGATAAAATCCAGAACAATATTGGTTATGAATCCACCAACCATCGCAAACATTGACCAGAAAGAGTTTCCATAATTTCTAATGAATGGCATCATTCCAGTTCCAAGAATCTGCAATATTGCTCCAAGTGCTATAATTTTGATATAATCTGTCGCATTTGTTAATATAATTCCATCTGCTCCAAGCAATCCTAAAATTTTAGACGAAAAGGAGTAAATAATTATGGTACTGATAACACTTACTATTACAAGAAGCCACCAGCTTGTAGCAATAAATTCTTCTGCCCGTTTTCCTTTCTTTTCTGCTGCATTAATTGAGTAATAAACAGCTCCTCCCATACCAATTCCTGTTCCAAGAGCCTGAATCAAAGCCACAATCGGATATGCAATATTAATAGCCGAAAGTCCAGCATCTCCTATGGTATTGCCTACAAAATATCCATCCACTATCGCATATATTCCTGATAATGCAAATGCTATAATAGATGGAATAACATATTTAAAAAATAATGATTTATGATTCATTTTTCTTACAATCTCCTTCCTTGAAAAGTCTGATAAACAGCTCTGTATTATCATTAAGACTTTCTATATTCTCTAATCCCATTTTTTCGATTACATATATTTCTTTTGAGTGCAGTTTTTCTATGATATCTTTCGTATATTCCATTCCTGATTCTGTGAGGCATATCAGCTTATTTCTCTTGTCTGAATCATCAGATACCATATTGATGTATCCTTTTTTCTGAAAATCTTTTAGTATCGTATTTACCGTTTGCTTAGGTATATTCCATTTTTCACTTATCATTTTCTGCGTGCATCTTCCATTACTTTCATAAAATGAATACAAAGCAAAAACTCCATTTGAAGACAGTCCCTGATCCTTTGACCATTCCTCATACATTGCTGTACATTCTTTCCATAAAGCATAATATCGTTGCAACTGTATTATCATATTATTATCTTTTCTCATCTTTTTCCTCCTTAAATTAGTACGAATCCGGACTTTTATATTATAGTCCGAGTTCGTACTAATTGTCAAGATTTATTTATATACTTTTTCTTTATATAAACAATCAATAGTCCCTTACTAAGGACAGGAAGATTATGAAATTTCCCTGTCCTCTTTTAATAATATCCTCGTTCTTCCATCCAGTCTTTCACATAACATCTGATTCCAATATAAATAATATGCGACAGTAATAGCAATACAATAAGATTTATCGGATTAGCGTTTTTAATCCATTCTCCAAAGTAAATTACAACAGCTGTACTCGTTATCGCTACCACGATACTGATGATATCCCAACAATATTTCCGGTAGATTTTTCCTACCTGATAACCAATCCCGATTATCAGCCACCCGGTTATTACGAATAAAATTGCCATGACAGTACCGGCAATCAGCCAGTACACAATCCCGGAAAGAATACTGTTAGGTATTCCACTGCTTAACTGTCCGAAAGAGTCTGCACCTGTCACAAACTCCCGAAATAAACTTCCCATTCCTTTTCCTAACGCACCGAAAAAGACGATACAGTCGTTAAGGAAAACCGGCGAAAGAATCGCAGTAAACAGTGTTGTTGTTATGCTGTACCATGCCAGTAGAAACAAGATACTTTCATAACCAATCGTCATATTTTTATATTTCTTTTCTAACTGGCTTTTACGGCTATCGCATTTTTCTTTTGCTTTCCGGTAAGCAGTACGGTCACATTTTTCACATTTCTCATAAGGCACTTTTTTCTCAACAGCTACCTCTACCGTCTTTTGGTGTGTCTGTGCATAAAGTTTTTCCTGCTCTGCTTTTTCATACTTAAATTTCCATGCCACGGCTTCTGCGTCGGCTCTTTTCCTGCTGTCTGTCTCGCTGGTCAATCGTTCCTCTGTTTGCCTTAATCTTGTCCGCAATGCTTCGATATTCTCGGCTCTGTTTTCGCTGTTCAATTTCTCGTTCAAGGTCAGCGATTCGCTTAGCTGCCTGTTTAGTTCCTGGATTGTCTGGTCTTTCTGATCCAGTTCGTCCTGCATCTGTTCGGTCATCAGCAGAAGTTCTTCCACCTGCCCGACGTTCTCTAAGTTTCTGCATTCGCTCATCGATCTCCCTCGCTTTCTCTATCTGCTGTTTAAGGTCAGCAATTCGCTGTTCTGTTTCTGCAATAAGCTGTTCTCGTTGTTCAGCTTCTGCGTTAATTCCTGCCATTGCTGATTCTCGTTTTCCAACTGTTCGATTCTGGTTTTCTGTTGCTCGATCTGTGAGAGCAGTTCTTCTGTATCTGGCAAAAGATTTAGCAGCCTGGATAATTCGCTGTTTAAGCTTTTTAAACTCTGGTTCTGCTCCTGAAAAGACAGGAGCTGCCTGTCCCGTTCCTGCAATTCCTGTACCATCTCTGCCATAAGATTCTGCTGTTCCTCGATCTGGTTTATCATTGTCTCCATCATGGGAATGACTTCCCGGCTTTCTTCTAATGTCACGCAATCGCTCCTTCCATTGTGTTAATGCACTGGATACTTTTCCAAAAGAAATCTGTATTTTATCCAGCAGTGCATTTTGTCTTTTTATGATCTGGTTTTCCTCTACTTTCCATGAAGTAGAGGATGTCTGTCCGTTTTGAAATTTCTCGTCAATTTTTCTGGCATCTGCGCCCTCATGGATCGTCGGTATCTCTAATTTTCCCTGCCTTGCATAAGAACGGTGGTCAATGTGATTTTCCGTTTTCAAATGTGCATTACAGACGTTTGCCCATTCGCTCCGCCATAGCTCACAATTTTTCGGATTGTTCCACCCGGTAGCATCGGTTAATACACGTTTCCACTGTTTGCGGTTCCTTGTCCCGACTTTCTGGACTCCATTTTCATCAAGTACGGGGATTCGGATTCCATGACGGTCAGGGTTCTTTTTATCCTGCCACCAGTCCGGATGGGATTCATCCACCACAATATTTCCATTTTCATCTCTGACAAACTCCCAATCCTTGATTTCTTTGTTACCCCATGAGTGGTCTGAATTGAATGGTCGCAACGTCACCAATAAATGCACATGGGGATTACCATCTCCTTTATCGTGGATACTCCAATCCGCACACATTCCCTTATCTACAAAGGTCTTTTGAATATATTCAGTTGTATAATCAATCTGTTCCTGTCGGCTCCATTCTTTCGGAAGCGAAAATTCAAATGACCTGCCGAGTTGTGCATCCGAGGTCTTCTCAATCTTCAAAACTTCATTCCATAAACGCTGTTTCTGAAAAGTAAGTTTAAATTTTCCCAGTGCAGCATCTTTGTTATCTGCTCTTTTATATCGGGCAGATTTCTGAAACCGTCTGATATTTTCAGCAGGTACGTTCAGCCATTCCTGTGGTGCATTTTCACACATCAACAGGCTGGTATAAACGACTTCTTTTTTGGCAGTGTAGTAGCTGATCCTGCCTGTTTCTTCATTTTTCATCACATCACCATTGAGATACGCAGATGCTGATATGATGGATTTCCCTTTGCTGCGTCCAACAATCTTTACTGTATAATGAAAAATCGCCATGCTCCGTTTCCCCCTTTCTGCCGTATCCGGCTTTGATTTCCGGCAGGTAACGTTTTCCCAAAAAGAAAATGGTATCTGCCGGAACGCCCTCTGCGTAAGAGTGCCCTGTGCATAACAGCCTGCATGGAATGCGCCCCTCTGGCGAAGAGTGCCTCCTGCGGCATGAGCAGGTCTGGCTGAAAGCCCCGCCGACGGAACGAGCCCGGCAAGCGTAAGCGCAGACCGGTTGCCACCTGTGGCAAACTTATACGGACGACCTCTGGTTGTCCATAAGTGCGCCCTTCATGAAAAAGCAATGAAGGGAATGGAAACTCCACTCCCTCCGGCATTACACTTCCTCCGTATTTGCAACTGGCTCTTTCTGCATTGCCTTTGAGAAGAATTTCCCATTTGCTTCCTGCCTTTTTAAGAAGCCGATCAGCTTTGGGATATCATCTTCCTCAATCGCAGAACCCAGCACCGATTCCACCGCACCACCAATCTGGCAGAGCCTGTGTGTCCGCTTTTTAGTTTCCACATCTTTCTGACGTTTCTTCAGTTCCCGTTTCTGTGCTGCATACTGTTTTGCTTTCTCAAGGCTTTCCTGTTCTTTCTTTTCCAACTGGAGCATACGCTCCTCATAACTCTTTGTTGATCTTGCCATAAATATCATCGTCCTTTCTTTTTCTTCCAAACATAAGTTTCCTGTTGTCTGTCAGACGAAGTACATGGTATAATCTGTTTGCGTGTAGGTATATCATGACTCCGGTCTGATAGAACCTTTGGCGGTTTCTTCGGGAACCGCTTTTTTAAGTTGAACCGTTTCTTGTGACTGCTTTCACATTTCCCTTATCCCTCAAGTCCCTGCCCTCGTTGGCTTCCATAAAAAGTTCCAGCATATCCGTTTTGATCAGGACTTTTCTCCCAACCTTCAATACCGGAAGTTTCTTCCACTCTACCAACTTTCGCAGGGTGTTCCTGCCAATTCCCGTATAATCAGCAGCTTCCTCAATAGATAAGGCAATCTTTCTTTGCGTCATATGACCACCTCCTTTCGAATTGCATTATGCAATTTCATTTGTGCTGTCAGTATAGCGTGTTTATATTGCTTTGTCAAGCATTATGAAATTTTTCTGCTTTTCTTAAAATTGCATATTGCAATATATTTTGTTGCGTGGTATAGTAATGACATACCGAAAAAGGAGGCACATCAGCATGAAAGATAAAGAACTACGCAAGCTGATCGGCAGCAGGGCAAAACAGCGCCGTCTCGAATTAAATCTGACACAGCCTTATGTCGCAGAGAAGATGGGAGTTACCGCTTCCACAATCCTGCGTTATGAGAATGGTTCGATTGACAATACCAAAAAGATGGTACTGGAAGGTCTTTCGGAAGCACTTCATGTATCGATTGAATGGCTCAAAGGGGAAACCGATGAATATGAAACTGATATTACGGATAAGAAGGAATTGCAGATTCGTGATGTGATGGGCGATATTCTCAAACAGTTACCTCTTGATCTTAATAAAACAGAAGACGCTTTTTCTAAAGACTTACTGCTGTTAATGTTAAAGCAATATGAACTGTTTCTGGATTCGTTTCAGTTCGCCTGTAAAAATTACAAAGGCAGTACCAAAGATGCGGACATTGCCAAAGTAATGGGATTTGAATCGAAAGATGAATATAATGAGATTATGTTTCTCAGAGAGATCACACATACTGTCAACGCATTTAACGATATGGCAGATGTGATAAGGCTCTATTCAAAGAAACCGGAAGCAGCCGAACAAAGACTTGCCAATCTTTTATCCGAAGTTATGTATGAGGATTCTGAATCGGTATAGTAAGACAACCGGAGTTGTGATATACTTACACGCAAGAAGCATTTCAACAGTTCCGATTGTCTGATATCGAAAGGAGAAATACAATTATGGCAAAAGGATCTGTTAGAAAAAAAGGAAAAAAATGGTACTATCGCTTCTATGTAGAAGATGCAAGCGGTAAAATGGTTCAGAAAGAATATGCTGGAACCGAAAGTAAAAGTGAGACGGAAAAACTTCTCCGCAAAGCACTGGAAGATTACGAAAATAAGAAGTTTGTCGCAAAGGCAGACAGCCTTACGGTAGGAGAGCTTCTGGATATGTGGGCGGAAGAAGAACTGAAAACCGGGACACTCAGCAACGGCACAGTGGAAAATTATCTTGGTGCAATCCGCTGTATCAAAAAACACCCGATTGCAGACCGCAAACTGAAAACAGTTACTGCCGAACATTTACAGGCATTTCTTGATCTGCTTACATTCGGTGGTGAGTTTCCAGACGGGAAAGTAAAAAAGGGATACAGCAAAGATTATATCCATTCTTTTTCCGCAGTGTTACAGCAGTCATTCCGTTTTGCAGTATTTCCAAAACAACTAATCAGTTTCAATCCGATGCAATATATCAAACTGAAACGACAGGCAGAGGAAGTTGACCTCTTTTCCGATGATGAAGTGGAAGAAGGCACACAACCGATTTCGCATGATGATTACGAGCAACTTATCAAGTATCTGGAAAAGAAAAACCCACCTGCCATTCTACCGATTCAGATTGCGTATTATGCCGGGCTCCGTATCGGAGAAACCTGTGGTCTTACATGGCAGGACATTAACCTTGAGGAACAATGCCTGACCATAAAACGCAGTATCCGCTACGACGGCATGAAACACAAAAACATTATTGGACCAACGAAGCGGAAAAAAGTTAGGATTGTTGATTTTGGCGATACCCTGACTGAAATACTGAAAGCTGCCAGAAAGGAACAACTCAAAAACCGGATGCAGTATGGCGAATTATATCACCGCAATTACTACAAAGAAGTTCATGTGAAAAACAGAGTCTATTATGAATACTATCACCTTGACGGAACGCAGGAAGTCCCGGCAGATTACAAAGAAATCTCCTTTGTCTGCTTAAGACCGGATGGCTCTTTGGAACTGCCGAGTACACTCAGCATTGTATGCAGATCAGTGTCAAAGAAACTGGAAGGATTTGAAGATTTCCATTTCCACCAGTTACGTCACACCTACACCAGCAATCTGCTTTCCAATGGGGCTGCACCGAAAGATGTACAGGAACTGTTAGGACACTCTGATGTCAGTACCACAATGAATATTTACGCTCACTCAACAAGAAAAGCAAAACGGGATTCCGCAAGACTTCTTGATAAAGTAGTGAGCAATGCTTAACTAAAAATTTCCCTTATTTCCCTTGCGGATTCCGCATAAGGGCAAAGATAAGGGAAAATACATATCATTTCACTATCTAAGAGGCTGTAAGCCTTGAAAAATAAGGAAAGTTCAGGAAATCTCTCCACAAATTCCGATTTGGTAAACCATCTATACAATACCATACTTCATTGTCCATTACAATAATTGCATCGCTCCCGCTTATTCTCATCAATTCTGCAACTATTATATTGTGATATTATGCTTACTCTTAGGCTGTCTGTTCACTTTTCTTTGCGTGATACGCTTCACGTCTCATAGCCAGTGTTTTTTCATATCTTACTTTTGCAATAGGGTCTCCATTCAATGCATCGTCACGCATTTTTCTGTAGCTCTTCACTGTGGCTCTAACCTGATACTGTTTACGCTCTGCAAGCTGACTCTGTGCTTCCTGATCTCCGGCTTCCGCCCTGGCTCTCAAGGCTTCCATCTGCTCCTTTCTTCTTGCGGTATGCCGTCTGTTGTATACTGCATTTCTCTCTTCCAAATATTTCGCATATTCAGGGTCATTTTCTGCTCTCTGCTTACGCTTTTCTGCTGATTTCCTTGAACGTTCTCTTGCAATAGCTCTACGCTCCTCAAACTCTCTGACGGCTTCCTGATTGCCTTTTTCCGCCTGCTCCTTTAATTCTGCCAAAGCAATCTTTTTCTTCTTTGTAGCACGCTCCTGACGTTTCTTTTCCCTATCCAATGCCAAACGTTCTTTCTCTTCCATCTTCGCCCGATATTCAGGGTCAGACATTCTCAATTCTCGCATTTTTTCAGATCTCTTACGGTTGTTCTGTCTGCCTTTTTCAAGGATTGCTTTATATTCTGCCATAGCTTCAGGATCTCCAGCTTCTGCTTTTGCCTTGATCTCTGCACGCTTCTGATTTCTTTTCTGCGTAGATTTCTTAGAAGATTTTCTCTTTCTTTCAGCAATCTCTTCCGCTCTGCGTGCTTCTTCTGACTGCAAGGCTTCCACTTGTGCGTCTTATATCTGCCGCTTGGCAAGCGGATACGCTCACCGTTTTCATCAAGGTCATATTCCTTTTTGGACTTCGCAGCCCACGCGCCGCGCTCGTCAAGGGGGCGCATGGTAAGCATAATATGACAATGGGGGTTGCCGCTGTTGGTGTCGTGGATAGCAAAATCCACACACATTCCTTTAGAAACAAATTGAGAGGAACAGTATTCCCGGACAAGCCGGATCTGTTCCTCTCTGGATAATTCTATGGGGAGCGCCGCGTCAATCTCTCTGGCAAGCTGGGCGTTCCCGGCTTTCTCGTAAAGCTCCACGCTGTTCCACAAGGTTGAACGGTCAGAGAAAGAGGGCGGGGCATGGGGCGGCAGCATGATTTCTGTATGGACAACGCCGCCTTTGCGGGTGTAGTCATGGGTCATTCCGTCCCATTCGTTTGTCAGCTTTTCGCCGCTTCGGTAGGCGGCTGCGGCAACGGCTGATTTGCCTTTTCCTCGGCTCACAATGCCGATGTTCCAATGGTAAATGGCTATGGGTATCACCTCCCGGATAGGATAATAAAACCCGCAAAAATGGTACAGACGCCAACGGCGGGTGTACTGTTTTTGTGGGTGTGCAGGGATAGCCGCGAAGCGGCGCAAGGGGTGCAGCCCCTTGTTGCGGCAAAGCCGCCATATCGGAGCGCGGGGAAATCTCCCTGTGCGGAGATAAGCCCTCGGCAGAGCGCACACGCCCGCAAGGGTGTATAAGTGCGCCCTTAGTTCCTAAGGGATTTTCAGCTTGTCGCTCCCTCGGCTCGTTTTTTCAGATATTCCCGCGCTGGTTCACTCGTCAAGGCAAGCCGGAGAAGTGCTGTGGCTTCCTCGTCGGTCATGTTCTTTGCTTCCGGCACAATGCTTTCAAAGACTGCGCCCCGGACGATAAGGCGGTGGCTGCGCGTTCTGCGTTCCTCTTTGGATAGCTTCTGACGCAACATCTTTTCCCGGTTCTCAAACTGCCGGATTTTCTTCTTCCCGTCCTCAATCTCGGCGGTCAGTTCTTCGCGGGTTTTCTCTCTCGGTTTCGTCATGGGTGTCGCTCCTTTCTGCCCGTAGGCATGGAAAAGGGCAGTCGATTTTCTCGGCTGCCCTTGCAATATGAGGATAAGATTATTCAGTTTGCTGCGGGGTCTTGTTCTGATACTTCTTCACCAGAAGTTTGGTTATTGGGGAGTGGGTCATACCCGTCTGGGTTTCCGTCGAGGTCTGTGTTATGATAGTTTTCATACAACCAGTATTTCCCCTCAATCTTGACTACAATGTTATCGCCATATTGATAAACTTCTGCGCCAACAATAGGGTGATTTGCCTGGAAGTTTTCTTTGGGTATGCCGTCCAAATAATTACCTGCGTCATTTGTGCCTTGGAAGTTGGTAACATCACTTTCAATGACACCTAAATAAACAAAATCGTCTTTCAATTCGTTGAACGATGTTTGCGAAGTGGACTGCTTATACAAGGTGTCATTAACATAAATCATCGGTGCTGCGTCTGCTATACCCGGAGTAGTAACACTATCGTTGTTGTGGGGAAAAAGGGAAATTGCCGCGACGCATACTAAAGCCAAACAAGCGGCAACAACTCCCCATTTAACCCAAATCAGCTTTTGGGTTTTCTTTTTGTAGCTGATAGCCTCATCAACATACTTGGTGTCAAGCTCGCTCATGGCTTCGGAAAACTTCTTCGCGTTCATACGAACACCTCTCTTTCTATCAAGTATTGTTTCATCTTCTCGCGGATACGGGTCAGCCGGACGGAGATGTTTTTCTCCGAAATCCCTACAAGCTCGGCTATGTCCTTGTAGCTGTCGGCAAACCAATAGCGGCGCATGAAAATAACGCGGTTTTCGCCGGTCAGCGTGTCCAAAACTTCCTCGATGATACGGGCTAACTCTCTGGACT
>ENA-UEOJ01000836-UEOJ01000836.1-human-gut-metagenome-genome-assembly--contig:-NODE-836-length-23819-cov-5.791045_pt1 | contig 23819 bp, 20 predicted proteins | sample MGYA00242885_ERZ507886 | MGnify/ENA primary metagenome ERZ507886 (study PRJEB26167, sample SAMN06115505) | human gut metagenome | host: Homo sapiens | place: China:Anhui | collected 2015-08-07 | study... | reverse complement strand
TGGTATACTCCTTTATTTTAACTGTATCGTATCTATTGTACTATCTGTCACCAGATAATATTTGTAGGAACCTCCTGCAGGAAGCAGAAGCCGGGCACTCTTACCGAAGCTGCCATGGTATTTTTCCACACCGTCCGTTGTAAAGATCTGGCACTCCGATTCGTTGTAGATCACCATGTCATCATCCCCGAAGAAAATATCCGTATAATCCACATCAAAATAGTAGCTGCCCACCTTTGCCGCCGAAGTATTGTACACATCCATGCGGTACTTTGTCTCCGCCTGGTCCGAAAGGAACACCAGTCCTACATATTTATCGCTGTATAAAACCGACTGGATCTCGTCGTCATACAGGTATTCTCCCGCCGTCACAGGCTTCTGGGTACCCGAATAGATCATAAGGCGGCTGTCTCCTACCGCAAACGCTGTATCATTATTCATAAACTGCACTTTCGGCACGACCAGGTCGGAATAAGAATATGCGCTGACCATATAATCACTCTGATTCTCGCCCACCGGTCCGAAATTGTAGAATGTCACATTACTTTTTACTACGCCTGCATCCACATACAGGTAACTGATTGCCAGAAGCTCTCCGTCCGGTGACAAACTGACGGATACCGGATAACCTCCATCCGTCATATGCGCCTGTCCCGTGTAGCTGTTGGTACCGTCCGCTTCGTAAGTCATGATCCATGCCACATCCGTATCCGCCAGCACTGTTGTCACTCTTCCCGTTTCCGACACTGTGATATTTCGGATCGGCATGGTCGTTGTAATAGTTCCCAGTTGCTTGTCCGTATTCTGCACGTAGATCTCACGGCCGTTATAACTGCCGATAGCTGCCACATCGCCACAAGTAGCGATCTTCACATCCTGGATCACATAAGTCTGATTCCACTTTACATTTCCCTTGGCATCCGTACAGTGAGCGCCGTCTTTACTATATGTAAGAATACTGTTTTTCAACCGTATGTCTGTGGCATCCGATGAGACCTCCCGGCTAGTGGAAGATACGGTGTCATATCCCGTATAGATATGTCTCTTTGCCTGTACCACCACAAGAGCAAGTGCCGCTCCCAAAGCCGCCACCACCAACAGCACCCGGTACACGATTTTCAGCCGGTGTTTACGGATCTTTTTCTTATAGTCATCCTGATTCTTTTGCCGTTTTTCTTTTTCTTTCAGATAATTTTTAATATCTGCTGCCATGCATTTATTTCCTTATGTATCCTTATATCCTACTATTGTGTAACATTAACAGTATACCATAATCTTACCTTTTGAAAATAAGTTTTTTACGGCAGAAGGATTTCCTGTCCGATTTTGATGTCATCCGGATCTGTGATTCCATTCAGTGCACAGATTTCCGACACTTTTGTATTGCTTCCGTAATTGCGTAAAGAGATACCGATCAATGTGTCACCTTTCTTGATCGTATAAGCCGTCGGCTGTGCCACAGCTGCCTGTGTCTGTGGTGTTTCCGATTCCACTGTCACTTCAGGTGTCGGTTCCGGTGTCGGTGTCACTTCCGGCTGCGGTTCTTCTGTCACCTCTGTTGTGTCTTCCACAGCAGCTTCTGTCTCCATCGTCTCTGGCACAGTGGTCTCCGCTGTAGCTGTCGCGTTCTCTGCCATGGCATTGTTTTCCTGCCGCAGTGCAGCTTCCAGCTTGTCCTCTGCCACGAGTGTACTGACCTGGTTCTGTTCCTCCACCGCATCCGGTAATTTCTGCTCCATGAGACTGCTCATCGCCTGCCTGGCCGTCTCCTCCAGGGATTCCCCGGTGTTTTCCTGCCGCATCAGTGCCAGTGCCATAACGCACAGCAGTACGAACACTCCCGTGGCTGCCATCTTCATCCGGCGCAGTCCCTCCGTAGGCATGGGAATAATGTTATCCCTATGTTCCGCTCGTCCGGTATATTCGACACGCCCGGCATGTCCGCTTTCCTGTCTCTGTCTGCGTTCTTCCTGCCGCTTCTTTACGACCTCATATTTTTCCTGATTTAGTTTCTCCGGTTCCGCTTCCTCTCCCCGGTTCTCCAGCATATACGCCAGCATGCTGTCATTTTTTTCATAAAATTGTGCATAACCTGCCACATACCGGCAGATCTCCTGCTCACAGATCCGGAAGCCTTCCACCATCTCGCCATTCAGGATCTGATATCCTAAAAATGTCATTTCCGGAAAATACTTTTTCCGCAGCTTCTCGATCTCCTGCTCCTGTGCCTGGGACAAGTGCCGTATCGGTTTTTGCAGAAAATTCAGTTTCGCCGAACCATAGGCGAACAGATAAGCCACACCATTCTCCGTTGTCCGTCTGCCATACAGCGCAATGGCAATGTCTTTGTTCTGTGCCATCCCATTCATTTGTTTTATGTAAGATACCACATAATCTTCCACATAGACTCTGCAGTGCTTGTCCGCCTCTCCGATCTGTGTTATATTTTTCGGTAATTCCATACAAAAAACACCTCCCATGCCGTTTCTATCAGTTATCACTAACTATATCATCCGCACAGGAGGTATTTTAGCGTTCTTTGTCGCGTCCTTAAAAAAACACTTCGACAAAGTTTGCATAACTATTTATTTACTCGAATTTGTATACGGTCACAGAATCATAATCACCATTTTCCCCACCAAAGATATAAGAAGGGAAGTTCTCATGATGAATGGTATCCGGATAATACTGGGTCTCCAGGGCAAATCCGGTTCTATTGTCATAGACTGCGCCTGCTTTGCCCTCTTCCGGTGCGATAAAGTTGCCCGCATAGAACTGTACGCCGGGCAATGTGGTATATACCTTCATCACTCTGCCGCTCTTCGGTCCTTTCGCAGTCGCAATATGTTTCAGGCTGCCATCCCAGTCATCAATGCAGAAATTATGATCATAGCCACCTGTCAGCTTTAACTGTTCAAAGTCTGCTTCAATATCTCTTCCGATCTTCTTCGGCTGTGTGAAATCCATGGGTGTGCCCGCCACTGCGCAGATCTCACCGGTAGGAATGGATCCCGGTACCACAGGTGTGAAATGGGAAGCTCCCAGCCATAATTCATGGTCCTCAATTCTGCCGGTACCTTGTCCGTCCAGATTAAAATAGGAATGATTGGTCAGATTAAAAATAGTCCGTTTGTCACTGGACGCATGATAATGCAGTCTTAAGGCATTCTCCTCGTCCAGGGAATAGGTGACGGACACCTTTTTATGTCCGGGGAAGCCCAAATATCCATCCTCGTCCTCCAGAGAAAAGGTGACACTGTTATCTCCCGGTACCGCATCCCAGATTCTCTTATGGAAGCCCAGTTCAATATGTGTGTGCAGGTTGTTGGGTCCGTCATTTTGATCCATCCGATAATCCACACCGTCTAATGTATATGCTGCCCCTGCGGTACGGTTCGCACAGGGTCCGATCACTGCCCCGAAGAAGCTGTAATTCTTATAATAACGGTCCACGCTGTCAAAGCCCAGTGTCACATCAGCTGTCACACCTTGCACATCCGGTACCAGGATTCCTACCAGATTCGCACCGAGATCTGTTACCTTTGCCTGCATTCCCTTGCTATTGCTCAGGGTATACAGAGATATCTCTCTCCCTTCCGGGCTTTTTCCAAATACACTTTTTGTTACTGCCATTGTCTTCTCCTCCCACATTTATTCATTTTCTCTGCTGCTTATAACTCCACTCTGCCTTCTAAGGCACGGAGCAATGTTACCTCATCGATATATTCCAGATCACCACCCACGGGTACTCCGCTGGCAATTCTGGTCACCTTGATCCCAGTCGGTTTGATCAATTTACTGATATACATTGCCGTAGTCTCTCCCTCCAGGCTGGAATTGGTCGCAATGATCACTTCCTGCACATCTCCCCGCAGGCGTTCCATCAGTTCCTTCAGCTTGATATCACCGGGTCCCACGCCCAGCATGGGAGAGATGGCACCATGCAGGACATGATACACACCTTCGTATTTGCCGGTCTTCTCATAGGCTGCCAGGTCTCTGGTATTCTCCACAACCATGATCGTATGATGATCTCTTCTGGGATTTGCGCACACCGGGCAGATTTCCTTATCCGTCAGGGTATAACACTCCTTACAGTACCGAACATTGGCTCTGGCCTCGATCATGACATTCGCCAGTCTGTCCACACGGTCCTTCGGCATATTGATCAGGTGAAAAGCCAGTCTTTGTGCGGACTTACTGCCAATCCCGGGCAGGGCTGCCAGTTCATCTATTAATTTATTGATCTGTCCGCTGTAAAGTTCCATTAGAAAGGAAATCCTCCTAAGCCTCCGGTCATTTTGCCCATGAGCTCTGCATTCGCTTCGTCAGCCTTGCGCAGTGCCTCGTTGGCTGCTGCCACAATAGCATCCTGTAATGTCTCGATATCCTCGGGATCCACGATCTCCTCTGCCAGTTTAATGGATGTGATCTCCTTTTTACCGTTGATGGTCACTTCCACAGCTCCGCCGCCTGCGGATGCAGAGAACTCCCTGGTCTCTAATTCCTTCTGTCCCTCTTCCATCTGACGCTGCATTCTCTGTGCCTGCTTCATCAGATTGTTCATATTACCGGGCATTGCGCCTCCGGGGAATCCACCTCTTTTTGCCATGTTATTACTTCCTCCATATGATTTATAATTGATTTCTCAGTGCTACGCACTTTCGAAATCATAACATATATGTTTACTCCCCTCATAGGAAGTCCGCTTTGCCTGCAAGCAGTCACGCTGCCTTTCTATGGGTGAGTTATTACTATATCTTACCTTATCTGCAAGCCTGTCGCAATCCTAAATTCACGCAGGATCACTCCTCTTCGTCGATCTCCATGTTGATGACCTTGCTAAGATCCACGTAATTGTCCTCGAACTGGCGGTCGCTTTCCACCGTCTGGATCGTCACTTCGATCTCCTTGCCGGAAAAGTCAGACAATAAAGCCTCCAGCTGCTGCTTATTCTGCTCGTGGGCTTCTCCCTTGAAATAATCGGAAGCCAGTCCATCCTCCAACACCACCATGAGCTTATTGTCTCCGCCCAGGCTCAATCTGGCATTTTTCAGATACATCTTCATGGGATTCTCTGCATTACCCACAATGGCCGGCCATTTCCGCACGATCTCCTGTACATCCTCGGGGATAGCCTTGGGCAGCTCCGGTTTGGGTCTCGCCGCGCCACCCTGCGGTCCCCCCTGTACTCCGGGAGCTCCCGCAGGCATTTGTGCTGTAACGACAATGCCGTTTTCCACTTTTTCTTCCACCTGACGGATACGATCCAGGACAGCTTCCTGATCTGTCTCCATCTCCGGCTTGCACAGTTTGATCAGCGCGATCTCTACCAGGATACGCTTCTGCGCTGCATAGCGGATCTGCCCGGACAGCTCAGAGAAAATATGGATATAGCGGATGATCTGATCCATGGAAAGCATGGAAGCTTCTTCCTTCAGATTCGCCAGATTATCCGTGGACATATCTATGACATCCTCCAGATTATCCGCTGTCTGTACCAGCATCAGATTCCGCAGATACCAGGTAAAGTCCGTGACGAACTGTACCAGTTCTCTTCCCTGCATGACAATCTCTTCCAACAGTTCAATGCATCCTAACACATTCCGGTCCATGACGAAACGCAGCAATCTGCTGAACACTTCCGTATCCACTGCCCCCAACACATCCAGGGTCATGTCGTAGGTCAGCTCCTTGCCCAGATGGAACGCGATACACTGATCCAGAAGGCTTAGCGCATCACGCATGGAACCGTCCGCTACTTTCGCAATGTAGCGCAGAGCTCTGTCCTCCACCTGTACCTGCTCCGTGTCCATCAGTTCCTTCATACGATCCGTGATGGTATCAATGGAGATTCGTTTAAAATCATATCTCTGGCAACGGGACAGGATCGTAATGGGGATCTTGTGCACCTCTGTGGTCGCCAGAATAAAAATAACATAAGAGGGCGGTTCTTCCAGAGTTTTTAACAATGCGTTGAAAGCTCCGGGTGAGAGCATATGCACCTCGTCGATGATGTAGACCTTGTATTTTCCCTCCGCCGGGGAATAGGATACCTCGTCAATGATCTCACGGATATTGTCCACACCGTTGTTGGAAGCCGCGTCGATCTCGATGACATTCATGCTGGCTCCCGCCGCAATGGCCTTACAAATACGGCATTCCCCACAGGGGCCGTCCTCTGTGGGGTGTTCGCAATTCACTGTTTTCGCAAAAATCTTCGCCACCGTAGTTTTACCGGTACCTCTCGTTCCGGTGAACAGATACGCATGGCCGATCCGGTTCGCCCGTAGCTGATTCTTCAGTGTGGTCACGATATGATCCTGACCTTTGACATCGGAAAAAGCATCCGGACGAAACTTCCGGTATAGCGCTGTATATGACATGTGTTTTCTCTCTTCCTAACTTTGTTCTGCCGTGAAGACTTTCTTAATCGCCAAAGCAGATGCCCAGCATCTTCGCCTCCTGTACGATGGTGGCATCAGGATCCACGGTCTTAAGCTTGCCCGCTACATCCTCTAACGGAACTCTTACGATCTCACGGTTCTTATAGCCTACCATGAAGCCGTACTGGTTGTCCAGGATCAGCTTGCCTGCCTCGGAGCCCAGACGACTGGCGAATACTCTGTCGTAAGGGCAGGGGCTTCCTCCTCTCTGCATATGACCGGGTACGGTGACACGTACTTCTCTGCCGGTCTTCTCCTGGATCTGCGCAGCCACTTCATAGGATACGGAAGGGAACGGATATTTTTCCATCTTTTTCTTGTAGTCTTTTTTGGTCAGGGCTGCATCCTCTTTGGAGATAGCACCCTCGGCTACCGCAATGATGGTAAAACGGCAGCCTTTTTTGTCTCTGTCTTCAATTTTCTCGATCACCTTATCGATATCATAAGGAATCTCGGGAATCAAAATGATATCCGCACCGCCGGCCATGCCTGCATTCAGGGTAAGCCATCCTACCTTATGTCCCATCACTTCCACGATAAATACTCTGCCATGGGAAGCCGCTGTGGTGTGGATGCAGTCGATGGCATCCGTTGCAATATCCACTGCACTCTGGAAACCGAAGGTCATATCGGTGCCCCACAGATCATTGTCAATGGTCTTAGGCAACGTTACGATATTCAGACCTTCCTTGCGCAACAGGTTCGCAGTCTTGTGGGTGCCGTTACCACCGAGAATTACAAGGCAGTCCAGCTGCAGCTTGTAATAGTTCTGCTTCATGGCTTCCACTTTGTTCAGCCCGTTGGGATCCGGATCCTGGATCGTCTTGAACGGGGTCCGGGAGGTTCCCAGGATCGTGCCGCCCTTGGTAAGGATGCCGGAGAAATCCTTGTCTGTCAGCATGCGGAAATTACCGTAGATCAGTCCTCTGTAGCCATCCAGGAAGCCGTAGATCTCCACCTCTTCCTTACCGTTCGCCAGTGTCTTCACCACACCTCTCATAGCTGCGTTCAGGGCCTGGCAGTCACCACCGCTCGTTAACATTCCGATTCTCTTCATCGTAGGATCCTCCGTTTCTATATTTCACTATTTTCTCTTGCGTTTGCTGTAACTATGCAAAACTGTCTTCGTTCTGCCAATACTTATTTCTATTTTAATACATTTATTTTCATCTGAAAATAGTTTGTTGTAATTTCCGGCAGATTTCTCCCCTATGGCAAAACAAACCTCAGAAGCACCGGGCCTCTGAGGTTCGCTTATCATCTTATCATACGTTATTTGAATTTAAACTTTCCTTTGATCATGGTCACGTAGACAGCTGCGCCGCCACCGCCGACCACTACGGCTCCGGCTGCTGCCGCTGCCGCCACACGGCCTGCGTTCATTCCCTTACCGGAGGTCTCCGTTATCTGCTCTGTGCCGGATTCCTGAGAGCCGGAAGTCTGGGCGGTCATGGAATCTATCCGCTCCTCCTGCGGTGCTTCTCCACTCGATTCCTGCGTGTCCTGTGCCTCCCCGGAGGGCTTTGCCGCATCTTCCTTACGGTTTTCGTCCGCAGCGGGTGTTGTCGGGGGCACGGGAATTACAGAAGGCTTTACCACACCGGGTGTGGCAGGCGTTGCCGTGGCTACGGGAGGTGCTGCCGCGTCCGTGGCCTTCCGGTCCGTATTGGACGCCTGACTGCTGTCATCGTCGTTACTGGCAGCAGGCTTCTTCGGTGCGATCTCATAACCGCAGATCGTACAGATTTCCGCCCGTTCTGTGGTGGCCGCGCCACCGGATGCATGCTTTTCCGTATTGCTGGTGATTCCACAGACACCACACTTATGCCAGTGTCCGGTCATATCGGACAGATATCCTTCTGCCCAGCTATGATCCGTCTTCGGAAGAACGATCTCTGTCGCTGTTATGCTCTTGCTTCCATCCGCGGATGCAAAATACAGTCCGCAGACGTCGCAGGTCCAGTATTCGATGCTGCCCTCTGCCTGACAGGTGGGTTCCACCCGGTCGTGGCGGTTCAGCGGGCCGTGACCGGAGTTCCATGTCTTCGATACGGCGGGGCTTGCGTTATAATCATCGGTTTCCGCATAGCGGATCTGTGCAGTCACCTTCTCGTTGTGACCGACTCCGGCGGATTTGGTCTGCCCCCAGTCCGTTCCATCAAAGCTGAACTCCACGTCAGTGCGATCTGTGGTGATCTGCGCCGCCAGATCATTGCCGCTGACGGTAAAGGTCATGTCAAAGGCATCCGGATCCGGGGTATCCTCGCGGTCTGCTTTTGCGGTTCGATGTATGGTTATATCCACACAGATGTCTTCATAATTTTGCGACATCAATACAATTTGAATAGCCGCAAAATGATTGATATCCTCCATGGTGTTTTCTCCCAATGTGAATATCAGCTTACCTTCCGAATATCTGATAGCCTGGTCTGTTGCCAAAACGTTAGCATCATCTGACTTTACCGTACTGTTTAATTCTGTCGTTCCCCTGTCTTCCGGCAGTCCCGGTATCTGTACTTCCTTCTCTCCTTTGGCTGCCCAACTGTAATATAAATTCTGCATTGGAATTGCCGAAACTTCCGCCTTTTCAATTGCCAGCTTCACCGATGCAGTCAACGGCTGATAGTATTCCGGATGCTGTGCCGGGGTAAATGTTGCCGTGTAGGTTCCATCGTCTCCGAAACAAGGAACCTCGTCTCCGATGATCTGCCAGGTTCCATCAATTGTCTCACTCCCCAGTTTTGCCGACAATCCGGTCACTTTGAGTTCTCTCAGCTTATTGCCATAGGTTCCACCGGCAATGCCCTCACCTCCTACAGTAAGTAGAGCCGGGGCGATGTCAACGATCAGATTCTTCGTCTTCTCAGAGAAGAAAGAATTGTCATTTCCTTTGTAGACGAGGGTAAACGTGGTCGCACCTGCAGTCCGCGCATTGTAGGTTGCGGTGCCGTCCCGGAATTCTGCCGCATTTACCACCGTGGTATCCCCGATTCGGATCTCAAAGCTGCCCTCCGTATCTTCCGCAGGGATGGTCTGTCCGTTTGGCGCAAGGTTTACCAGTGCCTTTACATTAAAAGTAATATTCTCTCCATAGGCGGGAGCGTTGGTATCTGCTCTCTCGAACGACAGACCTGTGGTGTAATTCACACCAACTGCATTATTCTCCCCAAGAGAAGGGTAGTAGGCGATTCCCTTCTCTTTGTCGTTGGCTTTCTTCGTCCAGATGGCCGGATCAAAGCCATTGTCTTTGAGTTCTTTGAAAAAGCTGGAAGAGGTCAGTTGCAGGGTCGTACGCCCCAAATTGCGTTCATCATCTGCTTTACATATATCATTATTGAAATAGCAATTTGTTGCACCTCTATCTCCACTATACACTATTCCTGCACGATCTCCATCACCTGCAATAGCAGCTATACTAATGCAATGATCGATAACTGTAAATGGACTATTGCCGCAGATTCCTGCCGCCGCAGATCTTCCCTGCACGTCTCCTGCAAAAAAGCACTGGGAAATCATAGTACCTTGTCCGGCATTGCCGCAGATTCCACCTGCTGTATGCCCTTTTACCGTTCCAGTAAAGGAGCAGCCATAAATTTCACCCACAGACAAATTTCCGCAAATTCCTCCTGCAATGTCACTCGAAACGATGGCTCCGTTGGCAGCCAACAGCATTACCTTACCGCTTTCTTTTTCACTGTTTAGGGTTTTTGAATAGCCTATTGTGCCAAATAAACCAGAACTATAAGTCTGCTTATCTTCTGTCATATCGATATGGCCTATCGTATGTCCGTCTCCACTGAATTTTCCTGTGTACGGAGTTCCTGGATCTCCAATGGAACTGAGTTGTACTCCACTCACATCAATATCGTTCCCCAGGACATAATTTGCACTCCATTTTGCTTCATCCCTCACCCGTCCGATGTCTACGAATTCCTCCGCCGTGGTGATCAGGGTATAGATATCCCAGTCGTCGCCATTCGTTGTAACATAGTTGTATACCGGTACGGAAGCAGTCTTCGTCTCTCCGATCTTTGCCACCTTTGTCAGATTGATGTAAGTCCCTCTGGCTGTACCAAATCTACTTCCTGTACCTGTAGCCTTTGCAGTGCTGGTATCGACACTGCCCTCATTCCAGATTGTAGAATCCAAACCATCCGGAAGTGCACCGCAAAGCTGGCTGGTAGTCAGGGGAATCACCTTATCGCTTGCTCCTTCTCCCACACCGGCATTATTCAAATCACTGTTGTAATAGCAGTTGCCGATAAAGTTCATATAATTCGAATCCGTGCTTCCAGCTATGCCACCAACATTTTTGCCCTTCCCTGTAATCTTACCACAATTCAGGCAATTACTGATTTCATACTTATTCGCTGATGCACCGGTAATACCACCTACATAGCTATCCTGTTGAGAAACTGTTACAGCACCTATATTATAACAGTATTGAACTACGCCGTTTCCAACGTTTCCTTCATAACTGGCAGTGCCCATGATTCCGCCTGCTGTAAAAATTCCACTTACTGAACTACTATTGTAGCAGCCGGAAATATTTCCTATCAGACTTCCGCATACACCGCCTACCTGCCGCCTCGCACAAATCGTGTTTTCGATACTATAGCAGTCAGAAATATTTGCTCCTACTCCAGCAATTGCGCCCACAAAGCTTTTACCAGAAATATTAGCCCCCTTTACTGTGACACTTTTTATATAGCTGGAAGCAGTGGTAAAGTTGCGGCACTCTCCAAACAGACCCACATAGTCTCTATCTCCTGTAATTGTCATTCCGGTTATTGTATGTCCGCCGCCGTCAAAGCCTCCCCAGAAAGACTTGCCACCTGTACCTATCGGCGTCCACTCCTTACCGTTAAGGTCAAGGTCAGAAACCAGCAGAAAATGCTGCCTTTCATAATCCGTGCCATTATTCACCTGCTGCGCCAGATACGCAAGCTGCTCTGCATTTTCAATCCGCCAGGGATCATTTTCCGTACCGGTGCCTCCGGCAAACCCACTTGCAATCGTACCGTCCCACACATCCGTCTCCGCTCTCGCACTCACCGGCACGGCGATCCACACCAGTGCCGCCAGTGCCAGCAGGGCCAGCCTCATCTTCATGCTCCATGCTTTTGTACTTTTCTTCATAACCCTCATGCCTTTCTATATCCTGCAAAATTTCAAATATTTCCCAACCCTTTGCAGATGTAAAATCCAATTTTGTTTTTATACTGCCCGTATCATTTATTATACCAAAAAGTCAATAGTAACGTCAATATTTTCCATACTATTCGTCTCATATTTTTATAAAATTTTGTCAAACAAGTGCGCCCACCGCAAAATCGAGCAGGCTGGCTCATCGTAAACACAAAAAAGGAGCCACCGGATCTCTCCGGTCACTCCTCGTTGCCTTCTCTGAAAAATATATCCAGTTTTCCCAGACATTTGATCAATGTCTTCATTTCTTCCTCGTCCAGATCCCGAATGATCGTATGGATCATTTTCCTGTGGAAATCTCTGTGGTGGAAAAAAGCTTTTCTCCCCTTCTCTGTCAGGGTCACCAGCACCACACGTTTATCTCTGGTGCTGCGGTTGCGGGTGAGATATCCTTTTCTCTCCAGACTGTTCATATTCGTGGTCAGGGTACCCACGGTAACGTGGAGTTCCCCGGCGATACGGGACATACTCTTTGGTTCCTCGATGCCGATAGCCTCCAGAATGTGTATGTCATTATTTGTAATATCCTTGAATTCTTCTGTTATGACCGCCTTTGCCTCTGCATCCATCACGTTATGGAACAGGTTCACCAACAGTTCATTCAGTACCCGGTTGTTGCTCTTCTCCATAGTTTTCCCAATAAATGTCTCTCTGGTATACCGGCAATACTCCCGGGCCGCAGGCTTCCTGTCTACCGGACCGCGTCCATGCCGTTGTCGTGTCCTTAGTCGTTATCAGTATACCGTCTACCAGGTCATCACGCAAGCCCCAATCGTAAGCCCGGCGCCAAATCCCGCCAGAACGATACGATCGCCGCGGTGCAGCTTTCCCTGCTTGTGCAGTTCATCCAGAAGCACCGGAATGGAGGCGGAGGACAGATTGCCTACCCTCTCCAGATTTGTAGGAAATTTTTCACGATCCGCATGAAGGCGTTTCGCCACTGCATCAATAATACGTGCGTTGGCCTGATGTAATACGAACATATCAATATCCGGCACAGCAAGTCCGGCATCCGCCAATGCTTCCTCGATGCACTGCGGCACCCGTCTGGTGGCGAACCGGTACACTTCCTGTCCATCCATCTGAATATAATGTTCTCTGTCATCCGTCTGCTGTTTTTGATCCGTTTTTGCCGCTGAAGTCCTTGCATATGGGGTTGTCAGTTCTCTCGCTCCGCATTGCAGGACTCCGCCACCGGTGCCGTCGGAGTGCAGTGCCCGGCCCAGAATTCCTGCTGCCGGTATCCGTTTCTCCTCCGCCGTCTCCTGCATCCCTTTCTCTGTCTCCGGCAAAGCGTTACTGTATTCCACCGCCCGAGACTCCGTCCTGCATCGCTCCACAACTACCGCCCCGGCGCCGTCTCCGAACAGGATGCAGCTGCCCCGGTCCGTCCAGTCCACCAGCTTGGACAACACTTCGCTGCCGATGACTAGCGCATTTTCCGCCAATCCTGTCCTCAGATAAGCATCTGCGGTATTCAGTGCAAACAAAAATCCGGAACAGGCCGCATTCACATCAAAAGCCAAAGCATTCACCGCGCCGACAGCTGCCTGTACCTGGCAGGCACAGCAGGGCAGATACTGCTCCGGAGAACAGGTTGCCACTAGGATCAGGTCGATCTCTTCCGCTCTTTTTCCTGCCTGTTCCAGCGCTTTGCGGGCAGCTTCTGACGCAAGTGTCACAACCGTTTCGCCAACTGACACATGTCGTTCCGCAATACCGGTTCTCTCCCGGATCCATTCATCCGAGGTTTCCACCAGCTGTTCCAATTCTTTATTTGTAACGATCCTTCCCGGAAGTGCACTTCCGGTTCCGGTGATTCTTATGGTCCTCACGCCATTTCCTCCATGATATCCACTGTTCTTTCTATTTTCTGCGCCCGCCAGGCATTGCTGCCGCAGAACAGCAGTCCGTTATCCACATCTCCCATTGCCGCATTGATCAATGCTCTGGTGATGCAATAAGGTGCCGTCTTCGGGTCGCAGGTCTTAATGCAATGTCTGCATCCGGTCATAAACCGTTCCCCGGCCGCCACCTTTTCCAGAAAAGCATTCTGTATAGCTCTGCCCGGCATTCCCACAGGGCTTTTCACAATGACAATGTCTTCTTTCCGTGCGCTGAGATATGCCTGCTTGTATGCCTCCGCCGCATCACATTCCTCTGTGGTCACGAAACGGGTTCCCATCTGTACCCCTGCAGCCCCGAGGTACAGGCAATGCTCCAGATCCCTCCGGTCATAAATACCGCCTGCAGCGATCAGTGGAACTTCCAGTTCTGCTGCCTGCCGGATCATTGCCGTAAGTTCTCTCTCATAGTTCTCCGGTGTGTAAGCATCCAGTTCTTCCCGCTTAAATCCCAGATGTCCGCCAGCCAGCGGCCCCTCCGCTACAATGAAATCCGGCTTCCTGTCGTATTTTTTCATCCAGTATTTTGTGACAACCGACAGGGCACGGGGACTCGACACGATCGGAGCCAGCATTGTCCGGTGGCTGCGCCCTGGCATTCCGTTTTCCGTCTCTGCCACAACTCCGGGCAGATCTAACGGCAGCCCCGCACCGGAGATAATGCAGTCTGTACCGGCCTGCACTGCTGCCCTGACATAATCCTCGTAGCGTTGCGTTGCCACCATGATGTTGACACCGATGATACCGCCTTTTGCGATCTGCCTTGCTTTTTCTATTTCTTTTCCGATAGTGCGCAGATTACAGGCGATGGGATCTCTGTCAAAATCCTGCTCCCGGAAACCGATCTGGGCAGTAGAAATGATGCCGATCCCACCTGCCGCAGCCACTGCTCCCGCCAGGCCGGACAGACTGATTCCCACACCCATGCCTCCCTGGATCACGGGAATATCTGCATGTAATTCCCCCAGGATCATTTTTCCGTGCTTCATCCCACATCACCTTTCGTTACCGCTTTAATACTTGCGGAACCTTTCATAACGTTCCTCTGCGATCTGTTCACCGGTCATGCCGGTATATTTTTGCAGAAATTCCTTGATATGTTCCTTGAGATACCCACCGATGGCTTCCACAGTACTTTGGTCTGCCCCGCCGTATTCCGGTACGATCCGCTCGATCACACCAAGCCGTTTCAGATCTTCCGAAGTGATATTCATGACTTCACTGGCTTCTCTGGCTCTGTCGGCATCCTTCCATAATATAGAAGCAAAGCCTTCGGGAGACAGGATCGAGTATGTGGCATTTTCCATCATCCATACCTCATTGCCTACCGCCGTAGCCAATGCTCCGCCGCTGCCGCCTTCTCCGATAAGGATACACAATACCGGTACTTTCAAGGCTGACATCTCCAGCAGGTTCCGGGCAATGGCCTCACCCTGGCCTCTCTCCTCCGCCTCCACACCGCAGAAAGCTCCCGGCGTGTTTACAAAGCTGATAATGGGGCGGTGGAATTTCTCCGCCTGTTTCATCAGGCGCAGTGCCTTACGATACCCCTCCGGCATGGGCATTCCGTAATTGCGTCTGGCACACTCCGCAAAATCCTTGCCCTTCACATCTGCCAGCACTGTCACCGGCTGCCCGTCCAGGAATGCCACCGCACCTACCAGTGCTTTATCATCCCCATAATAACGGTCTCCGTGAGCTTCCACTACATAATCGAAAATGTAGGGAATATAGTCGGTCGCTGCCGGTCTGTCCACTCTCCGAACGGTCTTGACCTTTTCCCATGCCGTTCTGGGGAGTGTCAGGAATGACCGTTCCTTCACAATCTCCGTAGGTTCAAAATGGAAGTCAATATTTTTCTTAAAATCTGCATAATTCCCCTCACTGCACCGATGCGTCGTGATCAGGAAATATAAGGTCTTCTTCAGATTCTCCCGGCGGACGATACCGTCCACAAAACCATGCTCCTGTAAAAATTCCGCTGTCTGGAAGCCGTCAGGGAGACGCTGTCCCAAGGTCTGCTTAATGACTCTCGGTCCTGCGAAGCCGATCAAGGCTCCCGGTTCCGCCATGATCACATCTCCCAGCATGGCAAAGCTGGCCGTTACGCCACCTGTGGTGGGATCCGTCAAAATAGTCGCATAGAGAAGTCCTGCTTCTCCATGCCGTTTGATCGCTGCGGAGGTCTTTGCCATCTGCATCAGCGACACAATTCCCTCCTGCATTCTCGCACCGCCGGAACAACAGAACAAAAATACAGGCAGTCGCAATTCTGTCGCCTTTTCAATTGCCCGGGTGACTTTCTCGCCGACCACGTGTCCCATGCTTCCCATCATAAATTTGGATTCGCAGATGCCGATCACAGCCTTTTCCCCGTAGATCTCGCATTCACCTACGGTCACAGCTTCTTTTACGCCGGATTTTTCCCTGGCCTCCGACAGCTTTTCTTCATAGCCCTCATATTTCAGTGGATTGCTCTCTTCTATCTCCTCGAACCAGGGCTGAAAGCTTTTCCGGTCTGCCACCATGCGGATCCGGTTGTGGGTCTTCACCCGGAAATAATAACCACATTCGTAACAGACATATTTATTTTTCGCTGCCCGGTCTCTGTTTATCATTTTCTTACATTTCGGGCATTTGATCTCTGTTTCTATCGTTACATTTCCCATACTTGCACCTCTTATTTTGCGTCACTCTTATCTCTCTGTCCCACTCATAAAAAACTTCCGCAGACTATTTTTATTTTACTGCAAAGGTAAGTTCTGCTTTCGCCGCCAGTTTTCCGTTTACCGTGGCGATCGCTTCCCCGACACCCACCGGGCCCTTGCTGCGGATAATGGTGGTCTCCAGTTCCAGGGTGTCTCCGGGGCGCACCATCTGTTTGAATTTTGCCTTGTCGATCCCTGCAAAATAAGCTGTCTTGCCTCGGTTTTCCGGCAGAGACAGGATTGCCACCGCCCCGGTCTGGGCAAGTGCCTCCAGGATCAGTACTCCGGGCATCACCGGATTTCCCGGAAAATGTCCGGCAAAATACGGTTCATTGAAGGTTACGTTTTTGCGTCCCACCGCTCTGACACCAGACTCCAGCTCCTCGATAGTATCGATCAGCAGAAAGGGATGTCTGTGGGGCAGGATCTCCATGATTTCCTGTGTGTTATATACTGACATGATTCCTCCGTTCCGCGAATAGCATCTTGCCAGCAGATGCCCCTTCGCATTCCGTTCCGATTATTCCATGTACTTCTTTAGCAAGAGACTGGCATTATGTCCGCCGAAGCCCAATGAATTGGTCAGTGCATAAGGCACCTCTTCTTCGTAGCTGTCCCGACAGTAATTCAGATCCAGTTCCTCCTCCGTCTCACGCAGTCCCACGGTACGGTGGATATAGCCTTCCTGAATTTCTTTTACGCAGGTGACGAATTCCACTGCACCAGCTGCTCCTAAAAGATGCCCTACCATGGATTTGGTTGAATTGATCTTCAGATCATAAGCATGTTCTCCAAATGCGAGCTTGATAGCTCTAGTCTCGAACAGGTCATTATGATGAGTGCTGGTTCCGTGTGCATTAATATAAGTAAGCTTCTCCGGCGCCACCCCGCCGTCTTTTAAGGCATTCAGCATGGCGGTGGCTGCTCCGCTGCCGTCCTCCGCGGGGGATGTAATATGGTAAGCATCCGAAGAACAGCCATAACCGATCAGCTCCGCATAGATCTTCGCTCCGCGTCTCTTTGCATGCTCCAGTTCTTCCAGTACCACTACCGCCGAGCCTTCTCCCATAACGAAACCATTGCGGTCTTTATCGAAGGGAATAGAAGCTCTCTGAGGATCTTCACTAAACGACAATGCTGTCAGTGCGGAAAATCCGGCAATGCCGATGGGTGTAATAGAACTTTCCGTTCCTCCGGCTACCATCACGTCTGCATCACCGTACTGGATCGTACGATATGCTTCTCCGATGGAATGTGTACCGGTTGCACAGGCAGTCACAACGTTCAGGCTCTTGCCCTTCAGCCCATAGGCAATACTGACATTGCCTGCTGCCATGTTGGAGATCATCAGAGGCACCAGCATGGGGCCTACCCTGCCGGGGCCTTTTTCCTTCAGGCGGTCATATTCCCGCTCCATGGCCTGTAAACTTCCGATGCCGCTTCCCACACTGCAGCCCACCATATACGGATCTTCCTGTTCCATAATAAGACCTGCATCTGCGATCGCCTGTCCGGCAGCCGCCACGGCGAACTGGCAAAACTGCTCCATTCTGCGGGCAGATTTTTTGTCCATATATTGTGCAGGATCAAAATCCTTCACTTCTGCCGCCAGCTTACAACGGTAATCCGCAGTATCAAAATAGGTTATCGGACCGAATCCGGTTTTGCCCTCTTTGATACCATTCCAGAATTCCTCTACGCTGTTTCCAATCGGAGTGATAGCTCCCATGCCTGTTACTACAACTCTTCTATTTTTACCCATACGTGATATACTCCCTCGCGTCCTGAATTATTTTCTATCCTGCTGTACTGTTAGCGGACATATTTTCTATTCTGCTTTACTGTTGCCGGAGGTATTTTTTACATTGCCATACCGCCGTCCACGCACAGTACCTGGCCGGTGATATAGTCCGAGGCATTTCCTGCCAGGAACAGTACCGCCTGTGCGACATCCTCCGGTCTTCCCATTTTCTTAAGCGGGATCTGTCCGACCGCATTATCCTGTACCGCCTCCGGCAGCTTGTCTGTCATATCTGTCCGGATAAATCCGGGTGCCACGGCATTCACACAGATATTCCTGGATGCCAGTTCTCTTGCTACGCTTTTCGTCAGACCGATCAGCCCCGCCTTGGATGCGGAATAATTAGCCTGCCCGGCATTCCCGACGATGCCACTGACAGAAGAGATATTGATGATTTTCCCATATCTCTGCTTCATAAAGGTCTTCGTCAGATGCCGGATCATGTGAAATGCGCCTTTCAGGTTCGTATCCAGGACTGCATTGAATTCTTCTTCCGTCATCCGCACGATCAGATTATCCCGCGTGATCCCGGCGTTATTGACAAGGATGTCAACTCTGCCGTATTTCTCTGTTACTGCCTTTACAAAGGCTTCACTCTCTGCAAAATCTGCAACATTGCACTTCGCAGCCTCCGCCATGCCGCCGCAGCTTCGGATGTCCGCCGCCACCGCTTCCGCCGCCTCTGCAGAGCCGTTATAATTAATGATCACCGTGGCTCCTTCTGCTGCCAGTGCCTGTGCAACTGCTTTTCCAATGCCCCGTGATGCCCCTGTGACAATAGCAACTTGTCCTGTCAGGCTTTTCCCTGTCAACATGCCAGTTCCTCCATCACCCGGTCCAGATCCTCCGGTTTCTCGATATTGTATACTTTGACATTTCTGTCAATTTTACGGACGAAGCCTGTGAGTGTCTTCCCCGGGCCGATCTCTATAAAAGTGTCCACGCCATCCGCAATCATGCGCTCTATGCTCTGGGTGAACTGTACGGGACTGGATACCTGTTGTTTCAGCAGTTTCGCAACCTGTGACGCATCTGTCACATAATCCGCTGTTACGTTGGATACATAAGGAATCCAAGGGGTTGACAGCTTGACGCTTTTCAGTTCTTCTGCCAATTGTTCTCCTGCATTTTTTAACAGAGCTGAGTGGAACGGTCCGCTGACCTTTAAGGGGATACAGCGTTTTGCACCTGTTTCTTTCAGCGCTTCTGATGCCGCCTCTACTGCATCTGCCTCTCCGGTGATCACGATCTGTCCCGGGCAGTTATAATTTGCCACGGAGACGACTTTGCCGGTTTCTTTTGCTGTCTGTTCGCAGATTGCTGCCACAGCATCTCCGTCCAGCCCTAATACTGCTGTCATGGCTCCACCTTCCGGATAGGCCTCCTGCATATAGATACCACGCATCCGGATGATACGGAACAGATCCGGCAATTCCATCACACCAGCGGCAGCCAGCGCCCCATATTCTCCCAGGCTTAAGCCTGCTGCCATCTCTGCTTTCAGTCCTTTTGCCTCCAATACTTTCAGAATAGCCACTTCCATGGTCAGCATGGCGATCTGCGTATATTCCGTAATGTTGATATAAGGATTTTCTTCAAAGGTCAGCTGCTCCATAGAGTACGGATGTCCGCTATCCGCCTGCTTTTCCCGCTTATCCTGCCAGTACAGATTCTGAAGTACCTTGTCCGCCAGCTTCCATACCGCCTGTGCTTCCGGATAAGTATCATGGAATTCTTTTCCCATTCCTATGTACTGAGATCCCTGTCCCGGGAATAAATATGCGATTTTGCTCATTTTGTCATCTCCTATTACTATGTGATGCTATTGTTCTCCTCGGTTACAGCACATTTTTTATAATGCACCGTTTTCCATATAACTACGCTGCCTGTCGCTGTTCGAAATCTGTTGTCAGCGGTTACCTGTCGCTATATTTTATTTATGCTGTCCTTGTGCCGCTATGCACTCCTGAGCCTGCTGCACTGTTTCTTCAATAATCTCACGGCAGGTCTGTTCTCTGCGGATCAGTCCTGCGATCTGTCCCGCCATCAGGGTTCCATTTACGGTATCCCCATCCTGCACTGCCTTCCTAAGAGATCCCAACGTCAGCTTTTCCAGTTCCATGAAGTCTGCATTTTCCTTTTCCAACTTCAGATACTCTCTGGTCATCTGGTTGCGCAGGGAACGCACCGGATGTCCGGTAGACATTCCCGTGACCACGGAATCGATATCCTTTGCCTTGATGATCTGATTCTTATAATTTTCATGGACAATGGATTCCTTCGATGCTACGAACCGGGTTCCCATCTGGATTCCCTCGGCTCCCAGCATAAATGCCGCCGCCATTCCTCTGCCATCGGCGATACCTCCGGCTGCGATCACCGGGATAGATACCGCATCCACTACCTGCGGAACCAGCGCCATGGTCGTGGTGGAACCGATATGTCCACCGCTCTCCATGCCTTCCGCCACCACAGCGTCCGCTCCGGCACGCTCCATCATCTTCGCCATAGCTACACTTGCCACCACCGGGATGACCTTCACTCCGGCATTTTTCCACAGCTCCATGAATTTTCCGGGGTTTCCCGCACCTGTCGTTACCGCTTGTACTCCTTCTTCCACAACGATCTTCGCTACTTCTTCTGCGTTGGGATTGAGCAGCATGATATTCACGCCGAAGGGCTTGTCGGTCAGCTCTTTGCATTTGCGGATTTCCTCCCGGACGACCTCAGGCGGAGCGGAAGCGGCACCGATGATACCAAAGCCTCCGGCATTCGATACCGCTGCCGCCAGCTTATGTTCCGCCACCCATGCCATGCCTCCCTGGAAAATGGGATATTCGATTTGTAGAAGTTCCGTGATCTTTGTTCTCATTGTCTTTCTGATCCTTCTCGTCGTTCTGCGTTATATTACATATTCTGATGATACCAGGGTCAAAAGGTCTAAGCCCACATGAGCTTGCTCATAAGTGGGTGAAAGACCTTAGGACCCGCCCCGATATGCAGTTCTTACGCCTGCTCCTGAATATATCTGATAACATCACCTACTGTTGCCATATTTTCCAATTCTTCGGAAGGAATGGACACTCCGTATTCCTCCTCAAATGCCATTACCAGTTCAAACAGATCCAGGGAATCCACTTCCAGATCCTCCTTGAAACGGGTTGCCTCTGTGATCTCTACATTCTCCTGGTTTAACTGTTCTCTGATGATAGCTGCTACTTTTTCTAACATGTTTTTGTCCTCACTTTTCACAACTTTATTTTTATAGCTCAACTGTTGTTATTTTTATAGCTTTTATCTTTACAGTTCAACTGCTGCTTTTTGGATAGTTATTTATCTTCACCTTTCTGTACAATGCAGATTCTCGATTCTGAGAATGGTGTATATCAGTGGGTATATGAGATGGCAACATCCATCACTGATGTGACGAAGGATCACAAGGATGACCTCACTAAGTACAATGTAACTCTTCCATCAGGCAAGACGGCAGATGAGACAGATGCCGGCTTCGTATTCGAAATCAAGTTAAATCCGGATGCCAAGTGGCAGGACGGAACACCTATCACTGCTGATACATACGTTTACTCAATGCAGCAGTTACTTGATTCTTCCATGAAGAACTACAGAGCCAACCTCTACTATAGCGGTGAGTCCGCAGTTGCAGGTGGTCTTGCATACTATAATTCAGAGTCTCCGCTCTACACTGCAATGGTTCCGGCTTACGGCGATGGAGAGACTCCTGACTACTCTTATGATTTAGACGCAGGTATCGATGCAGGATATGTATATATAAGCGACAGCGCTGATACAACCCTCGGCTATTCTGTGAGCGCTCTCTGGAATGACAATGGTTTAGGAACAGAGGACGGCTATGCAGCAATCACTGACGGTGCAGATGATTACGGCTATACTAAGATTACTGCTGATAACAAGGATGCAATCTTCGGCTTCGTTTCTGCAGCGCTTGCAGCAGGCTTCGGTATCACAGATGAGGCAGAGATTGCTAATTTAACAAAGGAAATGTTATTCGTAAATGATGGTACATTAAGCGAGAAGGTTGACTGGGATACAGTAGGTCTTTACAAGGTTGACGATTACACTATCCGTTATGTAACACAGACATATCAGGATCTCAACTACTTCTTAACAAGCTGTACATCAACATGGTTAGTATATGAGCCATACTATGAGGCAGGCAAGGATACAACCGGTACATTGGTAACAACCGATTACAACACTAAGCTTGAGAACACTATGTCCTATGGACCATATAAGCTTGTTTCTTTACAGAATGATAAGCAGATGGTATTCGAGAAGAACGAGAACTGGTATGGCTATACAGAGGAGAACGGACGTCTTGTTTCAACAACACCTTATCTTGTAGATGGTGAGAATGTTCCTAGATATGTAACAGATAAGATCGTTATCAACGTTATGGATGACAATGCTGCAAAGCAGGCATTCTTAAAGGGTGAGATTGATGGGTGGTCTCCAAGTGCTGATGACCTTTCAACATATGCAACCTCAGATCAGTTAACACTAACCTTGAGAAGCTTCAGGAAATGGATCGTTCAAAGGGTAATACTAACTCAGTTGTTCTCTCTAATGACAATTTCCGTAAGGCAATGTCATTAGGCATTGACCGTACTGAGTGGGTAACAGCTACACCTGGCTACAAGCCGGCTTACGCTATACTCAACAACTTATATTTCTATGATGTATACAATGACCCAACATCCTCATACCGTAACTCTGATGAGGCTATGCAGGCAATCTGTAACCTTTACGGAGTATCTTACGGCGATGGAACACCTTATGCAACATTACAGGATGCATATAAGTCAATCAATGGTTACAACTTAACAGAGGCTAAGGAGCTTATGAAGACAGCCTGCGATGAGCTTGTTGCCGCAGGTCTCTACACAGCCGGTGAGGATATCGTTATCCGTATCGGTTACAAGAAGGGTGCACTTGATTCATCTGATAACAAGCAGATTGAGCTCTTCAACAAGTATGTCAATGCTGCTGCTGAGGGTTCAGGCTTCGGTAAGATTACACTGACTGCAGTTGATAATATCAACGACCGTTACGGTGATGTAGTTAAGGGCGAGTATGCTATCGGCTTCGGTGCATGGGGCGGTGCCGCATTCTATCCGTTCCGTAACTTCCAGGTATACTGTGATCCGGATCAGTACTCAATTAATGAGGCTGGCTGCTGGGATCCTAAGACAGAGGAGTTAACACTCAATGTTAACGGTGAGGATGTTACAATGACATGGCAGGCATGGTCAGGCTCGATGATAGGCTCAGGCGTATACTCAGAGGCTGATTTCTCCACAAAGCTCAGCATCACAGCTCAGTTAGAGGAGGAATTCTTAAAGAAGTACTATAGAATTCCACTTGCCGGAATGACATCTTGTTCAATGCTTTCATATAAGTGTTCATACTACACAGAGGACTACAACATCATGTATGGCTTTGGTGGAATGGAGCTTATGAAGTACAATTACTCCGATCAGGAGTGGGCTGATTATATAGCAAACAATACATTAAGCTATGAATAAGCTGCAAATAAGTCACTTTAACTAATACAGAACAAAACTCAGGCTGCGGAGAAGCAGAAGTTCTCCGCAGTTTTTGTTCAATAGCTATGTTTTTCTCTGTTTTGGTTTGGTTACCGCTTAAGGGAAAATTACGAAGGATTACTTAGAATAATTGCAATATTATTTATTGCCGTGACAATAAAAATATT
>ENA-UEOJ01000832-UEOJ01000832.1-human-gut-metagenome-genome-assembly--contig:-NODE-832-length-23864-cov-17.450624_pt1 | contig 23864 bp, 19 predicted proteins | sample MGYA00242885_ERZ507886 | MGnify/ENA primary metagenome ERZ507886 (study PRJEB26167, sample SAMN06115505) | human gut metagenome | host: Homo sapiens | place: China:Anhui | collected 2015-08-07... | reverse complement strand
CTAAATCGTAACCTATTACTATCAAGAGCAATTAACCTACGCTCATTTCCAATAAATTACACTCTTTTCGTAACTTCTTTTCTGCAAACTTACTGATATTTTGTGGTACGGGCAAATCAGTATCCGGTTATTACGATTCAGGTTGCGGATTGTATTCTGTAAAATATAAAAATAGCGCGAAATTGTTTTTTATAGAATACAATTATGTGAGGGTCGAAATAAACTTATCGAACTATTTTAGGCACGGAATTATACGGGTTATCACGGTTGCTTTCAATATTATCCGTGATTGTCCATGTAATCCGTGCCTAAAATAATACTTTGCTAAGAATCCTTTCTTATCTTCCGGTGCTTTCTATCATGCACCTTATTTTCTCGTTCAAGCTTTCTGCCTTCATCAGTTGTTCCAGTGTCAGGTGCATGCGCCAGCGCCAGTAGTGCCGCGGGTTGGCAGGAATATTGATGCGTTCTTCCTGCACGTTCGGGTTGCGCCATTTGCCGTCCATGGACATCCAGTCTTGCAGGGAGAGGATGCAGAGGATGGAGTTGCTATGGAGGTGATTGCGAACCACTTCTTCGCAGAGCTCCGGCGTGGCCGTTGCCGGTGCGGCACCGTAGTGCCCGAGCATGGTGTTGTAGTAACGCTGCGTCTGTTGGAAGTCTTCTTCCCACCAGCCGCGCAGGGTAGACATGTCGTGCGTGGAGATGGTGCAGACCGAACGGTATGGATACCAGTCTGTGTGGCCGAATTCTTGTTTCGGGTCTTTCGGCATACGTTGTATCTCCAGGGAAAGGATACGCAGGTCGTTCATCACCCATGCCACGCAATCGGGAATCATGCCTAAGTCCTCACCGCATACCAGCATGCGCGTGGACTGTGTCAGTTGCGGCAGTTTCTTCATGGCTTGCTGTCCCCAGAAGTCGTTGTGGCGGTGATAGTAGTACTGGTCATACAGCCGGTTGAAGGCAGCCTTTTCCCAATCGTTCAGTGCGCGGTAGATGTAGTCGTGCTGCACGCCGATGCGCGGATGGTATTCGTGCGGATTGTTGCGGTCGGGCACGAACAGCACATCGCTGATAAGGGCGTAAAGCCCGTCACGAATCCAGATGCTGTCATCGTCCGTTTTTCCGGCAAAGTAGGCTTCCACCTTGCGCTGGGTGTCGAACTCGGGACGCATGCGGTAAACCTCCCACGTGTCTGTCGGCTCTATGAAGGTCTGTTTCACATAGTCTGTATGCGGGCCGAAGATTTGTCCGAGGAAGTACTCATGGATATAGGGCTTCAGGAAGAAGTCTTCGCGGAATGCCAGCCCGTAGCTTTCTATCTCCTCGCGCGTCATGGGCAGGGCGGGGACGAATTGTCCCAACAGCCCGTGTACGGCGTGCATCGGTATCTCCCAAATGCGGAAGAAGCCGAGGATGTGGTCTATGCGGTAGGCATCGAAGTATTCTGCCATTTTGTGGAAACGTTTCATCCACCAGGCATAACCGTCTTTTTCCATGACATCCCAGTTGTAGGTGGGGAGGCCCCAGTTCTGTCCGTTCACGGAGAAGTCGTCGGGCGGTGCACCGGCTTGTCCGTTCAGGTTGAAGTAGTGGGACTCTTTCCAGGCTTCCACACTGTTGCGGCTGATGCCGATGGGAATGTCGCCTTTCAGCACTACGCCGTTGGCGCGCGCATGCTCCGTGGCGGCAAGCAGTTGCCGGTGCAGGTTGAACTGGATGTAATAATAGATGGCTATGTGCGGATAGTCGGCAGAGTCCGGCCGGCACAATGTCTCTATCTCCTTGGCATCGTAGGTGGCATACTTGGGCCACTCGCGGAAATTCGGGGTCTTGTAGGCATCACGCAGGTAGCTGAAGACGGCATATGGCTGCAACCATTCCTTGTTGGCCTCGTAGAAATTACGGAATGCATCCGAGGCCAGCACCTTTTCCCCTTCCTGCTTGAAGATGAGGTGGAAGTATTCCCACTTTGTCTTGTTCACAGCTTCGTAGTCCACGGCGGGCAGGGCATTCAGTTCTTTCTGGCGTTTGTTGAATTCGGCCATCACCTTCTTGTCCTTCAAGCTGCCCAACTGCTTCAGGTCGGCGTACATGGGATGGAAGGCATAGATGGAGATGCTACTGTAAGGGTAGGAGTCTGTCCAGGTATGCGTCATGGTAGTGTCGTTGATGGGCAGAATCTGCACCGCCTTCTGATTGGTGGCAACTGCCCAGTCAATCATGCGCTTCAAGTCGCCGAAATCGCCTACACCGAAGCTTTTCTCGGAGCGTAGGGAGAATACGGGTACGGCTACTCCGGAACCTTTCCATGCAGGAAGATTGAAGTATACATAACGGTCGCCGACAGCCAGCGTTTCGTTGGCGGCTATCTGCGGGTCGGCCATATAGCGGTTGGGATTGTTCTCCCAGGCCACGGCACGGCGCTCTTTCTTGTTGTAAAGGACGAATTTATACTCCAGCGGGAAGCTGATTTTACCGGCATCCACTTCTACCTGCCATTCGGGGAAGTCGATGTCGCTCATAAGGGCAGCTTTGTCCGGGTTCCAGTCACCCAGCGCCTTCTGGTTTCCGCAAAGTGCCAGGCAATGGTCACTGTCTATGCAGGGGGCGTACGCCTTTATCAGCAACCCCTTTTTGTAGCTTTTCGGGGCGGCACTGCGTTCGCGATGCGCCAGCAGGGATTCTGTGAAAGCGGATGTATAAAAATACTGCTGCTCGGGCAGATTCTTCCAACAATCTTCTATGCGGTAAACTTTCTTCGGATTGTCTGCAACGTGCAGGATGCGTGGCAGGCTGTTCCACTCTGTCCGTATGGTTCTGCCATCTCGATAGATGTGGTAACTGTATTCGACGCTTCCATTACCGGGAATCTGGATATCCACTTCCGCGGTCCAGTGAATGCCGTCTACAGTGTGCAGGGGGGTGGCTTTGTTGGGCTGGTTGTTGCCAAGTTCCGGGATGGAACCCAGGACTCTGACTTCTTCACCCCAGCTGGTGCGATACTCGATATTGAATATTAGTGTCATATTATATTAGATTTAGAAATAGCAATAGCTGCAATGATTATGCAAGTATAGAAATTATTCCTCATAATCATGCAGCTACCGTTATCTAAGTCATTTAAATTCCTATGCAAACGTTTGTGCTTGCCGTGGGATTATCCACAGCGAGAAGCTCCGCACGTCTTGCAGATGAGGCAACCTTCTTGGTAAACCAGTGTTTCGTTACCGCAGTTGGGGCATTTCTTGCCTTTGGCTTCCGTGCCGTCCTGGATGTATTTCTTCAGGGCGCGTTCCACACCGTTCTTCCAGGTGTTGATGTTTTCGCTGTCCAGTTGCAGTGAACCTACCAGCTTGATGACCTGCTCGATAGGCATGCGGTAGCGCAATACACCGGAAATCAGCTTGGCATAGTTCCAATACTCTTTGTTGAACTTCTCGGACAGACCCTCGATGGTGACTTTGTATCCGCGCTTGTTCTCGAACTGGAAGTCGTAACGCTTGTTTCCGTGCTCATCCACATTCTTGATGATGTGGCCTGACACCACATTCTTCGGCAGGATGATGCCTTCATCATCATCCAGCACACCGGTGAATATTTCGTAGGGATGATTGTCCAGCAAGCCGACGAATGCCACCCATTTCTCCTTGTTGTTCTGGAAGCGGACAACGTCTGCATCCAATATTCTGGGACGTGTTTCAACGACTGTAGGCGGTTTGCACGGGGGAAGCTCGGACTTCTTGTCGCTCTTGGTAGAGATGAGCACGCCGGAACGCGAACCGTCGCGGTAAACCGTACAGCCCTTGCAGCCGGATTTCCATGCTTCTACATACAGACGGTTCACGAGGTCTTCGTCTACGTCGTTCGGCAGGTTGATGGTTACGCTGATAGAGTGGTCCACCCATTTTTGGATACGTCCCTGCATCTTGACTTTCATCAGCCAGTCCACGTCGTTGGAGGTTGCTTTATAATAAGGTGATTTCTCTACCAGGGCATCCACTTCTTCCTGCGTGTAGCGTTTGGCGGGGTTGTATCCTTGTGCTTCCATCCAAGTCACGAACTTGGGGTGGAACACGATATATTCTTCAAAGGCATCTCCGGTTTCGTCGATGAAGTCCACATGGACGTTCGTATCGTTGGGATTCACTTTGCGGCGGCGCTTGTACACGGGCAGGAATACGGGCTCGATACCGGAGGTGGTTTGAGTCATCAGGCTGGTGGTGCCGGTCGGGGCGATGGTCAGACAGGCAATGTTGCGGCGTCCGTACTTCTTCATCTCCTCGTACATTTCCGGGTCAGCTTCACGCAGGCGGTTGATGAACGGGTTGTTCTTTTCGCGTTCTGTATCGTATACCTCGAATGCGCCGCGCTCTTTGGCCATTTCTATGGAGGAGCGATAGGCGTTGAGTGCCACCGTCTTGTGTACTTGCTCCGAGAATTCGGTTGCCTCTTCAGTGCCATAACGCAATCCCAGGGCGGCAAGCATGTCGCCTTCTGCCGTGATGCCTACACCGGTACGGCGGCCTTGGGCGCTTTTCTTGTAAATCTTCTGCCACAAAACGCGTTCTGTATGTTTCACGTCTTCACTTTCGGGGTCGGCATCTATCTTGCTCATGATGCGCTCTATCTTCTCCAGTTCAAGGTCGATGATATCGTCCATGATGCGTTGGGCCAAAGCTACATGCTTCTTGAATAGCTCAAAGTCAAAGTAGGCGTCCGGCTTGAACGGATTGACCACGTATGAGTAAAGGTTGATGGCGAGCAGACGGCAGGAGTCGTACGGGCACAGTGGAATTTCGCCGCATGGATTGGTGGATACGGTACGGTAGCCCAGGTCTGCATAGCAGTCGGGCACGGATTCCTTTAATATGGTATCCCAGAACAATACACCGGGTTCTGCCGATTTCCATGCATTGTGCACAATCTTTTTCCATAATGCGGATGCGTCAATGTCTTTTTGAAATGCCGGCTCTGTGGCGTCAATCGGATATTGCTGTGTATATGGTTTGCCTTCGATGGCGGCCTGCATGAAGTCGTCGGTCAGTTTTACGGAAACGTTGGCTCCGGTCACTTTGCCCTCAGTCATCTTGGCATCGATGAAGGCTTCCGAGTCGGGGTGTTTGATGGATACGCTGAGCATCAGTGCGCCGCGGCGTCCATCTTGAGCTACTTCGCGTGTAGAGTTTGAATAGCGTTCCATGAAGGGAACCAAGCCGGTGGAGGTCAGTGCTGAGTTCTTTACCGGTGAACCTTTCGGACGGATATGGGATAAGTCGTGTCCCACGCCGCCACGGCGTTTCATCAGCTGTACTTGTTCTTCGTCTATCTTGAAGATGGCACCATAAGAATCCGCTTCGCCGTCCACACCGATAACAAAGCAGTTGGACAGAGAGGCTACCTGATAGTTGTTTCCGATTCCGGTCATCGGGCTTCCTTGCGGAACAATGTACTTGAAGTGGTCGAGTAAGCCGAAAAGTTCCTCTGAACTTAATGGATTGGGGTACTTGGCCTCAATGCGGGCTACCTCATTGGCTATTCGCCAATGCATGTCTTCCGGAGACTTTTCGTAAATATTTCCGAAAGAATCTTTGACTGCATATTTGTTTACCCAAACTCTGGCAGCCAACTCGTCGCCTTGGAAGTATTTTAAAGATTCTCCGTAGGCTTCGTCATAAGAATAATTTTTCTTTTCCACAATGTTGTATCTCTTAGGATTAGTTACAAATAAGTAAAGTTGTAGAAGTCGTACTTATCGTTAACAAATGCATTTGCAAAGCTATGAATGTTTTTCAACTTGGCAAAATTAAAATGAATGTTTTTATCAACCGATGTATAGTTTTCTATTGATTGCTATTAATTTATTGGTTTATAATGTTTTAATGATTTGAGTAAACGAATAAGTTTTCCAAAATGGAATTTATTAACAACTTGTTGGGCTGAAAGGTTCTCGGTTTAGTCGAACATAAGGTTACTTTTATCTGCTCGTAGAGATAATAATTGTTCATTTCTTGTTGAAAAGATGTATTTTATTCCGGATATATGATGATAAAAAAAGTGTGAACTCTTGAATGAATTGTTCGTGGATTACATTATCTTTGCAAAAAAAGAAAGAATGGAAAGCTTGAAACAAAGGAGAACAATCCGAAAATACCAGCAGAAGGATATTTCTGCTGATTTGTTAAATGATTTGCTTGAAACCTCTTTCCGGGCTTCTACAGTCGGGAACATGCAGGTTTATAGTGTGATTGTGACGCGTGATGCAGAGCGTAAAGCCAAACTGGCGCCTGCACATTTCAATCAGCCGATGGTTCGGACGGCGCCGGTAGTGCTTACTTTCTGCATAGATTTGCGCCGCTTCAGCAAGTGGTGTGAGCAACGTAAGGCTGAGCCGGGATACAACAACTTTGAGTGGTTTGTGACGGGGGCTGTCGATACCTTGCTGGTGGCACAGACTTTTTGTGTGGCTGCCGAGGAGAAGGGGTTGGGCATTTGCTATCTGGGAACTACCACTTACAACCCTCAGATGATTGTCGAAGCGTTGGAGTTGCCGGAATTGGTGTTTCCCATCACGACAGTCACAGTGGGATGGCCTGCCGAACAGCCGGAACAAGTGGACCGTTTGCCGCTGGAGGCCATTGTACACGAAGAGGTTTATCATGATTATACTCCTCAGGACATTGACCGGTTGTATGCCTATAAAGAATCGCTTCCTGAGAACAAGCAGTTCATCTTGGAGAACAATAAGGAAACGCTGGCGCAGGTCTTTACAGATGTGCGTTATACGAAGAAAGACAGTGAGGCAATGTCGGAGAATCTTTGGAAGATAATGAAAAAGCAGGGATTTTGAAAATTAAGGATTAGGGATAAGGGATAAGGGGTTAAGCTAATGCATACTTAGCTGCATTTAATCCCTTATCCTTTATTCTTATCCTTTTTTCAGTGCGGCTTGAATCTCGTCGATTTCCGCACGGAATGATTTGTCCACCTCTTTCAGTTCTTTGATGGTTTTACATGCATGCAATACGGTGGCATGGTCTTTATGTCCAATTAGCGCACCGATTTTTGCAGTAGAGAAGTCTGTATGGTTTTTGGCTAAATACATGGCTATTTGTCGTGCTTGCACCACTTCCCGCTTTCTGGATTTTGTGTGGATGGTGGCAGTTTCCAATCCGAAGTGCTTGCATACGGTGTTGATGATTTCATCGACAGTCACTGCCTTGCTTTCGCTGTTCACTACCTTGCGGACGATACGTTGCGTCAGTTCCAGGTCTATTTCTTTATTGTATATGGTGGAATGCGCCATAATGGAAATGACGATGCCCTCCAGGTCACGTACACTGTCGCCCACGTTCTCTGCAATATAGTCAATCACTTCCTGGGGGAACTGCAGGCCGTCACGGTGTATCTTGTTGCGCAGAATGTTCTTGCGGAGTTCTACGGTAGGTTTCTCCAGCTCAGCCACCATTCCCCATTTAAAACGTGTAATCAGACGCTCTTCCATGCCCTGCAGCAATACCGGTGCACGGTCGGAAGTGAGGATGAGCTGCTTGCCGTTCTGATGCAGATGGTTGAAGATATGGAAGAATGTATTCTGCGTTTTGGTCACGCCGGCAAATTCCTGAATATCATCAATGATTAGAATATCAATGGTCTGGTAGAAGTTGATGAAGTCGTTAGTCGTATTGTTACGTACGGAATCGGTGTATTGCACTTGGAATAGGTGTGCAGATACATACAATACCCTTTTCTCCGGGTATAGTTCCTTGATTTTGGTTCCGATAGCATTGGCAAGATGGGTTTTGCCTACACCTGATGCTCCGTATAGGAACAGCGGATTGAAGATTGTTTTAGCCGGATTGAGAGCGACAGCTTCTGCAACGCTGCGCGACAGCTTGTTGCTGTAACCTTCGATGAAGGTTTCAAAGTTGTATTCTGGATTAAGGTGCGGGTCAAGTTCGGGGACGGGAATCTGCGGAATCCTTTTGTCCATCACTTGTTTTTGCGGTATGATGGTACGCTGTGTAGACTCCAGGTCGACGGTTTTCCGCGAGCTCTTGTCCACCATTACGTTATACATCAATTTAGTTCCCTCACCAATGACCTTATAGAGAGTCTTGCGCAACAAATCAACAAATTTGTCCTCCAAAAACTCATAGAAGAACTGGCTGGGCACTTGTACGACCAGCGTTTTGTCTTCATATTTTAAAGGTATGATGGGAAGAAACCATGTTTTGTATGTCTGCTCCGGAACATTGTCTCTGATGATTTCAAGACAGCGGTTCCACAGCCCGACATGATCTATTTCACTCATAACGGCTATAAATACATTTATTAATTAAGCATAACTTCTACGATTGCAAAATTGGCAATCTTATTCGAGAAAAACAAATCCTTTTTTTCTTGCGTTTTTAGGGAAAGTAATAAGCTCTTTACTTTCAGCTACTTATCGGTTACTATGAGTATACTCCTTATATAAGGTGTGTTGCATTTATCTAATACTTTGTCATATAGTGGTTTATGTAGCTTTGCGTCTCTTGTTTTCTTTCTGTGCCCAGAGCAGGAAAAAGCCCTTTTTCGCTCCTTGTATAGAGCAAATGAGGGCTTTCCTTTTAATTCCTTTATAGACTTATTATTTAGACAAAATCTATATAACGTCCATCTTTTACTTATCTTTCTTGCCGAATAGGGAGAAATGGACGTATCGTTTCGGATGCGATTTCAAGTCTTCCAATAAACTTGCTGCGTTGGCAGTGGTGGCGTTCAGATTATTATATAGAGAAGGGTCGTTTAGCAAAAGTCCGACGGTATTGTCTTTCTGGTTCAATTTGTCTGTAATCATTTTTACATTGTTCAAAGTTGCGTCTACCTTTTGCATGGCGGCAGCATAATCTATCTCCTTTAAGTTGTTGGAAATGAGTGCAAAGTTGTCTCCAATGGTATTGAGCTTGCCGGTCAGTTGTGGAATATCATCCTTCATTAGAGTTTGCAACTGGCGGCTTGTGACGGCCATACTTGCTGTTAAATCTTGTACGTTATGCAAGGTTGCAGGGATGGCGGGGTCGGCTAGTATGACATTTAAGGATGCGAGGATGGAATCCAGCTTGGGCAGCATCTTCTCTACTTGCGGCATCATGGTGGCAACTTTTTCCATCATTCCGTTGTTCAGCACGCCGGGGATTGTGTCTCCAATCTGGTATTTCTCCCGTGGGTTATTGGCAAGCAGCAGGTTCATCTTTACGCCGCCAAGCATTTCGGCTGCCAGTTCTGCCGTACTTCCTTTGGGAATGCGCAGCTCTGGGTCAACATCTATTTCGGCAACGACTTTGCCCGGTTGGGTATAGTCGTAGTACAAGTCGCGGACAATACCCACGCGGAAGCCGTCGGCAAAGACCGGGCTGGATTTTGTCAGCCCATTGACATTCTGGAATTTCACGTAGAAATAGCTGGAGGGCTTGAACATATTTATCCCTTTCAGGTAGTTGATGCCGTATACCAATATGCAAAGTGCAGCTATGCCTGCTATTCCTATTCTAACTTCTTTTGTAATATACTTCATGATGTATCTTTTGTTATTTATTTCTGTTCTTTTTAAATTCGCTGATGGCTGTGTTGACGTTTATCTTTTCTCCATTCTTGAACGCAATGATGAATGCGTCCTTGAATTTGTCCGTAATGCTACGTTTGCTGCGCAGCACCTTGTTGTAATCGGGTGATGCGCCGTACGTATATTTGTAGATTCCGCCTTCTTTATAATAATCCACGTCTTTCAGTCCTTTCAGTCTTTTGTCATTCTTGGCCAGAGGACGTGAAGAAGTGAGTATCTGTATCTTAAACACGATGCCGCTCTGTTCTGTTTGGGAAACGGCTGCATTTTCTGACCTTTGCGGGCGTTGGGCAGCTTGGTTACTCTCCGCTTGAGGTGCATTTTTCTTTTCCGGTGTCGCTGTAGCTGCGTTGCCTTCTTCTTGAACGGGCTCGGGTACATCCTCCGGAAGAATGGTATTGCTGCTTCCGTTCAACCGGATTTCCTGCTCGCGCTTATAGGTGAGGAAAGCGCGGAAGATACCGTTGGCAAGTGAGGTGGTTCCTGCTTCAGTGTTCAGGTACCGTTCCTCTTCCGGTGTGGAGATGAATCCGAGTTCCACCAGTATGCTTGGCATGGCACTGGCCTTCAATACCAGAAAACCTGCCTGGTGCACGCCCCGATCTGTACGTTTGCAGGTTTGGCGGAAATGCTTTTGTACGAGGGAGGCGAGGTGCACACTCTGTGACATGTATTTGTCTTGCATGAATTCGAAGATGATGTAGGACTCTGCCGAGTTGGGATTGAAGCCGGCATACCGCGTCTTGTAGTCGCTTTCGTAGAGGATAACGGCATTTTCGCGCTTGGCTACTTCCAGATTGGCATCCGATTTTGCCAGACCCAGTGTCCAGGTGGAGGCTCCTTTGGCCGTCCGGTTTTTGGCCAGGGCATTGGTATGTATGGAGATGAACAAATCAGCTTTGGCGTTATTGGCAATTTCAGCGCGCCGGTCCAGGGGGATGAATATGTCCCGGTCCCGCGTATAGATAACTTTTACATCAGGGCAGTTCTTCTTGATTTGTTTGCCAAGTTTGAGTGCTACATTCAGGTTGATATTCTTCTCTTTGGAAATTTTTCCCACTGCACCCGGGTCGTGTCCACCGTGTCCGGGGTCTATAACGACAACAAAGTCTTTCGCTTCAGCGCTGCCACTGCAAAAGGGGGAGATAAGCAGCCCTAAGCATATACTTATATATAATATGTATCGTCTGTATAGTTTCATATAATTGTAGCAAAGACAATGCTTCCTTTTCGCTTGGCAAATGTAGTGGAAATTTATAGAAAACTAATGGATTATGTTCAGTTTTATTGTTCTTCTTCTCATTTTTAGTGTAATTAATGTCTGTGTTTGAGTAATTAGTGGCTCAATGTATTGATAATATGCGTAACTTTGCGGCAGATAATTAAAATAGCAAATCAAGTATGCTGGTTCGTTTTATAAAGAACTGGACGTTGCCTTTGGCAATGCTTGCCGGTACTTTGGGATATTTCTTTTTTGCAGACATTCCTTTTGTGGAGCCTGCCAAACCTTATGTGAATGGGTTAGTGGCTTTCCTGACTCCGCTTTTGATTTTTTCCCAACTTCTGCTCACTTTCTGCAAGGTGGAGGTGCATGAACTGAAACCCAAATCGTGGCATGGATGGTTACTGCTGTTCCAGACGGTTTCTTGCTTGATTGTTGCGGTATTGTTGGTGTGTTGCCCTATGGAGGAGGTCTACCGGGAAGTGTTTGAAGGTGCAATGGTCTGCCTCATTTGTCCCACTGCAACCGCTGCGGCTGTCATTACCGGTAAACTGGGTGGAAGCGCATCCAGCCTGACGACCTATACGTTGTTGTCCAATCTTCTGGCAGCTGTGGCTGTTCCTTTGGTTTTCCCGTTGGTGGAGCCTCATGCTGACATTACTTTTTTTGTTGCATTCCTGAAAATTCTGAGTAAAGTCTTTCCATTGCTGCTTTGTCCTTTCTTGCTGGCATGGTTTCTGCGTGCGTTTGTGCCGAAGGTGCATCATTTTCTGTTGGGTTTCCATGATGCAGCCTTCTATTTGTGGGCGGTAGCTCTTGCCATTGTCTCAGGGCAGACGGTACGTTCATTGGTCAATAGTGATGCACCGGTATTTGTTGAACTGCTGATAGCCCTGGCGGGACTGATAACCTGCTGTATACAATTCTATTTGGGAAAGAGAATCGGCGGTCATTATGGTGAGCGCATCAGTGGAGGGCAGGCGCTGGGGCAAAAGAATACGGTGCTTGCCATCTGGATGGCATATACTTATCTTAATCCGTTATCTTCCGTCGGTCCGGGATCGTATGTGCTGTGGCAGAATATTATCAATAGTTGGCAGTTGTGGAAAAAGAGAAAGAATGAATTAATAAATTAAATATAAGTAATTGATTTATATGTGTTTGCTGTTTGTGTGTGTTATTTCCTTTGTTTTCCTTGTTTTCTTGCTTTAGCCTATAAATTCCTTTATTTTGTTACCGGTTTGTTACTCAAATGCTATTGAGTAACAAAAATAATATCTATATTTGCCATCGGTAACAAAATAAAAACATAAGTATGGCGAAGAAGAAACAAGAGGTCAAATTGAAAGAACCTGTAAGAATCAGATTTAAGCAGCTTGCCAATGGTAATCAATCCATCTATTTGGATTATTACACCGGTGATGTGATTAGAAAAGAAAATTATGTTGGCGGTAAACGGCAATATGAATTTTTGAAGTTGTATCTAATCCCCGAAAAGACAAGAGAGGATAAGACTAAGAATGAAGCGACTTTGGCACTTGCCAAAGCTATTCAGAGCAAACGGATTGTTGAGTTGCAGAATGATGCGCACGGTTTTCAGAATACTAATAAATCCAAAGCAAACGTGCTTGACTATTTGTTGGATATGAGAGCGCAATCTAAGGAACGTGGTAGTCTGAATTATGAAAAGACTATCGGGAATACCATCCGTGAATTGAAATTGTTTAGAGGGGATTATATCGCTTTTCGTGATATTGATAAGGATTTCCTTAGTAGTTTTGTGGATTTCTTAAAGCAGGCAAAGAAAGCGAGTAAATACGGAGTAACAAAAGCAGGTGGATTATTAAGCAATAATTCGATAGTTGCTTATTATGGAGTATTGCGGACTGCCATAAATAGAGCTTATAAGGATGGCATTATAACTGTAAACCCAACAAAAGAGTTTGACTTTGCCGATAAAGTAAAAGCAGAAGCAAGCCGTAGAGAGTATCTGACTATTGAAGAATTGAAACTCTTGATAAATACGGAATGTAAATATGAGATAATGAAACAGGCTTTTCTTTTTAGTTGCTTATGTGGATTGCGAATAAGCGATTTAAGAAAGCTAAAATGGAATGATTTACAGAAAAGCGGTGATAGAATTAGAATTGAGATAAAAATGCAAAAGACTAAAGAACCGCTTTATCTTCCTATATCCGATGAGGCATTGAAGTGGTTGCCACAGAGAGGAGAAGCTATAGACAGTGATTTAATCTTTCCTTTGACACATGAGGGAACAATAAATAAAACACTTCAACAATGGGCTAAAGCGGCAGGAGTTACTAAACATATCTCCTTTCATGTTTCACGCCATACCCATGCAACTATGATGCTAACATTAGGGGCTGATTTATATACGGTTAGCAAACTGTTGGGGCATAAAAATATTGCAACTACCCAAATATATGCAAAGATTGTAGATAAGAAAAAGGAAGAAGCTATAAGTTTGATACCGAATTTAACAGACTAATTTATAAGAAAGTGCGGACTATGACGACCGTACTTTCTTTCTTTTTTTGCCCTTGTTTCACAAGAAAAACATGTCTTTGTTCTACTAACTGAAACATAGTATCTTATGACAGAAGAAGAATTGAAAGTGAAATTCGACTATATACAAGGCATATTCAACCGTTGTATAAATCATGCCTATCAAATTATAACGGATAGCATTGCTGCGAAGTCTGAATATTTGAACCGTGAACAGGCTGATGAACTGGAACAGCAGGAGTACATTCGTACCACAGATGAATTGGCACAACTTTATATCCGTTATTCCGTACTGGATGATATTCAAAATTTTTACTCGATACCCGATTTCTTTTGGGAAAGCGGTTTTTATGAAGCCTTGAAGCCCGATGAAAAAAGAAAATACCTTTTATTCTCTCCTCTTTCATTTGATTATTCCCGATACGAACAGGACAATTCAGTCTATGATGAAGAACTGCCTTATTTTTCCGTAGTAGTTAGAGCTGTTGTATTGGAAAGATATTCAGCATACTTGCGAAAAAAGAAAGAGGACAGAACGCAGACGGAAACGCAACCGCAGCAGGAACAGGAAGAACAGAAGCCGACAACAAACGCCGAGTTTCCGATAAAAGCCGTACCCCCTATTGCTGAAACGGAAAATCCGTTTGGTTCAATTCTTAATGACAAACAGATAGAATTGATTGCGGATTGCATCAATGAGGTTAAGATGTTCAATGCTTCTGTAACTGTTGATGACTTGAAAGCGATACTCTCCTGTAAGCCTAATGTAATATTAAGGTCAAATAATAATAGATATGTAGCTTTCCTTTTTTCGGAATTAAGTAATAGGTCTTTGATTACCGCTAATTGGCAATCAGCTATTGCCAATAATAAACTGTTTCTTTCCAAAGACAAAAGTAGGGATAAATACCTCAATCAAGGGGATTTAGCCACAGCAACCAATTATGTGAAGGGTATCTCCTATGAGAAAGGATTTGCAATCATATACAACTATATCAAACAACTGAAAAGACTTTAAGAATAGGTTAAGACCTCAAACATAGCTTAATCCACTATCAAGCTAATCCTCAATACCTTTGCCCTCGTTAACGAAAAGAAAACGAGGGTGCGCACCTTCATATTGTTTCACTTAATCCAAAAAAGCAATATGGATAAGACATTAGAGATGCGAGTTGAGGAACTCGAACAGATGTTGTTTTTAACTAAGAATGTGCTTAGCTTTGATGAAGCAAGCAAGTTTCTTAACCTTTCCAAAAGTTACCTGTACAAACTGACTTCGGGTAACTTGATACCCCACTATAAACCGCAGGGTAAGATGCTGTTCTTTGAACGGGCAGATTTGGAGGCGTGGCTACGCCAAAATCCTATCAAGACACAGGCGCAAATAGAACAGGAAGCGCAGAAGTATATCCTTAGTAACCGTCCTTTAAAAAAGTAAAACTATGGAAGACAAAAAAGTGACGGAAAAGAAGAAAGAGGATGCAGCAATGACAAGAGAAGATTTTGCCGTTCTTTGGAAAACCATTCATTTGAAGATTACCGATACTTACGATGTGCCACCCGAAATACTTTGGGTAAATGGTTCAACTATTGGCACGCTGGGAAACTTCAGCGCATCCACAGGTAAAGCCAAGAGCAAAAAGACGTTCAATATTTCTGCTATTGTGGCGGCGGCATTGAAGAATGATGAAGTTTTGCAATATTCAGCGTTCCTGCCCGAAAACAAGCGTAAAATTCTATATGTGGACACAGAGCAGAGCAAATACCACTGCCATAAGGTGATGGAACGCATCATGCGTTTGGCTGGTCTTCCTACCGATAAAGATAGAGAGGATTTTATCTTTGTCGTGTTGAGGGAATGTACACCCGACAAGCGAAAGCAGATAATAGACTACATGCTTGCCAATATGGAGGGAATAGGTCTTGTTATTATAGACGGCATCCGTGATTTGATGTACGACATCAATAGCCCCAGCGAATCATCCGACCTCATCAATCTTTTAATGCGGTGGTCAAGTGAGTATAATTTGCATATTCACACAGTACTACACTTGAATAAAGGGGATGATAATACACGTGGGCATATCGGGACGGAACTTAACAACAAGGCTGAAACCGTCCTACAGATAACCAAAAGCACGCAGGATGTGGATATTAGCGAAGTAAAGGCGATGCACATTCGGGACAAAGACTTTGAACCGTTTGCATTTCGCATCAATGAAACTGCATTGCCCGAAGTTGTGAAAGACTATGTTTTTGAACAACCCAAGCAGAACCGCAACTTTCCGCTTACGGAACTTACGGAGCAACAGCACCGTGAAGCATTGGAACACGGATTTGGAAAGAATGTAGTGCAAGGCTATCCCAATGTTATCGCAGCCTTGAAAAAAGGTTACGCAAGTATCGGCTTTGAACGTGGGCGCAATATTCTCGTGGACTTGAACAAATTCCTTGTAAACAAGCGCATGATAATAAAAGAGGGAAAAGGCTACAAATTCAATTCTGATTTCCACTACTAAAAGCAAGTTTGGTTTAGTCCGCGTGTATATATAGAAGGAATGGACTGCTTTTCATTGTACGATTAAGTACAAGATAAGTTTAGTACAGTTCGGGTGTATATATAGCGGACTAAACGGAACTGATTCAATTATTCATTCACTAATACATTCAGATTATGACAATCGAAGAATCCAAAAATATAAAGTTGGCAGACTATCTGCACAGCTTAGGCTATAACCCGATAAAGCAACAGGGCAATAGTCTTTGGTATAAATCACCGTTGAGAGAGGAACAAGAGCCTTCTTTCAAAGTGAACACAGACCGTAATTTATGGTACGACTTTGGAGCCGGTAAAGGCGGTAACATCATTGCATTGGCACAGGAACTTTACGCATCCGACAGTTTACCCTACCTTTTAGACCGCATAGCGGAGCAAAGCCCCTCTATCCGTCCCATTTCTTTTTCCTTTCGTCAGCAGTCATCAACCCAACCGAGTTTCCAACATTTGGAAACAGTGCCGCTTTCTTCTCATGCTTTGTTTGCATACTTGCAGGATAGAGGCATAAATACAGCACTTGCGAAAAAAGAATGTATGGAAGTTCGTTTCTCGCTTAACGGTAAATGGAACTTTGCCATCGGCTTTCCTAACGCATCCGGAGGTTATGAGGTACGCAATAAATATTTTAAGGGCTGCATAGCTCCTAAAGACATCACCCATATACGGCAGACTGGAGAACCTAAAGCAGCCTGCTATGTGTTCGAGGGTTTTATGGACTATCTTTCTTTTCTGACCTTGCGACAGAAAAATTGTCCTGGTTATCCCGACTTTGACAAGCAGGACTATCTTATTCTGAACTCTGTTTCCAATCTATCCAAAGCCTTGTACCCGTTGGGGAATTATGAGAAAATACATTGTTTTTTCGACAATGATACGGCAGGGATAAGAGCCGTACAGGAACTTTATAAAGAGTGCAGTTTCCGTGTCCGTGATTCTTCACGCATTTATAGTGGCTATAAAGATTTGAACGATTACCTGTGTGGAAAACGGTTGGTACAGTCGGCAGACTTAACACAGCAGACCAAGCAATCACAGACGGTCAAACAAACCGACAGGCAGGAACAACAACCAGCCAAAAAGAAATGCAGAGGGTTCAGAATGTAGTTGCCACACGCTTCCCACAGGCTTTTGAGTAAGGAAAAGCCATAGCTCAATAGGGCGTTTTCTTCACGCAGTGCAAGCACCGCTAAAAACACCCTATCGAGCAAAGGGGCGATGCCCCTTTTGAAACCCCGTGAGCCGTGCGGCGAATGTGCGAGGCAAACGGAATTGTCTAACGAAAAAACAGTATTCAATATGGGATATTTTACTCTTGATTTCAAGAAAGCAAAAGGAGCATCCGATGCTCGTATGTCCGACCATATCGAGCGCAGAGTGATAGCTCCGAATGTGGATTCTACCCGTACACATCTTAATCGTGAGTTGGTGGAACTTCCCGAAGGTGTGACGGTACGTGATGAAGCGATAGGGCATCGCATCAAGTCGGCAGGCATCAAACGGAAGATTACCCCCGACCAAGTAAGGGCTATCCGTGTCATGATGTCGGGAACACATGAGGATATGATGAAGATAAAGCAAGACGGGCGTATGGATGAATGGTGCAACGACAGTATGGAATGGCTGCACAAGACTTTCGGACGGGAAAATACCGTTTCAGCAGTTCTGCACATGGATGAAACTACACCTCACATACACGCTACCATCGTACCGATAGTAACGGGAGAGCGCAGGAAAGCAAAACAGAAGCAAACGGAGGGTAAGCGTTCCTACCGAAAGAAAGCGGATGCAGCCCGGCTGTGTGCCGACGATGTATTGAACCGTGACAAGTTGATAGGCTACCATGACGACTACGCCAAAATCATGGATAAATACGGTTTGCAGCGTGGTGTGCGTGGCTCGGAAGCAAGGCACGTCACCACCGCCCAATATTACCGTGATTTGAAACGGCAGACGGGAGAACTCGAAACAGATGTACAGCAACTTCAAAGTGAGAAGGACGAAGCGGAAAAGCAGCTGAAGCAGGTTAAGAAAGAAATCAAAACTGACAGACTGGAAGCGGTCAAGACCGAAGCAAAAACCGCCATTATAGCAAAGGTAGGTTCTTTTTTGGGCAGTGGGGAAATTAAAGAGTTGAAACAGGAAAAGAGGCAGTTGTATGAGGAAGTTGCCACTCGTGACGAAAGTATAGAAAAACTGCAAACCATGATGCAGGAACAACAGGAGATGCACCGCAGGGTTTTGACGGAAGTGCAGGGAAAGCACATCAAGGAACTGGAGGATACCAAAAAGGAAGTTTCACGGCTGGCAAGGATGATTGAAAAGGCTTGTGTGTGGTTGCCGATGCTAAAAGAGCTTTTCCGAATAGAAAGGTTTTGCCGTGTTGTGGGGTTCTCGTCCGAACAAACTGCCAAACTGATGTCCGGGGAAAAGATAGAGCACAGCGGCACGCTTTACTCGGAAGAACATAAACAGAATTTCAAGGCGGAGAAGGTCACGGCACAGGTGTTTAAAAACACGGACGTGGATAGGAACAGGTTATTCCTGCACATCAACGGGCAGAGTGTTTCCGATTGGTTCAAGGAGCAGTTTAACAGGATTCGCCCAAATATGCAGGTGCAGAAGGAACAGAAAAGAGGTAAAGGTTTTAGGCTCTAAAAAGTTTATTGTGCTGGAATACAAGAAAAAGGGCAGTTCATTTTATAGTGAATTGCACTTTTCTTATATTTGCAAATACGTTGAATGATAGACACTCAGTAAGATGATAACAACAATAGCCCCATGTGGAATGAATTGTGAATTGTGCCATTCATTCCAAAACAAGAAAAAATTATGTCCCGGATGCCGGAATAGGCGAACGAATTGTATTATTTGGAATTGCAACAAAAAAATCACTTATTGCTTTGAGTGTTCAAAATTTCCTTGTAAACGATTAAAGCAGCTTGATTTGAGGTATAAAACAAAATATTCTATGAGTATACTTGAAAATCTTGCGTTTATTAAAGAACAAGGAGAAACGGTGGTATCGGTACATTTTTAATTACTGTTATGGAAAATATTGCAAGAACGAAATATGATGTGGCAGAAATTCATCTATCTTGTTTTAATGAAAATATAAATGGTCTTTTGCTCTACACTAAATTAGGTTACATTCCTTATGAAATTGAAAAATATATCAATAATAATCAACAGTCGGCATTAATCAAGTTGAAAAAGATATGGAAATGCTGAAAAAGGAAAAATAATTAAGGGTATCCTAAGTAGAGGAATTGCAAGTTGAGTTTATTCCTTTGCCTATATACTCAAAACGAAATAAACCTATTTACACTGACAGTAAGATATGTGTGCTGGCGAAAAGAGAAAAAAGCCTTTATTTTCTTTTCGCCAGCATTATTTTTGTACTTTTGTGGCATATAACAAAACGCAAATGGATATAAATCAGAATTATAGAGAAGCGGTAAAGACCATAAAAGAAGCTATTCTACGCAGCCAGTACCGTGCAGCCGCATCGGTGAACAAAGAACAGTTATCTCTATATTACGGCATCGGACGTTACGTGTCGGAAAATTCTCGTACAGGCTTTTGGGGAAAAGGTGCAATTGAACAAATATCTTCTCTGTTGCAAAAAGAATTGCCGGGGTTACGGGGATTTTCAGCAACAAGCATAAGAAATATGCGTATTTTTTATGAGGAGTGGGATAAGGTTTTAAATCATCAGCCAACGGCGGATGATTTGGTGTTGAATGAAAAATTGCTTCTTGTAGAAATTCATCAGCCACTGGCTGATGAATTTAACTGGTCAGACTTCCTTTCAATCGGCTTTAGTCATCATACCGAAATAATATCCAAAGCTAAGACTTTGGAAGCAAGGTTGTTTTATATACATGAGTGCGCTACTCGCTATTGGAGTAAATACACTTTAAGGGATTATTTAAAAGCAGACCTGTACAGCCATCGGGGAACTTTACCTAATAATTTCGCCCAAACATTGCCTGATACTAAGCAAGCTCTAAAAGCTGTTTGTTCATTCAAAGATGAATACCTACTTGATTTCATTAATGTGGAGGAACTGGATGAACAAGAAGAGGATTTAGACGAAAAGATAGTGGAAAAGGCGATTGTAGCCAACGTGAAAAAGTTCATTATGGCCTTCGGGCAAGATTTCAGTTTTATAGGCAATCAATATCGTGTGGAGGTTGCAGGCGAAGAAATGTTCATAGATTTGCTCTTTTTCAATCGGGAACTTAATTCTCTGGTTGCAGTCGAGTTAAAATCCGGAAAATTCCGTACATCCTATTTGGGGCAGTTGAATACTTATCTATCTGCCTTAGATACATATATCAGAAAGCCGCATGAAAACCCCTCTATCGGAATAATCCTTTGCAGGGAAATGAATAAAACCTTTGTAGAATTTGCAGTTCGTGATTATAACAAACCGATGGGAGTTGCTACTTACCGTGCGTCCAAAGATATGCCGGAACGACTTCGTAATGCCCTGCCGGACATTGAGGATTTGAAAAAGCTATTGTAAGGCAAAAGCCTTGTTTCTTTTTTGGCAGGTAATTGCCTTTTGTTACCTTTGCATAAGAAGCCCACCGCTAAGCGAATTTCTTCGTTTTTTTGTTACTATTTTGTTACCCACTGTTAGTAATAGGTGGGCTTCTTCTTTGATAATCAGATTGATATATTCGTTAATATATAATATGTGGCAGAATATAATCAATAGTTATCAGCTGTGGAAGAAAAGGAAAAATGAGACGGAATAACTGCTGAGTATTTTACATCTTATTTGCTTTATGGACATAGAGGGCGGTTGCAACAATTATCAGTACAAATGCCATAATGAGGAATATTATCCGGATAAGGCGATGTTTTGAAAATAGGTTGGCCATGCAGGCAGAAGCCACGCTGAAACGGGCTATTATAGAATCAATTGTGGCGTTTTCGAAAAAGACTGATGCAATACTCCATAGTGCAATAATGGTTAATATAGCATTGGCTGATAAACAAAGAATTTTATCAAGTGGCATTCTAAATACTTTTCTTGTTCTCATATATAGGACTCTATGTTTAACTCCTTTCATTCCTGCCTTTCGCTGAATCAGCCAAAGGATAGGGCAAAGATAAAAGAGAACTTCCTAACAGAATCAATATTGTCTTGGAATATTGTTAAATGATTGAATTTCTAAACCTATGTTTATTCTTTGCTGTCAAAACTCTGTTTGTGTCTGATGCGGCTCATGTGAATAGGGGTTATTTTCAAGTAAGACGCAATTTCTTTTAGGGGTACCATTTGTAGGATTTCTGGACATTTTTTAAGAAGTTGGAGATAGCGTTCTTCCGATGTAAATCTGAACAAATCCAAGTAACGTGAATACGACTGAAAAAATAATTGTTCGGCTGCAATACGGGCTATTCGTTGATTTTCTTTGTTCTCTTCAAATTCTTGTAGAAGTAATTCGGAAGAACAGATGTAGATTCTACATGGGGTTATTGCTTGTATATTCAATTCAGATTTTATGTCGTATAAACAATTGGGATAATCAGAGATAAATTCATTGGCAAAAGAAAAACCTACATTATATGTTTTGTTTTCAGTTTGGTTGATGCAGGTATATTTGATTACACCGGATACAATAAACCCGAAGAAAGAACCGACTTCTCCCTCTCGGAGGATAAATTCATTTCTTTTATAATACCGTAGTTCTCCGTTTCTTAAACACAGTTCCCTAAAAAAGTCAGTGTCTATATTGCCCATGTATGAATTAAAATCTGTCATTTACAACACATGTTTTTCGAAAGGTACAAAATTATTATTTTATTCCTGATTTTTTGTCATTGTTGGTAAGTTGGTTGTGGATTCTCTTATTATAATACTTTAAAAATTTAACTTCACCTACGTTTTTTAAAAGCTTTTGGTTTTCAATGAAGTTTTGTCCGTATTTTAGCCAACGTTTGGTAAATCTTTTGAATTTAGTACATGGGAAATCAGAACACTGGAAACAATGTGTTATTCTTTTTTCCAAGCAACATAAATGGAATGTTTTACATTTTTCACAGCGAGAACCATTCTGTTCTGCTCCTTTGCAGGGACTTTTTTCTCTTGTGTATATGGGACAACCACCACAAAAGACACCACAAGCAGGAATACGTCCGTTATACGATTTCATTCAGCCAGCCTTTTCGCCATCCAAAAATTGGTGAGATAAAGTTGGTTGGCTTTGCGTTTCTGTTCCACTTCTACTATATAGCCTCTTTTCTCAAAGAATGGACGGGCTGTCAGGCTTACTTCTGATGTAATTCGCATGATTCCTCTTGCGGTTGCATACCGTTCTATCTCATTTAGAAGTATGGTAGCAATGCCTTTACCTTGAAAATCTTTATGAATAAACATAGAATGCAAATATCCTTGGTGGGTAATGGATGAAAAGCCGACAATCTGTGACTGTTGATTGGTTGCCACAATAAAATAATGTGTCTTAATCATGTCTTTTATGTGGGAGAGGTCGTTTCCGCACGATGCCCAATCTGCCACTTCTGCTTCTGAATAGTCACGTTTGTTTATATGGAGGACTGTCTCTTGAAACAAACTCATAAGTTCAAGGGCATCAGACTGTTGGGCAATTCTAATTGTAAAATCTGTATTCATGTTTTTAAGTGCTAAAATGTATGCTTTTAGATGTTCCATGTTCTAACAGAAAGTCTTTCAATGTATTTATTGTGTTTGCAAAGATAATCTTTTCATTTCTAATTTATTGGTTTTGGAAACCAAGTTGTTGATTCTCTGCTTTATTTTCGTATTTTTGCATCTAAATAAGAATACAATGGATATAAGTCAGAACTATATAGAAGCTGTAAAAGCCATAAAGGAAGCTATCTTACGTAGCCAGTACCGTGCCGCTGCGTCAGTGAATAAAGAACAGCTCTCTTTATATTATGGTATTGGGAGGTATGTTTCGGAAAACTCTCGTAAAGGTTTTTGGGGTAAAGGTGCGATAGAGCAGATTTCTTCGATGTTGCAAAAGGAGCTTCCGGGATTAAGAGGATTTTCAGCGACCAGCATAAGGAATATGCGTATATTTTATGAAGAATGGAACAAGGTTTTAAATCATCAGCCAGCGGCGGATGATTTGGTGCTGAATGAAAAGTTGTTGTTGGTGACAATTCATCAGCCAGTGGCGGATGAATTTAACTGGACAGATTTCCTGTCAATCGGTTTCAGCCATCATACGGAAATTATAGCAAAAGCTAAGGAACTGGATGCGAGGCTGTTCTATATACATGAATGTGCTATTCGATATTGGAATAAATATACTTTAAGGGATTATTTGAAGGCTGACCTTTACCATCATCGGGGAGCGTTACCCAACAATTTTGCCCAAACACTGCCCGATACGAAACAGGCAATCAAAGCTATCTGTTCTTTCAAAGATGATTACTTGTTAGACTTTATCAATATAGAAGAACTGGATGAACAGGAAGAGGACATAAACGAACGTGTCATAGAGAAAGCTATTGTCGCCAACGTAAAGAAGTTCATCATGACCTTTGGGCAGGATTTCAGTTTTATAGGCAATCAATACCGCATTGAGGTAGCAGGAGAGGAAATGTTCATTGATTTATTGTTTTTCAATCGGGAACTTAATTCTTTGGTCGCTGTTGAATTGAAGTCCGGGAAATTCCGAAGCTCCTATTTAGGGCAACTGAACACTTACCTTTCCGCATTGGATTCATACGTGAGAAAGCCGCACGAGAATCCCTCTATCGGAATCATCCTTTGCCGGGAAATGAATCAAACCTTTGTAGAATTTGCGGTACGTGATTACAATAAGCCAATGGGTGTTGCCACTTACCGAGCTTCCGAAGAAATGCCGGAACGACTTCGCAAGGCATTACCGGATATTGATGAATTGAAAAAGTTGTTATAGAAAACAAGTTTAGTTCGTTCTTTT
>ENA-UEOJ01000830-UEOJ01000830.1-human-gut-metagenome-genome-assembly--contig:-NODE-830-length-23914-cov-3.286865_pt1 | contig 23914 bp, 19 predicted proteins | sample MGYA00242885_ERZ507886 | MGnify/ENA primary metagenome ERZ507886 (study PRJEB26167, sample SAMN06115505) | human gut metagenome | host: Homo sapiens | place: China:Anhui | collected 2015-08-07 | study... | reverse complement strand
GTATTCTGAAAAATTCCGGCATGATCCTTCCGTCGTGGAGCTTTCCGCCAGGGTTCATCACAGGGGTGAGTATCTGCGTCTTCAGCAATGTTTCGAGATGTTCCAGCGGGGAGAGTATCCCCATTATGACATAACGGTGGAAACCACGGACGGGCGCACGCTGCGCAAGGAGGTTCCCCTGCCCAAGGGACACCCCCGCAACATGATGACTGACGCGGAATTTCTCGAGCGTTTCCATCTGGTGGCCGACCCCGTGCTGGGAACGGAAAAGGCGGCGCGCGTGGCGGACATGGTCATGAACATGGAAGCACTGGAGTGCGCAGGCGACATTGCAGACGCCATGCGCGTCGAAAAATAAGGGATCGCTACAGCGGGCACGGCCCTGCGCTGCCGTCCGTCGGACGGCAGCGCAGCACGTGAATTGCGGCGACAACGGACAGAGGGGCATCGCGTCGGAATCCCGCTTTGCCCGGCTCCGTGAAGCATTTCAGCGACGGGATGCTCTGACGCATGAACCTCCGACGACTGAAAGCCGAACCGCTGTCAGAATTTAAGAAGTTAACCATAGGGGAATTTCTGATGAAAAACATCTGTGTCATCGGTGCGGGCGGTACCGGCCAGTGTTTCGCCGCCGACATGTCTCTGGCCGGGCACGCCGTGTCCATATATGACGACCGCAAGGACAGGCGGGATGAAATCAGACAGGCGGGCGGCATCACCCTGACCGGAGGAGGGCGCACCGGCACGGCGCATCCCCGTGTATGCGACAGCGCAGAACAGGCGCTGGACGGCGCCGAACTCGTCGTCGTATGTGCCGTGGCCCATCGGCATGAGACCCTGGCCAAAACCTGCGCCGCACATCTGCGCGACGGTCAGACGCTGCTCATTTCCGCCGGCAGCGGCGCATCTCTGCTTTTTGACCGGGAAATCAGGGCCGCACGGAGGTTGTCGGCAGAGCAGACGCACGACGTGACGCTGGGAGAGCTGGAAGGCAATCTCTATCCCTGCCGCCGCACGCATCCGGCGCGGATCTTCATGGCGTTTCCGCCGGCACGGCGTATGGTGGCGGCGCTGCCCGCGGTCGACACACCCCGCCTTCAGGCCGCTCTGGACGGCATTCTGGAAACCTCCCCCGCAAGCAATGTGCTGGAAACGGCGCTGAACTCTCCCAATGTGGTGATTCATCTCATGGCGTCCCTGCTCAATCTCGGCGCGGTGGAACAATCTCACGGAGAATACCGGCTGTATGAAACCGGGCTGACGCCGGGCGTACTTGCCATGCTGGACGCCATGAATATGGAAAAGGAACGCCTGTTCGCGGCCTGGGGCTGGACCCCGCGCTCCCCCATGGGACACATGCGCCATGTGGCCCGGCAGGACGCCTTCCCCGAACTGAATGCCTTCCGTTCTCTCATCGGCCCCACTGATGCGGAGCACCGATATCTGACCGAAGATGCCTCCACATGCGTCTGCCTCATGGCCGACACGGGCAGACTGGCGGAGGTGGAAACGCCGCTCGCGGACAGCCTGCTCCTTCTTGCGGGGGCGCTGCACGGCAGGGATTACGCACATGAAGGCCGCACACTGGCAAGTCTGGGGCTGGGAACCCTGAGCAAAGACATGGTCAACGCGCGGCTGCGGGGCTGAATTCCGTACCTCCGCCGCGACGCCGCCCTATCCGTGCTGCCGCATTTCACCTGCGGCTTCAGGCGTGAAACCTGCGGGTCGGGACATGGAATCCCGGCCGGCAGATATTTTCAAGAGCAAAACCTCCAACGCTCTGTTGTAGAACCGTGTTGACAGCGCTGCACGAGGCGTACGATTTTACTCCGGCCGCGAGGCGGCAATATTCATTGCCGCAAAGGCACTCCGAGTTCCACACGGGCAAGGGCAACATGCACCAACGGCTGGCCCGCCTGCGTCTTCGTGCGGCTTCGCCGCCCAAAGATGCCTTACCATGCGGCGGGGATAGTCGCTTCATAGCTTGCTGCGCCCGCGCCTCCGACGGTCAAGGATATTTTCAGCAAACTCTACGCGGAGCGACCTCCAACAAGGATCTGTCATGTATTCCTGGCGCGCTCATATCGGCCTTCTGGCCCCCGGTTCCGGCCCCAACATGGAAATGGACTTTCACCGCTTTCTTCCGGCAGGCGTGGCCGTGGCCACATCCCGTCTGCCCTTTACCATTCCCTCGCCGCAGGGACTGCTGGATATGGTGGCTCATCTGGAAAACGCATGTGAGGTCTATCGGCGTTACAGACATGATGTCATCATGTTCGGCTGCACTTCAGGCAGTCTGATCGGCGGCCCCGGCTTCGACCGTGAGCTTATCACAAGAATGGAAGCGATCACGGGCGATCCCTGTCTTACCACTTCCACAGCGGTGCTTGAAGCCTTTCAGGCACTCGGCGTTTCCCGCCCGGTCGTCATCACGCCCTATCCCGACGACACCAACGAGGCGGAAAAAGTCTTTCTGGAAAACAACGGCCTTCAGGTACGTTTCATTTCCGGCATGGGCAACGATTATGTCAACCAGTCCATTACCGATATCGAACCGCACTATGTTTTTCAGAAGGTCAAGCCTTTGCCGCGCGACGGAGCGGACAGCCTGTTCATCAGCTGCACGGGACTCAATGTGCTGGATATCATCCCTCTGCTGGAGACAGACTGGGGGCTGCCGGTCATTACCAGCAATCAGGCCACTCTGTGGGCCTGTCTGCGGCATTCCGGCGTGAAGGATGTCATTCCCTCGCTCGGCCGCCTGCTGACGCTATAACGCAACTTCTCCCTGTCCCGTGCCGGGCTTCTGTTCCGGCGCGGGCGCGTCTTTCCGGGTCATGCTGTTCCATGTTTCGCCAAGCTCGCGCATGGCTTCATTCATCTGACGGCTGAACGACGCGCCGAAGTCCGCCGCGCCTTCCTTCGCTCCGGTCAGGGCATCGTTCCAGGCCTTGACGAACTTGTCCTGCGGGCGCTCTCTTTCCACAGCGGCAAGCGTCTGTGTTCCGAGATCCCCCAGTTTCGCTCCCAGCGCGGCAAGCTGATCCCGGGTCATCTTCCCGTCCTTGAGCGCTTCCTGAAGCAGAGGCAGAACCTTTGCCCGATATTCCTCAGCGGGAATCACGTCCCTCAGCGCGGCCAGGCCGCCGTATTCCGCGGGGCTGATTTCCTCCTCACCCCGGGCGGCGCGTTCCATGCGCTGGTTCACCACCAGAAAAATGCAGCAGGCCGCGAGCACGGCAATCACGATATTCTTGAACATATTATATCTCCTCTGCGGGCGTCTCCCGTCTTTACTTCGGAAAACGCCTCAATCGGCGTTTCCTTCAGAACAAAAAGCCCCTACAGACCCCTGTCTCTCATTTTTTCGGCGTACGCCATGAGTTTTCGCGCTTCCGCGAAATCGGGATCCAACTGCAGGGCGCCCTGGGCGGCCTTTACCGCCTTGTCCCATTTTTTCCAGTCCACATACAGGCGTCCCATATTGAAGAAGAGATGGGAATCCCTGTATCCTCCCTGCGCGGCCTTGATATAGCTCTGTTCCGCGTCGGCATACCTGCCCATTCTGCGCTGGGCCACGGCCAGACTGTTGTAGATGTGAGCCGCGCCGGGCATGCCTTCCAGGGCCTCGCCCAGGTACTGTACCGCGTCTTCATATTCCCCGGCCCGCAGAAACCGTTCGCCTATGTCAACCCGGAGTTCATAATTTTCCTGATTTTCCCGCGCCAGAATCGAAAACACGGCGCGCGCGGCGTCCACCTGTCCGGCGTCAAGTTTCTGCTGTCCGCGCTCCAGCTCCTGCCGCCTCTTTTCTTCCAGCAGGCGGGCACTTTCCCGGGCCTCGTCCTGAAACTGCCCGTCAAATGTTTCCAGAAGCATGTTGAGTCCGTCCAGAAACTCGCGCTCCTTTCCCGGCACATATTTGAGTTCAAGCGCGGCGGCCTTGCGAACATGCGGATCACAGACGATATGGTAGGAGGCATCGGAAATCAGGCGCTCGAATTCCTCTTTTTCCGCCTTCATGAGCGGTTCGCGAAATACCGTAATCACGGCGTCGCGCAAGGTCTGAACGGCGGAAAGAAATTTTTCCTGCCGGATGAGCGACTTGATGGAAGAGAGCTGACGCCGGGCGGTGGCAAGCTGAGACATAATGATGTTCCGGGTTGCGGTTTCAGGGGAAATCAGCCGGGTTGACGGGCAAGAACGGCTCGGACGGCCTCCAGATCCTCCGGAGTGTCCACGCCGCAGGTGCGGAACGAAGTCACGACGACCCGCATGGGAATGCCGTTTTCCAGAAGGCGCAGTTGTTCCAGCTTTTCCAGCAGTTCCAGGGGACTGGACGGCAGTGCGCTCATGCGCTCCAGCACCCGCCGCCGGAAGGCATAGATGCCCACATGGCCGAGATAGCGGGACGCCGTGCCGTCACGCGGGTACGGGACGGGCGCACGGGAGAAATACAGGGCATCCCCGGCCAGATCCGTCACGACCTTGACCTGATTCGGTGAAGCTATGAGCGCCGCGTCGGCCGCAGGCTCCAGAGGAGTGGCCAGCGTGGCGCATTGTACGCCATCATCGGCAAAGGGGGCAAGCAGTTCGTCCAGCATGGCCGGCTCAAGCAGGGGTTCATCCCCCTGAATGTTGACGACGACGGCATCCTGCGGAAGTCCCAGCCTGTTCGCCGCCTCGCGCACGCGATCCGTGCCGCTGGGATGATCCGCCGCCGTCATGACGCAGGGCAGATCCAGCGCGCGGGCTGCCTCCGCTATGCGTTCATCATCCGTGGCAATCCATACGCCCCGGAGCGCGGCGCAACGCATGGCCCGCATGGCCACATGCCAGATCATGGGCTTGCCGCAGATATCCGCCAGCGGCTTGCCCGGCAGACGGGTCGACGCGTAACGGGCGGGAATGATGCCGTAACAGGCGCTCTTCATGAATCGGCTCTCTTTGCAGTCAGAAATCCGGTGAGGCTCCGCTCTCGAAGGAAGACGCGAAAAGGATTTCATCGGCCCTGCCGTTTTGTCAATCCCTTTCCCCCCACCGGAAGGGGTCGAGATCAAGATACAGACACAGATTTCCGAATGCCTTCTTTCCGTTCCGGATGCCTCCGCCCCTTGACGGAACGGATGTTTAACGTATCTTCCTTCCGCGCATCTCCGTTTTTGGGAACCGCTGATTTATTCACAGAATAAATCGGCTCCATGCCCAAAGAGGTTCTTGCCTCTTTGGGAAAGGCACGCCAAGTCGTTCATTTAACGGGAAAATAAATTTTTCCTCTTCACGACTTGCGGGCGGTCTTGCTCCGCAAGGCCGCGGGAAACGCTTTAATCAGCGATTCCTTTACTGCGGCGATTCCCGACTGCGGATTGAAACATTCGCACGGGGCGCGGCGGCATCTTCAATTTCTTCCGGGCGGACAGGAATGGGCAAGGATCTGATTATCGTGGAATCACCGGCCAAGGTGAAGACCATCAAGAAATTTCTGGGCGGCAAATACATGGTGCAGGCCAGCGTGGGACATATCCGCGACCTGCCTACCAAGGAAATCGGCGTGGATGAGGATCATGACTTCGCGCCGCGCTATCAGACCATCCAGGGCAAGGAAAAGGTCGTCCATGATCTTCAGGAGGCCGCGTCCAGGGCTGATACGGTGTATCTCGCGCCCGACCCGGACCGTGAAGGCGAGGCCATTGCCTGGCACATCGCGCAGGTGATCAAGGATAAAGCCAGGGACATCAAGCGCATCCAGTTCAACGAAATCACCTCCCGCGCGGTGAAGGAAGCGCTGGAACACCCGCGCGACATCAATCCCGACCTGTTCGAGGCGCAGCAGGCGCGCCGCGTGCTGGATCGCCTGGTCGGCTACAAGATTTCCCCCCTGCTGTGGAAGACGGTCAAGCGGGGCATTTCCGCCGGACGCGTGCAGTCCGTGGCGCTTCGCCTCATCGTGGAACGGGAGGAGGAACGCCAGGCCTTCAAGCCGGAGGAATACTGGCTGTTCCGCGCCGTGCTGGAAGGCTCCGTACCTCCCCCCTTCAAGGCCGAACTGCTGAAAATCAAGGGCAGGAAGGCGGTGGTTCCCAACGCCGAAGCGGCGGAAGAACTGGAAAGAGCCATGCAGGGCAAGCCCTTTGTGGTCGATTCCGTGGAGGAAAAGGAACGCGCCCGCAATCCCCTGCCCCCCTTCACCACGTCCACCCTCCAGCAGACGGCCAACCAGAGGATCGGCTTTTCGGCCAAGCGCACCATGTCCACGGCCCAGCGCCTGTACGAAGGCATTGAACTGGGCGAACGCGGCACGACGGCGCTGATTACCTACATGCGTACCGACTCCGTCCGCATCGCGGACGAGGCCCGCGCCGCCGCCACATCCTATATTGAGGAGCGCTTCGGCAGGGACTTTCTCGCTCCGGGCGGCAAGGGCCGCGTGTTCAAGGGCAAGGCGGGCGCGCAGGACGCGCATGAAGCCATCCGTCCCGTCGATGTCACGCTGACGCCGGAGGAGATCAGGGAGTTCCTTACCCCCGAACAGTTCCGGCTGTACGGCCTGATCTGGTCCCGTTTCGTGGCGTCGCAGATGGCCGCGGCCAGATTCCACGACACCGTCGCCCTGATCACCTGCGGCCCCGCCCAGTGGCGGGCCAGAGGCGAAAGGCTGCTCTTTCCGGGCTGGCTTGCAGCACTGCCGCGTCCCGCCGACGAGGAGGAAGACGCGCTTCCTCCCCTCAGACAGGGCGAGGAACTCAAGCTGCTCAAACTGACCAGGGAACAGAAATTCACCCAGCCGGCCCCGCGCTATACCGAAGCGTCGCTGGTCAAGGAGCTGGAAGAACGGGGCATCGGCCGGCCGTCCACCTACGCCACGATCATCTCCACCATTCAGGATCGGGAATACGTGCGTCTGGAGGACAAGCGCTTCGTGCCCACGGATCTCGGCAATGTGGTCTGCGCCCAACTGCGCGATCACTTCCCCTCGCTCATGGATGTGGGCTTTACCGCAGGCATGGAAGACAATCTGGACAAGGTGGCGGACGGCAAGCTCGGCTGGGTGGGCCTGCTCAGGGATTTTACCAGGGACTTCAACCCGGCGCTGAGCGCGGCGGCTCAGAACATGGCTCCGGTCAAGGGCGGCCTGACCACGGACGTGCCCTGCCCCAGATGCGGCAAGCCCCTGGTGGTCAAATTCGGCAAGAGCGGAGAATTTCTGGCCTGCACGGGATATCCGGAATGCCGTTACACCACGAACTTTTCCCGTGACGAGAAGGGCGCGATCCGGATTGAGGAAAAACAGACCCCGACCTATGAGGTGGTCGGCAAATGCCCCCAGTGCGGCGGCGACGTGGTGCTCAAGAAGTCCCACACCGGCAGCCGCTTCCTGAGTTGCGCCAACTACCCCAAATGCACCTATGCCGCGCCCTTTTCCACAGGAGTGCCCTGCCCCGGATGCGGGAAAGGGACTCTGGTGGAAAAAAGTTCCAGACGCGGCAAGATATTCTATTCCTGTGATCAGTATCCCCAGTGCGACTATGCCCTTTGGGACTGGCCGGTCAACGAGCATTGCCCGGAATGTGATTCTCCCCTGCTGGTGATCAAGAACACCCGCGCAAAGGGCCGCCACATCGCCTGCCCCAATCCCAAGTGCCGCTACACGCGGGAACTGGAGGAAGAATAGGAATACGCCGGATTTCGGCAGCACAGCCTGTGGCAGGCAGTTCAAAACACGACCAGACAAAAAAACAGGTGCTTCTTTTGTATTGAATCATGACATGAAATGATTTAAATGAACCTTTATCAAAACTTCTTTCATGGCCTGAAATCTTCCTCCCCTGCAGGAGGGGAAAGAGTTTCTGACAAAAAAAGACGGGCAGAGCCTTTGTGTACGCTCTCCCCCTTCAGAGCGTCTTGTTATTGAACATACCTGCCGGTCGGATTCTGTGTTCTGCCCCGCAGGTTTCACGCCTGAAGCCGGAGATGTGCGCCGCAAGTGGATTGCGGCTGTCCAGCCTCGCGGCGGAGTCTCGATCCGCTTGACTTCTGAAGCAATTTCAGGATGAGGCTGCTCCAGGGAGAGGCAATCCGAGCGCCCTGTCCGCCGGCTGCGGAGTCAGGCGCCGGATGAGGCGACTGTGGATGAAACATGAAACAGCATCTCATTCTGGTCATAGACGACAGTAAAACGGCGCTGGGGGCCGTGCGGCACATTCTGAGCGGGGAACACCGTCTCCTGCTCGCCTCTTCCGGAGAGGAGGCGCTGGGGTTGCTGCATGCCGAAGCTCCGGACCTTATCCTTCTTGATCTGTTCATGCCCGGCATGGACGGTCCTGAAACCCTGACACGCATCCGTGCCGTTCCCGGCTGCGAAAAGCTGCCCGTCATCTTCTTCACCGCCGCCCAATCCACGGAAACCGAAGCCGAATGTCTGGCGCTGGGGGCGCGTGACTTCATTGTCAAACCCTTCGCGCCCGAAGTGCTGCGCAGCCGCATCGCCAATATGCTGGAGCTGGAAGACTACCGCAAGGACCTGCAGGGCAGGCTGGATGAAAAGACCCGCGAAGTGGAGGATCTCGCGCTCCAGACCATTCTCGCCATCGCCCGGGCCATCGACGCGAAGGATGAATACACGCAGGGGCACTCGCAGCGCGTGGCAACCTACAGTTGCGCCCTTGCGGAGTATATGGGCTGGAGCGAGGCGGATTGCGACAATATCTACCACATCGCTCTGCTCCATGACGTGGGAAAAATCGGGGTGCCGGACAGCGTTCTCAAAAAAAGCGGCCCTCTGACGGATGAGGAGTTCGCACAGATGCGCCGCCATCCGGATATCGGCGCGGACATTCTCAAGACCATCAGGTCGCTGAAAGGCATTGAAACGGGTACACGCTTTCACCACGAACGCTATGACGGCAAGGGGTATCCCAACGGGCTCAAGGGCGACGAGATCCCCCTGATCGCCCGCATCATCTGCGTGGCGGATACCTTCGACGCCATGACCAGCACCCGCTGCTACCGGAAAAGACTGGATATGGACGTGGCGCGCGCGGAGCTGCGCCGCTGCGCGGGAACACAGTTTGATCCCGCAATAGTGGAGGAATTTCTCGCCATGCTGGACGAAGGACTCATTTCGGCTGCACGGACGGAATAATTCCCCGCGCGCCGACAACCTTTCCCCGGAGCGTTCCGCGTTTGGAAACAGCCGCGAGCCGGACACGGGGTCCGGCTCGCGGGGTCACGCCTCGCAGGAGCCCGCCCCAGGGAGGCCCCTTTTCCCGCGCAGACGGGGGATCACTCTCCTTCGTCCCTCACTTCCCTCTTTTCTTCCTCTTCCAGTGCGGGCGCACGCTGAAGAATTTCCTCCAGCTGAATATCGCCGCACAGTACGCCGACAATTTCATCGCTCTCGTCCGTTACCGCCATGGATACGGAAAGGATCAGCTTGCCCGTGTACTGGGACTGGTACACATCGGTAATATGCAACTGCCCGTCGCTCATGGGAGCCTTGAACCATTCCCTGCCGGAATAGTCATAGCCCGGCTGAGGCAGGTTGCCGTATTTTTCGGTATAGGCCGGGTCGGTAATCACGGACTGCACCAGACGGCCCGAAGCATCCGTCAGGGTCAGGAACTGGATGAACGGATAATGAGCCACGAAGTCGCGCATGAGCGCCGGGGTGCGGGCATCATCGGCGCGCATCGTGCAGTTTGCGGCAAGGCGCTCTATGAGATGCGCGGCGAGCCTGCCCGCCAGACGCTTGATGCGCTGGAGTTCGGAGACGAACAATTCCGGCATGTAGCGCTTGACCAGGGCCTCCATCTCCTTGTTCGAGAAGGAGGTGTTGCGCCCTTCCTCGTAGGCTTTCATGATTTCACCGTAGATCAGCCCCACGGAAGGATGCTTCTTGGTGATCCCACGTTCGGGCGGCAGCCCGAGATTGTGATTGATCCAGTAAGCCACGCCCGCCCGGCCGGACTTGTCCGTGATGATGATCGGCACGGGACGGCCGAGAATCTTCGCCGTATCGAAAATATTGTAGATTTCCTCGTTCTTGGCCAGACCGTCCACATGCACTCCGGCGCTGGTGGCGTTGAAATCGCGCCCCACGAGAGGATAGTTGGGCGGAATGACATACTCCAGTTCCTTTTCAAAGAACTCTCCGATTTCCGCAATGACGGTGGTGTCCGCCGCCTCGTCCTGCCCGGTGAGGGAAATGTACTCCATGACCAGAGCTTCCACCGGAGTGTTGCCCGTGCGCTCGCCAAAGCCCAGCAGCGCTCCGTTGACCGCGCCGCAGCCGTACAGCCAGGCGGTCACGCCGTTCACCAGCCCCTTGTGGAAATCGTTGTGGCCATGCCATTCCAGCCACTGGCCCGGAACCCCGGCCTCATCGGTAAAAGCCCGAACGATGCGCTGTACCGAACGCGGCAGCGCCGCACCCTGATAGGGAACCCCGAAGCCCATGGTATCGCACAGCCGGATTTTCACCGGCATGGATGCCTGGCTTGCCAGCTCCATCAGTTTTGCCGCAAAGGGCAGGCAGAAGCCATAGATATCGGCGCGGGTGATATCCTCAAAATGGCAGCGCGGCACGATGCCCCATTCCAGAGCCTGCTCCACGATTCCCAGATAGTCGCGCAGCGCCTGTTCGCGGCTCTTTCCCAGCTTGAGGTAGATATGATAGTCGGACACGCTGGTCAGCATGCCCACTTCATCAAACTCCATGTCCCGGGCGATTCCGAGATCATCAATATTCGCACGGATCCAGCCGGTCACGCGCGGAAAGCGGTACCCCCGCGCGCGGCATATCTCGACGGCCCGCCTGTCCTTGGCGGAGTACATGAAGAATTCCGAGGCCTGGACAAGCCCGCTCTTGCCTCCGAGTTTATGCAGCAGATCAAAGATGCGGGCAATCTGCCGCACCGTATAGGGAGGACGGGCCTGCTGTCCGTCCCGGAAGGTGGTATCGGTGATGAAGCACGGATCCGCCGGACGCGGCATGACGATGTTGTCATCGAACTCGATACGGCCGACTTTCGTATAGGGGAATACACCCCGGAACAACTGGGGCGTTTCCGGGTTTTCAAGATGCAGGGTACGCAGGGGATCTTTCTTGTAAAGCAGGCTCATGGGGTTCCTCGCAACAGCCGCCGCGCGGTCAGGTTCGTGCCGGAATTCCGTTCCGCCTCTGCCGGACGGCCGGAACAGGCGTTCTCGCGAAAAAGCGATGCAAGTATTTGGTATAACGTGTTTCGCGCGGAAACGAAAGAGCGTTCTTCCCACTGCGCAGGGGACGGAAGACATGCCGCGCTTCCCGGCACTCCGCCCGGCGCATGGCAGGGGGAACACGGTACGGCGGAAAGGGAACCGTGTATCTCCCGCCATTGAACGTCCCATTTAAACTTCGGTTCGCGTTCTGCTCGGGAGACACTCTGTCTGCGCGGGCAGAGCGGCAACATATGTCGCCGCAAAGGCCGCCCGTGTTCCACACGGGCAAGGGCAGCATGTATCCACGGCCGGCTCGCCTGCGCCTTCGTGAAGCTGCGCTTCACTCGGCTCCGCTCCGCGAAATCTTTCTGCCGCGGCTTCCTGACGACACTCGAGCGGCCTTGCCGATACCCGCCCCCCTTGCGCCCTGCGCGGAAAACGCCGCATCCGCACTCCATGGCTCGCTGACGCTCGCCCCTCCGCACGGTCAAGATTATCTCGACTCCACGCTGAAACAGAGCCTTTTCAAATATTGTGAAAAAATTATTTATCGGCACCCCTTTCTTTTCCAATCATGCCGCCGTGTTGTGCTTGCCGAAAAAGTCTGTTATGGATGGGAGCGTTCATATGCGGGAACAGGCGCCGCGCCCGTCCATGCGCCGCCGCTCCCGTGTTCAGGTCTGTTTACCAGGGGGCCGTTCCCCAGCGGCCGCGCCCATTTGCCGGGTTCGGCCCCGGAACGGCAGACCCCATTAACCCATGTGGAGGTAAGGCAATGGCAAAACATGCAACCCCCTTGTTGGACCAGCTCGAAACCGGGCCCTGGCCCAGCTTTGTGTCCGACATCAAGCAGGCGGCTGCTGAGCGTGCGGCGAACCCGAAAGGGCTTGACTACCAGATTCCCGTTGACGCTCCCGAAGATCTCCTGGGCGTGCTCGAACTCTCCTACGAGGAAGGCGAAACCCACTGGAAGCACGGCGGCATCGTGGGTGTGTTCGGTTACGGCGGCGGCGTCATCGGCCGTTACTGCGACCAGCCCGAAAAGTTCCCCGGCGTGGCCCACTTCCATACCGTGCGCGTGAACCAGCCTTCCGGCAAGTACTACAGCACCGAGTATCTGCGCCATCTGTGCGACATCTGGGATCTGCGCGGCTCCGGCCTGACCAACCTGCACGGCTCCACCGGCGACATCGTGCTTCTGGGCACCCAGACCCCCCAGCTGGAAGAAATTTTCTGGCAGATCACGCATGAAATGGAAACCGACCTCGGCGGCTCCGGCTCCAACCTGCGTACCCCGGCTGCCTGCCTCGGCCAGTCCCGCTGCGAATACGCCTGCTACAACACCCAGCTCGCGTGCTATCAGCTCACTCAGGACTATCAGGACGAACTGCACCGCCCCGCCTTCCCCTACAAGTTCAAGTTCAAGTTTGACGGCTGCCCGAACGGCTGCGTGGCCTCCATCGCCCGTTCCGACTTCTCCGTCATCGGCACATGGAAGGACGACATCAAAATCGATCAGGAAGCCGTGAAGGGGTATGTCGGCGGTGAATTCAAGCCCAATGCGGGCGCCCATTCCGGCCGCGACTGGGGCAAGTTCGACATCCAGAAGGAAGTTGTGGATCTCTGCCCCGGCCACTGCATGAGCTGGGACGGCTCCAAGCTCTCCATCGACAACAAGGAGTGCGTGCGCTGCATGCACTGCATCAACACCATGCCCCGCGCCCTGCATATCGGCGACGAACGCGGCGCGACCGTCCTCATCGGCGCCAAGGCTCCCATTCTCGACGGCGCGCAGCTGGCCTCCATGCTGGTGCCCTTTGTGCCGGTCGAAGAACCCTTTGATGAACTCAAGTCCATCATCGAAAAGATCTGGGACTGGTGGATGGAAGAAGGCAAGAACCGCGAACGTGTGGGCGAAACCATCCGTCGCCTCTCCTTCCAGAAGCTGCTGGAAGTCACCGAAATTCCTGCCCTGCCCCAGCATGTCGAAGAGCCCCGCACCAACCCCTACATTCTGTTCAAGGAAGAGGAAGTGCCCGGCGGCTGGACCCGCGACATCAAGGCCTACCGCGCAAGACACGCACGCTAATTTCAAGGAGAGCAAGAAATGGCTTTCATTTCCACCGGATACAATCCCCAGAAACCCATGGAAGGCCGTATCTCCGATATCGGTCCCCGCAAGTACGACTCCTTCTTCCCCCCGGTCATTGCCAAGAACTTCGGGAAGTGGCTGTACCATGAAATCCTCGAACCCGGCGTGCTGGTGCATGTGGCCGAAAGCGGCGACAAGGTATACACCGTGCGCTGCGGCGCGGCCCGTCTGATGTCCACTCTGCACATCCGTGAAATCTGCGAAATCGCCGACAAGTACTGCGGCGGTCATGTGCGTTTCACGACCCGCAACAACGTGGAATTCATGGTCACCGACGAAGCCACCCTCAAGGCCCTGAAGGAAGACCTGGCCTCCCGCAAGTTCGCCGCCGGCTCCTACAAGTTCCCCATCGGCGGTACCGGCGCCGGCATTTCCAACATCGTGCATACCCAGGGATGGGTCCACTGCCATACTCCCGCCACCGATGCCTCCGGCCCGGTCAAGGCCGTCATGGACACGGTGTTTGAAGAGTTCCAGCATATGCGCATGCCCGCTCCGGTGCGCATCTCCCTGGCCTGCTGCCTGAACATGTGCGGCGCCGTGCATGCTTCCGACATCGGCATCGTGGGTATCCACCGCAAGCCTCCGATGATCGACCACGAGTGGGTTGACCAGCTCTGCGAAATTCCCCTGGCCGTCGCCGCCTGCCCCGTGGCCGCCGTGCGTCCGACCAAGGAAGAATACGAAGGCAAGAAAATCAACACCGTGGCCATCAAGAGCGAACGCTGCATGTACTGCGGCAACTGCTATACCATGTGCCCGGCCCTGCCCATTTCCGACGGTCAGGGCGGTGACGGCGTGGTGCTGATGGTGGGCGGCAAGGTGTCCAACCGCATCAGCATGCCCAAGCTGGCGAAAGTCGTTGTGGCCTACATCCCCAACGAACCGCCCCGCTGGCCCACACTCACCAGCACCATCAAGCACATCATCGACGTCTACGCCAGGAACGCGAACAAGTATGAACGTCTCGGCGAATGGGCGGAACGCATCGGCTGGGAAAAGTTCTTTGAACTGACCGACCTTGAGTTCACGCACCACATCATCGACGACTTCCGCGACCCCGCCTACTATACCTGGCGCCAGTCCACGCAGTTCAAGTTCTCCGAAGCGGCCAAGGTTGCCTATCAGGGCGCCGAAGCTCATGAAGCGGCTTCCAGCAGCGGCGTGACCGAAGAGGACAAGGAAACCGTTCTGAACTTCCTGAACTCCAAGTCCGGTTCCAAGACGAAGTTCTACTTCAACAACTTCCTGGAACTCTTCCCCGGCGCCAGCCCCCGCAAGGTCAAGGCAGTGCTCACCGCCCTGGTTGAAGACGACAAGATGGTGTACTGGTCTTCCGGTTCCACCACCATGTACGGCCTCAAGGGTGCGGGCAAGCAGTCCGCCACCGAAGAAGGCGAATAATGCCGACGCCGGTTTTCCGGCATGACGGATGACGTAAAGGCGCAGCCCGCAGGGCTGCGCCTTTTTCATGTATGCGTTCAAAACCTCCCGTACCGTGCCTGCTCATGGATTTTCGCCCCGCAGAGCATGCTGCCGGGTGTACCTGCATGTCATCATGTTCCGCCCCGCAGCTTTCACGCCTGAAGCCGGAGCCTCACACCGCAAATGAACTGGGCAATACCGGAGGGGAACGTAACGCGCCCCTGCCCGTAACCGCGGGCACGGAGCGCGTTACGGATGAGGAGCGCAGGGAAGAATCCCGCCCTGCTGCCCGACTCCATAGAGCATATCGATGAGGAAATGCGCTAATACTGCGCAAATTCATGAGCTTCCTGATATTTGGCGGACACTGTCTCCAGACGGCTGCAGCCTATTCGCGCGAGCAGTCCGGAAGCCTGCCGCAGATCCCCGCGTTCCAGAGCTTCCGCCAGCCCGAGCCATGAACTCAGGGGGCCTTCTCTGAAGCACAGGGCATTCATGATGTCCGGAGGAAGCGGAATACGTTCCAGCAGCTTTTCAAACGGAACGTCATACAGAGCTTCCAGCGTGGAGAAAAGACCGAGCATGAAGGCATCGTCCTCGTCCGGTCCGTGAACTTCGGAAGCAAGCCATTTGAAGAAATACCCGCGCGTCGTGCCCAGCAGGGCCAGTTCAAGCTTGAGATCGCTGCTGCGGTTGTCAGCAATGATGGTGGCCATAAGCCACTTTCTCAGCGGAGAAGTCCCCATATAGGCAATGGCGTGCGCAACCGTCCGGATTGGAACATGAGGCGGCCATGCGGCGGAGTTGATAAACTTGAGCAGGCGGTAAGACAGCGCTGTATCACGGGAAATCAGTTGCTCGAGCTCTTTCGGCTCGAGCTCGCGCGTGGCCAGGGCATGAAGAAGACGCAGTCTGCTTTCCGCATGCAGCGGAACCTTGCGATCCCCCACCAGTTCCGGCTTCTGAAAAAAATATCCCTGAAACAGGCTGCAGCCATATTTTTTGGCCACTTCATATTCTTCACGGGTTTCCACTTTTTCCGCGAGCACCCGCGGCTGCCCCCGGAGCAGCTTCAGCGCGGCGCAAAGTTCCATACGCTCCGCCGCATCGGTCACAGCCCGGAAATCCACCTTGACAATATCCACCATATCGAGAAACTGTCTGAGATGCGGCTGCCCGGCATAGTCATCAAGAGCCAGAATGTAGCCGCGCGCTCTGAGAGAGGCCAGTTCCCGCAGAATATCCGGAACCGCTTCCACATTTTCCAGAATTTCTATGACGCAGCGCTCTTTGGGCAGAGCCAGAGATATCCGGTCACGCAGCATATCCGTGGACATATTGATCATCGCCTTGCATCCCGCTGAAATATCAGACAGAATCATCGGAAGACCATCTACGATCACCTGAGAACTGGCGAAACTGTCGCAGGAAAAGTCCGCCCGGAACGTATTCGCCGGACTGCGGAACAGCAATTCATATCCCCAGCATTTTCCCGACGCGGTGAAGACCGGCTGGCGCGCGACGAAATAATTTTCGTAAAAATTATGTTTCTCAGGCGAACGCATTGAATTCATAAAATCTTTCCGCACATCCATATACGGGACCGCCCGCGCATCCACCTGGGCATTTTGCGTTTGAAAATATCTGCCGGCCAGATCCTGTGTTCCGGCCCGCAGGTTTCACGCCTCCACCGAGGCTTAACGCCGCAAGTGAATTGCGGCTGTCCGACCTCGCGGCGGAGTCTCGCCCTGCTCGACATAGACCATTTCACGAGCGAAATGCTCTGGCGGAGGGACAAAAAAATGCAAAAAAATATGCGGAAAGGAACATCCGCCGTCAACGCCGGGTTGAAGTTCAGGGACTCTTCTCTCCCATGGAGAGTCCTCTGCGGATTCCCAGCCTGCTTCCCCCTCTCCCCCCCTTAGCCATATCCAACCTCCCCCGGCCTGACAATACCGCAAGCCGCTTCCGCAAATGTCTCAGCCATGAAAAAATGCTTGTTTTGCAGGCCGCACCATTGGCGCTGTAGGCATTATAAAAAAATATCCCTCTGGCGGTCAGAGAAAAAAATTTTTAATAACTATCGAAATAAAACGAGACATATGTGCAAACAGCATCACCTGCACAAAAACGGGAATATGCCATACGAAAAACTGTATTCAAAGCCTGAAGAGAAAGGAAGCCCGGCTTGTACAGAGTCTCGGCAAATTTCCTGTCCGCGCAGACTGTTTCCATGGCGGCGTTCAGCATATTCCCCATCTCGGGGGAGATGCCTTTCGGGGCGAGGCGGCATCCACACTGGCTGACCAGCAGATCATGCCCAGACTCCCTGAACTTTGGACACATCCGGGAAGACGGACACGCTCCCCGCTCATGATGGCCAGCACCTTGACGCCGAAGAAGAAAAGCATTCCCGCCATGATGGAGCAACCTGTGTCCGGTTGCCCGCCATGCCCTGGAACGCGCTTCAAAGTGCTCCCGGAATCGAGTGAAGCGAGACTCCGCCGAGCCCCTCTCTTCTCCGGTGTCGCCGCAGTCCACTTGCGGCGTACGGCTCCGGCGAAGGCGTGAAACCTGCGGGTCGGAGCATAAATTCTGGCTGGCAGATACGTTCAATAGCAAAATACTTAAAGGGAACACGCCGGGAGAATCGCCGCGCGCGTTCCATACCCTGATCAGAGCCATGCGGGAGAACAATTCCGCTCCGGCGGGTATCCGAAAGACCCTGCCGGCTCCCTCTTGGTAGCCTTTATCATGTCCTCCATGCTGTTCCGCGGGGAACTTTTCTGCGTCACCACAAAGCAGGGAGTATTGAAGGCGCGGCCGATGCTCTCGAGCGAATCCGGCGTAGAGGATATCTTCTTCCGCCTCTTTCCCTGCGTTATCCTCTCCGCCGCGCTGACCGTCCTGACTCTGCCTGCGAACGGCGAGAGCTTGCCTTCATCTCCGTTCTCCCGCCTGGCATCTGTGTCGGACTGTTTGAACTGTGCATTCCCGTCCTTCTCCGGGAACCGGCCCTGCGCCTGACCGACTCTGTGCCGCGTGTCAGCACGCTCCCTTTCTCTCTGCCTTTCGCGCCCTGTCTGCCTCATCCGCAAGACCCCATCACCCCGAGTGCAGTGGCCGTGCGTGCGCTCATCGTAGGCGGAACCTTAGCCGGAAAAGGCGAAGGAAATTCATCTCCGACTTTTCAGGCTGTTGAAATTAAAAAAATGGAACAATATTCTAAAAATCCTTGCAAAAAAACTCCATGTTCTCTATTATGGAATCACGTTCCATTTACAAGACACGCCGCGTCTCCGCGCGGCGTCGGGAATGCCCGGCTTTAAAGCTCCGCACTCCCTGGATGGCACGCCGTTACCAGGCCGCCGCGGCAATCTCATTCCGGCGGAAAACAGCTCACGGGGACGCCCCCATAACTTCGGGAGTTTGCTTATGTTTGACGTCATCGACAAAATCATGAACCTCGATATCGGCAACCGCGGCATTGCCCACCTGTATGAGCCGGCACGCGCCCGCAGCGGGGGCGAGGCGCTGTGCAAGAGTGCAGCGGAAGTGTTCATGAAACTGCAGCCCGGGGATACGGTTTTTCTTCTGACCGGATCTCTGACGCGCGCCTGGGTATCTCCCGAAATCGGGGAAAATGATGGCCCCATGGGCACAGGTGCATTGGCCGGAGCCTTGTCCAGGGCGTTCAAGTGCGTTCCGATGATCTTCACCGACGAATTTCTGCAGAAGAAAACAGGAGCCATTGCTCAAATGGCCGTCCCCAACGTAGTGACATATGAACAGGCCAGCGTGGCGGCGGGTAACCCCCGTTATACCTGCGTAACTGTCATGGGCACCTGTGCGGCCGAAGATGCTCTGGCCAGACGGCAGTGCGAAGAGATGGTCGAACGGTACAGGCCGAAGGCCGTCATCTCCATCGAACGCGCAGGACAGCGCGCCGACGGCACCTATCGCAACATGATCGGTCAGGACTTCAGCCAGGGCCGTTCACGTCTTGACTACATGATCTCCGCCGCCCAGACACGCGGCATCCCCACCATCGGCGTGGGCGACGGCGGCAATGAAATCGGTATGGGAGCTCTGGCCGGGGAAGTTGCCGCGCACATCCACCTCGGCGATCAGATATGTCCCGCCAGCTCCACCGATATCCTGCTGCCCTGCGGCGTATCCAACTGGGGCTGCTATGCCGTTCAGGCCGCACTTGCCATTCTTACCGGCAATATAGCCCTTGCCCACACGCCCGAACTTGAGGAGCGCATGATCCACGCGTCCACCTACATCGGCCTGGTAGACGGCACGACCGGAACACTTGAGGCCAAGGTGGACGGCATGCCCGCCGATGTGCACAAGGGCATTGTCGAACTGATGTACAACACTGTGGAACGCGCCCTGAAAAAGAAGAAGTGAGCTTTGCTCTCCTGAATCATCAAATAACAGCAAGGAGCATTCATATGGCCAGAATCGAAAGAATAGGTGTTTCCGAACGCAACAGCCGCGCCGTCATTTACAATAATCTCGTTTTTCTTCCCGGCGTCGTGCCCGGCGACAACCCTCCTTCCATGGATATTGCCGAACAGGCCAAAATAACGCTGGAAAAAGTGGAAAAGCAGCTTCTCGAGGCCGGAACGTGCAAGGAGAATCTGGTCAGCGCCACCGTCTATCTGCGTGACATTAATGACTTCGCCGGCTTCAATGCGGTCTGGAACGCATGGATCGCGCCGGGCTGCCCCCCTGCCCGCACCTGTGTGCAGGCCTGCATGTCCCGCCAGAACAACCTGTGTGAAGTCACCGTCACGGCGGCAAAGGACTGATCTCCCCGCCTCCGGCGGATGCGTCCGCCGGAGGTTCATGTTTTTCTGACCTTTCGAATGTCAAGGGAAAATGAGCCATGTTCTGCGATTTCAGACTGCGCCCTCCCGTGGGAGACTTTCTCGGAACCGCTCAGTATAATCTGGAAAGGAATGCCCGCATCGCCGCCAGCTTCGGCATGTATCAGGCCGAATCCACGGCCAGGCTCTCCATGGATCTTTTTCTTGCGGAAATGGATGCCGCCGAAATCAGCCTCGGCGTCATGCCAGGCCGTTACAGCGAAGTTTTCGGCAATGTTTCCTGCGCATCACTGCGGGCCATCATGGCCGCGTATCCAGGCAGGTTTGCCGCATTTGCCGGAGTAGATCCGCTTGATATGCCCTCAGCATTTGAAATCATTGACAGCGAGGTCATGAGCGGTCCCTTTGCGGGCATCAATATAGAGCCTCTTACAGCGCACAGGGCTCCCCTCTTCGCGGACGACCGCCGCATTTATCCCATTTATGAACGCGCACAGGAATGCGCCATACCGGTCATGATCATGACCGGGGGCATACCGGATGTTCCCATCGACTATACTCATCCCCGGCATGTGGAAAATGTCGCCGTGGATTTTCCTTCACTGACCATTATCACCCCGCACGGCTGCTGGCCACATGCCCGCGAACTCATCCGCGTATGCCTGCTGAGGGAAAACGTCTACCTTTCGCCGGATATCTACTCCATGGGGCTTCCTGGCTACATGGACTATATCCAGGCGAGACCCACCTTTCTTCAGGATCGTTTCCTCTACGGAAGCGCGCATCCCACGCTTCCCATGGAAGGCTGCGCCGCATTCTTCCGTTCTCTGAATATCAGGGAGGATGTGCTGCGCAAAATATGCCGGGAAAATGCCCTGCGTGTTCTCAATCAAAAGGAGGAAAAAGCGGAGCGGCGTTGACAGAGCATGGCCGATCCAATATTTAGAATAATATTCCATAAAATAGAACAAAAGTGAACTACCGACAGAGTCCGACGGTATTCACAAAGAACGAAGGAGGCAGGGTCGGATTCCCCGCACCGGAATCCGGCCCCGCGCAAGGTCAATCATCCTTTTATGCAGGAGGCACCATGTCCCTTGAAAAGCTCGCTGCGCTGCTGATGACGGTACTGTTCACAGCCCTGCCCGCAGCCGCGCCGGCTGCGGATTATCCCACAAAGCCCGTACGCATGATTGTCGGCTGGGCGGCGGGGGGTGGAGCCGATCTCATGATCCGGCTGGTGGAAAAGGAGTTCGAGCAGGAGTTCGGACAGCCGCTGACCTTCGTTTACAAAACCGGCGCAAACGGAGCCATTGCGGCCATGGACCTGAAAAGTGCACGCAAGGACGGATATACCATAGGCTCCTACTGCAATCCCCATCTCGTCACCAATATCCTGACCAAAAAGGGACAGTACAGTCTGGATGATTTCAGCTATCTGGCGCAGACGGCCATTGATCCGGCCTTTCTCGCCGTGCGCAAGGATTCCCCCATCAACAGCGTGGAGGATTTCGTCAGGGCCGCCGAATCAGGCAAGATGCTGGTTGGCTGCATAGACTATTTCGGCCCGACCAACTTCGCGGCGCTTAAGATGCACAAAGCCGGAATCCCCTATTCCATGACCAGCTTCGGCAGTGGGCCCAAGACCATTTCCGCCATGTTGGGCGGACATGTGGACGCGGCCTTTCTCATGACGGGAACTTCCATGTCCAGCATCAGTGAAATGAAAGTGCTGGCCATCGCCACGGCGGAGCGCGATCCCATGTTCCCCGATGTGCCGACTTTCCGTGAACTGGGCTATGATATCGTCAATTACCTGTACCGGTTCTGGATGGCTCCGAAGCTCAGGCCGGAAGTGGAACAGCGCCTGGCTGACGGACTGCGCGCCATCTACGACAGGCCGGAAGTCATCGAAAAAAACGCCAGGGCCGGGCTTCAGGTGCAGTTCCTTGACGGCGCCACACTGCGAAAGAATATAGAAGCTTCCTTTGCCGAAGCCGAAGAGCTGATCGAGTACAGCAATTCCCTGGACAACAAATAATTCACGCCCGCTCCCGGGCCGGAAAAAGGAAGCGCGACGCTTCCTTTTTCCGGGAGAAATGCCGCAAGCCTATTTGCTCTGGAGCAATTCCAGCGTGAAACCACTCTCTCCGAGGTACCCCATGGAATCAGACGTATTCAGCCTGTTCATCGCGGGTCTGCTCAACGCCATGACGCCTTCCAATCTGCTTGTCATGATCATCGGGCTGGCGGTGGGCATCATCGGCGGCATGCTGCCCGGCATCGCCGTGGTCACAGCCATTGCCCTGTTCATTCCCTTCACGTTCACCATGTCGCCGGAAACGGCGCTGATCGCGCTCGGAGCAGTCTATTCCGGCGCGACATACGGCGGAGCCAACGCATCCATCCTCATCAACACGCCGGGCCAGCCTTCCTCCGTGATGACTGCACTGGACGGCTATCAACTGACATTGCAGGGCAAGGCGGAAGAAGCCCTGTACGCGGCGCTTATCGCCTCCGCCTGGGGCGGCATCATCGGCACGGTAGTGCTGCTTGTCTTTTTCCGGCCTCTGGCCAGCGTCGCGCTCAAGTTCGGCTCCGAGTCCTTTTTCTGGATGGCCATTTTCGGCCTGACCACCCTGGCCGCCATGTTTCCCGGCAAGGTATGCAAAACCATGCTGGCCGGAGCCATCGGGCTGGGGCTGAGCACAATCGGCCTTGATCCTTCCGGCGGCATCCCCCGCTTCACGTTCGGCTCCTTTAACCTTCTTCAGGGTTTTGACATGATCGTCCTCATGGTTGCCCTGTTTTCCATTTCCCAGATGCTGGCCGTTACCGAGGAGAATGCCGACTACATTGCGAAGTATGACCGCGTTCCCGGAGCATTCCGCCGGGCGTGGTCAGCCTTTGTGCACTCCAAACTGGTAGTTACCGTTACAGGCGTAGCGGGTACCTTCATCGGCACGCTGCCCGGCGCTGGCGGCACGGTGGCATCCATCATCGCCTATAATGAAGCCAAGCGATGGGACAAGAATCCGGATCGCTTCGGCAAGGGCTGCCTTGACGGCGTGATGATTCCCGAATGCGCCAACAACGCCTGTGTGGGCGGGGCGCTGGTGCCGCTTATGGCGCTGGGCATTCCCGGCAGTTCCTCCGCTGCCGTGATGGTCGGCGGGCTGCTGGCCCAGGGGCTCACTCCCGGCCCGGCCATGTTTCTCAATAATTCGGGCATTGCCTATACCTTCATTTCCAGCCTGTTCATCGCCAATGTGTTCATGATCGCCGTGGGCTACATCATCGCCCGCGTCTGCACCAAAATTCTGGATGTGCCCAAATCCATCATCGTGCCTTCAGTTATCACCCTGTCCTGCATCGGCGCATATTCGCTGCGCGGCACCATGTTCGACGTGCTGGTGCTTCTGATCGCAGGCGGACTGGCCTACATTTTCCTCAAGATCGATCTGCCGCCAGTGGGTGTGGCCCTCGGCGTGGTGCTCGGCCCGATCATTGAAGAAAACCTGCTGGTCACCATCTCGCGCGCGCAGGCTTCCAGCCTTGCGGAGCTTTTCCTGTTCTCTCCCCTGTCCATGCTTTTCATCATACTGAGCGCCCTCTCTCTGGCGCTGCCGCTTTACCTTGAACACAGGATGAAAAGACGCCGGCCCATGCCGACCCGCAGCGCCCGCGCGATCCGCCCGGCAAATCTGATCCGCTTCGACAGTCTGTGCTACCTCACCATTCTTGTTATCTGCTGCTGCTTCATCATTGCGGCGGGCGATCTGGAAAAAGAGGATTCCGCCATCTTCCCCTATTTTGTATTCGGCGCGGGCGTATTCTTTTCCGCGCTGATCCTGTTTCAACAGCTCCTTGAGCCTGCAAGGGAAGGACTCACCCCGCAGAAAAGACACGCCTGCTTCGTGATTGCCGCCTATTTCGGCATCGCCATGCTGGCCTACATTCTGGCGGAATACCTCGGCTTTTTCTCTGCCATGTTCCTGTGCATGTTCTGCATGCTGGCGTATGATCAGTTCGTGGAAAAAGCGCACAGCGTATCCCTTGCCCGTTTTGCGCGGCTGGCGCTTGTCAGCCTTGCCGTCATCGGAGCGCAGTATCTGGCCTTTACCCGGCTTATCGGCGTGGAAACGCCCGTGGGGCTGTTTGTATAGGGGCTTTCCCAATACCACTCACAATATGACAGCCCTCCGGGGACGCTCACAATAAAACCCGCCATGCTGCGGGTTTTATTGTGAGCGCGAAAGCTTGACAAACTTTTCTGTTGGCTATAAAAATAGAACAAGGT
>ENA-UEOJ01000829-UEOJ01000829.1-human-gut-metagenome-genome-assembly--contig:-NODE-829-length-23915-cov-29.351665_pt1 | contig 23915 bp, 17 predicted proteins | sample MGYA00242885_ERZ507886 | MGnify/ENA primary metagenome ERZ507886 (study PRJEB26167, sample SAMN06115505) | human gut metagenome | host: Homo sapiens | place: China:Anhui | collected 2015-08-07... | reverse complement strand
GAAATCGCAGATGATGTTATCATCGCCAAGCCCTGAAACCGCTATGTGAAAGTCACCACAGTATCGTTAGTACCCTCACGGTGCCATCTGGCATAAATCCACGAGCTACAGTCGCATCCATAAAAGTGTTTTTTCGGGTCATAGAAGCCTCAATTCAACCTCATTTCGACCTCTTTCACGCCCGGGTTTCCGGCATTTTGCACTATGATGAGTGCTATATCGCCCCTATGCAGGGAAATTTTATGCCGACTTGACGCTACTGTAAGAGCTGCATTTATACCCGACTCCGCTCTGGATTTTCCTCCAATTTATAGCAGTTGAAAGTGTGTAAAATCATCGATATTTAGTGGTTTTCTCCACTCATGGCGGTGGTTTGGCCCTCGGAAACTCCCTCGGTGCTTTCAGGCATAAACAGGATTTTCACTGTTGCAAACATGATTTTCAAATCTTCGACAATGCTCGGATGAGCTATGTACATTAAATCCATAGTCAGTTTGTCGTAAGGAGTAGTATTGTACTTGCCATAAACCTGTGCATAACCAGTCAGGCCAGCCTTAGCCTGCAGGCGCAGTGCGAACTCTGGCATTTCTTCGCAATACTGAGCAGCAATCTCAGGGCGCTCCGGACGGGGGCCAACGATGCTCAAGTCACCCTTCAAGATATTTATAAGCTGTGGCAATTCATCAACGCGGCAAGCACGAATGATTTTGCCAACGGGCGTGATGCGATCATCGTTTTCGCCGCTGGAAAGACGGGCGACACCGTCCTTTTCAGCATCGACCCGCATGCTTCTGAATTTTAGAATACCGAATTCTTTGCCATCCTTCGTTAAACGAATTTGCTTGTAAAAGACTGGGCCGTGATCCGTTGCTTTGATGGCAATAGCCGTCACAAGGAAGATTGGACTCAGAATCACAAGCGCAATAGCAGAAATGACAATATCCAGCAGTCGTTTTACAAACAGATACTCCGGCTGAGGATTATACCGGCCAACACGAAGCATCGGCAAGTGGAACATATGCATGTGATGTGCACCTGACATAATGGTGTCACCGATGCGCGGGACAACAAATACAGTAATGTTGTTTTCTACACAGTATTTCAGAATAATATTCCGATCATGGCTGTGGATGCCGCTCAAAAACACTGTGTTGATGCCGTCCAGCATGGAAAGATTTTCGATGCACTCCCCCGCCGTAGCTGTGGAGACCACTTTGTACTTGGCATCTAGACCGTACTTACCAATCAGCTGCTCCATGCCACGTCTGGTATCATAAATAACAGCTGTGGCCTGCGGCGGGAAGGTTTTAAAGTAGGCGTGGTGAGCGTTATAAGCCCAAATTGAGGCCATAATAACCTGCCCCACAAGAGCTGCCACGCCAGGAAGAATGTTGGGCAGGTGCTTGGACAAAAGCCAGATCACGACATACATGATAAAGTCGCTGACCGCAGCCGCCAGAAATTGCTCGTAGATAATTTCGGAGATACGCTGCATCGACATCAGAAAGGCGTCATATACGCGTCCAAAGATGATGAACAGCACAAAGAACAGTGCCACGACCAGGTAATCGCCCTTTGCATAGTACGGCGATGCAACGCGCTTAGCATAGTATAGATACCAACACATTGCAAATGGTATCGTCACAAGCACAGCATCTAACAGCTTTATCATCCGCAAAATCAAGTCATGCCTAAACCTTGTCATGTTCTTACTCCTCATTCTTCTTTGCACACATATTATTTTCAATACTGCAATTGAAATCAGGGAAAGCAGTTTTGAGCAGCAAAAGGCATTCCCACAAATTACTCATGGAAAATCCTTAGCACAATTCAGCAGTCTACCAACGCAATATTTTGCCAATATATGTATTGATATAATAGCACACAATTCGACATTTATCAACAAATCGGATTCACTTTAATTATACAAGTACACAAATTCAGCACATTTTACAAATACACCCTTGTTCATAAGGTGAATGAGGCTAAAATTCGATAGATTGTTATATGTAACAGTCAATTGATACACGATTCATATTTTGCTTAAAACGCTACCGATTCAAATAAAAACAGATTGCTGCGCTTGCAGCAATCTGCTTTCATTTGAATCAATATTAACTACTAACGCTCAGATCATCACCTGCGTCCGAACTTCTTCCGCTTCTTTGATGGGTGGTTTTCCTTGTTCAATTCACGCTGATACGCATCTTCAGTACTGAAACCAAAGATTCCACATTATCTAAAAGAAACTCACTCTCTACCGGCTTTCCGGATTGCTTTTCCCAAGCCATTACCGCCATTAGCATAACAACGGTAAATAACACAAATACTTTTTTCATTGGTTTATCATTTTTTGTGTGAAGGTAGAGAACATCTATCGGGCACGCAAATTTTTTCCCTTAAATTGATCTTAAGGTGACCTTAAAGTTTTCTTAAGATTCAAAAAATCCCCATTTCATCGGAAGGATTATTTTAATGCCCTGATCTCCAAATCATAAGGTTCATCCAATTAAATCATATTCTTTTTTTAACTTATAAGTTCCTTTTTTATAAATATGCGTATCTTTGCAATCTCTAACATGAACAAGAAACATGAAAATACCGACAAACTTATTCAAGTTTAGCTTTATTGCATTGGGATGGATTGTATTCATCCTGCTATGTTATGTTGCTTTTAAAGATGAAAAAACAAATGTTCTGATAACAATGAAGGACAGCCTACGTGAAGCAATCAATATTGATTATCAAGAACGCTTAAACAAGATTCTTATTCATTATCGCCCTTTAGGCAGAAAGGTAAAAGGTGTCCAAATAGAATACGGTGATAGTCTAGAAATCATTTATTTTGAAGACAGCACCCATGAGTCACTGGCTACCCAACTGGCCAACCAGTATGTGATGACAAGGATTATCCCTGTCAATCCTGACAATCTCAATAAGATCTTCCAAGAAGAATGGGAAAAGAATGGAGTTTCCGCCGCTAAGACGGGAATCATTTACCGCTACAACAAGAAAAAGGTATTCAGTGACAATGATTCAATCTCTTTCCAGAAAGCTCTTGTCACCCCTGTACAAGCAATAGACGCTAAAAGAACCGCCGGCGTACAGGCATGGGCTATGATTCATTGGACAGAAATAGTAAAACATACCACTCCAAAAGTGTTATGGAGTATCATTGCTTATTTCATTGTCTTGATATGGGTGTCTCTGTCATTTCTGAAAAAACCACAGGAAAAAGAAACTCCCGCCAATCCGGACTGCATACCATGTGAAGAAATTCCTGACAATCCGGACTACATACAATTGGGGAAAATGACTTTAAAGTTGGAAAGCAAGAAACTATATATTGGCGACCGGCTTTGCCACATAGCACCGGCAGATTTCAATCTGCTGGAACTGTTTATCAAAACACCCAAGCATCTTTTGACTAAAGAAGATATTAAAAATGCTTTCTGGCCGAAAGATAACAATCCCGAAAATAAAATATATAGTCATATCTCCACCCTTAAATCCTCACTCAAGGACTTTCCCGAATATCAGATAGTGACAGAAAAAGGAGGATACCGACTGGTTATCTCCTCAAACGAATGAATAGCTCCTATTTCCAATAATAAGCATACATAAGGTATACAATCTTACTTAAAATCACCAACCCACCGCAGCAGGAACAAAGCATTTCTCACAGCGGAACGAGTTGTTTCATTAAGGTGGAATAATTTATTTCATCAAGGTAAAACTAAATATTCCACCATATAAAATTAATTGTACCAAACAGTGGAACACACTGTAATACACGGGAAACAAAGAGATTCTCGTTACTATATTCTGATTCATTATAGGCCACAGGACAATGCAGTGCAGGACAATAACACTGTGACAGACTTTTATCTGTCACACTCTCCGTCACGCTATCTGTCACATCTTAACAACCTGTTTTTCAGCAAAATAATTAGTACTGTGACAGTGTGACAGATAATTCTCACTTTTAAACTCTATGAAAGCAAACTTGAAAATCATCCATATTCCTTCACCCTGAAGGATTTTTTTTGGCTGAAGCTTTCCGGGTACAAATCCGTCATTATAATCAGCTAAGAACTAACATCTTACATAAGGATGAAGGATTTGAAAGAAAAAACGCATGAATTCTAAATTGGTATAAGCAGACAGTCCAGCTCATAAAACACTAGAACCTTTTTAAAAAAGGCCCTGTTCTTTTCAAAAAAGATCCGGTTCTTTTCGGAAAACGAACTTATGTTTTTCCAACCATACACTACAATAAATTATCCGCCATTATAGGATAACACGGTGATTTCTTTTCAAAACTTCCTCTATTCCAATTCAAGGGGAAATTTCACTATCTGCTCGTCAGCATTGACATCCAAACCGAATAACATACCGGCAGCCTCATCTACATAAATACCGGCAATAGGACGATCCAATACATAGGTTTTCACCACATCGCCCTCGTGGGTGGATATACGTAATATTTTACCACCCTGCTGATAGGCATCGGCCAACTTCATAATATCCTTAAATTTACGACCGTCATAAATGGTATAAATGTATTGGTCAGTCACCTGCACATCATAATAACAGATTCTCCCCGCCGGAAGTCCATACCCTTCAGGACTCACTTTAAATTGGGGTTCACCATCCCCACCCAATTCTCCTATATGCTTTTGTGAAGCCATGCTATAAATATCGAGCCTATCTCCAAACTGAGTGACAGAAACCAATATCTTCTTATCAGGACTGAATGATACAAAACTGTTCCAGCCTTGAGCCACAGCAGGCGCACTTTCTCTCAACAGTTCCGGATCGGACACAGGTATCTGCTCGGATTTACGAAGCAATTCGCCGGAAGAGAGTGAAGCCCAACTGAAACGGTTCTCACCGGAATAATCGGGGATAACAACAGTAGAGGCATCCTTCAAATCAAAATCAAGGGAACGGAACAAGCGCTTATCCAACAAAATATCCTTTTCCTGTTTGGGAGTTTTCCCCCCGGCTATACCGCTATATTGATACATCCTGCCCTTGCCGTCATCAAGCACCCACACCGTGTCCTGCCCTGCAAAACGGATATTCGCCGCATAAATGGACTCACCCGGACCTTCCCCACGCTTTCCAAAAGAAGACTGATATTGAAAATCGGGATAAGTAAATACATGATAATAGTAATCGGCATTGTGCAAATCCAATATCACCGCCTTGTCACCCTGTACACGCATACGATAGGCATACCGGAACAGAGCCGTATCAATGGGAACAATCTCCCCTTTCAGAACTTCTCCCTTCCGCACCGCTTCTTCTATGATTGACTCACTGGATACCTGCTGTTGATGGCGTTGCCCGGTACACGCCACCAACAAAGGGAATAAAACGCATAATAGTTGTTTGTTTTTCATTTGATTTCTATATTTACTTATCTGGCACAAAGTAAACAAACTATTCATAAAAACAAGAAGAAACGACCTTAGATTTACCTTAAATCTTCATTTTAGATTCGTCATAGACATCTCTTTTTCACGAGTAGATTTTCATTTCTTCCCATTTCATCGAAGTTCAGATACTTTGCCATTTACTAAGTGCAAACATTTCAAAACAGCTCGGACAGACATACCCATAGAACAAGAAATACATCACAATAAATTCCATTTTCCACAAAATAGGTTTATATGATGAAAATCACTATCTTTGTTCTATGAATAGATTGGTTATAGTAGGATGTGGACGACTTGCTGAAATTATAACAAACGCAGTTGTCAAAGGAATGTTGCCCGACTATGAATTAGTAGGCGTATATTCGCGTACGGCATCAAAGGCCGAACACATTGCGAATAAAATGAGGCAACACGGAAAAATGTGTGCAGCCTGTCACACTTTAAAAGAACTGTTGGAATTAAAACCTGATTATCTGGTGGAATCAGCCTCGCCTGCCGCAATGAAAGAACTGGCCTTACCCACCTTGGAAAACGGAACTTCCATTATCACCCTATCCATAGGAGCTTTGGCAGACACCTCTTTTTATGAGAAAGTCAAAGAAACGGCCAAGGCAAACGATACACGGGTTTACTTGGTATCCGGGGCCACCGGAGGATTTGATGTATTAAGAACCACCTCTTTGATGGGAAATGCTACAGCTCGTTTTTTCAATGAAAAAGGACCTGATGCTTTGAAAGGCACATCGGTTTACAAGGAAGAGCTGCAACAGGAAAGACGCATTGTCTTTTCCGGCAATGCAACAGAGGCAATAAATGTTTTTCCAACCAAAGTAAATGTATCTGTCGCAGCCTCATTGGCTTCCGTAGGACCGGACAATATGCAGGTATCCATACAGTCCACCCCTGGATTTACAGGTGATACTCAAAAAGTGGAAATCAAAAATGAACAAGTACACGCAGTAGTAGAAGTGTACAGCGCCACATCAGAGATTGCAGGATGGTCTGTAGTGAACACCCTGCTCAATATCACTTCACCCATTGTATTCTGACAAATTGGCCAGCACCTTCTCGCTCAGGCGGTCAAACGCCTGGCGGGTACGGCCGGTTGATACTTGCATACAACGCACATGCGGATGGGTAAGCAATGCCGTACTCCCCAATGCTCCTAATGTATCACAAAAACAAAGATTATCTTCCTCCAACCATCGGGTAAACGAAGATTCATCCCACGCAGGTGACAATCCTGTGTTAAATAGTATCTTCCTATTTCCAAGTGCCTTGAACTCCGCCTCATGCAACAAAACCGTATTCTTATTCAAGCAACAGCATACCACTTCACTCCATGTCAAAAGTTCATTCAAAGGCATAAAACGATAACCTTTCGCACCGGCTTCTTTTTTTTCACTACGGGCATAATAAGCTATATCCGCACCAAAAAACTTCATTGCATCCGCTATCATACCACCAGATTTTCCTAAGCCTACAATACCCACTTTCAAGCCGGTAATCTCCCGGGGAATCCCTTCCCACGGCTTCTGACCGAATCCATGAAGACAACGCACCAGTTCGCTGACTACATATTCTATTACCCCTTCATCACCATAGTCACGAATACCTGTCACCGTAATACCGCGTTCATTAGCATAACGGATATCCACATTCGCACTTTCGGGAGAGTATAGTGAACAACACATACCGATATACCGGACATTCGGACATCTCTCTAAAATATACCGGTTTATTTGTGATGTATAACTTAACAATACAGCATCCGCATCTCCGATCCGAGCAATAATCTCATTATCCCCCGCCGGAATATCAGAGTACATAACAACCTCATCTGCAAAAGAATATAACGCTTTTTCTGCTGACAGAACCAGACTGACAGGTTCTATTGCTACAAGTTTCTGAAACATAGTATTTTTAATTTGACTGGTAAAGATAGTAAAAAATGCGGCAAAGAGACTTTTTTCATCCAAGATTGTTTATTTTTGCATCCAAAACGAAAAAATTAAAAGAATAATGGGAGCAGGAAAATGGATTGGTGGTATTCTGGGATTCATGACTATGGGACCACTGGGAGCTTTGGCCGGATTTGCCTTAGGCTCATTGCTGGATGGAAACAACGGACTTTTTGGCAATACATACGAAAAAGGACAGGCGGAAGCCGGAAACTATGACGAAGGCCAGCGGAATAGCTTTTTATTCTCCATGTTGGTTATGGCGTCTTACATCATCCGTGCAGACGGACGCATCATGCACAGCGAAATGGAATATGTACGCCAATTCTTAAGAATGAATTTCGGCGAAGAGGCAGTCATCCAAGGAGAACAGATTTTGCTGAATCTTTTTGAACAGCGCAAACAGATGGAGCGTCAAAACCCGATGGCATTTAAAAATACCATCCATGAATGTGGTGCACAGATTGCCGCGAACCTGCCTTACGAACAACGGCTGCAATTGTTGGACTTTCTGGTAAACATAGCCAAAAGTGACGGAAGCGTATGCTCTGAGGAAATAGCAGCATTAAAAGAAGTGGCACAATGCATGGAACTGTCGCCCAAAGAAGTGGAATCCATGCTGAACTTAAGCGGAAACTCATTGGAAGAAGCTTACAAAGTACTTGAAATTGACCCGTCCGCCACCAATGAGGAAGTACGTACAGCCTATCGCCGTCTGGCATTAAAACATCACCCTGACCGTGTTGCTACATTGGGTGAAGATGTGAAAAAAGCGGCAGAAGAGAAGTTCCAACAAATTAATAACGCTAAAGAACGAATTTATAAAGCCAGAGGAATAAAGTAAAAAAGAATATTTCGTGAAAACAAGAAGGAGGTGTGTCCATCCCTTAGGGATTTTTGACCACCTCCAACAACAAATTAAAACTCACTGGTAAAATGGAACTTAATATGCTTGAAGTCCATTTGTGCCATTTGAAGTACATAATTGCTATCAGCCAAGAATACATCCCTTCCTTCACGATCCTTGGCCATATACTGATATTTACGTTTTTTGAAAGCTTCCAGTTCTTCCGGGTCATCACTTTCCACCCAACATGCCTTGTATAGGCTGATAGGCTCCCATCGGCATTTTGCATTATATTCATTTTCCAGACGATACTGGATCACTTCAAACTGCAACTGCCCTACCGTACCGATAATCTTACGTCCATTAAACTGATTGATAAATAACTGTGCCACACCCTCATCCATCAACTGGTCAATACCTTTAGCCAATTGTTTCTGTTTCATAGGGTCAGCATTCTCAATATATTTAAACATCTCGGGCGAAAAACTGGGAATTCCACGGAAATGAAGTTTCTCACCTTCAGTCAGCGTATCACCGATCTTGAACGTTCCGTTATCCGGCAAACCAATGATATCTCCCGCCCAAGCCTCGTCTACTGTTGTTTTACGCTGTGCCATAAACTGAGTGGGAGAAGAAAAACGCATCGTCTTGTCATGACGTACATGATAATAAGGAGTATTACGGGAAAATTTGCCCGAACAAATTTTACAAAATGCAATACATGAACGATGATTAGGATCGATATTAGCTGTGATCTTAAAGACAAATCCGGTAAATTTCGGTTCATCGGGTTCCACCTCACGTTCTTCTGTCTTGGTAGGACGGGGGCTCGGAGCAATTTCCACAAATGTATCCAGCAGTTCCTGTACACCGAAGTTATTCAATGCCGACCCGAAAAATACAGGAGCCATCTCGCCTTTCAGGTACTCCTCCACATTGAATTCAGGATAAACACCGTCAACCAGTTCCAGTTCTCCGCGCAATTTTTCAGCCAAAGGAGCACCGATCTGGTTGTCTAGTTCTTCCGTATTGATATCAACCTCCACTTTTTCTGTTACCACCTGTTTGGAAGGTTGGAAAAGATTCAGTTTATGTTCATAAAGGTTATACACACCTTTGAAACGGGGACCGCTTTCAATAGGCCACGTCAGAGGACGTACATTGATAATGAGTTCCTCCTCCAGTTCATCCAACAAATCAAACGGATCTTTCGCCTCACGGTCCATTTTGTTGACAAATATGATTACCGGAGTATTACGCATACGGCATACTTCCATCAGCTTACGTGTCTGCGTTTCCACACCTTTCGCACCATCCACCACAATAATGACACTATCTACGGCTGTCAAAGTACGATAAGTATCCTCGGCAAAGTCCTGATGGCCCGGAGTATCCAGAATATTGATTTTATAATCATTGTAATCAAACTCCATCACAGAAGTGGTCACAGAAATACCACGCTGCTTTTCAATGTCCATCCAGTCGGATGTGGCGGTCTTCTTTATCTTATTACTCTTTACGGCTCCGGCCACCTGTATCTGTCCGCCAAAAAGTAACAATTTTTCAGTTAGAGAGGTCTTACCGGCATCCGGATGCGCTATAATCGCAAACGTCCGTCTTCTTTCTATTTCACTATTCATATTTTATTATGCATTTAATTCTTTGATACATGCTTCCAGACTCTCTTCCCAATGAGGAATCTCAATGTTATAAGTAGTTTTAATCTTGGTCTTGTCCAATACGGAATAATGGGGACGGGGAGCCTTTGCCGGATATTCATTTGTATGCAGGGGACTGACCTTACAGGTCGTGATACCGGCAATACGATGGATAGCCTTGGTAAAATCATACCAGGAACATACTCCTTCATCACTGAAATGATAAACTCCCGGAACCACTCCCTTATAAATGGCTGTAAAGATAGCACGTGCCAGATCACGGGCATATGTCGGTGTACCAATCTGATCAAAGACCACACCCAAAGTTTCCTTTTCCTTTCCCAGACGGAGCATCGTTTTTACAAAATTATTCCCAAAAGTGGAATAAAGCCATGCGGTACGGATAATCATTGTTTTTTTGCAATACTCCAATGCATTCGTTTCACCGGCCAGCTTGGTCTTGCCGTAAACAGAATTGGGACAAGGAATATCCCCCTCATTATAAGGAAGATGTTTCGTGCCATCGAACACATAATCCGTTGATATCTGAATAAACTCACCCCAGTTGGCTTCAGCCGCCTTCGCCAGATAGCTCACTGCGTTCTTATTCAGCTTGGTGCATAACTCTATATCATCCTCTGCCTTATCTACCGCCGTATAGGCCGCACAGTTCACTATGACATGAATATTATTCTCTTTTACGAAAGTCATCACCGCCTGCTCATCACAAATGTCCAATTCGGCTACATCCGTAAAAAAACAAGTGTATTCCTTGTATTCAGCCGATAGCACACGCATTTCATTTCCTAATTGACCGTTGGCACCAGTCACCAATATATTCTTCATTTCTATTTCATTTATTAGAATTCCAATTCTCCTTTTTTATCCTCTATATAGTAGTTTGACAACATAGCCAGCAATGTCGAGATTGCTTCTTGTGCCTTTCTTGTTTCCTCACTGATTTCTTTCTTTTGCAATTTCAACAATAAGATACCATAAAGCGCCTCAAAACAAGTTTCCAGTTCAGGCTCCTCTTTATCCGCACCTTTAGCGCGTAACTCTACAATATAAGGCAATACTTTATAATAAGCAGAATTATAATAAGGAAACTTAGGGGAACGCAATAACTGCAAATGAAGGTCGGTAAGCCAAGTTATAATGTTTTTATTAATCTGCAAATGGCCTTTTTCCATAATCCCTTCATGACGCATCATCTCAATCAAATCCATATACCACTGGGTGAGTTCCGCTTTCTGCTCTTCCGTTAACGGATAAGGAGCTATGATGGTGCTTTTTATCTTTTCCATATCACAGCCGTTGGCACGGATTAAATCCTCTATCTGCCACATATATATAAGATACTCGGCTATATTCTTTTCTTTTAACTGCCTGGAAACGAACATACTTTTTAAATTAAAATTGATAATTAAAAAATTAAAAAACCAACGTATGATACACAAGATATGTTTCTTTGTCAGTACATCGTTTTTCCTAAAATAGTATAAATGAAACCTGCGACTGAAATCAGCATCACTACAATACCAATCACACGGTTCAAAATCCAAATGCCGCGTAAATTAAAACGGGTGCGTACTTTATTGACAAAATACGTAATTCCGAACCACCAGAGAAGAGCCCCCAATACAATAGCCAAATACCCCACCAGTTGAAAGCCTATGGGACTGCCCGGCATCACAAAAGAAAAACGGGCAAACAAACCTATAAACAGGAATATAATGAGGGGGTTGGAGAGAGTCACAAAAAAAGCAGTAACAAAATTATGAAGATAACTGCCCGGGGTAGAAGATACAGGACGGATAGACTGGACAGGATTACTACGGAAAGTATAAATACCGAAAAAGAACAGCATGATACTGCCGATAATTTGTAACAAAACTTGGTTCTTTGCCAAGAAATCATCCATAAAACTCATGCCATAACCTGTAATCAAGGCATAGCCTATATCACTAAGGGCAGCTCCCAGACCGGTAACAAATCCATACCATCGTCCCTTGTTCAGTGTGCGCTGTATACAAAGTACCCCAACAGGACCTAACGGCGCAGAAACCACTACACCGACGATAAGCCCTTTCACCAATAAATCGAGTATGGTTACTTGTTCTATCCAATTCATGCTGCAAAGATGCTACTTTTTTACGAAAGTACCTATATTTACGCTCAAAATTCTTTCATACCCCGTCTCTTTTATATAACTTTGCACCTTATTAATAGACCCTTGATATTAGAACTAGTTTTCAATTAACAAAACAACTATAAAAGTGCTATGATTCTATTTTTCAGAACACCCACTAAAAGTGTAATAGCAACAGAAGTCAGCCAGGAACTGGCTTCTGAGGATATTCAGAAATTAAGCTGGCTTTATGGTGAAGCCACTGTAGAGAACGAAGAGAACCTGAAAGGTTGCTTCATCGGACCGCGTCGGGAAATGATTACTCCCTGGAGTACAAATGCTGTAGAAATCACTCAGAACATGGGTCTTACAGGTGTCTTACGCATTGAGGAATATTTCCCTGTAAAAGACGAAAACGCCGAGTACGATCCTATGCTGCAACGTATGTATAAGGGATTGAACCAGGAGATTTTCACAGTCAACATCAAACCCCAGCCGATTGTTCACATCGAGAACCTCGAAGAATACAATGAAAAAGAAGGTCTGGCACTTTCCCGTGAGGAAATGGACTATTTGCTGAAGGTTGAAAAAGATTTGGGACGTAAATTAACCGATTCCGAAGTATTCGGCTTCGCACAGATCAATTCCGAGCATTGCCGCCATAAGATATTCGGCGGAACATTCATTATTGATGGTCAGGAAATGAAGTCTTCCTTGTTCCAGATGATCAAGAAAACGACTGCTGAAAATCCCAACAAGATTATTTCCGCTTATAAAGATAATGTAGCATTTGCCGAAGGACCGATAGTAGAGCAATTCTCTCCGGCCGATCATTCCACTTCCGATTATTTCATTATCAAAGATATCAAGACTGTTATCTCACTGAAAGCCGAAACACATAACTTCCCGACAACCGTAGAACCATTCAACGGTGCATCTACCGGTACCGGTGGTGAGATCCGTGACCGTATGGGCGGTGGCAAGGGCTCATGGCCCATTGCTGGTACTGCCGTTTATATGACCTCTTATCCCCGTACTGATGAGGGACGCGAATGGGAAGACATCCTTCCTGTCCGCCAATGGTTATACCAGACTCCGGAACAGATCTTAATCAAGGCTTCCAACGGTGCTTCCGATTTCGGTAACAAATTCGGTCAACCGCTGATTTGTGGTTCTGTACTGACATTCGAGCACCAGGAAAACGGCGAGAAGTATGCATACGACAAAGTGATTATGCTGGCAGGAGGAGTAGGTTACGGTACTCAGCGCGACTGTCTGAAAGGACATCCCGAAAAAGGAAATAAAGTCGTTGTAATGGGTGGTGATAACTATCGCATCGGCTTGGGTGGAGGTTCGGTCTCTTCTGTTGAGACAGGCCGGTACTCATCGGGAATCGAACTAAACGCCGTTCAACGTGCCAATGCGGAAATGCAAAAACGTGCCTATAATGTAGTCCGTGCATTGTGTGAAGAAGATAACAACCCGATTGTTTCCATTCACGACCACGGTTCGGCCGGCCACGTGAATTGTTTATCCGAACTGGTAGAAGAAAACGGTGGATTAATTCATATGGACAAACTACCTATCGGTGACCAGACTTTGTCTGCCAAAGAAATTATCGCCAACGAATCTCAGGAACGTATGGGATTGCTGATTGACGAGTCGGCTATTGAACATGTACAAAAAATTGCTGATCGCGAACGTGCGCCGATGTATACCGTAGGTGAAACAACCGGAGACGCCCGCTTTGCCTTTGAACAGGCCGATGGGGTACGTCCGTTCGATCTGGCAGTAGATCAGATGTTCGGTTCTTCTCCGAAGACCTACATGGTTGACAAGACCGTAGAGCGCCATTATGAAAATGTTTCATACGAAACTTCCAAATTAAATGAATATATCCGCCGCGTACTTCAGCTGGAAGCTGTTGCTTGCAAAGATTGGTTAACCAATAAAGTAGACCGTTCCGTAACCGGTAAAATCGCTCGCCAACAATGTCAAGGTGAAATTCAGTTGCCTCTGAGCGATTGTGGTGTAGTAGCTCTCGACTATCGTGGCGAAAAAGGTATAGCAACTTCTCTAGGCCATGCTCCCCAAGCCGCCTTAGCCAATCCGGCCGCAGGCTCTGTTTTGTCGGTAGCCGAAGCACTGACTAATATCGTATGGGCCCCGATGGCGGAAGGATTGGACAGCATTTCCTTGTCTGCCAACTGGATGTGGCCATGCCGCGCACAGGAAGGTGAAGACGCCCGCCTGTACACTGCCGTAAAAGCCCTTTCCGATTTCTGCTGCTCATTGCAAATCAATGTACCGACCGGAAAAGATTCTTTGTCTATGACTCAGAAATATCCTAACGGTGAAAAGATCATCAGTCCGGGAACTGTCATCGTTTCTGCCGGCGGTGAAGTTTCGGATGTGAAGAAAGTGGTTTCTCCTGTATTGGTAAATGATGAAAAGAGCACTATCTACCATATTGATTTCAGTTTTGACAAGTTACGTCTGGGAGGTTCTGCTTTTGCACAATCACTGAACAAAGTAGGTGACGATGTACCGACTGTACAAAATCCTGAATATTTCCGCGACGCATTCCTGGCTGTACAAGAATTAGTAAATAAAGGTCTGATTATGGCCGGTCACGATATTTCTGCCGGTGGTCTTATTACTACACTGCTTGAAATGTGCTTCTCGAATATGGAAGGTGGTATGGAAATCAGCCTGAACAAGATTAAGGAAGATGACATTATCAAGATATTGTTCGCCGAAAATCCGGGTATTGTTATCCAGGTAAAAGATAAGCACAAAGAAGAAGTGAAAAAGATCTTGGAAGACGCAGGCATAGGCTACGTAAAATTAGGTAAACCGACTGAAGAACGGCATATCCTGGTAGAAAAGGGAGATGCGACTTACCAGCTCGGCATAGACTATCTGCGCGATGTATGGTATTCTACCTCTTACTTGCTAGACCGCAAGCAGAGCATGAACGGCTGCGCCAAAAAACGTTTCGAGAACTACAAGAAACAACCTTTGGAATTTGTATTCGACAAATCATTCACCGGCAAACTTTCACAATTCGGCCTTAACCCCGACCGTCGTACTCCGACAGGTATCAAAGCGGCTATTATCCGTGAAAAAGGAACCAATGGCGAACGCGAAATGGCCTACATGCTCTATTTGGCAGGATTTGATGTGAAGGATGTAACAATGACCGATCTGGTCAGCGGACGTGAGACATTAGAGGACATCAATTTCATCGTATTCTGCGGTGGGTTCTCTAATTCGGACGTTTTAGGTTCTGCCAAAGGATGGGCCGGAGCTTTCTTGTTCAATCCCAAAGCCAAAGCTGCATTGGATAACTTCTATGCACGCAAAGATACATTGTCATTGGGCGTATGTAACGGCTGCCAGCTGATGATAGAATTAAACCTGATTAACCCAGACTTCACCAAGAAAGCGAAAATGCTGCACAATGATTCACATAAATTCGAATCCAAGTTTGTAGGTGTTACTGTTCCTATGAATAGAAGCGTCATGTTCGGTTCGTTAAGCGGAAGCAAGCTTGGCATCTGGGTAGCCCATGGAGAAGGTAAATTCTCACTGCCATATCATGAAGATAAATACAATGTTGTATTGAAATACTCATACGATGAGTATCCCGGCAATCCGAACGGTTCAGATTACAGCGTAGCCGGTCTGGCCAGTCCTGACGGTCGCCATTTGGCCATGATGCCTCATCTGGAACGCTCTTGTTTCCCATGGCAAAATGCTTATTATCCGGCTGATAGAATAAAGAACGATCAGATTACTCCATGGATGGAAGCATTTGTCAATGCTAGAAAATGGATTGAGATGAACAAAAAATAAAAACGATTTGTTATATTTACTAAAAAAGCGGTGAGTCATACTGATTACCGCTTTTTTTGTATATAACAGATTTTGATATGTTAAGGGAAATTACGAACTTTGTAAGGATTTTGCCTCCTAATAATATGAGAAGAATTCTTTTACTTATATGCCTTTTTGTTATTTTGGTAACACCTGCCGTTGCTCAACTATACCAGTATCTGGATACTCAGAATGGTTTGAGCAGCCGTAGAGTTTTATCTATACGAAAAGATAAAAAGGGCTATATGTGGTTTCTCACTCACGAAGGAATAGACAGGTACAACGGAAAACAATACACACACTATAGCTTAACAGCCAACGGAAAACTATTGAACTTTTTTCCTAACTTGAACACTTTGCAAACAGATACGGCAGGAGTGGTTTGGGAGATAGGAAAAACCGGTCATCTATTCAGGTACAATTCCTTACAAGATAAATTTGAACTAGTTTGCGATTTTGCCAGTAAGGACAAAAGCAACAGCGGACTGCCGCTCACCGCTTCATTTCTTGACTCCAAAGACAACAATATATTGCTTTGCACTAAAAACAAACAATATCTTTTCGACATAGATACCCATGAACTTATTCAACTGGAAAGTCCTATCAAGGAAGAAATCACATATATTGCAAAATCTACGAACAACCAATATTTTCTGGCATCCAGCCACAAGATTTACTGTGCAAAACTGAATCATGGCCGATTAGAAACAATCAAGCATCCGGAACTGGATAATTTTCATATAGTGAACTACATCTATTTTCATCCGGAAACCCAAATGCTAGTAATAGGTACCTTGCTGGATGGTATTTATCTATACAATATCCATAGCCGCCAACTGATTGATGTACACAACGGACTACAAGACATTAATGTCAACTCTATCATAGCAAGTAAAGAAAATGAAAACGAGGTGCTAATAGCAACTAATGGCGCAGGCGTATATAAATTAAACTTGGGCACTTACGAATTGACAAATTTTCTAAATGCCGACCACAACCATTCCAATAAAATGAACGGTAATATCATTAATGATATCTATATTGATGATGATCAAAAATTATGGATGGCAGTCTATCCTATAGGAATTACTGTGTATTCCGAGAAATATCCCGGATATAAATGGATACAGCACTCTTACGACAATCCCAACTCACTGATAGATAACCAAGTGAACTATATATTGGAAGATTCTGAAGGAGATATTTGGTATGCGACCAATAATGGCGTATGTTGCTACCGTCCTTCCACCAAACAATGGACGAATTTATTATCAACTTATCAGCATGACACACCTAATCAAAATCATGTATTTATCTCTATATGTGAATCCCGGCCAGGAATTATTTTAGTAGGAGGATATATGTCGGGAATGTACAAAATAGATAAGAAAAACATGACCACACAATATTTTATTCCCCAGACATTAAATGATGACACCATAAAACCGGATAAATATATTCGTTGTATTTATAAGGATTGGGATAATCTGATTTGGGCCGGAGGATATTACAATTTAAAAAGTTATGATATGGATACAAAGGAAATGCATTGTTATAAAATGGATTTCCCTATCACCTATATCACCAATAAGGACGCCCACAATTTATGGATAGGAACTATCAATGGATTGTATCAGTTCAATAAGGTCAATCAAGAGCTCAAAGCGGTGAATCTAGACTCCGAACTAGGCTGCATAAATACTATTTATCAAAGTAAAAAGAACATCACTTTCATTGGTACACATGGTTCCGGTATATGGATTTACAACAATTATACAGAAAAAGTAACTAATTACCATGTCAATAATTCAGCTCTGATATCTAATAATATTCATTGCATACTGTCTGCTCTGGAAGACGATTTGATCATTAGTACAGAAAAAGGGTTGACCCGTTTCAAAACAAAAGAAAAAATATTCTCTAACTGGACAAAAGAACAAGGGTTGATGTCTACCAGCTTTAACCAAGCTGCCGGAGTACATACACGCGATAAAAAATTTATTTTCGGATGTGGAGACGGAGCCATTGAACTGGCAGATACCGTCACGCTGCCTCATCAATTCAAATCCAAAATGGTATTTGATAATTTCCGACTGCTCTATCAGAAAGTAATGCCCGGTGAAAAAGGTTCCCCTTTAAAAGAAGAAATTGATGATACCCGGCATATCATACTGAATTACGACCAGAATATTTTTTCATTGGATGTGTCTTCCATCAATTATGATAATCCCTCCAACATCGTCTATTCCTGGAAACTGGAAGGGTTTTATGATGAATGGACTTCACTCACGAACGATAACCGCATACGTTACACTAATATCGGTCCCGGTAAGTATAAATTAAGAGTGAGAGCCATCCTGATGGATGATCACCATTTGTTAGAAGAACGTTCACTTTTCATAACCGTAACCCCACCTTGGTGGGCTACTTTTTGGGCAGGCATTCTTTATCTGATCATTTTTATACTGGTCGGAGTAATTGTCTTACGTTATTTGTGGCTTAGGAAAGACAGAAACAATTCAAAAGAAAAAATCCGGTTCTTTATCAACACGGCGCATGATATACGTACACCGCTGACTTTGATAAAAGCTCCTTTGGGAGAGATTCTTAAAAACGAAAACCTGTCCGAACAGGGAAGAATCAATATCAACCTAGCTATACAAAATACAGACAATCTGTCTGAGTTAGCCAGTAATCTGATTAATTTTGAAAAAGAGGAACTGTATACCTCCACTGTATATGTATCCCGATACGAATTGAACAACTATATCAAAAACTATTTGGAACAGTTCAATTTATATGCCCGCAAAAGACAGATAAATATCATATTTGAAACTAATTTCGAAAGCCAGGAAGTATGGCTGGACAGAAACAAGATGGATTCCATTATCCGTAACCTGATGACAAATGCCTTGAAATATACCTGTCAGGGGGGCAATGTCACTGTGCAAACTCAGAAAAATAAAAGTCATTGGTTCATCACTATTACAGATACAGGAATCGGGATCCCCGCCAATGAACAAAAGAAAATGTTCAAAAGCCTATTCAGAGGGAATAATGCCATCAATCTGCAAATCACAGGAAGCGGCATCGGCATGCTGCTTACCTACAAACTGATAAAAAGCCATGCCGGCAAAATATCAATGAGCAGTATAGAGAATGTAGGAACTACCTTCAAACTGGCATTCCCTATCAAAAGTCGGAAATACAACTACCGCATATTCAAAAAAGCTGATGTAATTGACCCGCTGCCTGTCATCGAAGGCAATCCGGAAGAACTGGTGAAAGAGATCAAAAACAAGCCGGTCAAAACACATGCCGCTTCCATTCTGATAGTGGAAGATAATATGGAATTGCGTACTTTCCTATTGCATACACTATCGGAAGATTATCATGTGTCTGATGTAGGAAACGGGCAAGAAGCACTGGATTTTATCAAAGAGCGACAACCTGATCTGATACTGTCGGATGTAATGATGCCTATCATGAATGGAAACAAAATGTGCAATATATTGAAAAGTAATATTGAAACCAGTCATATACCTATCATATTGCTGACCGCATTGAACGATAAAGAAAGTATTATCAAAGGCTTACAGACCAAAGCCGATAAATACATAGTCAAACCATTTGACATGGAAGTACTGAAAGCAAACATAACCAACGTTCTGGCGAACAGGGAAATCATGAAAAAGCGTTTCTCACAATTCAAATTCAATGCAGACGAGGTATCAGATGATCCGACGGTCAGTTTGGAACAGGAATTTCTTTTAAAAGCTACCGACATCATAAAAAGTAGTATAAACAAAGAAATGAACGTAGAAAACCTATGTGATGCAATGAATATGAGCCGGAGTAGTTTATACAATAAAATAAAGGCCTTAACCAATGATTCGCCCAGTGACTTTATACGTAAAGTACGTATGAACGAAGCTAGCATTTTATTGAAAAGCAAACGTTATACCGTATCCGAAGTTTCGGATATGATGGGATTCAGTGATCCCAAATATTTTACGGATACATTTAAGAAATACTACGGAGTTCCACCAAGCACTTATATGAAACAAAATTAAAAAAATGAATTTCTATTTACAATCATTTCTTATCTTCCTAAAAATAGGACTATTTACTATTGGCGGAGGATATGCTATGGTTCCCCTAATTCAAGATGAAATAGTGGACAAACGAAAATGGATTGACAAAGAGGATTTTATTGATTTATTAGCCCTCACTCAGTCTGTACCCGGAATATTTGCTGTAAATATTGCCATATTTATCGGATATAAATTGCGTAAATTCCGTGGAGCATTGGCAATGGCTTTAGGCACAATACTCCCCTCTTTCTTTATCATATTGGCAATTGCCTTGTTCTTTCAACAGTTCAAACAATACCCAATTGTAGAGAATATATTCAAGGGAATTCGCCCGGCGGTAGTAGCCCTTATTGCAGCTCCCACTTTCTCCATGGCAAAATCCGCCAAGATAAACCGTTACACTGTCTGGATACCAATAGTATCCGCATTGCTTATCTGGGTATTGGACGTGTCTCCAGTCTACATTATCATAATAGCGGGCGTGGGAGGTTTTATATATGGCAAGTACAAACATAAATATTCATCCAAATGATTTTTCTATATTTATTCTACACATTCTGTAAAATAGGGCTCTTCGGTTTCGGAGGAGGCTATGCCATGTTGTCCATGATACAAGGAGAAGTAGTAACAAGATATAATTGGATCAGTGCCAGCGAATTTACAGATATCATCGCTATCAGCCAAATGACACCGGGTCCCATTGGCATCAACTCTGCTACTTATGTGGGATATACTGCGGTATTGAATGCAGGCTACAATGAAAGCTGGGCTATATTCGGTTCTTGCATTGCTACTTTTGCTGTAGTTTTTCCATCGTTCATATTAATGGTAATCATCAGCCGGTTCTTCTTGAAATACCAAAAGCATCCGGTTGTAGAAGCCGTATTCAAAGGGTTGCGTCCGGCAGTAGTAGGTCTGCTGGCAGCAGCTGCACTCGTCTTGATGAATGCTGAAAACTTCGGCAGTTATCAAATAGATTTGTATCAATTCATCATCAGTATAATTATTTTTCTAGTAACCTTTATAGGTACACGGAAATACAAAATCAATCCTATATTAATGATTATACTTTGCGGAGTGGCAGGGTTCCTGCTTTACTGAGAATAGGACGATTATGGGAAATCATCAAAAAAATCCGTATGATCGGCTCCGGAAATAATCATCAACTCTTTGTCATCACTGATTAGATAAAGCCGCAATAGATGGATTACAGATGTTATAACCTTTTCCTGATTTCAACATAAACAATATAGCACCCGGAAAACAGGCGGCATACAAATCAACTGCCACTGCCCCGGAATTCTTTATTCATCGATAGGACGTGAATATAATACCCAGGCAGTGGCAGTAAAAATAAAATCTAAAATTAAAGAAACACTCCCGCTTCTTACAGTTTTACTTTCTTTTTAGTACCCTTCGACTCATTGTGCAAACGATCCAACGCTGTCACTACATACTGGTACTTCGTTTTTCCATCGTTATAAGGTAATGGATAAAAATGGTCACGGGTAATGGCTACAATATGGGAAGCATCATCCAAATTGACTTTTTCTTTTTTATCAAAGCGATAAACCACATATTGTACAGCTTTGTCCATCTCGTCCTTTGCCTTCGGAGCTGTCCAGAAGAGTACCGGACCTTCATACGTCCATACCATCTTCACCTTCTTTACTTTACCTGGAGCCTTATCGTCCATAAAAGGAGATTCAGGAATCAAAGCCGGATAACGATGATACTCCTTCTCCAGCATAGTGCGGTAATTGCCGGCATTATCCACCACTGCAGCAGCATACCATTGACAACTTCCCTGCACGGTAGGAAGCGACCGTTGCAACTTCATTTTGGCAGGCATCTGGTTTTGTAACGGATTACGGGCATCCGCCTTGTTCACCGTACGCATCACATCCTGACCGATAAATAACGGACGCGAAGCGGCATGTTTTGCCCACCAATGTATCAAGTTGTCATAATCGGCAGCAGGATGACCTATTTCCCAATAAATCTGAGGGATATTATAATCTACCCAACCATTATTAATCCACATCAGCACATCTGCATACAAATCATCATAATTCTGAAGACCGCGTGTATCACTTCCATTCGGATCATTTTTCTTGTTGCGGTAGATACCAAAAGGAGAAACACCGAACTTCACCCACGGCTTACACTCGCGCACAGTTTCGTGAATTTCCTTTATCAGCACATTCACGTTGTCACGGCGCCAATCGGCTTTATTACTGTATCCGCGACCATATTGCGCAAAACTGACATGATCAGGAAAATCTTCGCCCGGGTTGGGATAAGGATAGAAATAATCATCCATATGAATGGCATCCACATCATAACGGGTAACAATATCGCGCACAATCTTGCAAATGTATTTACGGTTTTCGGGCAAAGCCGGATCAAAATAAAGTTGACCAGCATAATTCACGAAACGTTCCGGATTCTTATTATACGGATGAATGGGTGATAAGGCAGTAGTTCCCTTTGTCTTGGCACGGTAAGGGTTAATCCAGGCATGGAACTCCATTCCACGCTTATGGCATTCATCAATCATGAACTGCATCGGGTCCCAGTAAGGTGAAGGCACTCTGCCCTGCACTCCTGTAAGAAAGCGGCTCCACGGCTCATAAGAAGATTTATACAAGGCATCGGCTTCTGCACGTACCTGAAAAATTATCGCATTAATGCCTGCGCCCTGCAGACTGTTTAGTTGATTTATTAACAGCCGCTGTATCTTCTCTGTCGGCATTCCCTGGAACTGTCCATTCACACACTGAATCCATGCACCGCGGAACTCACGTTTAGGATAACGTGTCTGAGCACTGACGACAGAAGTAAAAAGTAGTGCTATCAATAAAAGAAGAATAGTTTTTGCTCTCATTTTGTTATTCTTGTTTAATACGCTTGCAAAGATAAGAAAACTTATAATTATCTTTGCATATTAAACCAAATTCAATAAAGAATGTCAGAAAGTAACTATATATCCATAAAAGGAGCAAAGGTAAACAACCTCAAAAACATCGATGTAAACATTCCACGCAACAAGCTGGTCGTCATCACGGGCCTATCCGGTTCCGGAAAATCCCCGGTTTACTTTTATAGATTTGTTTGACGGCATGGGGGGATTCCGTTTGGCTATGCAGAAACATGGCGGGCGGTGTGTTTATTCTTCGGAATGGAATAAGTATGCCCAGAAAACTTATTTTGCTAATTTTGGGGAAATACCTTTCGGGGATATAACCAAAGAGGAAACGAAAAAGTATATTCCCGATGGCTTTGATCTTCTTTGTGCCGGTTTCCCTTGTGCGCCTTTTTCTATTGCAGGGGTGTCGAAGAAGAATAGTCTGGGAAGAGCAACCGGTTTTCTGGATAAAACGCAGGGAACGCTTTTTTTTGATGTGGCAGAAATAATCCGCCGTAAGCGTCCGAAGGCTTTTTTCCTTGAAAATGTGAAAAATCTGTTATCTCACGATAAGGGAAATACATTTAAAGTTATTGAGGGGACTCTTCGGGAACTGGATTATTCCATTTATTATAAGGTTTTAGATGGTCAGGGATATGTACCTCAGCACCGGGAGCGTATTATAATCGTCGGTTTTGATAACAGATATTTTCACGGTAAAGAAAATTTTTCATTTCCCGAAAAACCAGATTCGGTGGCTTGTATTGCTGAAATACTTGATCCTGAAGTTGAAAAGAAATATACTTTATCCGATAAATTGTGGACTTATCTGAAAATGTATGCAGAGAAACACAAAGCAAAAGGAAATGGTTTCGGATTTGGTTTGGTAGATAAGAATGGAATTGCGCGGACCTTAAGTGCAAGGTATTATAAGGATGGAGCTGAAATTCTGATTCCGCAGGAAGAAGGGAAAAATCCGCGTCGTCTGACACC
>ENA-UEOJ01000823-UEOJ01000823.1-human-gut-metagenome-genome-assembly--contig:-NODE-823-length-24026-cov-7.050649_pt1 | contig 24026 bp, 18 predicted proteins | sample MGYA00242885_ERZ507886 | MGnify/ENA primary metagenome ERZ507886 (study PRJEB26167, sample SAMN06115505) | human gut metagenome | host: Homo sapiens | place: China:Anhui | collected 2015-08-07 | study... | reverse complement strand
TATCTTTGTGGCACTTTTTTGGAAAAAAGCAAATTCAAATTAATAGATACATATAAGAAAATGGCACAAGAAGACGTTTTTAAGAAACTTGTATCGCACTGCAAAGAGTACGGTTTTGTATTTCCTTCAAGCGATATCTACGACGGACTAGGCGCTGTATATGACTACGGTCAGATGGGCGTTGAATTGAAAAACAACATTAAAAAATATTGGTGGGACAGTATGGTACTGTTGCACGAAAACATTGTCGGTATCGACTCTGCCATCTTTATGCATCCTACTATCTGGAAGGCTTCCGGACACGTAGACGCATTCAATGACCCCTTGATTGACAATAAAGATTCTAAAAAACGTTATCGTGCTGACGTACTGATTGAAGATCAGTTGGCTAAATATGACGATAAAATCAATAAGGAAGTAGCAAAAGCGGCCAAGAGATTCGGTGAAACCTTTGATGAGGCTCAATTCCGTTCTACCAACGGACGTGTGCTGGAACATCAGACAAAACGCGATGCGCTTCATACTCGTTTTGCAAAAGCGCTGAACGACAATAATCTGGATGAGCTTCGCCAGATCATCGTTGATGAAGAAATTGTATGTCCTATCTCCGGAACGAAGAATTGGACGGAAGTTCGTCAGTTCAACCTGATGTTCTCTACTGAGATGGGATCTACTTCTGACGGTGCTATGAAAATCTATCTTCGTCCGGAAACAGCGCAAGGTATTTTCGTAAACTACCTGAATGTGCAGAAGACCGGTCGTATGAAGGTTCCTTTTGGTATTGCTCAGATCGGTAAGGCTTTCCGTAACGAAATCGTTGCCCGTCAGTTCATCTTCCGTATGCGTGAGTTTGAACAGATGGAAATGCAGTTCTTCGTAAAACCGGGTACTGAATTGGATTGGTTCAAGAAATGGAAAGAAATCCGTCTGAAATGGCACAAGGCATTAGGCTTTGGAGATGCCAGCTATCGTTACCACGATCATGATAAATTGGCTCACTATGCAAATGCTGCTACAGATATTGAATTCCTGATGCCATTCGGCTTCAAGGAAGTGGAAGGTATCCACTCACGTACGAACTTTGACTTGTCTCAACATGAGAAGTTCTCAGGAAAGAGCATCAAATATTTCGATCCGGAACTGAACGAGTCTTATACTCCGTATGTGATCGAGACTTCAATTGGCGTGGACCGCATGTTCCTCAGTATCATGAGTGCAGCTTATTGCGAAGAACAATTGGAAAATGGTGAGAGCCGCGTTGTATTGAAATTGCCGGCTGCTCTGGCTCCGGTGAAATTGGCTGTAATGCCTTTGGTGAAGAAAGACGGTCTGCCTGAAAAGGCTCGTGAGATCATCGATGCTCTGAAATTCCATTTCCACTGTCAGTATGATGAAAAAGACAGTATTGGTAAGCGTTATCGTCGTCAGGATGCCATCGGTACTCCGTTCTGCGTGACTGTAGACCATCAGACACTGGAAGATAACTGTGTAACATTGCGTAATCGTGATACGATGCAGCAAGAACGTGTAGCTATCTCTGAACTGAATAATATTATCGCAGACAGAGTGAGCATCACTTCATTATTGAAAACTTTACAATAAACCTTTAACGAATGAGTAAAAAAATCTATTTATTCTCCTTAGTATTACTGACTTTGGCATTTGTTTCTTGTAGTGAAACGGAAGAAGTGGGTAAATATGACAATTGGCGTGCGCGGAACGAGGCATATATTGACTCTTTGGCGAATGTCTATGCTACGGCTTCTGGTAGAGGAGGCTTGGAACGCATAGAGATGTTGACTGCTCCCGGTAATTACATCTATTATAAAGTAATGCCGTCAATGACTGATCATGTAGTAAAGGCGGGAAGTCCTAAATATACTGACTATGTGAAGGTATATTATAAAGGAACGAATATTTTAGGAGAATATTTTGATGGTAACTTCAAAGGAGATAATCCGGTTGTAAATGAGGAAAATCCAAGTGAAGGAGATTCTCCTACAACTATTTTCCAAGTCAGCGGGGTAATTACCGGCTGGGGTGAAGTGCTTCAGAGAATGGAAGTTGGTTACCGCTGGAAGGTTTATATCCCTTGGGAGTATGCTTATGGAAGCAGTGGTACGTCTGGCATTTTGGGATATTCGGCTCTTGTTTTTGATATCACATTGCTTGATTTCGCTACTACTGAAGCAGAGTTGAAATAATAAGATAAAACTCTCTTTATATATGGAAGGTGCTGTATCTATAATTACGTAGATACAGCGCTTTTTATATTATTTTCTTTAATGCTGCTCTCCCTTATCTGTAAATGTGTCGGGATGATCACTTGTTTAATTGTTCTGTCTCCCTTAATCTGCTCAATCAACAGTTGACAGGCAGTTTCTCCCATTTTATAAGTCTGATGTGATACAGCAGATAATTTGGGCTCTACATAGTTGGCATGCTGTTCGTCAGTATATCCGATGATAGCAATATCTCCGGGAATGCTAAGCCCGTGACTTTTGATCACCTCCATGGCGGCAAAAGCCAATGTATCGTTCATCGCGAGAATAGCATCGGGAGGCTGGGGGAGAGATAATAATGTTTCCGTAGCAATCTTACCTTCCTCATAATCAATTTTTCGGCAAACGACTAATTCCTTTTCAATAGGAATCCGATTGTCACGTAAGGCTTCCAGATAACCGTGCTTCCTTCTCTTTACAATATCCAGATGATTGGCACCTCCGATAAAAGCGATCCGTCTGCTTCCGTTGTCCAACAGATGTTGGGTAGCCATCTGTGCAGATTGAACTCCGTCTGCTATTACCGACGAGAATTGATCAGTCAGGCAAACACGGTCGAACAGAATTAGTGGCATGTTGATCTCCTTTAATGCGACAAAATGAGCAAAGTCAGTTGTTTCCTGAGACAGGCAGGCAATGATTCCTTCTACCCGCATATTAACCAGGTTTTCTATATTCCTTTTCTCATGCTCGAAGGATTCATGTGAAGTTGTGATAATTACAAAGTACCCGTTGGCAATTGCCATATTCTCTATTCCGTTCAGGATAGAGGCAAAAAAGTGGGTGACTATGTCCGGAACTACTACCCCGATAATGCGCGGCGCATTTTTGCGCAGGCTCATGGCGAAAGGATTAGGACGATAATTCATATCTTTGGCCAGTTGCTTGGCTTTAGCACAAAGCTCGCGACTGATTTCCGGGCTGTCCTTCAGTGCCCGGGATACGGTAGGAATCGAGACACCCAATGCTTGAGCGAGATCCTTGAGTGAGGTATGTTTTTGGTATTCCATTGAAAGGTCTCCGGTTTATTAAAGGTTTCCAACTTTGATTCGTTTACAAAGAAAGCATATTCCTCGATAAGTAGCTACATTTAAAGAAAGATTTTTTACGTAAACCGTTACGTTGCTTTTTCGCCCTTCTCTTGTCCATTGAGAGGTGTTCCTGACCTACTTTTGTCGCAAACAAAATAATTTAAAACCCTATACGTATGCAATACCATGAAATCGGAAAGACAGGGATGAAGGTATCATCTCTCAGTTTCGGAGCTTCCTCTTTGGGAGGAGTTTTCCATGATCTAAAAGAAAAGGAAGGCATTCAAGCTGTGTTTACGGCCATCGAAGCAGGAATGAACTTTATAGATGTATCCCCTTATTATGGGCATTATAAGGCGGAGACTGTTCTTGGCAAGGCACTGAAGGATATTCCTCGTGACCGTTACTATCTTTCTACGAAAGTAGGACGCTATGGCAAGGATGGAGTCAATATGTGGGACTACTCGGCAAAGCGTGCAACGGAGAGTGTATACGAAAGTATGGAGCGTTTGAACATTGATTTTATCGATTTGATTAATGTGCATGATGTTGAATTTGCAGATTTGAATCAGGTCGTGAATGAAACATTACCTGCTTTAGTCGAGCTGCGTGAGAAAGGGGTGGTAGGCCATGTCGGAATCACTGACTTGCAACTTGAAAATCTGAAATGGGTGATAGATCATTCACCAAGCGGAACTATTGAATCTGTTCTCAGTTTTTGTCACTATTGTCTTTGCGATGATAAACTGGCTGATTTTCTCGATTATTTCGAATTGAAAGGAATCGGTGTGATCAATGCTTCCCCTTTGTCGATGGGCCTATTAAGCGAACGGGGCGTTCCGGCTTGGCATCCGGCTCCTAAGCCACTGGTAGATGTTTGTCGGAAAGCGATGGAACATTGTAAAGCTAAAAACTATCCGATAGAAAAGCTTGCCATGCAGTTCTCTGTGAGTAATCCGAAGGTTGCGACTACACTGTTCAGCACCACTAATCCGGAGAATGTAAAAAAGAACATCGCTTTTATCGAAGAGCCCGTTGACTGGGAACTCGTCCGTGAAGTACAGGACATTATCGGAGATCAGAAACGTGTGAGTTGGGCAAACTCTTAAAAGCAGACCAATCTTATGAATGATACGATTATTGATGCACATGCCCATTTATGGCTGCGACAGGATACTGTGGTGAATGATCTTCCCATCCGGACACTGGAAAACGGACGCTCGCTATTTATGGGAGAGATCCGTCAGATGGTTCCTCCTTTTATGGTGGATGGGGTCAATAGTGCAGAGGTTTTCCTTTCGAACATGGACTATGCGCAGGTAGCTGCGGCTGTCATCACGCAGGAATTTATCGATGGGATTCAGAATGAGTATTTGGCAGAAGTTGTTTCCCGTTATCCTAACCGTTTCTTTGTTTGCGGTATGTGTGAGTTTCGTAAACCGGGATTCTTAGAACAAGCCAAAGCTCTTATGGCCGAAGGTTTTAAAGCCATAAAGATTCCTGCTCAACGCTTATTGCTAAAAGAAGGACGGGTGATGTTGAACAACGAGGAGATGATGGCAATGTTTCATTATATGGAAGAGCGGAATGTAATACTGTCTATCGATTTGGCGGACGGGGCAACACAGGTTCCCGAAATGGAAGAGATAATTCAGGAATGCCCCCGGCTGAAGATTGCTATCGGCCATTTCGGGATGGTTACGCTGCCTGACTGGAAGGAGCAGATTAAACTGGCACGCCATCCGAATGTAATGATTGAATCCGGTGGGATTACCTGGCTTTTCAATGATGAGTTTTATCCATTTAAGGGAGCGGTGAAAGCGATTCGTGAAGCTGCCGATCTGGTTGGAATAGAGAAACTGATGTGGGGATCGGATTATCCGCGCACCATTACCGCTATTACCTACAAGATGTCTTATGACTTTGTGGTGAAGTCTCCGGAATTATCAGAAGGCGAGAAAACTTTGTTTCTAGGAGAAAATGCGAGGGAGTTCTATGGATTTGCCGGTCTTCCTACGCTTCCCTATATCAAAAATATGTCCGAGTAAGAAGAATAACTATACCATGAAACAATAATTGTACAAATGAAGAAAAATACATATACCATTCCTCTCGCACTTGTTTTCAGTCTTTTCTTTTTGTGGGCGATCAGCAGTAATTTGCTTCCTACCATGATCAGACAGTTGATGAAAACCTGCGAACTAAACACATTTGAAGCTTCTTTTACAGAAACTGCCTATTGGCTGGCTTATTTTATTTTCCCTATCCCTATTGCTATGTTTATGAAACGTTATAGTTATAAGGCAGGGATTATCTTTGGTCTGGTGCTGGCGGCAGTCGGAGGCTTGCTCTTTTTTCCTGCTGCTATCTTGAAAGAGTACTGGGCTTATCTCTGTATCTTCTTTATCATAGCTACAGGCATGTGTTTTCTGGAGACGGCTGCCAATCCGTATGTGACAGTGTTGGGAACACCCGAAACGGCTTCCCGGCGATTGAATCTGGCACAGTCTTTTAATGGGCTTGGGGCTTTCATTGCCGCCATGTTTCTCAGCAAACTGATTTTGAGTGGATCGCATTATACGCGAGAGACGCTTCCTGTGGATTATCCGGGTGGTTGGCAGGCTTATATACAGTTGGAAACGGATGCAATGAAACTTCCTTATTTGATATTGGCTTTGTTGCTTCTAGCCATTGCTTTCGTATTTATATTCTCAAAACTGCCGAAGATCGGAGATGAGGATGAGAAAGTACCCATTGATAAAAAGGAAAAACTGATAGACTTTGGAGTGTTGAAACACTCGCATTTACGTTGGGGTGTGATTGCGCAATTCTTCTATAATGGTGGACAAACGGCGATCAATAGCCTGTTTCTTGTTTATTGCTGTACCTATGCAGGACTTCCGGAAGATACTGCGACCACTTTCTTCGGACTGTATATGCTTGCTTTCCTTCTGGGACGTTGGATCGGTACGGGTTTGATGGTGAAATTCCGTCCGCAGGACATGTTACTCCTCTATGCTTTGATGAATATTCTTCTTTGTGGAGTAGTAATGATATACGGAGGGATGATCGGGTTGTATGCTATGCTGGCTATTTCCTTCTTCATGTCTATCATGTATCCCACTCAGTTCTCTTTGGCTTTGAAAGGGTTGGGAGATCAGACAAAGAGTGGCTCTGCCTTTTTGGTGATGGCTATTGTCGGCAATGCCTGCCTTCCTCAGTTGACGGCATATTTCATGCACGCTCACGAACATATCTATTATGTAGCATACTGTGTACCGATGATTTGTTTCGTCTTCTGTGCCTATTACGGTTGGAAAGGTTATAAGGTAATCGATTAATAAATTTATTTCAAATATATAAGATGAAAGCAGTTCAAATTGTCAATCCCTTCGAAATGAAGGTGGTTGAACTGGAAAAACCGGTTGCTGGTACCGGTGAAGTATTGGTAAGAATCAAATATGTCGGTTTTTGCGGTTCCGACCTGAATACATTTCTGGGACGTAATCCGATGGTAAAGTTACCCGTAATACCGGGACATGAAGTGGGAGCAGTGATCGAAGAAATCGGACCAGATGTTCCGGCAGGTTTCGAGAAGGGTATGAATGTGACTTTGAATCCATATACCAACTGTGGTAAATGTGCTTCATGTCGTAACGGTCGTGTCAATGCCTGCGAACATAATGAAACGTTGGGTGTACAGCGGAATGGGGTAATGTGCGAATATGCCGTTTTACCTTGGACTAAGATTATTCCTGCCGGCGACATTTCTTCCCGGGATTGTGCCTTGATAGAGCCGATGAGTGTAGGATTCCATGCTGTTTCCCGTGCCCGGGTTATTGATAATGAGTATGTGATGGTGATTGGTTGCGGTATGATTGGTATTGGTGCTATTGTACGTGCTGCATTAAGGGGGGCAACAGTGATTGCTGTCGATTTGGATGATGAGAAACTGGAGTTTGCGAAGAAAGTCGGAGCTTCTTATGTGATTAACTCCAAAACAGAGGATGTGCATATACGGATGCAGGAGATTACAGAAGGATTGGGTGCTGATGTGGTTATTGAAGCGGTCGGTAGTCCGGTTACTTATGGGATGGCTGTGGATGAAGTCGGTTTTACGGGGCGTGTTGTTTGCATTGGTTATGCCAAGAGCGAAGTCGCTTTTCAGACGAAATACTTTGTGCAGAAAGAACTGGATATTCGTGGTTCCAGAAATGCATTACCTGCGGATTTCCGTGCGGTGATCAATTATATGAAGGCGGGAAATTGTCCGGTGGAAGAGTTGATAACCAAGATTGCAAAACCTGAAGGAGCTTTGGAAGCAATGCAGGAGTGGGTAGCTAATCCGGGAAAAGTATTCCGTATATTGGTGGAATTCTAAAGATGATAAGCCGGATGTGAAAAGTAACATTTTATAATGTTATTATATAGGCACGGATTTCACGGAATTAACACGGTTTAATAGTCCATCTAATCTCTTAAAACCGTGAAATCCGTGTGATCCGTGCCTGAAATTTTAGCACATTCTTTTCTGCCTGCCTGCAAATGTAGCCTATAGCAAGTGGTTGGCAGAAGTATGATATTCTATCAATCCCTCCATCGGACTTTGAAGTATCTTTCCTATTCCGAGACCGGTTTCTTTTGCCGCCTCCTGGAGTATTTCTTTGTAGCAATAAGCAACGGAGCCGATAAAACGTACAGGATACTGTGTATAATCATATTGCATCACATTTCTGCGGATGAAAGCGATAAAGCTGTTAAGCACTATTGTGCGGATGCCCGGTTCCTCCAGATGCTGTGCAAGAAAAGGAGAAAGGCTTGCTAAAAAGCGATTGGGGTATGGCTGACGGTAAACCCGGTCGATAATTTCAGGTGCTGTCAGATCAAACTGCTTTAGAAACTCTTCTTTTAATTGGGCAGGGAGCTGATTCTTTAAAATATCTCCGACCAATAGCTTTCCTAAAACCGCCCCACTTCCTTCATCGCCTAAGATGAAACCTAGTGGTGAGACATTACTTACGATTTCTTCTCCATCATAAAAACAGGAATTGGAGCCGGTACCCAGAATACAGACAATTCCCTTCTCATGTCCGCATAATCCACGGGCTGCCCCTAGCATATCCGAGTTTGCTTTTATATTACCGATGACTGGTAAACTGTCAGCGATGGCACGCCGGAGAACCGGAGCCTTTTCAGCTGTACAACCTGCTCCGTAGAAATAGACTGCATTTAGCTTTCCTTCCGGTAGCTGAGGAAGGAGAGAAATGGTCAGTTCTCGTTGAATATCTTCTTCCGATTGGAAGAAAGGGTTGATCCCTTTCGTTCCGATTCGTTTGATCAGCGTGCCGTTGAGTACGACACACCAATCGGTTTTAGTAGAGCCACTGTCTGCAATAAGTATCATATCTTAATGTATATTTTCTTTTTATATAGTATATAGCCGATTGCCCAGTTGAGGAGGACAAAGAGCAGGGCAAATATGAGAGAGCCTCCTTTGTCTCCGAAAACCGGTTGCAAAAGGGCACTGTATATGTATCCGTGTAAAGAAGTTGGTTCGCCGGCATAAGTCATTGGAATCATAGCAAAAAGAATTGCCAGAATGTCAGCGAGTACATAAATAAAAAGTGGATTGACTCCGAATGATTCGAAGAATCTACTCCAGCCTTTGTAGCCTTTGATGTCGATGATCCAGACAAGTAGTGCTAAAAAGCTGGAACCCATACCACAAGTGATCAGAACAAAAGAAGGAGACCATATCTTTTTGCAGATTGGCGAACCGTAGCTTAGTAGAAAACCAGCAAAAGTGAGGATAGTGCCTATCAGGAATAAACGTTCCAGTTTCTCATGGATATCCTTTACCTCCATTAATAGTTTGCCTGCACAGAAACCGATCATTACATGAGCGACGGCAGAAATCGTACTTAATAAACCCTCTGGGTCCAGAATGGCACCACCATAAATATGCGCCTGGCCCAATACAGCACGATCCACTATAGAAAGGACATTTGTTTCGTCGTAGACGTATCCGTTACCAACGGCAAGAATCATGAAATAACCGATCAGAAGAACTGTTATCAGATACGGAATATATTTATGTTTGATAAGAAGAGCGGCCAATGCAGTAATTCCATATCCCAAAGCAAGCCGTTGCATGAGTTGATGTTGTTCGGTTCTTCACGCAGTGCAGGACGAAAATACACTTTCCGCGGTAAAGAGATAGAAGTAAAACTCCTTCAGCACAACGATGACTTTAAAGGTGTTGACATCGCTTTCACATCGGCAGGTGCCGGAACCACAAAAGAATTTTGTGAAACCATCACCAAACATGGCGCCGTATTAATCGACAATTCCAGCGCATACCGTATGGATGAAGATGTACCCTTGGTTGTGCCAGAAGTGAACCCGGAAGACGCATTAAACCGTCCACGCAATGTGATAGCCAATCCCAATTGTACAACAATCCAAATGGTAGTCGCCCTGAAAGCCATCGAAAACCTTTCACACATTAAGCGTGTGCATGTAGCTACTTATCAGGCTGCCAGCGGCGCAGGTGCAGCAGCCATGGACGAATTGTACGAACAATATCGCCAGGTATTGGCTAATGAACCCGTCACTGTAGATAAATTTGCTTATCAGTTGGCATTCAATCTGATTCCCCAAATTGATGTATTTACCGACAACGGTTATACCAAGGAAGAAATGAAGATGTTTAACGAGACACGTAAAATTATGCACTCTGACATTCAGGTAAGTGCCATGTGTGTACGTGTTCCTGCTCTCCGCTCTCACTCTGAAAGCATCTGGGTAGAAACAGAACGTCCCATCTCTCCCGAAGAAGCCCGCGAAGCATTTGCCAAAGGAGAAGGTTTGGTATTGATGGATAATCCAGAGAAGAAAGAATATCCCATGCCATTGTTCCTGGCAGGTAAAGATCCTGTTTACGTTGGCCGCATTCGCAAGGACTTGGCCAATGAGAACGGACTGACTTTCTGGATTGTAGGCGATCAAATCAAGAAAGGCGCAGCACTGAATGCCGTACAGATTGCAGAATACCTGATTAAAGTGGGAAATGTGAAATAATCCGCTGCTCACACAAGCTTTAATTCTTTAATATTATAATCTTTATCTTTGCGTCAATCTCCTTTCTAAGGGGTAGACCAAGATAAAGATTATTTTTTTAGAACCAAACCTCTTCTTGCCCAAAGCTAAGCACTTTCATACCTCAGATTAACCCTTTTTATACGGAGAACCAGTACGTCCTACAACAGTGGGACGTACGTCCTGCTACAGTGGGACGTATATCCTGCTATAGTGGGACGTACGTTCTGTTGCAGTGGGACGTACTAACCGGACGTAGAAAAAAGCTTGGCCATATACAGAAAAAGGGTTAGCCTTGGGGCATGCAAGGCTTAGCCCGACAAACGGATAGCCAAACATGAAACAGCCTTTGCTGAACATATTCCATAAAAAAAGAGTATCACAGAAGAACTGCAATACTCTTTCAAATCTTTTATGATAACCGCTTATTCAGTATCCAAAGCCGATTCTGCACTTTTACCATTCGATGCCAAAGGAATAAGTTTCACCAAATCCACATCAAAAAACAAAGTAGAATAGCCCGGTATCGAACCGCTTCCGGCTTCTTCATAAGCAAGTTCGGAAGGAATATAAAGTTCCCATCTGGAGCCTACGGTCATATTCATAAGAGCTGTTGTCCACCCGACAATCACATCGCTTACCGGAAATTCGACCGGAACAGCAATGCTCGGATTCCATTCTCCTTTATAGCTTTGGTCAAAAACAGTTCCGTTTATTAACTTACCCCGATAATTAACCGCCACAGTATCCGTAAACAGAGGTCTTTCTCCTTCTCCGTTGTTTATTATCTTACAATAAACATACTCGTTCACCTTTCCCTGCTCATTCAAGCCCAAAGGAGGAAGTTTATAGGAACGGACAACTTTCCATTCACCCGGATTCGCCTTTGCCTCAGCCGCAATGGAATCCAAATATTTCTGATTACGCTCCTGCCAGTTTGCATAAGGATTTTCTTCTCCATCCGATTCACTACATGAAACAATTGCAAATGAAGCGGCAAACAACAGGCTAATCAGCCAAAGAATACTTTTATTCATACACTATTAATTATTGCAAAGTCTTCAACAGACTTGTTATACTTACTTTATCGGCAATGATATTGTTCAATTCCGAAATAGCGACACGCTCCTGCTGCATGGTATCGCGGTTGCGCAATGTCACACAATTATCTTCGAGTGTCTGATGATCCACAGTGATGCAATAAGGAGTACCGATGGCATCCTGACGGCGATAACGCTTACCGATGCTGTCCTTTTCATCATATTGGCAATGGAAGTGGAACTTCAGATTATCCATGATTTCACGCGCTTTTTCAGGCAAACCGTCCTTCTTGACCAAAGGCATGACAGCCAGTTTTACGGGAGCCAATGCTGCGGGCAATTTCAGAACGACACGAGTTTCACCGTTGTCCAACTTTTCTTCCGTATAAGCAGCACTCATGATGCTCAGGAACATACGGTCTACACCGATGGATGTTTCAATAACATACGGAGTATAACTTTCGTTCAATTCCGGGTCGAAATATTTAATACTCTTGCCTGAGAATTTCTCGTGCTGACTTAAGTCAAAGTTAGTACGGCTATGAATACCTTCTACTTCCTTGAATCCGAAAGGCATCAAGAACTCGATATCCGTTGCAGCATTCGCATAATGTGCCAATTTATCATGGTCATGATAACGATAATGGTCATCGCCAAATCCTAATGCTTTATGCCATTTCAAACGGGTTTCCTTCCAGGTTTTAAACCAATCAAGCTCGGTACCCGGTTTAACAAAGAACTGCATCTCCATTTGTTCAAACTCACGCATACGGAAGATAAACTGACGGGCAACGATTTCGTTACGGAACGCCTTACCAATCTGAGCAATACCGAAAGGTATTTTCATACGACCGGTCTTCTGCACATTCAGGTAATTCACGAAAATACCCTGTGCCGTCTCTGGACGGAGATAAATCTTCATAGAACCGTCGGCAGTAGAGCCCATTTCGGTAGTAAACATCAGGTTGAACTGACGCACTTCCGTCCAGTTCTTCGTACCCGAAATAGGACAGACGATTTCCTCATCCAAGATAATCTGACGAAGTTCATTCAAATCATTATCATTCAATGCTTTTGCAAAACGTTCGTGAAGCGCATCGCGTTTAGCCTGATGCTCCAGCACACGTGCATTGGTGCTGCGGAACTGTGCTTCATCAAAAGCTTCTCCGAACTTTTTGGCGGCTTTGGCAACTTCCTTGTTGATTTTATCATCGTATTTAGCCAATTGGTCCTCAATCAAAACATCGGCACGATAGCGTTTCTTAGAGTCGCGGTTGTCAATCAAGGGGTCATTGAAAGCGTCAACGTGTCCCGATGCCTTCCAGATAGTAGGGTGCATAAAAATTGCCGAATCGATACCCACGATATTTTCGTGCAACAGCACCATGCTCTGCCACCAATATTGTTTGATGTTATTCTTCAACTCCACTCCCATCTGACCGTAATCATAGACAGCACCCAATCCGTCATAAATATCACTTGACGGAAATACAAAACCATACTCTTTACAGTGAGAAACTAATTTCTTAAAAACATCTTCTTGTGCCATTTTCCTTTTATGTTTATTCTTACACTTTTGTTGTTTTTCCTGTTGTCATCCCTTAATTAGGACGAAATAATGTGCAAAGTAAATGATTTTTTTCAATAAAAATCGTATTTTTGCGTGCATATCAGCAGAACATTAAGGAATTTAAATATATATGAGCGAAGATATTATCGATAAAGAAGAACAGAACGATGAAAATACTCCCGTAGCGGAAAACCAACATTCAGACTATAAGCCCGCAGATACCAAAAATGAATCTGTCAAGCATCAATTAAGCGGTATGTACCAAAACTGGTTTCTGGATTATGCCTCTTATGTTATTTTGGAACGTGCCGTTCCGCACATCAATGACGGACTTAAGCCGGTTCAAAGGCGTATTCTTCACAGTATGAAGCGATTGGATGACGGACGATATAATAAAGTGGCCAACATTGTAGGTCATACCATGCAATTCCATCCTCACGGTGACGCTTCTATCGGTGACGCACTGGTACAATTAGGACAAAAAGACTTGTTGATAGACTGTCAGGGAAACTGGGGTAACATTCTGACCGGCGACGGTGCGGCAGCTCCCCGTTACATTGAAGCCCGGCTTTCGAAGTTTGCCCTCGACGTGGTCTTTAATCCCAAAACCACCGAATGGCAATCTTCATACGACGGACGAAACAAAGAACCCATAACACTACCGGTCAAGTTTCCGCTTCTTCTCGCTCAGGGAGTGGAAGGCATCGCCGTAGGACTTTCTTCAAAGATTCTTCCGCATAACTTTAATGATTTATGCAACGCATCTATTGCCTATCTGCGCAAAGAAGAGTTCAAATTATACCCTGATTTCCAAACCGGAGGGTCTATCGATGTATCCCGTTATAATGACGGAGAGCGCGGCGGTGTGGTAAAAGTACGCGCCAAAATAAACAAGCTGGATAACAAGACGCTGGCCATCACCGAAATTCCTTATGGAAAGACAACCTCGTCACTGATAGAATCCATTTTGAAAGCAGTTGAAAAAGGGAAGATAAAAGTCCGTAAGGTAGATGATAACACAGCAGAGAAAGTAGAGATATTGGTGCATCTCGCTCCCGGAGTATCTTCCGACAAAACACTGGATGCCTTATATGCATTTACAGACTGTGAGGTGAGCATATCACCTAACTGCTGTGTGATTGATGCACGCAAGCCACACTTTCTCACTGTCAGTGACGTATTGAAAAAATCTGTAAACAATACATTGTCCCTGCTTCGTCAGGAATTGGAAATACGCAAAGGCGAGCTTTTGGAGAATCTTCATTTTGCCTCTCTTGAAAAGATATTCATCGAAGAACGCATTTATAAAGACGTAAGATTCGAACAATCTGAAAATATGGATGCGGCCTGTGCACACATCGACGAACGTTTGACCCCATTCTATCCGCAATTTATCAGGGAAGTAACGAAAGAAGATATCCTGAAATTGATGGAAATCAAAATGGCACGTATTCTGAAATTCAATAAAGATAAAGCAGACGAAAACATCGCCCGCATCAAAGAAGAAATAGAAGACATTAATGATAAACTGGCGCATATCATCGATTATACCATAAACTGGTATGAGATGCTGAAGGAAAAATATGGCAAGAATTATCCGAGACGCACCGAGCTGCGCAATTTCGATACCATAGAAGCAGCAAAGGTAGTCGAAGCTAACGAGAAGCTTTATATCAACCGCGAAGAAGGTTTTATCGGCACAAGCCTGAAGAAAGACGAGTTTGTGGCCAATTGCTCGGACATTGATGATGTGATTATTTTCTATAAAGACGGAAAATACAAAGTGGTTCGTGTAACCGACAAGATGTTTGTCGGCAAAAACGTACTGTATGTAAACGTTTTCAAAAAGAACGACAAACGTACCATTTACAATGTGGTGTATCGCGACGGAAAAGAAGGATTTCATTATATAAAGCGATTCAATATCACTTCGATTACCCGTGACCGCGAATACGATGTCACTCAGGGAACTCCCGGTTCGCGTATCGTCTATTTCACGGCTAACCCCAACGGTGAGGCAGAAGTCATCAAGATAACACTAAAACCGAACCCGCGTATCAAAAAGATAATCTATGAAAAAGATTTCAGTGATATCAATATCAAAGGACGCCAGTCCATGGGAAATATCCTGAGCAAATATGAAGTGCATAAGATTGCCCTGAAGCAACGCGGAGGCTCTACTTTGGGAGGACGCAAAGTATGGTTTGACCATGATGTTCTACGACTGAATTATGACGAACGCGGCCAGTACCTTGGAGAATTCCAAAGCGATGACCATATCTTGATAGTTCAAGAAAACGGAGAGTTCTATACCACCAACTTTGACTTGAATAATCATTATGACCCGGGAATTTGTGTGATTGAAAAATTCAATGCCAACAAAGTATGGTCGGCAGCACTCTATGACGCTGACCAACAGGGATATCCTTATTTAAAGCGATTCACCTTTGAAGCAACTTCCAAAAAGCTCAATTATCTAGGTGAGAATAAGGACAGCCGCCCTATTCTGCTGACCAGCATCGTCTATCCGCGGGTACAAGTTATCTTTGGCGGTCACGACAGCTTCCGCGAGGCCTTGGAAATTGATGTCGATGAGTTTATCGGTGTGAAAAGCTATAAAGCAAAAGGAAAACGAATAACCACGTATGCTGTGGAATCTATCAACGAGCTACCCCCTGTCCGTTTTCCTGACGAATCCTCTTCGGCAGAAGAAGATAACGAAAAAGAGAATGATGATGACAATGAAAAAGAGGCAATGATAGAAGATCCTGACCATGGCAAGAGTGAGACAGATATCATAGATGAGATAACCGGGCAAATGAAACTGTTTTAATCCATGAAGAAAATATTCTTACTATTATTGTTGCTGCCCTTTGTCCTTGGGGGTAAAGCACAAGAAGACAGCCTGCAGACAAACCGATACGTCATGCGGGCTACCCTTTATGGAGCAGGCTATACCAATATCCTTGATACTTATCTGTCTCCGATGGAATATACCGGTCCCGAAATCCGTATTCTCAGAGAGAGTATGAGAATGACCAAATTGCTGAACGGCAACGTATCTGCGCAAAGTCTGTTTCAGATAAACCTGTCACTGACAGACAATAAAGCCGAGACAGGCAGTGAACTGGCTGGATTAATCAATTGGAATTATGCTTGGCACTATCAGTTCAGGCTGGCAGAGAACTTGAAAATCCTTGCCGGACCCATGATTGACTTAAACGGAGGATTTGTATACAACACAAGAAATTCCAATAATCCTGCGCAAGCCAAAGCGTATGTAAATATTGCAGGGTCCGGTATGGTCATCTACCGTTTCCGTATCGGAAACTATCCCCTGATAGCACGCTATCAGGCCAACCTACCTTTAATGGGAGTTATGTTTTCACCCGAATACGGACAATCTTATTATGAGATTTTCAGTTTGAAACATGGAGGAAAAAATATCCTTTTCACCTCTTTACACAATCAGCCGGCGCTTCGTCAACTGCTCACACTCGACTTTCCTGTAGGCAATATGAATGTGCGGGCAGGATATATTTGTGATATCCAGCAGGCTAAAGTCAACCACTTAAAAAGTCACACGTGGTCTCACGTATTCATGCTGGGCTTTGTGAAAAACTTCTATCTGATAAAAAACAAAAAGAAAGTAGGAATGTCCCCAAAGGTCAGTCCATATTAAATCGTATATGATAAAGAAAATATTCAAAAAAACAGCCATCTTCCTTTTGATGATTCTCTCAGGCACTTCCTGCATCACCGAAGATACTTTCAATGATTCTCCCGATGGAAACTTCGAAGCTTTATGGAAAATCATCGATGAACACTATTGTTTCCTAGAATATAAGAATCAGGAATACGGATTAGATTGGAATAAAATCCATGCTGATTATAAGAAGCGGTTAACTTCCGGTATGAGTAATGAACAACTCTTCGATGTCTTATCGGAAATGCTGAACGAACTGCGGGACGGACATGTCAATTTGGTTTCAAAAGATCGTACTTCCCAATACCGAGAGTGGTACGACAATTATCCGCGCAATTTTGATGACAGCATACAAAGCCGCTATTTGGGAAAGGATTATAATACCGCTTCAGGACTTAAATATCAGATTTTAGAAGATAATATAGCCTATGTATATTGTGGAAGCTTCCAGTCGGGTATCGGTTCCGGCAACCTAGATCAGATTCTCAGCAAATTGGCCATTTGCAACGGATTAATTCTTGATGTCCGCAATAACGGAGGCGGCAACCTCACTACTGCCGAGAAACTGGCGGAACGCTTCACTAACGAGAAAAAGCTGATTGGCTACATGTCCTACAAAACCGGTCCCGGCCATAATGAGTTTTCCACTCCCGAAGCTGTTTATCTTGAGCCACCCATGGATCGTGTACGCTGGCAGAAACATACCGTAGTATTAACAAACCGCCGGTCTTATAGTGCCACCAACGATTTTGTGAACCGAATGAAACAATTAGACAGAGTTACCGTTATCGGCGACAAAACCGGTGGCGGTTCAGGGCTCCCCTTCTCTTCCGAACTCCCCAATGGTTGGTCTGTCCGCTTTTCTGCAAGCCCGATGTATGATCCTGATATGAAACATCTGGAATTCGGTATCGAACCGGATAAAAAAGTAGATATCACTTCCGAAGATTACAACAAAGGCATTGATACTATTATTGAAGCGGCACGTTCATCTTTACCTAAGATAACCATAAATCCCAAAGTACGTTCTTTGGCATATAGTGCACAAAGAGTTTTACCGCCTTTACGGTATTTGTATTCATATGTCCACGCTTTGCCGCCACGATTCCAAAGTTGCTCCATTTCATAGCTTTGCTCAATGAGTTGGCAGAGCCGGTTCCATACATTATGAAGTTCTGTGCCTATCAGAGTCTCTATGTCTCTGGGAGTCGGTACTTGAAAAGTCTCTTTCATGTTATTACTGTTTTATATCAGATATGTAATGTGTCGCAAAGATCGGAAAATCTTTTAGTGAATCGTTGTCAGATATAGCTATCTTGTGCTGGGTAATCGATTATTTTATTTACATTTGTTTTTATAAATAAAAAGTGAGTGAAAAACATGAGAAAACAACTATTAGTGTCATTCCTTTGTTGCCTTCTTGCTTCGGCCACATCATTGGCTCAAAACTGGAAATCTTATGAAAAGATTGCGAAGGGAAAGACTTACGAAACTTCCGATTGCGTGACGCTGTTGGATAGCACGCTGGTGTCTGTCCAACCTACCGGGCAAGGCTCGTTTGCCGTATGTAAAGTAATTAAGGTACAGACTCCGAAAGGAGCAGTGGACAACCGGGTGATAAAATACGATTATGACCCTTTGACTGCTTATGCTGAGTTTAAACACGTAACCATCTATCGTGCCAATGGTAAGATAGATGAGCTTGATGTAAAAGGAACCTGTGATTATGCTGCTCCTGCCCGGGCTATTTATTGGGGAGCGAGACAAATCATGATCGAAGTGGGTGCTTTGCAGCCCGGTGATGTCGTGGACTACGAAATAGCTAAAAAAGGTTTTACTTATGCGTTGCTTACAGCCGGTGATGAAGACGAATCACGTTTTATTCCGCCTATGCGTGGGCAGTTTTATGATATTGTTCCCTTTTGGAGCAATACTCCTACTGTACGTAAAGTTTATGTAGTAAGTATTCCGATGGAGAAGGAACTTCAATTTCAGTTTTATCAGGGGGAGTGCACCTCATCTATGCGCTATGAAGACGGTTGCAAAAAATATAGTTTTGTGATGAATGATATGGTGCCTTTCGCTAAAGAACCGAACATGGTAGATCTTTTCGATGCGGCTCCCAAACTGATGATGTCTTCAACTCCACAATGGAAAGACAAATCGCTTTGGTTCAATAAAGTGAACGAAGATTATGGGAGCTTTGCCCCATTGCCCGAAGCGCAGAAGAAGGTGGATGAATTGGTAAAAGGTAAGAACACCGAAATGGAAAAGATTGCTGTACTGACTCATTGGGTGGCAGATAATATTCGCTATTCCGGTATTTCGATGGGAAAAGGAGAGGGTTTCACGCTCCATAATACGAAAATGAATTATACTGACCGTTGTGGAGTCTGCAAAGATATAGCAGGTACACTGATTTCATTTTTGCGTATGGCCGGTTTCGAGGCCTATCCGGCGATGACTATGGCAGGAAGTCGTGTAGAGAGTATTCCTGCCGATCATTTTAATCACTGTGTGGCTGTGGTAAAATTGAGTAATGGAACTTATATGCCCCTCGACCCTACGTGGGTTCCTTTCTGCCGCGAGTTGTGGAGTAGTGCCGAACAGCAGCAAAACTATCTACCGGGGGTACCCGAAGGTTCTGATTTGTGTATCACCCCGGTTTCATCTCCCGAAAACCATTATGTACGTATCAAAGCTGATAACCGTCTGGAGGCAGATGGTACACTGCGTGGTACTTTCACTCTTACAGCCGAAGGACAAAGTGACAGCAATATCCGCCGCATTTTTACTACCGGTTTTCAGAGCGAATGGAAAAGTACGATGGAGCGCCAACTGTTAACTATCTCTCCTAAAGCCAGATTGCTGAGCGTAGACTATGGAAAGAATCCCAAAGATTATCAGGCTGCACCTATTAAAATCACTTTTCGTTATGAGATACCCGACTATGCCTTGAAAGGGGAGGGAGAGATGTTCTTCCGTCCGATGGTGATGAATAACCTTTATAATCAGGTACGTTCTTATTTGCGTATCGACACTTCAGTAGAAAATCGCAAATATGGTTTCAAAGATGGTTGTTCCCGTTTGGTCGAGCTGGATGAAATGATTCAGCTTCCGGCGGGATACAAACTGGTGAATGCTGCCAAGAATGAAATGATGCAAGGAGTAGGAGCTGACTTTGAAGGTTCGCTGACACAGAAAGGGAATAAAGTGTTGCTCCACAATAGGCTGGCTTTGAAGAAACGTGTCTATGAGGCTTCCGATTGGGAAAGTTTCCGCAATGCTGTTAATGCCCACAAGGCGTATGGTGAATATTTGGTGATAAAAAAGTAGAGCAGAATGAAAAATACATATTATTATATAGTAACACTGGTGATGCTGATTCTGGCACTCCCAATGAAAGCGGCATCCGAAGCTGAATTTGGAAAACTGAGCAAGACTTATACGTTACACGCTGACGGTAGTCAGGAAATGCGTGTGCAAAAAGAGCTGACTTTATTTACCCATGCAGCGATGAACCGTGTGTATGGAGAGAGTTTTATTATTTACAATCCGGAATATCAGAAACTGGAGATACACGATTCTTATACTCGTCAGAAAGATGGTACTATTGTGAAGACTCCTGAAAATGCGTTTGTAGAGGTACTTCCTTCTGCGGCGGCAGATGCTCCGGCTTATAACAGTTTGAAAGAGATGGTAATTGTCCATACGGGGCTGGAGTTGGGAGCCACTATTTATCTGGATTACTCTGTTGTTACTCGTCCGGGATATTTGCCCGAACTGGATGTGTGTGAGCAGGTGGAAGAGCTTTCCCCAATCAGGGAATATGTATTTTCACTGTCAGTGCCCGAAAGCAAACCTCTGCATTATGAATGGTTGAATGGGAAAATTGCTCCGGTTGTAAAAACTGCGGATGGTATGAAAACGGTGACCTGGACATTGAAAAATGTGCAACCACGTCCTTATTCACTTGACGTATCTTTGCCCGCAGGCAATATACAGGCAGTTGTGGCATCAACTTATGCTTCAAAAGCTGATGCGTTGAAAGTGATAAAACAACAATTAGAAAATAATGGAAAAGATGTTTCCGAATTAGCACAGAAGTTGACTGCCGGTGCACAAACTACAGAACAAAAAAAGGATTTACTCACTGTTTATGTAGAAGGGTTAGGAAATTGCAGTCTGACATTATCACAAACCGGATACCGTTTGCGACCGGCTTTTGAGGTGATTCGTTCCGCATACGGAACTGAAGCGGAGAAAGCAGCTCTGTTGGCTGCCTTGCAGCAGGCGATAGGTATTCGTGCGGAGCTAAAAGCGGCTTTTCCTAAAACTGAAGATAAAGATGCAGCCGGGCTTGCTGCTCTTAGTGGATTGTTTGTGACCAATAATGGGGTTGCTGATATACAAGATTTTATTTCAGTTGTTGATCTGAATGCTCAACCGGTAGCTTTGAAGAAGGTTACTCATGTTATTTCACGGACTGATACATTACGGGTGAGTGATAAAACCGGAAAGATGCTGGCTGGTGGTTATCGGAAAATTGATTTGCCACAGGCTCGCGGTGGGTGGGCAAGTTACGATGGACGTATGACGGCTCTGAATACCACTCGTCCTGTTAATTTGCTTTTGCGGTATTTGCCTGATGAAACTTACACCTATATCGTAAAAATCGATGAAGGAATGAAATCAACGGTTATACCAACTAATAAAAAGATGGAAAATCCTGTCGGTAGCATGGAAGTTGCAGTGAAAAAGGCGGTGGATAAAATAGAGATCATCCGTACTTTGAAACTGAAAAAGCAATTGATAACTCCGGCTGACTATCCGGCATATTATTGCTTGATGGCGGAATGGATGGACATCAATGGCAATAGCCTGTTATTTCAAACTATAAAGTAAATCTGATAATTAGATCGTTCTGATTGTTATGCTATCCAAAACTTGTCGAAGGACTTTTCTTTTCTGATTAGAGGAGAAGAGCTCCTTCGATTTACCCGGTAAAGTAAATTATTCATTAAAGAAGTTTTATCGGAATGCAAATATCGACAATGTGCTTGTTCTCCGGATGAATCTAGTGCCGCATCTCGTTATGTAATAATCGATCTTCTACTAATTTTAGTTTATAATTTAAAATATCGACCTGGGTAATTTGCCGAAATGCCAAAATGCCTGCTGATAACTTTGGTCTTGATTTTATCAGGTTGGTAGATATTAGTTTGGATATATTGCAGAATATCCAATGCCTTTTCTTCTGAGTATTCGTCTACCTGTCTCGGCAAAAACATGGCAATGTTGCGTGCGACTACAATAATTATCGTATTAATCAACTGAATGATACTTATATGGAAAGATATAGTATAAATGGGTGTTTATTCATTAATTCAGCTTGCGATGATAGTATATTTTCCATATAACCTTTATCTTTGCACTGAATTAGAACAAACAGTCAATTAAAAATATGAAAACAGCAATATTAGCATTAGGAGTTTTGTGCATGATGGGAGGTTGTTCATCAAAGGCAACAAGTTCAAAAGGTGTCGTTTGTGATGCGACTATGAATACAGTAACGATTGTTACAAATAAAAATGATACACTTTCATTCAGTACGATGGATGCGAGTAAAGATGAGGTCAATGGTCTGCTTCTGAATGATACTCTGGAGGTATTCTATACAGGAAAATACACACCGGGAATGCAGGCTTCTAAGCTGGTTCAGTATCCGCAATCTCCGATAGTAGGAGGTGACCGTGATGAGCATGGTTGCATCGGCTCTGCCGGATATGTATGGTGTGAGGTGCAACAGGATTGTATTCGTTTGTTCGAAAAAGGAATCCGTACGGAAGCGGTTGATTGCAATGACGCTTCTGCTTTCATTGTTTTTAGCCCTGATTCTACACGAGTAGAGCTTTTCTTTTCTAATGATCAACCCAATGAAATTCTGGAAAGACGTGGCCTGCCATCAGGAGGTTATGCATGGAATGTGGAAGATGATGATACAAAGAATGTACGGTTCGTAGATGGCGTGTGGACGATCAGCCAGAGAAATAGGTTGATTTATAGCCAAAAATCAGAAATAAAATGATTGGCAGTAAATAATCGTTTTTATAAATGCCTGATTTGCATGGCCGCTCCTTCCTCTAATAACGAGAATCCATGTTTCTCGTAGAAAACAATATTTTTCTTTTCATCCGGCATGATGTTGAGGTAGAGGTAATCTCTGTATTTCTCCTTTACAATATCTAGGAGCTTTCCGGCAATACCATTCCCCTGATAATCGGGGTGTACTAATAAATAATGGAGAAATGCAACCATTTCTCCATCATCCAGTGCACGGATGAGGCCAACTAATTGGGTTCCATCCCATGCGGTTACTACTAATGACGAAGATTTTAATGCTTTAATTAGCCGTTCGGGATATTTCCCCGATAACCATTTTACAGACAAGAATAGTTCTTCTACCTCTTGTTCTGTGAAGTCTTTTGTCTCTTTGTATACTATATTCATAAGTTGTTTAATTTATTCTCTGAATTCTGCCGGTAAATATCCTGTCTGTCGTTTGAAGAATTTTACGAAATAAGATGGATCTTCAAATCCCAGATAGAAAGCGATTTCTTTGATCTTTAGACTGGAATGAAGCAGTTGACGTTTGGCTTCCAGTATCACTCGGTCATTGATAATCTTCAATGGTGTACTATGAGAACTTTCATAAACACAGTTAGTCAGAGTTTTAGTCGATACGTTTAGATAATTGGCATATTCTTTAACTGTGTGTATGTGTCGGTAGTGGTGCTCCAATGTTTGACGGAACTGAACAAAAGTACGATTGGACGAATTGTTGATACACAATGGGATGCCTGTTCCCCTTTGTCCGATACGCTGTATGTAGATCAGGAACATTTTTACTAAATACTTTAGATAGTCTTTATGGGCAAATGTATTTATATTCCGGCTTTCAGTCTCCATTTCTTCTGTAATATAAGCCAAACGTTGGATATTCTCCGGGGTTACATTATAATAAGGAACAGCATCGAAGGCATTGAAGACATTATATTTCAGGAATACATTTTCGCTGCTTCCTTCGTCTGAAAGAAAACTTTCATTGAAATGAATAATCACTCCTTCAGCTTCCTGATTATTGTCGAAATAATGTATCTGGCCGGGTGATATAAAGAACAACGTATTGTCGCTTACCGAATACTCCTTAAAATCAACATAGTGGACTCCTGTACCTTTCTGAAACCATATAATCTGGTAAAAGCCATGTATGTGCGGCTGCTTGGGATTGTCGGTTGT
>ENA-UEOJ01000800-UEOJ01000800.1-human-gut-metagenome-genome-assembly--contig:-NODE-800-length-24620-cov-11.581021_pt1 | contig 24620 bp, 27 predicted proteins | sample MGYA00242885_ERZ507886 | MGnify/ENA primary metagenome ERZ507886 (study PRJEB26167, sample SAMN06115505) | human gut metagenome | host: Homo sapiens | place: China:Anhui | collected 2015-08-07... | reverse complement strand
CCTGCACCTCTTGCAGGTTGATTACTTTCAGACTGTCTGATACTGCACTCGTTTGTGCATGGACAGGGAAGCCTGCGCCCAATAAGGCGACGGCCATCATCATATTTTTTTTCATCTTGCTTATTAATTGGTTCTCTACGCCGGCATTACCCGGTTCAGATTCTATGGGTATGTTCTCAGCCCGTCATGTTAAGGCACCCCTACTTTGTGAATCGGTGACAAAATTACAGCTTTTGCGGGAGGAAAGCAAAAAAAACTTTTAGATTTGCTAAAAACAATATAACTTTGTCGTTTGTTAAAATATAGCAAGATAGGGATTTATTCATTTTAATATATATCAATTATGCTACTATTATTTCAAGCGACAGCAACACAGCTTGCTGATTCAACGCAAATCGTCGCAGATAAATTAATGGAAGAGGCGATTGCCAATGCGGATGGACTGGACAAGCTTACTCTTATCACCCAACAATTGGTAGACTTCGGTATCCGTGCCGGAGAACGTATCCTGATTGCAGCCATTGTCTTCACTGTAGGACGTTTCCTGATATCAATGCTCAACAGATTTGTCGGACGTCTGATGGACAGAAGAAAAGTCGATGTAAGTATCAAGACTTTTGTGAAAAGCTTGGTAAACATCCTGTTGACTATTCTTTTAATCATTTCCGTAGTCGGAGCTTTGGGAGTTGAAACAACTTCGTTTGCTGCTTTGCTGGCTTCTGCCGGTGTGGCCGTAGGTATGGCATTGTCCGGAAATTTGCAGAACTTTGCCGGAGGACTGATCGTATTGCTCTTCAAGCCTTATAAGGTAGGAGACTGGATTGAAAGTCAGGGAGTTTCCGGAACCGTGAAGGAAATACAGATATTCCATACGATTTTGACTACCGGAGACAATAAAGTGATCTATATACCAAACGGCGCAATGAGCAGTGGAGTCGTAACAAACTACAATACACAGACTACCCGCCGTGTAGAATGGATTGTCGGAGTCGATTACGGAGAAGATTATAATAAGGTACAGCAGATTGTCCGTGATATTTTGACGTCTGATAAGCGGATTCTGAGTGATCCGGCTCCGTTTATAGCTCTTCATGCGTTGGATGCCAGCAGTGTGAATGTGGTGGCACGAGTTTGGGTGAATACAGCAGATTATTGGGGAGTTTATTTTGATATAAACAAGACTATTTATGAAACCTTTAATGAAAAAGGTATCAACTTCCCGTTCCCGCAACTTACAGTGCACCAGGGCAATTGATTTCTATGCTATATATGCTAAAACGAGAGAGTTTCACTTGGGTGAGGCTCTCTCGTTTTATATGAACAGTTTGTCTGGTGTGATTGGAAAATTTCTTTTATTTTATGCCGAAGTCTTCAGCAAATTCATATCGGTCTTCTTTGATTCCCAGTACATGGTTGATCTTCCTCCTTTTTTCGAGGTCTTTAAAGTAGCTTTCTACGACCTGATAGAGATCAAAATTACTGGTTGATCCTGCGGCAAGATCAAGTGATTCCACCATTTTTTCTACTGCCTGGTGGATTTTTCCTGCGTCTATCAGATGCAGTTCGTTGCTGTGTATTAAATATTTTTCCATAACTGCAATGTTTTAATGTTATATTGTTATAACGTATCACGGTGATGGAAAGTTCAATCCTCAGATTTTGGCAAGTGCCTGATCCAGGTCAGCAATCAAATCATTGATATGTTCTGTCCCGATGGACAAACGTACCGTTCCCGGATAAATTTCCTGTTCCGCAAGCTCCTGTGCATTGAGTTGCGAATGGGTAGTGCTTGCCGGATGGATAACCAGTGATTTTACGTCGGCTACATTAGCCAGTAATGAGAAAATTTCCAGACTGTCGATAAAACGGTGTGCCTCTTCTTGTCCGCCTTTTACTTCAAAAGTAAAGATTGAACCTGCGCCATTCGGGAAATAGCGTTGATAGAGCGCATGATCCGGATGATCGGGAAGTGAAGGATGGTTGACTTTCTTCACCTTTGGATGATTATTCAGGAAGTTCACAACTTTTAGTGCGTTTTCTACATGGCGCTCTACACGCAGTGAAAGTGTTTCCAGACCTTGCAGCAATATAAAAGCATTGAACGGACTGATAGTCGCTCCCGTATCACGTAGCAAAGTGGCGCGGATACGGGTGACGTAAGCGGCAGGACCGGCAGCATCTACAAAGCGTACTCCGTGATAACTTGGGTCGGGTTCTGTCAGTTGCGGGAATTTTCCGGAAGCTACCCAGTCGAATTTTCCGGAATCAACGATTACTCCTCCCAATGAACTGCCATGACCGCCAATGAATTTGGTTGCAGAATGCACGACGATGTCTGCACCATGTTCGATAGGACGAATTAAATAGGGAGTGCCGAATGTGTTATCTATGATCAACGGTATTTTATGGCTGTGAGCAATTGCGGACACGGCTTCTATATCGATAATATTGGAATTCGGATTTCCGAGTGTCTCGATAAATATGGCTTTTGTATTTTCCTGAATCGCTTTCTCAAAGTTGGAAAGGTCGCTCGGGTCAACGAACGTGGTAGTAACTCCATAGTTGGGTAACGTGTGTGCCAGCAAGTTATAACTTCCCCCGTAAATTGTCTTGGCAGCTACGATGTGGTCGCCTGCGCGAGTGATGTTTTCGAAAGCATAAGTAATTGCGGCGGCGCCGGAAGCAACCGCCAGCCCTGCTATCCCTCCTTCGAGGACAGCTACCCGTTCTTCAAAAACACCTTGGGTGGAGTTGGTCAGACGCCCATAGATATTACCCGGATCTTGCAGACCGAAACGTGCGGCTGCATGAGCCGAATTATGGAATACATAAGAAGTAGTCTGATAAATAGGTACTGCGCGTGCATCTGTTGTCGGATCTGCTTGTTCTTGTCCTACATGAACCTGTAATGTCTCAAAGTGTAAATTCTTTCTTTCCATAATCGTATGCTTTTTAAGTTTAATGTTCTCTCTTTATTTTCTTGCAAAGTTATGGAGCGTAGAAATATCGAACAATATATAACTGAAATATAGAAAATAATACTATTTTTGTATCGTTATACAGAATAAGACGATTGTCTTATTCTTTAAAATCACCTGTTAGAAGAATATTTTTCTTATGGATACTTTTGAGAAATTGGATAAAGTGGATTTGCAGATACTTCGTACTTTGCAAGAGAATGCGCGATTGACGACTAAAGAGTTGGCTGCGCGGGTAAGTCTTTCATCAACTCCTGTTTTCGAACGACTCAAACGTCTTGAAAGCGGAGGATATATAAAGAAGTATATAGCTGTGCTGGATGCAGAGAAACTGAATCAGGGCTTTGTAGTCTTTTGCAGTGTCAAACTAAGGCGGCTAAACAGGGATATTGCGGCTGAGTTTACCCGGATCATACAGGATATTCCCGAGGTGACCGAATGCTATAATATATCGGGCAGCTATGATTACTTGCTGAAGATTCATGCTCCCAATATGAAATATTACCAAGAGTTCATCCTTAATATACTGGGGACTATCGATAGCTTGGGTTCACTGGAAAGCACATTTGTGATGGCGGAAGTGAAGCATCGGTATGGAATCCATATTTAGTTGAAGGGCTTATCTCTGTATAGGCTTCCATCCTTATCCTTGTATGTTGCGTTCTGGTAGAGACGAACCAGCATATCACTATAATCAAGAATAATCTTCTTTGATTGTTGCGATAAGTTTGTAGCCAGAATGCCGCTGCCTATAATACCGGGATTGTATAATACCGTATCTTGTCTGATAGATTTCATTATTAGCTCTACACAAGTATACTCTTTGATTCCTGCATCTTTTAGCCGGGGCATAATGTATGAATTCAGATAGCTTTTATCGTTTAGAGTCATGAAGCCATACCATAATAAGCACTTCATTCCCAATCGGGTAGCTTCTATTAATAGATCCAGATAAGTTAGTCCGGATGTTCCTTTCTTGTCAATCTCATAAGGGTCGATATGAACGAAAGTGTCTTTACGCAGCGAAGGCAGTAGGGCTATGACTCCTTCAAGGGAATCGGTGTGATACAGGTGGACAGAAGGAAGTAGATCTGCTCGTTCCGCAAACAGTGCTACATTATCCAGAGCACTCTTTTCGAGATCAAAGAATATAAATCTTTGTGCCTTCCTTCCTGCTATTTTCATGGCTAAAGCCGGAGAGCCTAAATAGCAGCCTCCCTGCATTTCTGTATATTCCAGCTGAAAGTAAGTGGAGTCTTTTAAATCTTGATTGTCGCCTTCTGCCACTTTTTCTAAGAAATGATAAATGCCATATTGCTGTTCCGGAGTTTGTTTCATCGGATAAATAGCACAGGCAGAATTTGTTTCTACATAGATTGATGAACTCTCTCTGCGAAGAACTTCGCAAAGTACCAGATGTTTCAGTACATCGGGTTGTTTGCCAAAATGAATATAAGTTGCCATATCTTTGCCAATTTACTGTTTACGGTGGCAATATTAGGGCATATACGACAAGAAAACATTGACCAAAGTCAAGACTTTTATTTAAATAGCTGTTTTCTCCGTATTCTGCTCAATGTTTCAGAGGTGATTCCCAAAAACTGGGCTATTTCTTTCAGGGATAGATGTTTTTGCAAATCAGGACATCGCTTCATCAGAGTCTGATAACGCTGTTCGGGAGTATCGCAGTAAAAACCTAATAAACGCTGGTATATTTCTGCAAACATATTTTCTGCTATTTGTCTTCCCAGACGTTGAGTATCCATGTCTGTTTCCCAAAACTGGTTAAGTCTGTCTGAAGTGAGGAGATAAACTTCGCAGGCTGTAGATGCTTGTATGTTGACTGTAGAATTTGTCTTGCTCATCAAAGAAGGGTAATCGCAGACAAAGTCGTCTTTGAAACTATAGCCGACAATCCATTCATTGGCGTTTCCATCGATGTGTGACAGGCGGAAGATGCCGGATGAAACGAATCCTATCTGACTGTTCTTTTCATTCTGCCGGATCAGATAGTCGTTTTTTTTTAGCTTCTTGCAGATACCTTCTTCCAGAAATATCTTTTCCAGTTTTCCTGTATCTATTGTTGTATTATCTTTTACGTTGAATGGATTCATATATAATACTGTTAGCATATTTAGCAAATATACATGATAATTCTTAGAATGTCGTGCGGGATATGAAAATTATCCAGTACCTTTGTCAGGTGATATGAACCCTATTCTTTTAACGCAATGAAACGGACTTCCGGATGAAAATCACTATACCTCCGTTTATGATCTCTACCTTATTTTCCAGAATGCAGTGCAGGATCAGACGTTTCTCGATATCATCAGTACGATGAGTTATGATGTTGTATACACAGATGTGAATGGTGCGGGCGTAGAGAAAACATGGGAGAATACAAATCAGTACCTCACCGGTAAGGAAAAAGCGCCGGAAGGGATCACTGTCGTAGGTGGAAAGACCGGAACAACAGGAGCTGCCGGATACTGTCTGGTACTGTATTCTTATAATGCTTCCAGACAGCCGATCGTCTCCATTGTTTTAAACCGCAGACAGAAGAATCGGACGCCTGGTCTGCCGCATTTTCACTGACAGTCACATAATCTTCCAGATTTCCGTATTTTAAGGCGATATATGCGGTCAGAATTTTTGTTGTACTGGCAGGATATAATTTTTCATAAATATTCTGTGCATAAGTTACAGTATTGGTTGCAAGATTGAAGGTTCCTGCTCCTTCTGCCACCTGCGAATCAGTCGTATCATTTCCAATGTTCACATCATCTGCCACACACAGATTCTGTGAAAAATAAGTTTTTTCTGACCCGGCTCCCTCAGATGCCAATCCATAATCTGCCGAAGTGCTGTAGATATCATAAGGATTATCATAACTTACTACGGTCTGTCCGCACCCGGACATAAAAACAGCTGCTATGCCACACAGACACAGCAGTCTCATTTTATTTATACATTTCACGCCACTCTAAATCTCCTCTGTCTAATGCTCGAATCAAAAGTTCGGCAGTGGCAAGATTCGTTGCCAAAGGAATATTATGTGTATCACATAGTTTGCATATATTATCAGAATCCGGTTCATGTGCTAAAGGATTCTCTGCCTCTCTAAGAAAAATAACAAGATCTATCTGGTTATGTTCAATCTGTGCACATAACTGCTGGTCACCACCAAGATGTCCGGCAAGAAACTTATGTATCGATAAATTAGTAACTTCTTCAATAAGCCTCCCTGTTGTACCTGTAGCAAAAAGCTGATTCTTATTAAGAATACCCTTATATGCTATACAGAAATTCTGCATTAATTTCTTTTTTGAATCATGCGCAATAAGTCCAATGTTCATTATGCGGTTACCTCCTGTCAATATTTTTTCGGCTGTAGTCCAACATTCAACACAAGCCCCACCCCTATATATAACGATAAAAGCGACGTAAGACCATAGCTGACAAATGGAAGCGGCAAACCGGTATTCGGAAGCACCCCACTTGCAACCCCAATGTTAACCAGGCTCTGAAAGCCCACCAGTGCAGCAAATCCACAGCAGATCATTTTTCCTGCGGTATCTTTTGCTTTTCTAGCAATAAATATACACTCAATCGTGATGAAAAGCAATAAAATTATAATGATAACCGTACCGATAAATCCAAGTTCTTCCCCCGCTACCGCAAAGATAAAATCTGTCTGGGGTTCCGGGATAAAGTTACCGTTTTTTACCGAAGTGGCATCTGTATTATTCAGCCCTTTTCCCCACAGCTGGCCGGAACCGATTGCCATGATAGAATTCTGCTGCTGGTAAGCATCTGCCGGGTAATCATCCGGGTAAAGCCATGCCATAACACGTGTCACCTGATAACTTTTGATAAACGGAAGTTTGTCCTGGATCAGCAAAGTAAACAGTATCACTGCTGATGGAATACTGACAGCCAAAACACCTACTACTATTTTATAACTTAATCCCGCAACAAACAAGAGGGCAGCAAAAATTAATGCGGTAACAATTGTCGTTGAAAGATCCGGCTGTTTTAAAATGAGCGCAAGCGGTATTCCCGCGAGTATAAATGACGTGATCAGTACTTTCGGTGTATTAATTTTTTCTTCATGTTTCATAAAAAAGTAGGCGAAAAATAATATAATTAAAATTTTTGCCAATTCGGAAGGCTGGAAACGGAATCCTCCGATCTCAAACCAGCGCTGTGCACCACCGGCATCATCACCGGCAAACATAACGAGCAAAAGCACACCGACCATAAAAAAGTAGATCAGCCAGGAAAACTTCAAAATAAAGTTATAGTCGATCAGGGAGAGCATCACCATGATCGTAAGCCCGGCGATCATACCCAAAATCTGTTTGCTCTGCACGGATGGCTTGGCACTTCCGATCAGAAGGATTCCGATCACATTTAAGATCACCACATACATGACCAATATGAACTTATAATTTCTCAGTTTGTACTGTTTAAACATTGCAATTCTCTCTTTTTGTATTCTTTTAAAATGACTTTTATCTCAATATTCTCAGGTTCTACATCTACATACTTTGTGATCACATTTCCGATATCGCGCCGTATGTATCCCATCGTTTCTTCGTCTAAAATGTTATTTTCATAATGGATCATACATTTTAAACGTTCTTTTGCGGCAGTTACAGATTGTTCTCTCATTTTTTCTCCATTTCTGCTATGCACAAAAGTCAGCTATGAATTGATGGTCTGCTTTGCAGGCTTGTTCCAGAAGAATCCGCGGAAACGGTGTTTTTCCTGAAGAAAATCCGGGATTGGAACCGCTTCCCCCACAAGGCGTCTGCAGATGTTCTCATAACATGTCTGGGAAGTGCCTTTCTTTCCCATCATGCTCTCACCGTGATTCTGGGAAATGATAATATGTTCATCTTCCAGTACCACACCCAGAAGTTCCGTGTTCAAAAGTTCGCAGATATCGGAAATCTGAAGCATGTTTCCCTCTTTTACCAACTGTTTCCGAAATGAATTGATCAGCAGATAAGTGGAGATATCTTTTTTCCTTCGGAGCAGGCGCAAGACACAGTCCGCATCATGGACGGCCGCCACCTGTGGCGTTGTCACAACGACTACTTTATCTGCCGCGCAGACGGCAAGGTCAAAGCCGCTGTCAATTCCTGCCGGGCTATCCACAAGGATATAATCATACGACTCCTTTAACTCCTCCATGAGCGTCTGCATCGCCTCTGTCGTGATTGGCGGATGCTCCCGCACACATGCAGATGGAATGACTGAGAGGTTCGGATATCTGCGGTCTCTTATGACAGCCTGTTTCACTCTGCATTTTCCTGTGAGGACATCGACCAGATTATATACAATCCGGTTTTCAAGTCCCATCACAACATCGAGATTGCGAAGCCCAATATCTGTGTCAATCAAAATTACTTTTTTCTCTAATAGTGAAAGTCCAACTCCGACGTTCGCTGTGGTAGTTGTTTTGCCAACGCCGCCTTTCTGGTTGGCAATGGCGATGATTTGCGTGTTCATTGACTTCACCTCATTTCTAATTATTGCTGTTGCTTCTGGAAATAGAAAAAGCCGCCACTTCAAAATCATAAAGTGACGGCCCTTTCTAGTGCCGGAATCTCTGAAACAAAAAAGCACCCAGTTATTTGTTACTGAGTGCCTGCATTAGAATCGTATTTAATTGTTCAGATTTGGTCAGATTATGCCAAACCCTCCAGCGAAAAATCCGGTGTCTGAGAGTGCCAAAATCACCCTCAAAAATACCCCCGAAATTGCTCTCTGGTTGTCCTATTTTTTAACCACTAAGACCGTTTTTTGACCCCATTTTTGGCGGTTGTCCTATATTTAACCACTAAAAATTGGGTGAAAACGGCTCTCGTTTTGCCAAATTTGGTCAAACTATATCAGCCCATTTAGGTATAAGAAAACCCCGGAAAACCTTGATTTTCCGGGGTTTTTGAACCATTTTGATATAGTCTGAGCAGTCGATTATCGCTTGCTGAACTGCGGAGCGCGACGTGCTGCTTTGAGACCGTACTTCTTTCTTTCCTTCATTCTCGGGTCACGAGTGAGGAGGCCTGCCTTCTTGAGGATCGGGCGAAGAGATGCATCATATTGAAGAAGTGCTCTTGCGATACCGTGGCGGATTGCGCCTGCCTGGCCGGATACGCCGCCGCCGTTTACACGGCAAACGATATCAAACTTCTCTTTTGTGTTTGTAAGAACAAGAGGTTGATTTACGATGAGCTTAAGAGTGTCAAGGCCGAAATAATCGTCTATATCTCTGTCGTTGATCGTAACTTTACCGGTGCCGGCATAAACACGAACTCTTGCTACGGATTCTTTTCTTCTGCCTGTGCCGTAGAAATATGGATTTGATTCGTACATAATCTCTTAACCTCCCTTAGAATTCCCAAGCGGTGGGCTGCTGAGCCTCGTGCTTATGGTCTGCGTTCTTATAAATGCGGCATCTTGTGAGCTGCTTTCTGCCCTGGGTTGTGCTCGGAAGCATGCCTTTAACAGCAAGCTCCATTGCAAAATCGCTCTTTTCTTTCATAAGAGTGCCGTATTTAACCTCTTTAAGGTTGCCGATGTAACCTGTGTGGTGCTGATAAAGCTTCTTTGTGAGCTTATTGCCTGTAAGAACAGCTTCGTCTGTGTTGATGATTATAACAAAATCGCCGCAGTCAACGCTGGGTGTAAAGAATGCTTTGTGCTTGCCTCTGAGAAGAGATGCCGCTTCTGCTGCAACTCTGCCGAGCGGCTTGCCAGCTGCATCAATAACATACCATTTGCGCTCGATTTCGTCAGCCTTTGGCATAAATGTTGACATTATACTTTCCTCCAAATCAAATTATTGTTTTTCAACTTGCTGCATAATAATAGCACAGGCGGCAAAATAAGTCAACAGTTAATTTAAAAAAATCGGCGCTTGCTCGCATATGCTTGCTTTTTCTCACTTTTTCATATCAATTGCTCACTTTTAATTTATGACTTTTTGCTGCAACGGCTCTGCGTTGCGGCAATAATTGCCCCAAATGCTTGCCTGTGCGGCGCAGAAAGTGCGGCGGGCAAAGTAAAAGGCACGCCGGTTGTTCGCAGCTGAATGCGCCCGGTGTGCCCTTTGAATTTTATTTAAGCCGCTATGCCTGCCATATAGGCATATGCGGGAGAGGAATCGGTTGTGGTGTTGTCAACATACCAGGTGCGGCCGATTTGAACAACGTTCACATCAAATGCCGCAACAACGGTGCCGTCATCAAGAGTACATTCGATCGAAACGGTTTTTGCAGCCGAAATATCGCCTGCCGAAACGCCGTAGGTTTCAAGCTTTGCGGTATCCATGGTTGTTTTGTAAGCGTCCAAATCCTCAACATCCTTTTCGGATTTTGCCGAGGTGGTAATTTTGTAATTCTTGCCGAACTCGGTTTGATAAAGGCCGGTTGTTTCCTCCTGAATAACGGTTTTGCCGTCTGCGCCGAAAGTTTTTTCCGTGCCGGTAACGGCGTTGCCGAAGGTGGTTACATTCGATTCAAAAGCGGTGAACATAACTTCATCGCTCATATAATCGTCGCCGAAAATCGCCTTGCGTGTTTCAACAAGCTTTGCAAAGTAATTTTTGTAAATGCTGTCATAATCGTTCCAGCCGTATGTTTTTACAAGCTCAACATAGTAGGGATACATTTCATCCGCAAGCTTACCGGAAAGTGTGCCGTCGTCGTTTGAAGTGGCGTCGGATTTATACTTGTCGGTATCGTAGCCGTTCTTTTTAAGCTCTTTAAACTCTTTGCTGTCCATATCCTGCGAATAGCCGGGATAGATGATGGGATACATATAGTTTTTGCGAATGAAATCGCCGTATTTATCGCTTTTTGAAGAAAGCGTGTAGGTGTAGGCATTATAGCCGTCGCCCTTTTGAGCAATTGTGTCCGCATAACTTACGGCAAGCTTTTCCTCGTCAAACGCAATGTATTTTTGCTTAACGGCAAAAATCGTTGTGCAGGCAAGAAGTGCTGCCACAAGCAGAAATGCCACAAGCGCATAAAGCTTGTAATTAAAGGTTTTTTCTTTTTTAGCCATATCTACAACCTCCCTTATTCTGCCTGTGCCTGAGCTTCGTCGGCATCCTGTGCCTCTGCGGCTGCCGCGGCAGCTCTGCGCTCTTTAAGGGCTTCGGTTATCATTTCTTTCTTTTTGCCCACATTATCGTAGAAGAAAATCGGCACTGCCTGAAGCAATACGAAGATTGCGGGAATGATTGTGTAAATCATAAGCAGGCGGTTAAGGGTGGTGTCGCCCTGCTGAGCCGCAGAAAGGTATGCAACGTTCGGATCCTGCGAAATTTGGTATTTAGACCAATTATAAAGCAGCCACGGGCCGAGTCCCTTTGTGAATGCGGAAGCAACCTTTGAGAAAAGGCCGTAGCCTGCGTATGCAATGCCGTCCTGCCTTTTGCCGGTTTTGTATTCGATTTCGTCAACACAGTCCGCAATCATGATGTTGGGGGTTGTGTTTGTGTTGCCGTGCTGGATTCCGCAGAAGAAGTTGATGATGAGGAACGGAATCACAAGCGCGCTGTTAAAGCCTACGGAGCGCGAAACTATGTAAAGAATAGCAAGGGAGGATGCGCCGTAAATGCAGAATAAAATAAAGGTTTTCTTTGTGGAAAATTTCTTAAGCACAAAGTTAACAAGCAGCGTGCCCACAGCCGTGCCTATGCCCATGGGAAGCAAAAGCGCAAGCTTTAAATCCTTTGAGCCGAGCAGATAGATGGCAATGTAAAGCGAAACGGTGCCGTAAACGCCTCTGCCGAAGCCGCAAAGCTTTGTGAGCGAAACCATAAGCAGGTTTTTGTTGCCGAAAACAACCTTGATTGAATCCTTAATGCTAACCTTTTCCTGAGTAAAGGGAACACGCTCTTTGTTGTTTACAAAGAAAATCATAACGAAAAGAATAAGGCCGAGTGCGCAAACTGCGGTTGAAATGATAAGGTCAACACCCTGACCCTCTGCATTCTTGTATTGCTGTTTGCCCATAATGGCTTTCATTATGATGCCTACTACCATAACAACTACCATGCCGCCCGATTGACCCACGGAGCGCAGGAAAGATGCAATGGAAATTGCCGTTGAACGCTCGCTCGGATTTGGCGAGCAAAGAGAACCGAAGCAGTTTGAGGGGCTTTCAACCGCGCAGGAAACGGCGGTGTAAAGGCTGTAAACCACAAACATCCAAATAATTGCAAGAGTTTGATTATTTGTGTTCGGCGCCACGAAAACAAGAATGGCAACTATTGCAAGCGGCACAACGCCGAAGCCTACCCAGGGCTTAACCTTGCCGAATTTTGTTCTTGTTCTGTCTACCAAATAGCCGATAACAAGCTCGCAGACGGCACCCACGAAGCCTGCAACAAGGAAAACGGTTGAAATCGCGTTGCTCATAACGGTGCTGTCAAAGCCTTTTCCTTTAAAAGCGAAGTCCGCAAAGAAGGTGGCGGTGTAATCCGGCATCCAGCCCGTAAGAAGAGCCACGCCGAATAAGCCGATACCAAAGGTGATTATCTCCGAGAACTTCATGTACTTTTTTTGCTGTCCTTTTTCTTCAGACATAAAAAGTCTCCTTCCCATTGTTGCGTAAACGCACTACGCAACATAATTAAAAGCGATAATAAATTATCGCTCAAAAAAATATTTCACTCAATTTTAACAAAGATTTAACAAAAGTGCAACTTGTTTTTGTGTTTTTAAACTTAAATTTGATAATTATTTTACGCGATTTAAGGCCGATTTTAATATTGCTTGGTATTTGTGCTCTGGTTTGGAAAAATGTGAACGCCCGCCTCCATAAATTTCTTGCCACGGGCATTAAAGTGTGCTACAATAAAAAGCCGAAACGATGATATATATAATGTATATAGTATAATATATGGGGAGATTGTTTTATGGATGTTTTTGAAGCGATAACGGCGCTTGCGGATTATGCCGTTCGCACCGGCCTTATTGAAGAGAACGACAGAGTTTATTCCGTAAACAGCCTGCTTGAGGCGCTGCACCTTGATTCCTATGAGGAGCGCGAGGTTGCCGGCGAGCCGGAGCTTGTTGAAATTTTAAACGCAATTCTTGATTATGCCTGCAAAAACGGGCTTTGCGAGGATTCCGTTGTTTACCGCGATTTGTTTGACACCAAAATTATGGGTTTGCTCACTCCGCGCCCGTCTTGGGTTATAGATAAATTTGAATCGATTTATGCCGAAAGCCCCAAGGCCGCCACGGATTTTTATTATGATTTCAGCAAAAAAACAAATTATATCCGTGCCGACAGGCTTGCAAAGGATGTTAAATGGATAACGCCAACTCCATACGGCGATATTGATATGACAATAAATCTTTCAAAGCCGGAAAAGGACCCCCGCGCAATTGCCGTAGCTCTTAAAATGAAGCAAAGCGCTTATCCGAAATGCCAGCTTTGCCGTGAAAATGAGGGCTATGCAGGCAGAGTTAATCACCCGGCAAGGCAAAATCACCGCATTATTCCCATAACAATGGGCGGCGAGCCGTGGTTTTTGCAATATTCTCCATATGGTTATTATAACGAGCATTGCATTGCTTTCAACGGCAATCACACTCCCATGGCGATAAATAAGGCTGCGTTTGAAAAGCTTTTTGATTTTGTTAAAAGATTTCCGCATTATTTTATCGGCTCAAATGCGGATTTGCCGATAGTCGGCGGCTCAATTTTAACTCACGAGCATTTTCAGGGCGGCTGCTACACATTTGCAATGACAAAAGCGGAAATTGAATTTCCGTTTGAATTTAAAGGCTATGGCGATATTGAGGCGGGCATTGTGCGCTGGCCGATGTCTGTTTTGCGCCTGCGCGGCGAGGACACCGCGCGCATTTGCGAGCTTGCCGATAAGGTGCTTGCCGCATGGAAAAGCTACACGGATGAGGAAGCATTTATTTATGCCGAAACAGAGGGTGTTCCGCACAATGCAATCACGCCGATTGCCAGATTTGCAAACGGAAAATATGAAATTGATCTTGTGCTCAGAAATAATATCACAACTCCCGAATTTCCGGATGGATATTATCATCCGCACCCGGAATATCACCACATCAAGCGTGAAAATATCGGCTTGATAGAGGTTATGGGGCTTGCCGTTTTGCCGGCGCGCCTTAAAACAGAGCTTGAGCTTCTTGAAAAGGCTTTGCTTTCAGGCAGCGATATTGCGGCAGACGAAAGAATTGCAAAGCACAAGGAATGGGCGCTTGATATTGCCGCCCGCCATGAGCTTAATGCAGATAATTGCACAGATATCCTCAGGCAGGAGGTCGGCAAGGTGTTTGCCGCCATTCTTGAGCAGTGCGGCGTGTTTGAGCGAAACGAAAAGGGCAGAGCGCAGTTTGTGCGCTTCCTTGAAAGTATCAAAACAAACTGATAATCGCATTATGAAAAACGGCAGCGGTTTACGAAAAAATTTAAACAAGCCTGTTTTGCCGTTTTCGCCGAAGCGGTAATTTTGCATAAATTAAATATAAAATCAACGGCAACCAAAGGTGTGGGCTATTTTTTATGAATTGCACATCGGCGGTTGCTTTTTTTCGCCGTGGCAATATTTTCTTCTTTGCATAAAATGAATTGAATAATGAAAGGAGAAAAGCTATGTTTAATTATGTTAAAAAATTGCAATATCCCATAAATATAAAGCACTGCGATCCTCAGGCAGCAAGCCTTATAATTTCGCAATACGGCGGCCCTAACGGAGAACTCGGAGCGTCACTCAGGTATCTTTCTCAAAGATATTCAATGCCGCTTCCGGAACTTAAAGGCTTGCTCACCGATATAGGCACGGAGGAGCTCGGCCACCTTGAAATGATAGGCACAATAGTGCACCAGCTCACAAAAAATTTAACGGAAAAGCAAATTGAAGAAAATCCCGGCTTTGCGGCATATTTTGTGGATCACACCGCGGGCGTGTATCCTGCGGCGGCAAGCGGATTTCCTTGGAATGCGGCCTCAATTCAATCAACGGGCGATCCCATTGCGGATTTAAACGAAAACCTTGCCGCCGAGCAAAAGGCCAGAATCACTTATGATAATATTTTGCGCCTGGTGGATGATCCTGATGTTATCGAGCCTATCAAGTTTTTGCGCGAGCGTGAAATTGTTCACTATCAGCGCTTCGGCGAGGCGCTGCGCCTGCTGACCGATAAAATGAACAGTAAAAATTTCTATGCCTTTAATCCCGGGTTTGACGGAAAAAAATAATGCGCTCTCCGGCTGAGAGCCGCCGCTTTTTCTGCGGCGCTGCATTTCTTGAACAGTAAAAAGGAGCAGTTTGTGACTGCTCCTTTTGTGTTGACTTATTGCATAATCAGGTTGTTCTGTTCCAAGTTTCAGCAACAGCTTTTTGATCTTCTCAGTACCATGCTGCCAGCATGAGCTTAATAAGCAGATGAAGCCTGCAACACTTCCAATCATGTCACGTTACGGAATAATCAAGGAGCGCTTTGCGGCACTGGCAACCGACGCAGTCCGCGCGAATCTTCTTGAGTACAGCGGCTACAGGACACAGCTTCTGGAGTTCATCGATTTCGACCACACGCCGAAGAACATTCTCATAAGGGCAGTATACCGCCCGGTTGTACCTAAATCGGTGAAGGAGAATGCGTTAAATGAAGTGCATGCTCTTATGAAGGAGTTTTCATTTGAGCCTACATTATACAAGCTTTTGCTGGGACAGGTGTCAGGTCCGTGTCCCAACACTGTGGGACACGGACCTGACACCACTGTCCCACAGACAAAATAATCAAGGAGGAAACCGACATGAATGAGGTAATGAAAAACATACTTACAAGAAGAAGTACCCGTAAGTTTACGGATGAGCAGATTCCAAAGGAGGTACTAAGGGACATTGTCGATGCGGCACTTCACGCGCCTAGCGGAATGGGAAAGCAGACATGGACATTTACAGTTATAACCAACAGGGATGTCATTGCGCGTCTTGCGGAGACGATGAGAGCTGCACTTGGAAGAGAGCATTATGATATGTATAAGCCTACAGCGCTCATCATACCGTCAAACCTCAGGGAGAGCCACCTTGGAAGGGATGACAATTCCTGTGCACTTGAGAACATATTCCTTGCGGCACATTCCTATGGAGTTGGTTCAGTATGGATTAACCAGTTAGGGGCGGTGTGTGATGACGAGAAGGTGAGAGCAATGCTTGATGAGTTCGGTATTCCTTCAGACCATGTTGTATATGGAATCGCCGCGCTTGGCTATGCGGCACCTGATGCGCCTTACAAGGACAGAACCTATGCGGGCGAAGTGAGATATATAGAGTAGCATACTTTTGGCAGATGGTTGGGTCGGAACATTTTCGTTTCCAGTGAGCGGGCAGAATTGCAGAGGCTATGTCATTTATTCAGCAGTGCACATTGATAAGGGCTATGTTTTTACAAGCTTTCTCAACTATACGCACCAGCAGAGCCTGAGACAGTATCCGGTCAAGACAGCCTACGAGAGCAGGACAACATCGTGGTTTGAGCACAGGACATTCAGGACAATACAGAATTACTGGTTCATGTATAACACGATGGAAAATGAAGAATAGTGCGAAAACATAGTGACAAATGTAATATCAGCTTAGGCTGGGCAGGAGATAGTTGTTGAAAGGGAAGTAAGGTGAATTATATGAAAACGCGCGAGGAGGCATTAGCATACGGTCTGTCATTTCCGTACACCTATAAGGAGGCTCCGTTTCATGATCAGAACTGGGAGCTTGTGAGAGTGCACGGAAGCAAAAAGGCGTTCCTGTGGGTGTATGAAAGAAACGGATATATCAATATGAATGTCAAGGTGAACCCGGAGTGGAGGGACTTCTGGAGAAAGGCATACCCGGCGGTACAGCCGGGATATCATCAGAACAAGGAGCATTGGAATACGATTGTTCTTGATGGAACCATTCCGGATGATACGATAAAGGATATGATTGCGGAGAGCTATGCACTGGTATGTGATAACCCGACTAAGAGAATCTATGAGGCTGTGAAGCGTATTCCCAAAGGGATGGTTGCGACCTACGGACAGGTGGCTTATATGGCAGGTGACAGGAAGATGGCGCGTGCCGTGGGAAATGCGCTTCATAAAAATCCCGACCCGGAGAATATCCCATGCTTTCGTGTAGTCAATGCAAAGGGAGAGCTGTCGGGGGAGTTCGCATTCGGCGGCGAAGGAGAGCAGGCGCGGCGTTTGCAGGCGGATGGCATTGAGGTGAAGGACGGCAGGGTTGACCTCAAGAAATATGGATATACCGGGGAGTAGCGGGATTATACATAAATGTGTATTATAAGAAAGATTTATAAATTATATATTGGTAATACTGTTGCAAATAAAAATATAAGAGAGGTTATTGACATTCCGGATACTTGGAAATACAATAGTTGCAAATGCAACTGTTGGAGGTACAAGCAATGTTGAAAAGAATATTTTCTTATATGAAGCAATATAAGAAATACGCATATCTTGCCCTGGTGTGTATTGGCATAGAGGTTGTTCTTGAGCTCATGGTGCCGATGCTCATGGCGGATCTGATTGATTATGGCGTGGCTGACGCTGATATTCCCTACATTTATACCAAGGGAATACAGATGGGAGGCTGCGCCATTCTTGCGCTCATTTTAGGTATTGGAAGCTCTAAATTTTCCGCGCTTGCAGGGCAGGGGCTTGGCGCGAACATACGAATGGCTGAGTATGAGAAGCTCCAGTCCTATTCATTTTCCAATATCGACCATTTCAGGGTGTCATCGCTTGTAACAAGGCTCACAAGCGATGTGACGAACATACAGAACTCAGTGTCAACCGGAATGAGACCGTTCGGCAGAAGCCCGGTAATGCTGATTGTGGCGACATCGGTGGCTTTTTCCATCAATTCGACCCTTGCACTGGTGTTCCTTGTGGCATTGCCGATACTGGCGGCTATGCTTATTGCGATAATAGTACACATAAGACCGCTCTACACTAAGCTGCAGACGGCAATCGACCTTTTAAATCGCACCGTAGGTGAGAATCTCACGGCAATCCGTGTTGTGAAGGCGTATGTGCGCGGTGACTATGAACTTGAAAAATTTGAGGAGGTCAATGACAACCTGAAAAATCAGTCCGAGAAGGCTTTTAAGAGTGCGGTGCTCAACATGCCGGCAATGCAGCTTGTCATGTACTCAACGATACTTGGAATACTCCTGCTCGGCGGACATCTTGTGAAGCAGGGGGAGCTTGGAATAGGACAGCTCACAAGCTTTTTGAGTTATGTTCTTATTATACTCAACTCACTTATGATGATGTCAAATGTCTTTCTTATGATGACGCGTTCCCTCGCCTCAGGTGCAAGAATAATGGAGGTGCTCGATGAGAAGATCGACATAACGGATGAGCTTGCGCGTGATATCAGTGTGGAGCGCGGTGAGATTGAATTTGACCATGTAAATTTCAAATACAAGGAGGAGGCAGAGGAGTATGTCCTCTCCGACATTTCCTTTCACATAGAGCCGGGTCAGACGGTCGGAATCATAGGACAGACCGGTTCGGCAAAGACAACGCTTGTGCAGCTTATACCGCGTCTTTACGATGTAAATGAGGGTGTAGTAAAGATTGACGGTGTCGATGTGAAGGAGTACCCGATGAGACACCTAAGGGACGCCATCGCTATGGTACTGCAGAAGAATACGCTCTTTTCCGGTTCTCTTCTGTCAAATCTCAGGTGGGGCAGTGAGGACGCCACGATGGAGGAAATTGAGGAGGCGTGCCATATTGCCTGTGTGGATGAGTTTATCGACAGGCTTTCGGATGGCTACGATACGGAGATGGGACAGGGAGGTGTCAATGTATCCGGCGGACAGAAGCAGAGAATATGTATTGCAAGAGCAATTCTTAAAAAGCCGAAGGTGCTTATTCTCGATGACTCCACAAGTGCCGTTGACACTGCGACGGAGGCAAAAATCCGTGAAGGACTTGCTAAGAAGCTCCCGGATATGACCAAGATTGTCATTGCGCAGAGAATATCGTCGGTGCGTCATGCAGACCAGATTATCATTCTTGACAAGGGAAGGATAAACGGAATAGGAACACATGAGAGCCTTCTTGCAGACAACAGGATATATCAGGAAATATATGAATCACAGAAGGAGGGGGCAGAGCTGTAATGGCAAAGTATGTTGGATATAAAAGACCTAAGGACACTAAAAAGACCATAAAGCACCTGCTCGTGTACCTTGGATATCATAAATGGTCATTTGTGCTGGTTGCACTGTTAGTATTTATCAGTGCTGGTACTAATATCATGGGAACCTATCTTTTGAAGCCTGTGATAAATAAGTTTATTGTTCCGGGAGATACCACAGGGCTTATAAGGGCGGTTATCTCCATGGGTGTCATGTACCTTTGCGGTGCGCTGTCAACCTTTGCCTATAACAGGCTTATGGTGGTCACTTCGCAGAAGGTCATAAAGGAGATAAGAAATGACCTTTTTGCGCACACGCAGAAGCTTCCGCTAAGCTACTTCGATGCACACTCCCACGGTGAGCTTATGAGCCGTTTTACCAATGATGTGGACACGGTTCAGGAGGCGATGAACAGCAGCTTTGCAATGATAATACAGAGCTTCATGCAGTTGTTCGGAACAATCGTTATGATGATGGTGCTGAGCGTGAGGCTGTCGCTCATTGTTATCGTGTTCCTTGTGCTGATGTTCATATTCATCAAGATGAACGGAAAACAGAGCAAAAAGTATTTTAACAGACAGCAGGCGGAGCTTGGCAGGATAAACGGCTTCGTGCAGGAGATGATGGCAGGACAGAAGGTTGAGAAGGTGTTCAACCATGAGGCTAAGGATTTTGAGCGCTTCTGTGAGATGAATGAGAGCCTCAGAAGAGAATCTACCAATGCCCTCACTTTTGCCGGAAGAATGGTTCCGACGATAGTTACACTTTCGTATTTTAACTATGCTGTATCGGCGTGTGTCGGCGGACTTATGGCGATAAAGGGCTTGCTGGATCTTGGAACACTCTCAGCATATCTTGTGTATGTGCGCCAGAGTGCCATGCCGTTAAACCAGTTCACACAGCAGGTCAATTTCCTTCTCTCAGCTCTTTCGGGTGCGGAGCGTATATTTGAGATGATGGATGAGATGCCGGAGGTTGATGAGGGTACGGTCACGCTGTGCAACGCTGTGAGAACCCCGGATGGCGGGTTAAAGGAGTGTGAGGAGAGGACAGGGCTTTTTGCATGGAGGGTGCCGGAGCGTATGACAATGCCGGATGGTTCCTTACAGAAGCAGTTCAATGTAGTGGAAGATGGGGCTGTACATGACGCAGCTGAAGCGACAAGCCTTGTAGAACTGAAGGGGGATGTACGTTTTAAGGAGGTGGTGTTCGGTTATACTCCCGAAAAGAGAGTATTGAACGGAATATCGCTCTTTGCAAAGCCGGGACAGAAGATTGCATTTGTGGGTTCGACGGGAGCAGGAAAGACAACCATAGTCAATCTGGTGAACAGGTTCTATGAGATACAGTCGGGAACTATAACCTACGATGGAATAGATATAAAGGATATCAAAAAGGATGACCTTCGCCGTTCACTTGCGATGGTCATACAGGAGACACATCTTTTCACTGGTACGATAGCGGATAATATAAGATACGGAAATCCTCACGCAACCGATGAGGAGGTGGTTGAGGCAGCTAAGATAGTCAACGCGGACAGCTTTATAAAATGGCTGCCGGAGGGCTACAATACTATGCTCTACTCCGACGGCGGAAATCTTTCACAGGGGCAGAGACAGCTCCTTGCCATAGCGCGCGCCGCTGCTGCAAAGCCTCCGGTGCTCATCCTTGACGAGGCAACCAGCTCCGTCGATACCAGAACAGAGCGCCTTATCGAGAAGGGAATGGACGCAATCATGGAGGACAGGACAGTGTTTGTAATAGCGCACAGACTGTCAACCGTAAGAAATTCGGAGGCAATCATGGTGCTTGAGAAGGGTGAGATTATAGAGCGTGGAAACCATGCTGAGCTGCTTGCACAGGAAGGGAGATATTACAGACTTTATATGGGACAGTTTGAACTCGAGTGATGAGACAGGAGTGAAAATACATTAAAGAAACACGTTTATAATTACTATTTGTGCCGTCCGGCGGCGGAATGGAGATGGAGATGGATAGAGAAGGATTGGGGAGTGCTTTTTTGAGGGTGGAGCTGCTCAGGCGGCAGCTGCTCAGACCGCATTTTATTGAGCTGGGGCTTACGGTGGGGCAGGGACAGCCCCGGATACTTAAGACCTTGAGGAGTAAGGGAGCTATGAGCCAGAGGGAGCTTGCCGACCTGTGTGTGCTTGATGTCACAACTATGTCGCGGACGCTTGATAAGCTTGAGAAGCTGGGACTTGTGAAGCGGACGGATAATCCGGAGTGCAGGCGCTCATGGGTCATATCACTCACACCATCAGGGGAGGAAAAGGCGGACAAGGTCATAGAGCTTTTTAAGATGGCGGATGAGGTGTTCTCAGACGGCATGACGGCAGAGGAAGTTGAAAAGCTGTATGCTCTGATGGATGTCATTGAAAAAAATATAGAAAAGCATGGAGAGAAAAGATAGCTGAGCCATTAAAAAATTTTTCAAAATATACCGTTTAAATTTATAGAAAAAGGATTGGACTGCCTTATCCGGCAGCCCAATTTTTTTTCCATATTATATTCGCATTTGAAGGCTCCACAGTGCCCATCCGTGTGCTGTAATCTACAGCCTTTAGAAAATGAAAGCCGCATTTTTCCTGAACGCGTGCGGATTGTCTGTTGTACAGGAAATATTCGTAGGTGATAAAATCGAGCCCGCAGTCCTCAAAGAGATATCGTATCACCTCACTCACAGCCTCCGGCATCAAGCCCTGTCCCCAATAAGCCTTGGATAGCACACAGCCGATTTCACGTCCCCTGTACTCCGAAAGCTCAGGAAACTGTTTTTAGATGTCAATATATCTGTCTGCCGTTCGAAAATATATCATTTCAAAAAACAGCATAAAGTGGTATATTAAAAACGAGCATGTAAATTTCAGCAGACTAAGGTATTTAGGGAGGTAGGCAGATGAATAATTTTATTTATGAGACACCGACAAAGGTGTATTTTGGCAAGGATGAGGAGTTAAAGGTAGGAAAGCTTGTGGCAGAGTATAAGCCTAAGAAGGTTCTGATACATTATGGTGGAAAGTCCGCGAAGGAGAGCGGACTGCTTGACAGGGTGAAGAAGTGCCTTGAGGATGAGAAAATAGCCTATGTGGAGCTTGGCGGTGTTGTGGCTAATCCACAGCTGTCGCTTGTCAGAAAGGGCATAAAGCTGTGCCTTGACGAGGGCGTGGATTTTGTCCTTGCTGTCGGAGGCGGTTCTGTAATGGATTCAGCTAAGGACATTGCAAATGGGGCGGCTAACCCGGAGGTGGATGTATGGGACTTCTCATTAAAAAAGTGTGAGCCTGTAAAGACCCTCAACAAGGGCGCCATTCTCACCCTGGCGGCGGCAGGCTCAGAGATGTCCAGTTCATGCGTCATAACAAACAGTGAGACAGGACAGAAGATGGGGTACGGCTCAAGCCTTAACAGAATGAATTTTGCTATTGAAAATCCGGAGCTTACATACACGGTAAGCCCTTACCAGACGGCATGCGGCGCTGTGGACATTGCAATGCACACGATTGAGAGATATTTCTGCCCGGGCGATGACACATATCTCACAGACGCTATTGCTGAGGCGGTTATAAAGAGCACGATGAAGGCTTCTGCGGATTGTCTTGAGAATCCGAAAAATTATGAGGCGCGCGCCAATATGATGTGGGCTTCATCACTTGCACATAATGGACTTACTCAGTGCGGCAGACAGTCCCAGCTTGTAGTTCATCAGCTCGAGCATGAGGTTTCGGGAATGTACCCGGATGTGGCACACGGCGCAGGGCTTGCGGCATTATGGTGCAGCTGGGCGCGCTATGTGTACCGCTGCAATATCAACAGGTGGCTTCAGTTTGCGCAGAATATCTGGAACATGGATATTGATTTTGAGCATCCTGAAAAGACTATTGAGCAGGCAATAGACAAGCAGGAGCGGTACTATGCGTCTATAGGAATGCCAATCAACCTTAAGTCACTTGGGGTCAAAAAGGAGTCACTTGAGGAGCTTGCGTTGAAATGTTCGAGAAACAGGACAAGAACTCTCATCGGATATAAGCCGCTTGAATATGAGGATATCCTGAAAATATATCAGATGGCGTATGAATAAGGGCTTTAAGAACGACATTTGGAAGATATTTTACAGAGGTTTTTACAGATGGAAATAAATAACAGCGAATTGCAAGCAATTTTAGATAAAATAACGGAGCTTCGCCATGAGCTTCATAGAATTCCCGAAGCTTCCATGAAGGAGTATAAGACCAGGCAGGCAATCATGGCTTTCATAGCGGACAATACAGCTCTTGAAATCGTGGACTGCGGTGCATGGTTCTATGCGGTAAAAAAAGCGGACGAACCGACTTGGAAAGAGGCAATCGCTTTCCGCGCGGACATGGCAGGCAGCGAAGCGGATTGCGTATATCATTGACGGAAGTATTATAATGTGAAGTTAAGATGTTGAGGTCAGATTAAGAATAAGTAGTATATAGGAGAGTTTATGAAAATAAAACAGGTTATTCGGGAGCATAGAAGTATTGTAATATTGTTTGGATCGACTTACTTTCTTATGTGGCAGCGAAAAATGGCGGGGAGTTTGGCGCGACAGCAGTGTCAGAACTGAATGAGGCGGCAGAGAAAGTGAAAAATAAGGAGCTGACATTTGATGAGGCGGCAGAGAAGCTCAAGTATTTTTCCTATTATAAGGAGGCATATTCGGCGGTGCTTGGCGGTCTGGTCGGCGAGTATGAGATACAGGAGAGTGAGGGTGGTCCCTATGTGAAAAAATATGGACTGAAAGCATTTTCCCCGATCGCAAAGGGATTTCCGTACAGTGATTATGATGATTTTGGCGTGTCGAGAAGCTATGGATATAAAAGACAGCATTTAGGACATGATATGATGGGACAGATCGGTACGCCTGTGATTTGCATTGAAACAGGATATGTGGAGGCTCTGGGCTGGAATCAGTACGGAGGCTGGCGTGTTGGAATCCGCAGTCCGGATAAAAAGAGATATTATTATTATGCGCATCTGCGTCAGGATTATCCATATCAGGCAAAATTAAAAGAGGGAGATCTTGTGACGGCAGGGGATGTGATCGGCTATATGGGGCACACCGGTTACAGTACAAAAGAAAATGTCAACAATATAGATACTGTACATCTTCATTACGGACTCGAACTGATCTTTGATGAGGAGTGGAGGGAGAGTGGGCATGAGATTTGGGTGGACTGTTATAATCTGACACGGTTTTTATATAAAAACCGTTCCGAAGTGCACAAAGTGAAAGGAACGAAAGAGTGGAAGAGGACTTTTGATATGAAGGAAAATTATTTACAGCGGGCGAAAAAACAGAAAGAAAAATTGGAAAAAAGTGACAAAAAATGATGAATTATGTTGACTTTTTATACAATTGGGTGGAAAATTTAGATTATAG
>ENA-UEOJ01000781-UEOJ01000781.1-human-gut-metagenome-genome-assembly--contig:-NODE-781-length-24931-cov-101.817856_pt1 | contig 24931 bp, 24 predicted proteins | sample MGYA00242885_ERZ507886 | MGnify/ENA primary metagenome ERZ507886 (study PRJEB26167, sample SAMN06115505) | human gut metagenome | host: Homo sapiens | place: China:Anhui | collected 2015-08-07... | reverse complement strand
TAACAGACTGCTGAATAGTATCATTAGCACTGGCAGCCTCAGACTGTACTAAAGTTACCATCTCAGTAATTTCCTGTTTTGAACTTGAAGTTCTTGAAGATTTCCCATGAAAAGCTTCCATTCATGTTGAAAGTCTGACGGTTCTGCTTGCGGTCTGTGTCATATACTGATGTAATCGGGTTTGTCAACTGAAAATCCGGGTCATAACTGTCACTCAAATCAGGAAAGTTAAACATCGGGTAGATCATAACGTTCTTCATGCGTGAGTCGGCTGAAGATACTTCACTCTTGCTTTCATTGGCACCTGCACCGTTTACCGTGGTATTGGCATAACGCATAGAGAAGTCGAGGCTGACTTTATCATTCACCTTGTGGTTAAGTTTTAAGCTTAAATTATCACGTCGGAAAGAAGACCCCAGCATGATAGCTTTGTCATTCATGTGGGCATATCCCATGTTGAATTTAGTTTTATCCGAACCACCGCTAATTGTCAAGCTATGATTGAAGGTATTTCCTGTACGGCCGAATACTTGGTCTTGCCAGTCATTGGTTGGAGCGTTTTCATACAAGTCTGCATCTTGCCAGTTGCCGAAAAGACTGGTAAATTTGCTTTCATTACCTCTCAACAAGGCGTATTCTCTTTGCCATTTTACATAATCAGTTGCGCTCAATGTCTCCAAGGTCTTTGCCATTTTTTTCCAGGAATAGTAGGTATTATAAGATACACTCAGTTTTCCTTCCTTTCCGCTTTTAGTCGTTACCAGAATTACACCGTTTGCACCGCGAGAACCGTAAATAGCTGTAGAAGATGCATCTTTCAGTACAGTCATATCCTCAATATCGGATGCAGGAATGTCGCTGATAGACTCTACAGGAAAACCGTCTACTATATAAAGAGGTGAATTGTCTTGCGACAAAGAACCACCACCACGTATACGTATCTTAATATCCGCATCGGGAGAACCCTCCGTAGTAGTGATATTCACCCCCGCCATTTTACCGGTCAATGCTTCGGAAGCGCTAGATACCGGAATAGATGCAATATCCTGCGAACTGACGGAAGCTACGGAACCGGTCAGGTCTCGCTTATTCACCGTACCGTAACCAATGACAACAACTTCATCCAATAACTCGGAATCCTCTTCCAAAACCACATTCAGCAGTTTCTCTCCTTCATACTTCAGCTCTTTATTCTTAAAGCCGATATAGGTAAAAGAGAGGATATCGGACTTTTTCACGCCCGAAAGCGTAAAATCTCCGTCCACTCCAGTTATGGTACCGTTGGTGGTACCTTTTACCAAAACGTTGACACCAATCATCGGTTCACCGCTCTTGTCTTTCACGATGCCCTGCACCTGTCTTTCCTGTGCAAAGGAAATCAGGCAAAGCATGCTCATCATGAGCATCAAAGCAACTTTCTTTAGTCTTTGTTGATTATACATAAAAAGATGTGTTAAAAAAATAATGTTCTCCACGATATTTGTTCACGGGGCAAAATTCATTTTTTAAGTCACATCTCTTGTGTAGATTTTGACATAAAACTGCTAAAAATTGTTTTACCTGCTAAAAAAACATCATAAGGATATATGCTTATATCCATCTGTCATTTATCTCTTTACCCTTCACATCTCCCTATCCATCAGCATTTGCGGGTGAAGCCTCTTTCCAAGCCTTCACCCGCAAATCCATAATAAAAGTCTAAAAATCATTTCCTGACAATCCTATCCCTGCTTATCCCGTAATATCCCTCCACAGGCACATATATCGGCTGCATAGGCAGCCCTATATTCCGTATTTTTCCTTCCAACTTCAATCTGCGGATATGTTCCATAGCCTTCGACCTCATAAATCCGCAAATCTGTTGGAAGTCTGCACGGGTCATCAGCTGATGGTCGGCAAAATAAGCACGGAGACACATGTCTATTTCCACGTCCGATAACTTACTGGAGTGTCCGTCATGCTTGATATTTTTAAGCTTTACAGCTCCTACTTCGTTCTTCAATGCCTGGTCGGCACGAAACTTGATACCTTTTAAGCGAACCTTGGTATTTTTGCGTTTCGTCTCTGCCGTCACCTCTTCTATACATTTCAGCGTAGGATGAAAATAGCCTATCCCGTCCAGATGCACTTGGCGTCCGTCGCCCAGTTCCTGCCCTAACACATGCGACAGTGCATCGAGCACAGCCGTTACATCCGTTTCCGTCAGCGAACAACGCTCCTGGATTTTACGCCTCACGTAGTCTGTCCCTACCTTTCCATTGTACGTAATGCGTGCATGGAGTTTTTTCTCATCCGGCCGGTTTGGTGGAACCGGATTCTCATACCATTCAAAATGAATTGCCATTGTGCAGTATTTATTTATATTGTGTAAATATAGTGTTTTCCTACGAGATAATCTATTTTTCCTTTAAGATAAACCGGTTACCGACAACAGTCAACAAAGCAGCCGACTGTTGTAAACAGAACAGCCAACAGTAATGAACAGAACGGTTGACTATAGTCAACACCCTATTTTGCAACGAGAGAAAAAGAATTATCTCACATTGAAAATACAATAACACAAGGTCTTTCCACATACTGTACCACCAATAAAAATAGTATAAGAAAGGCTTGCAAAAGGCTTCCTGCCGATAGTAACTTAGTGGCATGAACCCATTAATAAAAACAATGCATACCATGAAAAAAAGCATTATGAAATTTATCCTCTTTCTACTAAGAAACCGGAAGCATGACAAACCTGCCCGCGTGCAAAAATGTAACCTGACAGAACAGGTAAACCGCTTTTTGCAAAACAGTTACCTCTTCCGTTACAACCTGCTGACAGACGAAACCGAATACCGCCCCGCCAATGCCGCAGACAAAACGTTTGTCACCATTGGCAAACGGGAACTGAATACCCTATGCCTCGAAGCCCATGCCCGGGGAATTCTATGTTGGGACAAAGATATCAGCCGTTTTCTTTTCTCCAAACATGTACCTGAATATCATCCCTTCCTGCTTTATTTTGAACAGCTTCCCGTTTGGGATGGCATCGACCGGATAACCCGACTGGCCCAACGCATCTCGTCCGAATCATATTGGATAAACGGTTTCCATACATGGATGCTCGGTCTCACTGCCCAATGGACAGGACAGACTGGAAAGCATGCCAACAGCGTAGCTCCCCTACTCGTCAGCATCCGACAGGGCTGTCTGAAATCCACATTCTGCAAAAGTCTGATGCCCGACAGCTTGTCCCGCTACTATTCGGATGAAGTGGAGCTTACCTCACGGAGCAATGCCACCCGCAAAATGTCGGAAATGGGACTGCTGAACCTCGATGAATTCGATAAATATTCTCCAGGAAAAATACCACTGCTCAAAAACCTGATGCAAATGGCGGATTTAAACCTTTGCAAGGCATACCAAAAGAATTTCCGTAACCTGCCCCGTATCGCTTCTTTCATCGGCACGAGCAACCGTTTCGACTTATTGTCTGACAACACCGGCAGCCGCCGTTTTCTCTGTGTAGAGGTAAAGGATAAAATTGATTGTACCTGCATTGAGCACAAGCAAATCTATGCACAACTGAAACAGGAACTTTCGGATGGAGCACGCTATTGGTTTTCGGCCGAAGAAGAGGAAGAGCTCCAAGAGCACAACCTCATCTTCCAGCACCGCAATCCGGCAGAAGAAGTACTACGCAGTTGTTTCCGTCCTGCAACATCCGAGGACCCAAAAGAAAAAATAAGAAATCTCTCCGCTGCCGACATCTTCAAAGAACTGAAAAAGCAAAACCCTGCCGCCATGAGGGGAAGCAACCCGAACAGTTTTTCGCAGCAGCTCGTGCCTGCCGGTTTTCTGCGAAAGCACGGACGCTATGGAAATTTCTATCCGGTAGTGTCTCTGACATAAAAAAATGAGGTGCTTGTCCGTTATGGTCCTCCCAACAAAGGGTTCACCCGCAAAGCCTGATGAATAGGGAGATGTGAAGGGAGAAAGGAGAATATGTCACACGGACAGTCAGAGGATAACAGTTAATTTTTCCACAAAGAATATCAAAAAATACTATAATATTTACGATGTATCATGTATTTTTGTGCTCGATAACGGGTGAGAATACCTCATTACGATTATCAGCCTTACTATATTTAATAACTATAAAAAACAAACTTATGAATCTAAAAAGACTTGCAAAAAGAGCATTGGCTACTCTGTCGTTGAGTATGCTATGCTTAATCGCCTTTGCACAAGGTCACCAAATCTCAGGTACCGTAATCGACGGTACAGGTGAACCTATTATCGGTGCAAACGTATTGGAAGTAGGTACGACCAACGGTGTAATTACCGATATTGACGGTAATTTCAAACTCAGTGTACAACCCAATGCAAAAATCCAGGTATCATTTATCGGTTATATCACGCAAACCGTTACAGTGGGCAGCCAGAAGAACATTAAGGTAACACTGAAAGAAGATGCGCAGGCATTGGATGAAGTGGTGGTGGTAGGTTACGGAACAATGAAGAAAACCGATGTGACAGGTTCCTTGGCTTCGGTTTCTGCCGATAAATTGGCCGCCCGTGGTGCGCTCCGCGTAGAAGATGCTCTGCAGGGATCTGTTCCGGGAGTCAACATCACGGCAACCAACAGCCGCGCCAATGGTAAATTCAGCATGCAAATCCGCGGTCAATCTTCCATTAACAATTCAAACGGTCCTCTTTACGTAGTGGATGGTATGGTAGTCTCTTCTATCGACTTTCTGAACTCCGAAGATATCGAACGTATCGATGTGCTGAAAGATGCTTCTTCCACAGCCATCTACGGTTCGCGTGCATCCGAAGGAGTGATTTTGATTACCACTAAAGGAGCCGGAGCCGGACAAAGCAAAGCCCAACCGGTAGAAATTACATACGATGGTTATTACGGTATCCGAAAAGTAGCCCGCATGCCCAAATTCATGGAGTCTACGGAATGGATGAACTACCGCTTTGCCAAATATACAACTTCAAGCGGTCCGGACGAAACGGGACATATCAAATATATAATCAAAGATGCAGACTTGCAGTCTGTATTCCAGAATGGCACTGAGTGGAAAGAGTCACCTTTGTATACACGGTGGATGAATAATGAAAGTTATGATTGGGCAGACCAGGTACTGCAGACCGGTTCACAACAAAACCACTTCATCAGTGCAAGCGGTGCAAGCGAGAAAACATCCTACCGCTTGGGTGCTGGTTATCAAGGCGAAGAAAATGTTTTCAAGAAAAACAGCTATGACCGCTTCAACATCAAAGCTGCTTTCGACAGCAAATTATCTAAAATAGTGGAAGCAGGTATGTCGGTCAATATGGTATACGATGTGCAGGATGACTGGATTACCGATTCTTCCAATGCGTATTCTCCTTACAACAATGCTTTCTGGTTTGCTCCGGTCATTTCTCCGTGGGATGAAGACGGAAACCTGTTGGCCAAACCAGCAAAAGTGGGCAATATGTCTTTAACATCTACTCCGTCTCCATTGGTTGATTTGGATATCGATGCTTACGAAAATCAGACCCGCAAATTCCATGTGTTCGGTAATGCTTATCTCCGCTTCAATCTTATGAAAGGACTGAAATTCACAACGACTTTCTCTCCCAACTTCTACCATGGACGTCAAGGCATCTTCATGGGTACCGGCGTTTCGGACAAATATCCTGACGGAACGGCATATTACCAGAATAAAAAGCAAAACTATGCATCGGTTGTCAACACAGACCGGCTGGACTGGACATGGGATAACCAGATTGATTTCACCAAGACCCAGGGCAATCACCGCTTGGGAGCTATGGGACTGTTCTCCATGTATAGAACAGACAAAGAAACTTATACCCAATCCGTTACCAATATATCTGATGACAGATTGTCTTACCATGCCATGGAAAAAGGTGCCAAAAACCAGGCTACCAAGTCCTCGTATACCGAATCGTCCATGGTTTCCGTAGCTGCCCGACTGAACTACGCCTACAAAGAACGTTACATGGCCACAGTTACCGTACGTGCCGATGCCTCTTCACGCTTCGCAAAAGGCAACCGCTGGGGATGGTTCCCCTCTGCCGCCCTGGCATGGAGAATGTCCGAAGAAGATTTCCTGAAAGATGTGGAATGGTTGGACAATCTGAAACTTCGCCTGTCCTATGGTATTACCGGTAACAATAATGTAGGAGATTATGCTACAAGCTATTACACATCGGGACCGTCTTATGCTGTAATCGGCGGTAATGAATTCCAAGGTTATTACGGTAACGGAATCATTGACCAAGCCCTGATGTGGGAGAAAATCAAGGAATTCAACTTCGGTGTGGACTTTGCCGTATTGCAGAACCGGATCAATATAACGGCAGATGCTTATCGCCGCCTTGCCGACGGACAAATCATGAAATCGACAGTGCCTTTGGAAACCGGAGAAAGCAGTCTGACAACCAACATTGGCTCTGTTCAGAACGCCGGTATTGAGTTGGGCGTCAACTTCGGAGTTATACGCAACCAGAACTTTACATGGGATGTCAATGTAGCATTCGCACGCAACTGGAGTAAAATCAAAGAACTGCCGAGCGGAGACGATGTCAGCAACAACTGGTTCATAGGCGAACGCCTGAATGTACTGCGCGACTACACCTATGCAGGTGTAATTACGGCGGACGGAGTCACGATGCACACTATCAATGGAGACAAACACTATACATTACAGGAAGTGTACGACAAATATGGTCCCAAGAGTCCCAATAAACTGAAATGGTACGAAGGCCAGATGGCTGTAAACGACTGGAACGATGATGGAAAAATCAATGATGAGGACAAGCAGATTTATGGATGCACCGACCCTAAATGGACCGGTAGCCTGAGCTCCACAATGACCTATAAAGGCTTCGACTTTTCGTTTATGCTTTACACCAAACAAGGACAATGGTCACGCAGTTATTTCCACGAACAATACATGGATATCAGCGACCGTGGCCGTCAAAAGATGAGTTTCGATTACTATATCCCGGCAGGAACTCCGGTTTTGGACAAGGCAACAGGAGACATCACTTACTTGGAAACACCGCACATGGGTGCTTACCCCTATCCTAACAATTATGAAAAAACAGGTGGCGGTTACTTCAGTAAAAGCAGCTCGGGAGTAAGATACCAAAAAACGTCTTTTGTAAAGGTTAAAAACATCACTTTAGGTTATACTTTCCCGAAGAAGTGGATGAGCAAAATAGCCGTTAAACATTTACGCCTTTACGTAAACGTACTTAATCCGTTCTGCTTCACCGGCTACGATGGTTTCGATCCGGAATGGGCAAGCGCAAACCTGACTGACGGCGGACCGGCTTCCGTAACCTACCAGATTGGTGCAAATATCAAATTCTAACCAGTAAAACATATAAGTAATATGAAACTATATAAAAAACTATTATACACAATGTGCATGGCTGGCTCTATCACATTGACCGGCTGTGACGATTTCCTCACGCCTGACAATAAAAGCGCGGTAAATGATGTGGAATATTTTACCACTTCTGCCGGTTTACAAGCTCTGACATACGATGCATACGCCCAACTGAAAAATATCTTTAACAGCAGTGATGTAACCGCTTATTTCAACTCCGGAACAGACTTGTATCAGGATGGACGCAATGATATCAGTGCAGCTCTTCACCGTTGGTCTAATTTTACTCCTGAAAATGGGACTGTAAAAAACTTCTACACAGATTGCTACGATGGAATACGTTCATGTCTTGCCATTCAGTACTATGCTGCACAATCAACGGTGAGTGAAGATATAAAACAAAAAAACATTGATGAAGGTCGTTTCATCGAGTGTTTGTATTATTACTTGCTGGTCAATAATTTTGGTGGCGTTCCTTTAGTAACCGAATATGCCAAACAGGCCGGTGAAATCAAAGAACAGCCCCGTGCTACGGCAGAAGCAGTATATACGCATATCATCACAGAACTGACCAACATTATCGACAATAACAAATTGGTTGCTTCTTCTGCAACAAAAGGAGGAGGGGAAGCCAGCATAGAAGCCGTTAAGGCATTGCTGGCAAAAACTTACTTGTCTGCTGCATGGGACTTAAAGAAAGATGATTACTTTACCAAAGCGGCAGCCTATGCCGACGAAGTTATTGCCGGACGTAAACTGACAACCGAATTCGCCAAATTATGGGCTGCCGACCGTTCCGGAGATGACAATGAAGAGTTCATCTTCGATGTGGAATACGATGCAGAAAACCAGCATGACAAAAATGACGGTAATCGTTGGCAGAGTTTCTTTTCCAACTATTACGGGGGTAGCGAAGAAGGCATGAAAAATGGTAGTTCATCTTTCATACCTTACATGCATGCATTGAGAAATTTTGAAAAAGGAGACAAACGCTACGATGCAACTTTCATGAAGACCCTACTGGTCAAGAAAGAATGGGATATCAAGAACGGATTTAAAGATGAAAAAGGCAAGCCTATCGGCGACTATTTCTCTTTCTACAAAAATGGCGGCAAAGCTGACGGCAAAATGGTAGGAGTGTATTATCCGGCTTATTGGGAAAGTGACGCTGCTTCCGTTGCTGAGTGGCGTGCCAAAGACCCGGAAAACCGGAAAAACACATTTATCATTCCACAAAATGATAAAACAGCCAAAATGGAGCCAATGTCCACTTACGTAAAAGACCTGGCAGAATATCCGGACGGGGTTATTGCCAAATATGATTTTGACGATGCCTCCACGCAAAAACTCAGTTGGTCTGTACAGCCTTGCCGTAAATTTGACGACAGCCAAACCGCTGACTATAATGCCGGAAAGAGTTTCCGCGACCTCCACGTAATCACACTGCCGGAAATGTTTTTCGTAGCAGCCGAAGCTTACTACAAATTGAATGATCCCAAAGCCTTGGAGCGTTTGAATGTTGTACGTGAACGCGCCGGTTTAACAGCTGAAAATAATATTGATTTGGACATCATATTGAAAGAGTCGGCCTGCGAAATGTTTGGAAACGGTTATCGTCGTATGGACCTTCGTCGTACCGGTAAATTGGTTGAATACAACAACAAATACAATCCGCATATGATAGGTACAGCCGCTGCTACCATAGGAGAAAAATTATTATGGCCTATCCCACAAGCAGCTATCGATGCCAACGGCCAGTTGAGTATGGAAGACCAAAATCCCGGATATTGATTATTGCTTCCGTTTTCTGAATAATATTCACTAAAAGAAAGATGAATTCCGAAATTCTGATACTTCGGAATTCATCTTTCTCTTTTTACAGCTTACTCATCCTCTCCCCACAAATCCTTATCCGAAGGAGCCTTTTTTATATTCCAGGCTATTATCAAGCCAATAACCAGCAAGCATATCAAATATATAATCATAAACTTTGTTTAGTTTTCAAGTAATTCAAATACAACAAGGCTCCAACAGTTTATGTTCATTCCGAACACGAAATAATGGTTTATTTCAGCACTTTATCCCGATACTCCGTGGGTGTCATTCCCATTTTCTGCTTGAAACACTTACTGAAATAACGAGGGTCATTGATACCCACCATATAGGATATTTGCGTCATGGAATACTCACCGGTGGCTATCAACTGAACTGCACGATTGATACGCATTTCCTTGATGAACTCGATAGGCGCCAATCCGGTCAAGGTTTTCAACTTCTTGAAGAATACGGAACGGCTCACGGCAAGTTCCTGCACAAAATCATCTACCACCAAGTCACCGTTATCCATGTTCTTCTCCATCAGTTCTATAAGTTTATCCATAAACTTACGGTCGTTGGGAGACATTGCCGCAGATTTATCCGTTTGAGGATTATCCTGGACATTACCGGTACTCTGTTCATCGGCAACGGCTGGAACCGCTCCCGCCTGCATCAAGTTATGGCGGTACAACGTTTGCAGTTTCTGCCGCTGGGCAAGCAGGTTCTTTACACGTACTTTTAAATAGGTAGCGCTGAAAGGCTTGGTTATATAATCATCAGCACCGTACTCCAATCCTTCCAACTTACTTTCGATGGACGACTTCGCCGTAAGCAACACAATGGGAATATGGCTGGTAGTCATATCAGCACGCAATTCACGGGTCATAGCGATACCGTCTTTTTCCGGCATCATCACATCGCTGATAACAATATCCGGCAGAAACTTCAACGCCTTATTCAGCCCCTCCATACCATTGGCAGCCTCTACAATGCGATACTCGGAAGCGAAGATACTGCGCAGGAAAATACGCAGTTCGGAATTATCTTCTACCAGCAGCATCAAATCTTTGGATGCATCTCCACCGCCTTTTTCCTGAGAACCCGTTTCCGGTTGTGAGGGCTGCGCGTCTTCCGTATCCGCCGTTTGCCGGTAATAAGCCTCCAGACCAACTGTTATATCGTCCTGCATAAATTCCACCGATTCGTCATACTGCTCCTTGCCTTTCATAAAGTCTATCTTGAAGCAACTGCCCTCTCCCAACTTGCTATCTACCGTAATCAAAGCTTTGTGCATCTCCACCAGCTCTTTTACTAACGACAAGCCGATGCCGGTACTTGGATTGAATAAATTACGGTCTACCAGATTCTCAAAACGGACAAAAATAGATTTCTTCTTATTCTCGGCAATACCGATACCCTGGTCCTGCACGCCAATAGAAACGGTTTCTTCGTCCTCATGGATAAAAACTTTTATCATTTTTCCATTCGGAGTATACTTGAAAGCATTGGAGAGCAAGTTGAAAATAATCTTTTCATACTTATCGACATCCACCCACAGATAAAGTTCGGGCTTTTCCGTTTCGAACAAGAAGTCAATGTGATGCTCCTCGGCCACCGAATCGAAATTCTCCATTATCTTGCGGGTAAAGGCCACTACATTGACACGCTGCACCTGCATCTTCATTTTTTTGTTCTGAATCTTACGGAAGTCGAGTATCTGATTGATGAGACGCAACATACGATTTGTGTTGCGCTCCACAACCTGTAGCTGTTCACGGGCATCCGCCGGCAGTTGCGTATGCTCCAGCACGTACTCTACCGGACCAGAAATCAGCGTTAAAGGAGTACGCAGTTCATGGGAAATATCCGTAAAGAAACGCAATTTCATATCTGTCATATGCTGTTCCACAACAACTTCGTGCTTCAGACGATAAATCGTAAATAAGATATAGACAGCCGTTATTATAATCAACAGAACAAACAGGACATACAGGAAATAGGCAAAAGGAGTTTCCCAAAAGGAAGGAAGTACTTCAATATCAAGCAAGCGCATGTTATCCGTCCATACTCCATCGGCATTGGTAGCACGTACCTTAAACACATAATGCCCTTTGGGCAGGTTGGTATAGGTGGCGGTACGCTGCTTGCCGACATAGTTCCAAGATTTCTCAAATCCCTCCAGAATATAGGCATACTGTATTCCGGCAGGTTCCGTATAGTCAAGTGCGGCAAAACGAATCGTGAAAATATTTTCCTCGTGCGAGAGTTGCAATTCACGGGTATCATCCAAACTCTCTTTCAATATATTTTTTTCATCCGGAACAACGTCTTCATTGGCTATAAGCAATTTGGAAAACACTAACGGCGGTACATATGTGCTCTTCCTGATAGAATCGGGATTGAACAACAAGACGCCGTTGCTCGTACCAAACAGCAAGTCTCCCCACGAAGTATAGGCCGATGCCGCTTCGCTGAAGCGGACATGAGGCGAGACATGACCGTCTGCATAGTTTTCAAAACGTTCTTCTTCTGGAATAAATTTGCTGATGCCATTCTCCGTACTCATCCAAAGATTACCCCTGTTATCCTCACGTATGGAGAGCAATATATCCGAAGGCAATCCCTCGGCCACGCCATACGACTTGAATATTGCGTTGCCGACAGCATCTATAGTCTGCAACTTATTCAGCCCGCCGCCGAAAGTAACCAGATAAAGTTCGTTCTTCCGGGTAGACAGAATATAGTGCACATCGTTATTGCTCAAGCTGTTTACATCGTTCTGCACACGTACATAGTGATGAAACACTGCATCTTCGGGCTTCTTAAAATCACTGTTTACCATTAATGCGCCGACCGTAGTGGCAATCCATATATTTCCGCGATGGTCACCTGTAACGAAGCGCACCTTATGGCAATTATCTATAGGGAAACCTTTCAGGTTGTTACGGTGGTTGACAAATATCTCCCGTCCGCCACGATTATGGGTGAGGTAGTTGATTCCTCCTCCAAAAGTGGCAACCCAGATACGTCCTTTCACGTCCTCATAGACACAATATACATTGTTGTCACTCAGGCTGTAGATATCATCCCTGCTATGGCAATAGCGGGTCAGTTTATAATGTCCTCCACCCTGAGGCCGGGCTTTTACCAATCCCTCACCCTTGGTTGCAATCCAAATGTTGTGCTTACTGTCTTGAAATATGCAATAAGTATTTCCCTTTAACGGTATCCCCGTATGTGATATCGTACCTGTCTCCGTGAAGTATCCCAGTTCCGTGCGATTCTTATCGTAAATCCTTATTTTGCCGTCTTTCAGTCCCACCCAAAGATTATGCTCCGTGTCTTCGCAAAGAGCACGCACCTCATTGCTCAATGATTCATACCGATGAGGTTCCGGCGTCATCATACTGAAAAAGGAAGAGCGGAAAGTGATTTTCTCCAGTCCCTTGGAATGGGTGCACATCCACAGATTGCCTTGCCTGTCGGAAAAAGCAGAATGGATTTTATTGGAAAAACGCCAGTCGGTATCCGAAAAGCCGTTATAGAAAGGACGCAGGCAATTAGCAGCCTTATCGAAACGCGAAAAACCTCCGCCATAGGGATGCACCCAAACAGAACCGAAAATATCTTCGTGCACGTGAAAAGCCGGACGGGAACGGTCGGTAGATGTAGGCTCTACCAGGATTACTTCCGTTTTCAGCACTTTTGTCCTTGCATTAAAATGTGCAACGGTTCCCGCAATATCCTGCCCGAACCATACTTCCGAGTTTCTGTCTATATAAATGGAGTGAACAGGAGTACCCGGCAGACGGGAAGCCGGATAATGAACAGTTGTCTTAGCGGGCGTATTGTAAGTAAAAAAGCCGTCTGTCTCTGTAACCATTATCAGATTATGTTCGTCAATCTTTCCTACAGCCACGATATGTGAGGCACAAGGCAACTGCAATAACAGAAACCGGCCGTTTTTCTTCTGATAGCGCCATACGCGTCCGCTATCCGACCCGAAAAAGATTTCATTTCCACATTCCTGGGCTGTATAAAAAATTTGGCCGCCTTTCTCTTTCTTCAATGTTTTCTCTACGAAAAAGGACGTAAGGGCACCACTTTCGGCAGCAAGCATCCCCAGCCCATTGTCAGTCAGCATCCACTCATTTCCGGAAGCATCCTCATAAACATCGTATACACGTGCAGCCGGAAACAAACCGTTATCAGCTGAGTACATCTCTGATGAAAGGCGAAAACTCTCCGGATCGGTCTTGATACGGATAGCTCCTTCTCCCTCCGAAAGTAACCAGACCGAACCGCAAGGCAATACCTTGATTGAAGTTACCACAAACCTGCTTCCTTCTTCTTTCATGGCAGGAACACGTTCAAATACTTCGGTACGGGGATTAAAACGCCAAGCCTGATTGTCGTAAGTAAGCAGCCACAGAAAACCGTACCGGTCTTCATACATATAGTCCACCCGGTTGTTTGTCAGGTTAATGCGGTTATCAAACTTTGCCTTATAAGTCCTGAAATCATACCCGTCGAATTTATTGATGCCATCCCAAGTGGCAAACCACATATTTCCCTTTCTGTCTTGCAGAATACTCATGACAGTGTTCTGCGAAAGTCCCTCTTCGGACGAATAATGGGTAAAGACACACTCCGGCTGTGCTCCGGACGGTAATGCAAATACAAACAATAAGCCTATGACCAGATATAGAAGTTTTCTCATAACATATTCGTTCTGTGGGGTAAAGATACGCATTTCGCCGAAAATATCGTATATTTGTCATTATTTTAAATACCACTATGAAACCAAGCGTTATACTTTATGCTGTTTTCCTTACCGTAAGTCTGGGTATAAAGGCTCAACAAGCTGATACGGTAAGTTATGAAGTGACAAAAAACATGCCCGTTTTCTACGAGCAACTGAAACAGCAACTTACCTATCCCGCAGCATGGGGAAAGTCTACCACAAAAGACTTCGGGAAATGGAAAATCGAAACACGAAATGTAGTGATGGAGTGCATGCAGAATCTGCCACCTGCTCCCGCGAAATACGATATGTCTGTCGTCGGAACAGAGCAGCGGGCGGGATATGAAGCCCGCAAGATATGGTTTAATGTTTCGGAATGGTCTCGCATACCGGCTTATTTATTGGTTCCTGACGGAAAAGGGCCTTTTCCGGCTGTGATAATGCTGCACGATCATGGAGCACACTTCTCCATCGGCAAAGAGAAAATGGTACGTCCTTTCGGAGTCTCACCGGAAATATCGGCTGATGCCGAAGATTGGGTGGTCCGTTGTTACGACGGACAATATACCGGAGATTACTTTGCACAAAACGGTTACGTAGTACTGTCTATCGACGCCCTGTTTTGGGGAGAACGCGGACGAAAGGAAGGAGTAAGTTATGACGGACAGCAGGCACTGGCTTCCAATTTCATGCAAATGGGAGCATCCTGGGGGGCTTTTATCAACATGGATGATGTGCGTAGTGCCGAGTTTCTGGCTTCACTGCCATTTGTCGATAAAAATAGAGTAGGTTGCCTCGGGTTCTCAATGGGTGCCTACCGTTCCTGGATGCTGGCTGCGCTGACTGATTGTATAAAAGCATCCGCTTCCATCTGCTGGATGAATACCACAGAGCATCTGATGACGCTGACTAATAATCAGAATAAAGGCGGTTCCGCTTACTCCATGCTTATTCCAAACTTAAGGCGTTATCTGGATTATCCGCATACAGCAAGTATCGCATGTCCTAAACCCGCCCTTTTCTTCAATGGAAGCAAAGATAAGTTATTCCCGATAGAAGGAGTAAGAGATGCATATCAAACAATGCGAACAGTATGGGACAGTCAACATGCCGGTGACAGGCTTGTGACTAAGATATGGGATGAGAAGCATTTCTTTAACAAGGAGATGCAGGAAGAGGTATTGGAGTTCTTTAACAAAGAAATGAGAAATAAGGATTAACGGTCAGTGATAACTTTATTAATAACAATCACTGACCGCTAATGGTCAATCGCTATTTCAGATGTCTTTTTATCCAAAGTAAATGCCCATACTCCGTAGCTTCAGATGTCCAGTGTTCGTTAATAGGAGTGATTAGCGCTTCTTTGGGGCAATTCAACACATTATATACGATATAACTGGTAGTGGGCGGACAAGTATCATCATTGTATCCCCAAGTCATGTAAGTAGGAATTTTTATCCGGCGGGCAAAGTTTACTACATCATAATAAGCCATTGTATTCAACTTATCGGCAGTATCCATACCTGCTACACGGAAGAAATGCGGATAACCTCCCGCTCTGCCAGCCTTATAGCCTGCCATATCGCTTAAAGCCGGATGATTGGCTACACACGCTGTTACCCGTGTATCCAGTCCGGCGGTAATCAATGCCAAAGCACCTCCCTGGCTACCCCCTTGCACAATGACATTCTTACCGTCCCATTCGGGTAAAGAAGTTAGAAAGTCAATACTGCGGACACATGCCAGATAAACGCGTCTCATGTAATAATTATCCTTATTATCCAGTCCGTTTGATAAATACCCGTTCTCTCTGCCGTTGAACGCATTACTGATTTCCTTGAACTCCGCTTCGGACATCTCCGGATTGAGTCCATGTATCTCCATCTCAAAACGGATACATCCCTGCTCTGCATAGTATTTATGACGAAGAGGGGCTTTGATAGTTTTGATTCCTGCACCCGGCGGACAAAGCACTACCGGGCAAGCACCTTTCTGCATATTCCGGGGACAGGTTAAATAGCCGTAAATACTTTGTCCCCGACTGTTCAACTGTAGTTTAACCAAGTAACAGTCTATCTTGTCGGTAGAATACTTTTCAACCCGCTCTTTCGTATACAACAAAGGGAAAGTTGCAATTTCAGACTTACTCTTATCCCAGAATTCATCGAAATCGGCAGGCATCTTCGTATAAGGTTGAAGTTTATCGGGCGAGAAACCTACCTTTACATGATGTTTATAAGTTTTTCCAGCGATAGTGGTCTGTAAACGGCAATCCCGGAATCCGGGTTGCTTCATTGTGCCGATAGTAACAACGGCTCTACCATTCTTCAACGTAACAGAGCCTTTCGTATCCGAAGGCATCATGTCATCTCCAAGTTCATAACAGACAGTTACACCATCCTGCGGGATGCCGTATTTATAGAATTGTACTTCTACGGTAGCTTTCTCCCCTGTCTGATAGAGCCAATCGGCATGATTGGGTACGGTAACCCAAAGTACATCGCTCCTGTAAGGATAATTTTCCGCACTGGCAGTCAATGCCAAACCCAATAGCAGAATAAGAACTCCCAATATTGTTTTATTCTTTACCATGTCAGAATTGTTTTATCAATCAACGTTTAATGTTTACCAATGCATTGCCATTAGCAACCGGATTCCAACCGTCAGTACCGGCAAGAACAGACTCTATTTCATATCCTTCCGTATCTTTCAACTGATGGGAGAAAGCAGCGCGTGCTTTAGGATTAGCACCCGGGCCATAGCTGTCGTACTCTGCATAGAAAACGGTTTTCTCAGCATCTTTCTTATTCCAGTTATGCCAACCGACCGGAAGAATATGCTTTCCTAAATCGCAATGAATGAACACAGCCTGAGCAAAAGGACGCCACGGACGGGACAAATAAACATTCTTCACGTTGGCATCCGCAGTTAATTTGCAGTCATAAAATACATAGCCGTATTTCTGTCCTTCATCGGTAGAAGGAGCTGTGACATACCCGTCACGTTTACTATGAATATGGCAACGGTTGAATACCGCCGTAGACCAACCGAATATAAAATCGACCGTACCCTCTATATAACAATCTTCATAATACTGCCGCACTCCCTTCCCATACGTATAGAGTGTATCTTGAAATCCGAGAAAACGGCAGTTCTTGAAATAAGCACGGTCGGCACTGACAAAACAGGCAACAGCCTGCCCTACCGGACCGGATGTATTCTCGAACGTGATATTCTCCACATAAAAATCGGGCGCATAGATATAACAGGAAGATGAACCGGACGTACCTTTGTTCTCTCCAAAGACATTCTGTTTATTGGCATAGTCGTCATAGGATATGACAGCTCCTTCCTGTCCTATCAAAGAGATATTAATCTTGCTCTCGGGCACAATCAGTTTTTCTTTATATACGCCTTTACGCACCAATATCGTGGTGCGTACATTTTTACGGAAATCGGGTACGGCATTAATAGCTTCCTGTACAGTAAAGAAATCGCCACTGCCATCCTGAGCTACCACGAAATCATAATGGCGGACATATTTTGCCAATTCCGGCACTTCTTTGGCAATGGCATCTACTGTAATACCGGCTATGACACGTGCACCGTATATGTTGAGGTGAGTATTGTCTTCACGACCTTTAGGCATGGCAGCAATTGTGTTGGCGGACACCCACATAAAGAGTTTCTTCGATTCTTTCGGCCCCAAGCCTTCTACCAAATCGTGGGTGAGTTTATTCATATCAATAAAAGGAACATTCAACTCTTTTGCTACATTGCGCGGAGAATCCAGATATGCTCCGTGCGTATCAATCAGTTTGTCTCCTTCCACCACATTATTTCCCTGAGAAGCGTCTTGTTTGGCATCAGGATTGATTCCCTTGCGAATATCATCCTGAAGAATAGCTTCCGCTACGGCTTTATTATCGGCCGTACCAAAGTTACGGCGCACAATGGAGTTGAACAGAACAGGAATACCGCCTTTCGCACGAGTCTCATTAACGAACTTACGCAGGTTGGCATCAAAGGTTGTTCCCGGGTCTGTATGGCGGTCGGCTTTGGGCTTTTCGTCGTTGTGCCCGAACTGAATAAAAACATAATCGCCTTTCTTTATCAGTGAAAGCACTTTGTCCCAGCGCCCCTCATCGATAAAACTCTTGGAACTGCGTCCGTTCATGGCATGATTATCCACCCGTATGTCTTCAGAAAAGAAACCGGGCAGGACATGCCCCCACCCTCTTTCGGGATTACCACCCACCAACGACTTATTTGACATCGTAGAATCACCAATCATAAAAATGGTAATTACCGGTTTATCGGCCTTGAAAGCGGAACACAAGAAAAAAGCTGCCAACAGCAGAATCAATTTACTTTTCATGGTTTTTCAAACTTATTATTTATCGCTATATTTGTATCAGGAAGTTATGAGAAAGGTCTAAGATATTGAAAATGAGCATGCATTATCCGCTCATTATGGTAATAGGTTACGATTTAGTTAGTTATCTACTGCATCATCCTTCTGCACGTTGCGTAACCTTCAAAGAACTCTTCAAGTGCAAAAGTACAAATAAAACGGGAGATTAAGACAAAATCTCCCTGATTTTTTCACCTTATTTTTGCGGGCTTTTCCGTAAAAGCGGTTTTGTCCGTCGGTACACCATCGCCCAAAAGGATTTTGGACGACCGTATGCCGACTACCGCATAAGCGGAGAAAAGGGCTTTGCGTCACGCCTGAACGAGCGATTATCGTTTCAGACTTATGACGCGAGGCCCATTTCTTTTTGCGCTTATGCCAAGGAGGTGCTTTTACGGATTTTCAGAGGACTTTTTCTTTTTTGCTGTTCCTTTGAGCCGTAAGCGGAAAGCCGTGCATGACCGCTTGCCCATGAATGGCACAAGCCGTCACCCACAGCAGGCAAACCGGGAAGAATGATTTTATCCGCCCGATCTGACAAGTCTGGCCGAACATATAAAATCATACTTCCTTGCATGTGGTTTGCCCGGTTTCACGCTTCCGGCGATATTCCTTTTCCTTTGAGGCTTCTTCTTTTTACGGATTTCTCTTTTGAAGTTTTTCCTGTCTAATCTGCCTCCACTTCCGTTTACCTCCATTTTCGCGCCTTTCAGTGGGCCGCATCAGGCAGTCATTTCCGTTCTGGGCGCAAAGGTAACTCCGGGATTGGACGGGAAAGCAAGGTCAAGCCTCCTGTTTCCGGCAAAAATCTCCAGCCCTGCGGGTAGTATTTTGGCCGAAAAACCTTGCATTCCCTAATCCCTACCTTTTCAAGCACCCGAAACGAAAACGACCGATGCGACAGAAAGACGCATAAAAAAAATGTCGGATAAACGAGAGGCAGATAAGATAGTTTGAAACTCAACTCCCTCAACTCTTGAATCCGCATTAAAAAAACAAAAAATCAAAAACAGCGAAAATATGACGGCAACGGCAAATTTCAGACAAATGGCGCAGTACATAGGGCTTGCGATATGCGGCTTGATGGTGCGCACCGCCTTCGGGATGTTCGGCATCCTTTGGGACATCATCATGGAGATTGTAAACGGAGTGTTCCGAGTGGCGATAGGCGTAATCGTGGCTATCCTTTCCACTATCGCCTTCTTCGGATTTATTCTTTGGTTATTTACCCTTTAACCCCTACCGACATGGCAAAGAGAAGCAGCAAGACAGTAGAACAGCAGTGCAGATATTACGAGGTGGGCAACATCTTCGTGTATATGGTGGAAACGTACATCAACGGCAACATATCCGTGTTCCGTGAACTCTACCGAGAACTGAACAAGGACGCACGAAAGGACTTCATGGACTTCCTTTTGAGCGAGGTTGAGCCGACCTATTGGAGAGGAATACTGAAACAGACAATCTAAAATGACAGCGATATGAACAAGACAACGGAAAAGATACCTACATGGAGCTTGTGTTACCTTACGGGCGGTGACCGGGCGGGGCTGACGGAGGAAGAAGTCCGCTTGATAGACAAATGGACAAGCGATTGGCAGGTGCAAATCGTTTCGCCCCTCACGGACATGGACGGCAACGCACAGCCGTACTTCTCATACTATCCACTTTTCGGACTACCTGCCGAAGTGGAGGACTGCGACATACTTTATCTGAATGACAACCCAGCTAAAATTTGACGATATGAAAGGAACAGACCATTTCAAGAGAACGATACAGATGTATTTGGAGCAGCGTGCAGCGGAAGATGCGCTCTTTGCCAAGAACTACCGCAACCCTGCCAAGAACATGGACGATTGCATCACCTACATTCTGAACTATGTGAAGAACAGTGGTTGCAACGGCTTCACGGACGGGGAGATTTACGGACAAGCCGTGCATTACTATGACGAGAACGAGATAGAGGTGGGCAAGCCTATCCAATGCCAAGTGGCGGTGAACCACGTTGTGGAACTCACGGCGGAGGAAAAAGCGGAGGCACGGCAAAAGGCTATCCGGCAATATCAAGACGAGGAAGTCCGCAAGTTGCAGAACCGCAACAAGCCGACAGCGAAAAAAGAAACCAAAGTAGAACCATCATTATTTGACTTCTGATTATGAAACCGAGAAACAAGTTTGAAAAGGCTGTGCTTGCCCAAAGCAAAAGCCTTCGCCCGATAACCAAACGGCAAATGAATTGGGCGTTCCGTGAGTGCATAGACCATTACGCCTACCGACTGCCGAAAGGTCGTACCACCTGCATGGACTGCGGACACGGCTGGCTTATGGCAGAGCCAAGCGACAACTGCACCTGCCCCAAGTGCGGTGCAAGGCTGAAAGTGCGCCAAACTTTCGAGCGCAAACTTCCGCAGAAGCAGTATTTCACCGTCCTCACCACGAGCGGAGAATACCAAGTGCTGCGCATGTTCCTGCTTGTCGTGGAGATGGAGAAAGGCTGCAAGGCAAAGCCTTATTCGCTTGAAATCGGGCAGTATTGGTGGAACGCACAAGGGCGCATGGCGGTGGTGGGCATACAGCGTGTGTCGGGTTGCTACATCGACACGTTCTCCTTCGGCTCTCCGCTTGCAGTCCGCAGCGACAATGCGGCATACCGCCACATCGCCTATTCCCCGATATATCCCAAGTCCAAGGTTTTGGACGTATTGCGCAGGAACGGCTTTGACGGTGACTTCCACGACATAGTGCCGACCAGACTCATCCCTGCCTTGCTTTCCGACAGCCGAGCCGAAACACTTATGAAGGCAGGGCAATACCCGATGTTGCACCACTATCTGACATCACGTTTCGACATGGAGAGGTATTGGGCATCCGTGAAGATATGTATCCGCAACGGCTACACCATTTCGGACGGCTCAATGTGGTGCGACACCATAGACCTCCTGCGGCATTTCGGCAAGGACACGAACAGCCCGAAGTACGTCTGCCCCTCCGACCTCAAATCCGAACACGACAAGCTGGTGGCAAGGCGCAACCGACAAAGGGAACGTGAACGGACGGAACAGCAACGCATGAAAGCGATTGAGGACGAGAAGAATTATCTGAAAACCAAAGGAATGTTTTTCGGACTTGCATTCTCTGACAACCTTATACTTGTCAAGGTCATTGAAAGCGTGGAGGAAATGGAAACGGAAGGAAGGCTAATGCACCATTGTGTGGGCGGCTACCACAATCGGAAAAATTCCCTGATACTCTCCGCACGGATAGACGGCAGGCGCATAGAAACGGTGGAGGTGTCACTGAAAACCTTTGAGGTGGTGCAGTGCCGTGGCGTATGCAACGGGAACACCGAGTACCACGACCGCATCATCGCCCTTGTGAACAGTAACATGAGCCTTATCCGTCAGCGGATGAACGCAGCATAATATCAACCTATAATTATAATATTGAACAACATGGAAGTAAGATTTGAAAGCATGGTTTGCTTGTGGGACGATAAAATCCCCACGATGTTTCTTGAATTTGTGAACCTCCTCACTCTGACAACGAGTGAGGAGCAGTTAAGACGGGGTGTAAAGGAGTTTGCCGAAAAACACGAACTTGACAAGTTCTTCCATTACGGCTACGGACGCAGGCACTTTTGGATTCACCAACGCTATACGAGCAACCCCGAAATGGTAATGAAAAACAGAGTCCTGTCAGTACATTTTTAACGACCATTAAAAGCAACGATTATGGACAGAAAGAGGAAACTTCATTACTACAAGTATATCGTCAAAAGACATTTGAACGATATAAAGGCGCATATCGGATTATCCAAGAACGAAATGGAGAGAAGTTACTACCGTACCTACTATGCTGCCCAATTGAGTGTCTATGCAGAAGCACTCGGAGTGCAGGAAAAGTATTTAGAAAAATTTATTCAAAAAGATGATTATGGCAACACGAATGACCGTTAACGGAGTAAGCACCTGCACGGAAGCAGGTACGGAGAAATACGAACGTTTCCAATCGGGTATCGGCAGACGCAAGCGGACACTTGTGCAGTATGATTACCACCACCCTTTAGACGGAGAGTTGTTCTCTTGTGTCAAACCCACGTTGGACGAGTGCCGAGCCGCACGGGACAAGTGGCTTACGGCAAAGGGAGGAAAGGAGGGCAAACGATGAACGCAGACTACCAGACGCTGATTGTGAAGTTCGGCAAGCCTATCAAGGTATTGGACGACATTTTCAGAGATACGCAGTTTTGGGGAGTGGCAACCCTAAAAGAGTGGATAGATGACTACGAAAGTAGCAGGTTCACAGCCATTGACAGCCACACGGCAGTCATAACGAGCGAGTACAATATGGAGTGCCTGCTGGAATGGCTGAAACGATGCACACCCATCGCCGAGATAACAGAATTTTGAACAAGTTGGCGGTGTCCGCACCGCCAACACATAAACACCTAAAAAACAATGGATATGATAGCAAAGACGATTTTGGAGCAGATAGGCGGCAGACGCTTTGCCGCCATAACGGGTAGCAGGGACTTCATAGACATGGGGAACGGACTGCGCATGAGCCTTGCGAGGAACAGGACAAGCGCAAACCGCCTTGACATCATCTACGATGCAGGGGCAGACCTCTACAACATGCGTTTCTACCGCAGGACGTTCAGCAAAAAGACATTCGAGTGTGAGACGAAGGACATCGAAACGCACGAGGGTATCTATTACGATATGCTGGAAGAAATGTTCACGATGGTAACGGGACTTTACACCCGATTTTGAGAGGCGGGCGGCGGAAGCCGCCTACTTTCTTTCATGAGCATGATGGCGGGGAAGAAAGTAGGCAAAGAAACCTTGTCCAATCTCCGATAACATTCACAAAAACGAAGTTTTAATCATGGAAACAATCAGACAGAACGGAAAAATCATCCTGCACAGTAGTGACAGAACAAGCATAAGGATGATTTTCAAAAACCTCACGGGGAGGAATTTTCAAGGTCAGGAGTATGCGGATTATATCCGATACATAGCAATCTGGGACATGGGATTTTCGCCCGGCGTCATCGAGCATTGCAGGGATAGTGAGGTAATCGGCAAAGGAGAAATTCCGAATGTATGAAAAGCGGAAAATCCGATGAAGTTGCGGCTTCATCGGATTTTCATTTGTCAGTCACTTGCCATGTTACGGAACGTACAGCAGCGCGAACTCCGCCTTTCTCCGTTTGAGCAGCATGGCGTGCCGTTCCCCCTTGTAGTGGCAGAAAGCGATATATTCCCGGTAAATGTCCCTGTCGCCCGCTTCCAGCTTCCGTATCAACTTGCTTTTGGGGTATCTCTTACTGCCCAGCAGCTTCGCAGGACCCACATTGAAAGCCAACGTGCCAAGCAAAACGCTGTCGCGCCCGAACTGTCGGAACATGGCACAGAATTTCCGCAGGTCTTTCCGCAGGAGTGCGTCTGCCTGCCGCTTCGTCATGGTGCGTGCCGAGTATTTCTCGCCTTTTTGTAAACGATGCCCCCAGCCCACGTAGGGATAGCAACCCTCCGAGTGCCAGCCCTCAAAGTAGCGCGTACACAAGAAAGCCCTCTCATGCAGGGACAGATGGTATAGTCCCGTTCCCTTACCTGTTTCTCTATGGCGGTTGCCCTGCGCCCACAAAGAGCAGACCGCCGAAAGGAAACAGAGCGTCAGTATCATCCTGCACTTCCTCATAGGCTCATAACAGGATGATAGTAACCGGCAGGCAGGGTGCCAACAACCTTTTCTTCCTCATCATCGGAGCGGTTTGAGTTGTTGAAGTCAAATTCCAGTTCGTAGGAATTTTTGAAGTTATCTTCTATTACCACGATGAAGTTGTGCGCCTCGTCACCCTGCGCCGTGTAATACAGCCGGAACTTCCCGTTTTCTTCAGCTCACAGCGGATTTCCACCGTCTGCCCCTTTGTGACCTTGTTCGGCACGGGCATGGTTTCCACCGTGAAGGGATAGGATTGCTGGATGTCCATATCGTCGTCGCACGATACGAATGTGAATGACACTGCGGCGAACAGGCAGAGTGCCAACGCCTTGAAGATTGATGTTCTCTTGTTCTTGTTGTTCAGTATGTTCATTATTCTTTGATTTTTAGATTGTTGTTCTTTTGTTGTTTTCTTGATACTTGTTGCAGGTACTCGTTCAAGTCCTTGCAGCCTTGATAGATGCCGGAACGGTCTGTCACCTTTCCTCCGTAGCGTGTCCGCAGGGCTTCCATTGCCCTGCGCCCTGCCTCGTCACGGTCGAGGTAACAGTCGATGCGCCCGTACCCGTCTAAGTGTTTCACCGCCTTACCTACGTTGGCGACGGAGTTCAGCACAAGGCTGTCACTCGTCGCCAAACCGAGTGTGGCGGCGGACAGGAAGTCCATGAAGCCCTCGAACACGCTGCACACGTCGGCAGCGGTATCTTCCGCCTTTATCAGTGACACATCTTTGGGTGGCACGCAACCCTTGAAGCGGCGGCTTCGGGTTTCATAGCCGCCCGACACGTTCGGAAAGCCGACGGCAAAGTACCGCTTACCACGCACGCCGTA
>ENA-UEOJ01000779-UEOJ01000779.1-human-gut-metagenome-genome-assembly--contig:-NODE-779-length-25029-cov-114.580394_pt1 | contig 25029 bp, 20 predicted proteins | sample MGYA00242885_ERZ507886 | MGnify/ENA primary metagenome ERZ507886 (study PRJEB26167, sample SAMN06115505) | human gut metagenome | host: Homo sapiens | place: China:Anhui | collected 2015-08-07... | reverse complement strand
GATTATCATAGTTTGTAAGCTGAACCCCAAGCTTTTTAATCTCATCAATTGTTTTTAATGCAAACCTTCCGTCTCTTTTTAATACCGTATCTCTTTTTCCTGTGTGCTTGATTAATTCTCGATTAATTGCCCAGGCTGAGAAAGCTTTTCTGGAGAATCCATTGCTCTTCAAAAGGTTTTCAAGGGGCTTTGGATAGAAGTATATATATACATCTCCATACTCATCTGGTGTCTCTTTAAACCCCCACTGATCGCAACTGAATTGTGCATCAAAGTGTTGCCCGTACACAGAAAGACTTTCAAGAATGAATTCATAGCATCTCTGACCTTCTGATACATCTTTCTTGCGTGTAGGTATATCCACAACGTCCTCAACCGTCAGCTCACGTCCATCCTTAAATATGAAATCTGTAGCTAATTTGTCAGCCAGCAGAAGCGTAGATATAGCCATTACCTGTTTAGCTGGAAAGTCATATCCGTCAAAACCTTTCTCAATTTCGGCTTTCATTTCTTTCAGATCGTCCGATGTGAACTGCTTGAGATTCCCAACGAACACTCTTCCGGCAAAACCGTAGTTCTTTGTGACAATGCTGTTAATCTCTGCTGGATTCTCATAAATATCCTCACAGCACTCAATCTCAATAATTCTGTTGATTGCTCCTCCAGAATCCGCAAATTCAGAAATAGGGTTCTCGCCGTTACAAATAGTCACATTGCTCCACGTATTTTCCTTAGCTGCTCCGAGGTCCTTATTTGACCTTCCTTTCCCTTTGCCGGAACAGAGATTATAGATCAATGTTTCGTAGTTGTCCCGAATATACTGAGAAGCGTTCTTCGAGTCATCGAGGATCATTGGAAAATTATTAAGCATATCTGCTCTAGTCTCTAATGATGTATCTGTTGATCGAAAGTTTCCAACGTAAGCTCCCGGCGCAGGATTTCCCCAAACTGATGCCGCTATATTGATCGTTACTGTCTTTCCACCACCTGTCTGTCCGTAGAAATCTACGATGAACGGTAATACATCAAGCGGCTGTACAAGCACACTTGCAAAAGATGCCGCCAGTGCTATTCGTGGCTCTAATCGTCCGCACGACCGCAGCTGTTTAGCTAGAGTTACCCATTTGAAGTAATCTCCATTTTCCTGTATGCTTTGGAATAGTGTTTTAAAGCGGTATTCGCCATCAAAAACAATTGAAAGGTCGTAAGGCACAAATACATTGCCATGCCACCCTAACTTGCTTGTAGAGTGCTGTATGTCGATCATATCGGCATTGTACATTTCAACATCCGCCAGATACTTTACGAGAAGCCTTGCATTCTCTGAGTTGACCTGCACCCCGAACCTTGCAAGATTAGTTATTGCTCTGGAAGTCACAATGTCAATTTTTGGAACAGTTATTTCTGTCCAGTAGCCATCTCTCTTAAATGCTACAGTGATCTGTTCTTCTCCTGTCTCGATGTTTTTTAGCCGACGTATCGGCATGATCGGGTGGTGACATACAAGTTCTCTTGCCTTAGATGTTTCAGAGGAAAATATTCCGTTCTCTGTAGCTATCCAGCTGCCACAAGCCATGTTAGGATATTCCTTATCAACAGAATCAGGATAGAAATTTGTGATGTTTTCAACCAACTGCATAGAACGATTTGCTTTTTCTTCTTTTTCCTTTTCCTGCTCTGCTTTCTGAAATTCCTTTATGAACTCTTCTGCTATATGTTTCGCTTTCACACTTTTTGCCCGGTCCATCAGTTTAAATTTGATTTCGGAACGATCGATTTTACTTTTTATCGCAAAAAGTTCTTCATACAGTTGCTTTTCCATAAAGTCTTGCGCTTGTAAATTTCCAATATTTTCAAGAATTTTCCTCACCTCCTGACTTAACAGACAGTAATTCATGTCTGCTTTTTTCTTTCTCGAGATTAAACTGGCACATATACCACTCTTCTGAACCAGGAGGAAAGGTTTTTAGCGCTGTTTCGTACATAAGTATGTTCTTTTCTACCTGCTCAAGCTCATTAGGATCCTGAGCGGGATTACATTTTTTTGATTTGATATCTCGCACTTCATGTCTAATCTGGTTGCGGCTTTTACCTTTTTTTGATACATAAGTACCGCCCAGCTCAATAAATGCAGTGCTAAAAGGAACGGATTGAATTCTAACTATCATACTTACCTCCTTTTTTTAGGCTCGAGGATGAGCCTGATTATACACTTTTTTAAGCTCTTCAAAAGTAGTATGCGTATAAACTTCCGTAGTCGCCAAACTTTCATGCCCCAACAGCTCTTTTATCGAGCTCAAATCAGCGCCATTGTTCAGCATAGCCGTTGCAAAGGTATGCCTCAGCACATGCGGACTTCTTTTTTTTACAGTTACTACCTTTGACAGGTTTCGTCTCACAATATATGCTACGATACCGCGGCCAAGCCTTTCTCCATTCTTTCGGACAAAAAAAGCATCCGAACGAACCGGCAATGCTTGATTCCGCACATTGACATACTCCTGCATGGAACGCCCCAATTCTTTATCAAAAGGTATCAGACGTTGCTTATTCCGTTTTCCGGTCACTTTAATAAGAGAAGCAGAAAAATCAACATCCTTATCATCCAACCCTATCAATTCCGAAAGCCTCATACCTGTCGTATAAAACATTTCGATAATCAAACGGTCGCGATACCCTTCAAACCTTTCTCCAAAGTCGACATCATCCAACAACCTATCCACTTCACCTTCTCTCAGAAAGACAGGAAGCGGTTTCTTTTTTTTCGGCCCTGTTACTCTCCGTAACGGATCTGCCGCCACCAATCCTTTCTTTAAAAGATACTTGTAATATGTCCGGACAGAACTCAACTTTCGATTCACCGTATTAGGCGCATAACCTTTATCCATCAGGGAAACAATCCATTCACGAACAAGATCCGCACCTACATCCGACGGGGCCAAATCTCCCAACAGCTTCTCACCAAACTTCTGCAACTCAAGAATATCCGCCCGGTAATACCTTACAGTACCTTCAGAATAATTCCGTTCATACAGAAGATAGTCGAGAAAAGAATCTGTCAACAGCATATCGTTACATCTAAATCATGCAACGAATGTATGAAAAAGAATTCAATAATTCAAAGGAAATTACGAATTATTAATCTTCTACTTGTTGAAGTTGCTGAACGTAAACTGCACGCTCTTTCTTAAGTCTTTTAGTCACAGACGGTTTATCAAACTGTTGTCTGCTTCTCAACTCTTTAACGATACCAGTCTTTTCAAATTTTCTTTTAAATTTCTTCAGCGCTTTTTCAATGTTTTCGCCTTCTTTTACAGGTACTACAATCATTTTTTTGTTTTTAAAATTTAAATGGTTTATAAAATCTCACGATTAAATTGAGCGGCAAAATTACACATACTTTCTTTATTCACAAAACTTTCGACAAAAAAATCGACAATCCTAACATAAAATACCTGCCTTTCTTACTGACAGTTATCAAAACTGCCCGCAGATAAGATTTCACTTACAGAAGCAACAATAGAAAAATAACAGAATTTACTCCATGTAATACAAGTAAAGTGAGTATCTTTGAAAACGCTTATCAACACCTTATACAGTATGAATTTAATAATTAATGAACGTATTGCCGCCTTGCGGACACACATTGCCCAAGAAAACATACAGGCATTCATCATTCCAAGCACAGACCCTCACCTCAGCGAGTACGTGGCTCCCCACTGGCAGTCGCGGGAATGGATTTCCGGATTTACAGGTTCAGCCGGCACGGTAGTTATAACAGCAGAAGAGGCCGGTTTATGGACCGACTCCCGTTATTTCCTGCAAGCCGCCCGGCAGATAGAAGGAACTGAAATCACATTATACAAAGAGATGTTGCCTGAAACGCCAAGTATTCCGACATTCTTGAACTCACGCCTGCAAGAGGGAGACACCGTAGGAATAGACGGAAAAATGTTCTCGGCCAAAGAAGTGGAGCATCTGCAAGAAGCATTGAGAAAGAGCGGTATTCATGTAAAAAGTGTTGCCGACCCCCTGCAACTGTTATGGAAAGACCGCCCGGCAATGCCATTGTCTCCCGCGTTTATTCACGACACACAATATGCCGGCAGGAGCTTTACGGAGAAACTTGCAGCCGTCCGAAAAGAGATGGACGCAAACGGTGCTGAGTCTTTGCTACTGTCGGCACTGGATGAAATAGCCTGGCTGCTCAACATTCGAGGAAATGACGTACACTGCAACCCGGTTGTTGTCAGCTACCTGCTGATAGAGAAAAACGCAGTGCATTATTTCATCCAACCGCAAAAAGTCACAGCAGAGCTAACTTCCTATTTTAACGTTAATGGTATCTCCGTACATACATATGAAGAAATAGAAGATTACCTTAACCACTTCCCTGCAAGAAGCATACTGGCAGATTCCGCCAAAACAAATTACGCCATCTACTCGGCAATCAATCCGCAATGCCGGATAATCGACGGCACATCCCCCGTAACTCTACTGAAAGCCATCCGCAACAAACAGGAAATAGCCGGCATCCATACGGCTATGCAAAGAGACGGCGTTGCATTGGTTAAATTTCTGAAGTGGCTGGAAGATGCCGTCCCTACAGGTCGGGAAACAGAAATCAGTATAGATAAAAAGCTGCATGCTTTTCGGGCTGCACAACCACTTTACATGGGCGAAAGCTTTGATACGATTGCCGGCTATAAAGAACATGGAGCCATAGTTCACTATGAAGCCACTCCCGAAACGGATGTAACACTGAAAGCGGAAGGCTTTCTTTTACTGGACTCCGGAGCCCAATATCTGGACGGAACGACAGATATAACCCGTACCATCGCACTTGGCAACTTGACGGAGGAAGAGAAAACCGATTACACCTTAATATTGAAAGGCCATATCGCACTGGCAACGGCGGTATTCCCTGAAGGCACCCGCGGAGCGCAACTGGACGTATTGGCACGCCTCCCGATATGGAAGCAGCACATGAATTATCTGCATGGAACCGGCCACGGAGTGGGACATTTCCTCAATGTACACGAAGGACCGCAGAGCATCCGAATGAACGAGAATCCCATTCCCTTGCAACCGGGTATGGTCACTTCCAACGAACCAGGCGTGTACAAGGCCGGAAGCCACGGCATCCGCACCGAAAACCTGTTACTGACAGTTCCTGCCGGCGAAGGCATGTTCGGCAATTATCTGAAGTTCGAGACCGTCACGCTCTGTCCTATCTGCCGGAAAGGAATCATCAAGGAATTGCTGACTGCCGAAGAAATCGAATGGCTGAACGAATACCATCGAGTTGTATACGAAAAGCTATCTCCCGACTTAGAAAATGATGAAAAAGAGTGGCTGAAAGAAGCATGTAAACCATTAATTATTAACCGATAACCAACAGAAAGAAAATGGCACTAATAAAATCAGTAAGAGGTTTCACTCCGGAAATCGGAGAGAATTGTTTTTTAGCAGATAACGCTACTATCATCGGAGATGTAAAAATGGGACGGGATTGCAGCATCTGGTTCAGTACCGTACTGCGCGGAGATGTTAACTCCATCCGCATCGGAAACGGTGTAAACATCCAAGACGGAAGCGTACTGCACACCTTATACGAGAAATCCACCATTGAAATAGGCGACCATGTATCCGTAGGCCACAATGTAACCATCCACGGAGCTGCAATCAGGGATTATGCACTTATAGGCATGGGGTCTACCATTCTGGACCATGTCGTAGTAGGCGAAGGCGCCATTGTAGCCGCCGGCTCATTGGTACTTAGCAACACCGTAATAGAACCGGGAAGCATCTGGGGTGGCGTACCTGCCAAATTCATCAAAAAGGTAGACCCCGAACAGGCAAAAGAACTAAACCAGAAGATTGCGCACAACTACCTGATGTACTCAAGCTGGTACAAGGAGTAAAGGTATCGGCTGCCTCTAAAAAGGAGACTGCCTACATATAGGAAAAATGAACGCGTCACAACTCATTCTTTGAGAAGACAAACTTTTTAACTTGAAATTAGAACATCCTAAAAGACCAAAGAAAAGGGTCGTATCATCACTCTCAAAACGGAGTTTGATACGACCCTTTTAGAGGTTATAATTACAGTCTGAACTTTTCAGAGTCTCGTTTTAGTTTTGACAACCCCTCATATTTTTTATGGAAAGAGGTCTTTGACAACCTCCTCAACAGTCTAAAAGTTAATCATGCCCAAAACTTTGTCTGTTGCTCCGGCATTACCGGTTACATAAGTCCCCGCATTCGTACCGGTCTCGCGCAAGAAACTTTCATCTTCCAGCATACGGTCGAGCAACGCTTTCAGTTCTTCATAACTCTTGACAGAGAACCCGCCTTTTGCCTCCAAGAGCTGAACGGCTTCCTGGAATTTCTGGTACTTCGGTCCAAAGATTACCGGAATGCCATATACGGCAGCTTCCAACGTATTATGGATACCCACTCCGAACCCGCCGCCGATATAGGCAATCTCTCCATAGCGATAGATGGAGGAAAGCAGACCGAAGCAGTCTATTATCAGGCAATCCGCCTTACGGACATTCTTTTCGTCGGCACGGGTATAACGCACATACGGACGCTTCAGCTTACGGATTATCTCTACCAAATGATTTTCGTCGATTACATGCGGAGCTATAATCAGCTTTACTTCCGGATGCTGATTAAAATATTCGATAAACAAATCCTCGTCGGGCTGCCAGGAACTTCCGGCAACAAAAGTCATCGTATTGTTCTTGAACAACTCAACCAAAGGCAAGTCTTTAGCCTCTTCCCGAATTTGAAGCACGCGGTCAAAACGGGTATCCCCCACCACAGTCACCCGGTTGATGCCAATCTTCGCCAGATAACGCTTGGAGCGCTCGTTCTGCACGAAGATGTGGTCGAAGTTGCGCAGCACGTTCCTATACGTACCGCCGTACCATTTAAAGAAAATCTGCCCGCGGCGAAAGATGGAAGACACGCTATAAACGGGGATGCGGCGCTTATGCAACTCATCCAGGTAGTTCTTCCAAAACTCATACTTGATAAAAAACGCCATGCAGGGATTCACCAGGTCAAGAAACTTCCTCACATTGCGCGGTTTGTCGAAAGGCAGATAACACACGATATCCGCCCCCCGGTAGTTCTTGCGCACTTCATAACCCGACGGCGAAAAGAATGTCAGCAAAATACGATAATCCGGATATTTGGCACGTATCTTCTCAATCAGCGGGCGTCCCTGTTCAAACTCTCCCAAAGAGGCAGCGTGAAACCAGATATAACGCGCATCCTTCTCCAGCTGCTGCCGAAGAAGTTCGTACACTACCCAGTGCCCCTTCATCATCTTCCGCGGTTTACGGCTGAAAGGAGCCACCAGGTGCACCGCAATATCATAGAGTATTATTGCTAAATTATAAAACATACTTTTCTCCGCTTCAACTTATTTCAGAACGTCGATGGCACGCTGTATGCGGGCAAGCGTCTCTTCTTTGCCCAACAATGCGGTAATATCGAACATGTGCGGTCCTTTGCACTCTCCTACCACAGCCAGCCGGAAAGCATTCATCACATTACCCATGTGATATCCTTTCTCCGTAATCCAGCCGATAACTACATCTTCCGACGGTTTAGAGGAGAAATCCCCAATGCCCCGAAGCACTTCCATCAATTCCGTCATGATGCGCGGAGTATCTTCCGACCAACGTTTCTTCACATCCTTCTCGGCATACTGTTCAGGAGCAACAAAGAAGAAACGTGCCTGATCCCACAGTTCCTTCACGAAGTTGACGCGGCCCTTTACCAGGGAGACTACCGTAGTAAGGAACGCATCGCTGTATGCACCAAGCTCTACACCGTGCTCTTTCAGTACCGGCTTGAAAAGTTCCGCAAGCTCCTCGTCCGATTTCTGAAGAATATATTCATGGTTAAACCAGATACCTTTCTTATAGTCGAACTTAGCGCCCGATTTGCTGCAATGACTCAGATTGAACAGTTTTACAAGTTCATCCATCGACATCAGTTCCTGGTCGTTACCCGGGTTCCAGCCCAGCAAGGCAAGGAAATTGATAACAGCTTCCGGCAGATAGCCCGATTCGCGATAGCCCGAAGACACTTCGCCCGACTTGGGGTCGTGCCATTCCAGCGGAAATACCGGGAAGCCCAGACGGTCGCCGTCGCGCTTGCTGAGCTTACCGTTACCTTCGGGCTTCAGCAACAGCGGCAGGTGCGCGAACGCCGGCATCGTATCTTCCCAACCGAAAGCACGGTACAGCAGCACATGCAGCGGAGCGGAAGGCAGCCACTCTTCACCGCGGATAACGTGGGAAACTTCCATCAAATGGTCATCCACAATATTTGCCAAGTGATAGGTAGGCAGTTCGTCCGCCGATTTGTAAAGCACCTTATCGTCAAGGATAGACGAGTTTATCACGACCTCGCCACGTATCAAGTCGTTCACATGCACATCTTCGTCCGGCTCTATCTTGAAACGGACCACATACTGCCTGCCTTCGGCAATCAGCGCGTCCACTTCCTCTTTGGGCATCGTCAGCGAATTACGCATCTGCATGCGTGTAGAAGCGTCGTACTGGAAATTGGCAATCTCCGCACGCTTGGCTTCCAGCTCCTGCGGAGTATCGAAAGCGATATATGCCTTGCCGGCATCCAGCAACACCTGTACATACTTCTTGTATATGTCGCGGCGTTCGGACTGACGGTACGGACCATGTTCTCCACCAAAGCTGACACCCTCGTCAAAAGGAATGCCCAACCACTTGAAAGACTCCAATATATATTCTTCCGCCCCCGGCACAAACCGGTTGGAATCGGTATCCTCAATGCGGAAAATCAAATCTCCTCCATGCTGACGGGCAAAGAGATAATTATACAACGCAGTGCGCACACCACCGATGTGCAACGCCCCCGTAGGACTCGGGGCAAAACGGACTCTGACTTTTCTTTCTGTCATAATCTATCTTACTTATAACTAAATTAGACGGCAAAATTAAACCTTTTTTTCCATACTATTGTTTTTTTTTTGTACTTTTCGCAAAAATTTCAACCGATATGAACTATTTCAAAGGTAAAAACAAAGAGTTCTCGTTCAGAGATTTGATATACAAGGCACTTATTTTTATAGGTACGGTGGGAGTTATTGTCTATTTCCTGCCGAGAGATGGTAAGTTTAATTACCAGTTTGACATTGACAAACCCTGGAAGTACGGGCAACTGATGGCTACCTTCGACTTCCCCATTTACAAAGACGACCAAGTCGTAAAAAAAGAACAAGACAGCATCCTGGCCGCTTTCCAACCCTATTTCCAATTGGACAAGAGCACCGGGAAAGAGGCGCTCAAGAAACTTAAGAACGACTATCAGACTCATCTGCGCGACATTCTGCCCTCTTCCGATTACATCCGCCATATCGAAAAAATACTATCCGAGGTGTACCGGGCGGGCATCCTTTCCACTGAAGAACTTGCCCGGCTGCACAAAGACAGCACATCTGCCGTCATGGTGGTAGACGACAAGCTTGCCAACCAACGGAGCATCGACAAACTCTACTCCGTAAAGCAGGCATATGCCTACCTGCTTACAGCCGATACCATACACTATCGCCCGAACATACTCCGGCAGTGTTCCCTCAACGAATACCTCTCTCCCAACCTCACCTACGATGCCCGGCGGACAGAGACCGCCAAGGAAGAAATCCTCGACAACTATTCATGGGCAAACGGCATCGTACTGAGCGGGCAGAAAATCATCGACCGCGGCGAGATAGTGAGCCGGGAAACCTACAACATCCTCGAAAGCCTGCGCAAAGAGTCCATCCAGCGCAGCGAGTCCATCGGGCAGAAACAACTGATGCTGGCAGGACAGATTCTGTACGTCGGCATCTTCATATTGTGCTTCATGCTTTATCTCGACCTCTTCCGCAAAGATTATTACAACCGCAAAGGCAACCTCGCGCTGCTTTTCACCCTTATCATGTTCTATTGTGTGGTAACGGCCGTTATGGTAACAAACAATATATTCAACGTATACATCATTCCCTATGCCATGCTGCCCGTCATTATCCGCGTGTTTCTCGACTCACGGACAGCCTTTCTCACACAGGTCGTCACAATACTGATTTGTTCCATCTGCCTGCGCTATCCGCACGAGTTCATCCTGCTGCAACTAACGGCAGGTTTGGTTGCGATTTTCAGTTTGAGAGAATTATCGCAACGCTCGCAGTTGTTCCGCACGGCTATCCTGGTGATTCTGACTTATGCAGCCGTTTATTTCGCTTTTGAACTGATAACGGAAAACGACCTGTCCAAACTGAACGGCAGTATGTACACCTACTTCGTGATAAACGGCGTATTGCTGCTTTTCACGTATCCGTTGCTTTTCCTGGTGGAAAAGACCTTCGGCTTCACTTCGAATGTTACTTTGGTGGAATTGTCCAACATCAACAACAGTTTGCTGCGGCGCATGTCGGAAACCGTACCCGGCACATTCCAGCATTCCATGCAGGTAGCCAACCTCGCAGCCGAAGCAGCCAACCGCATCGGCGCAAACAGCCAGTTGGTGCGTACAGGCGCTTTATACCATGACATCGGCAAAATGGAGAATCCGGCATTCTTTACCGAAAACCAGTCGGGCGGTGTCAATCCGCACAAGAATCTCGGTTACGAGCAGAGTGCGCAGGTCGTCATCGGACATGTAACGGACGGATTGAAACTGGCCGAGAAGAACAACCTGCCTAAAGTCATCAAGGATTTCATTACTACCCACCACGGTAGGGGAAAGACAAAATACTTCTACATATCCTGGAAAAACGAGCATCCCGGCGAGGAACCCGACAACGAGTCATTCACCTATCCCGGTCCCAACCCTTTCAGCAAGGAGCAAGCCATCCTGATGATGGCGGATTCCGTAGAGGCAGCCTCGCGCAGCCTGCCCGAATATACGGAAGAGAGCATCAGCAACCTGGTAGACAAGATTATCGATTCGCAGGTGGAGGAAGGTTATTTCAGGGAGTGCCCCGTCACGTTCAAGGACATAGCAACGGTAAAAGCCGTTTTCAAAGAAAAATTGAAAACCATCTACCACACCCGCATCAGTTACCCGGAACTTAAAAAGCAAGACCTATGAAAATCAGTACCAAAGAACGGCAAAGAGCGGAATTCCTGTTGCAAAGCCAACGGATTCAACTGCATCAGATTGAAAGTTTCAGTTTCATGGAACGATACCCCCGGCAGGCGCATAAGGGTGTCCCGGCAGAAAAAGCCAAATACGGCCCCGGAATATTCGTATTCCACCTAAAGGAAAAACAGGATAAGGTAATATACATGCCTCCCTTCAGGCATCCTTCATCACTCGTCCGTTTTCTGGTGTCGCAAGGAGTGCCTTTTGCCAACTATGTTCCGCGCGAACGGAGCGTGGGAACCCTCCCGGAGGAAACTTACCGGCGTCCCTCGCTGTATATGTTTTGGTTCTTCATATTATTCCTCATGTTCCTGATATTGGGTTACTATTCCGTCGGCATCGATGCATGGTGGGGATTCATTCCGGCCATCCTGTCCTTCGGCCTAAGCCTTTTCTTCATTTGCATGCTGATGACCCGGTTCTGCTACCTGACGCTGGACAACGAAAATCTCACCGTACACAGTGCAGGCAGGACAATCCGCTATCCGTATACAAACCTGCGCAAGGTCAACTTCGATTTTGCCCGGGAGCAGACTTTCACCCACGTCATGGAATTGCTTGACAAGGACTACCGTTACCGTCTTTTCTACATCGGCCGGGTTTCAAGGAAGAAGCTGAATGAGATTGCCGAACGGTTGCAGCAGGCCGGAGTGGATGCAACGTGCAGCCTCAACGACAACAAGCGTTTTTATCATGACAACAGACATTGAGCGGTGATTAGGTGATTATTCGCCAACCGCTCCGAGCAATCCGGCACAGGCGTCTTCCAATATATCGAGTACGTATTCAAACCCCTCGGCCCCGCCATAATAAGGGTCGGGCACGTAATCGGCATGGGCAAACTTAGTACAGTATTCCGTCATGCGATGTATCTTTCCGCATGCTTCCACAGAAGGGGCACGCTCTTTCAAATCATCAATATTACGGTCATCCATTCCGATAATCAAATCGAACTCATAGAAATCATCCGTACGTACCGGACGGGAACGGTGCGTCAGGTTGTAACCCCGACGGGCGGCATGGGCACGCATCCTGCTGTCGGGCAGCTCTCCCTGATGATAGGAAAGAATACCTGCCGAGTCGATAACGAACTCATCTTCACGCCCTGCCTCTTCTATCAAATGCCTCATCACCCCTTCCGCCGAAGAAGAACGGCAAATGTTGCCCAGGCAAACAAACAATATCTTTTTCTTCTCTTTCATACTCAAACTCATATTAAACATTCCGTAACCCGCACTACGGCTATCTACATCGGGTCTACATCATAATATACAATCAGCGACTTGAAACGGTCTTCCATTATCATCTCCTTCTGTACCTGCAGCAACAATTCGCGGACACGCGCCATAGGAGCTTTGGTTTCAATCTTCACTACAATTTTGCGGATAAACAGCGTCTGCACACGTGCCACCGGCGGTTTATCCGGCCCTAACACCCGATTGCCGAAGATGGCACGCAGCTTGCCCGCCATAGTCTGCGCCATCAAATCGAGCAGGGCCTCATTGCGGTTCTTCAGATACACATATATGAGGCGGTAATAAGGGGGATAATGAAACATCTGCCGCTCGGCAAGCTGTCCGTCGACCATGCCTTCGTAGTCGTTGGCAATTACCTGAGGGATGATGGGATGCTCAATGCTCTTGGTCTGCAACACTACCCTGCCCCTTTTATTCTTCCGTCCGGCACGCCCTGCCACCTGCGCCATCAACTGGAAAGCACGCTCATAGGCACGAAAATCCGGATAGTTCAGCATCGTATCCGCATTCAGAATGCCTACCACGCTTACGTGGTCAAAGTCCAGCCCTTTGGAAACCATTTGCGTACCGATAAGAATATCCGTCTTTCCCTGTTCAAAATCGGCGATGATACGCTCGTAGGCCGCGCGGGTGCGGGTGGTATCCAGGTCCATACGGGCAACGGTCGCTTCGGGAAACAGGAGTTTGACGTCGTCCTCTATCTTTTCCGTACCGAAACCGCGGTTGCGCAAGTCCGTTCCTTCGCAGGCGGGACAGATGCGGGGCAGTTGATAGGTATATCCGCAATAGTGGCAGGTCAGCTGGTTCAGTCCTTTATGATAGGTCAGGCTGACATCGCAGTTCTTACATTTGGGAACCCACCCGCACGTATGGCATTCTATCATCGGGGCAAACCCCCTGCGGTTCTGAAACAGAATAACCTGTTCTTTCCGTTCCAGTGCCTCGCGGACATATTGCAGCAACAAAGGGGAAAAGGGCCCGTTCATCCGCTTCTTGCGCTGCAACTCCTTGATGTCTACCGGAATAATCTCCGGCAACTGTATCTCCTTGTACCTCTCCTTCAGCTCCACCAGCCCGTACTTTCCGGACATGGCGTTGTGCCAGGTTTCTATGGAAGGCGTCGCCGTTCCCAGCAGGGTCTTGGCGCCATACAGCGCAGCCAGCACAGTGGCGGCATTACGTGCATGGTAGCGGGGGGCGGGGTCCTGTTGCTTATATGTGTTCTCGTGCTCCTCGTCCACGATAACCAGGCCCAGCTTGCGGAAAGGCAGGAACACGGAAGAACGAACTCCCAGAATGATGTCATATCCGCTGTCCGAAAGCTGTTTCTGCCAGATTTCCACCCGTTCGGCATCCGGAAACTTGGAGTGATAGATGCCCAGACGCGAGCCGAACACCCGTTGCAGCCTTTCGGTAATCTGTGTGGTCAGGGCTATTTCCGGCAACAGATACAGCACCTGCTTCCCTTGCCGGATAACTTTTTCTATCAGATGGATGTAAATCTCCGTCTTTCCGCTGGACGTGACTCCATGCAGCAAACAGACATTTTTTGTCCGGAAACTTTCCACAATGCTGTCGTATGCCCGCTGCTGATGCCCGTTCAAAGGATTTAAAGGGAGGGTTGTCCGGGCAGAGGCTGCGTTCAGCCTGCCTATTTCCTGCTGGTATACCTCAAAGACCCCGCGTTCCACCAACCCGTTGAACACGGCAGGCGTAGCGGAAGTCCGCTGCAAAAGTTCCTTCTTGGTGACTTCTTTCGGCGTTGTACCCAAACAGGCGGAAAGTTCGATGTACTTCATCAGCAAGTCCAACTGTTTGGGAGCGCGACGCTGCAGTTCGTCAAAGAAGAAGTGCAGACGGTGTTCGTTGCCTGCCGCTTCCGTCAGGCGTACGCGGGTCTCGGTCTTGGGCTTGTAGGTGCGCTTCAGTTCTTCTTTCACAAAGACCGCCTCTTTATCCAGCAAGGATTTAATTACGGACAGGATATTCCTGATGCCGCTCTCCTTCTCCAGTTTCGTAATGCACTGTTCCGGCTCCGCGGCAAGCAGGTCCAGTATCTTCTGTTCCTTTTCGGGCAGTTGCACATCCGATTCGAAATCAGGGTTATACTCCACGATGGTCTCGCTCTCCAGCTTCAGGCCTGAAGGAAGCGCCGCTTTATAGACATCGCCCCGGGTACAGAGATAATAATCCGCCAGCCAGTCCCAAAACTTGAACTGCTCGGACAGCAGGATGGGATGCGCATCCAGCAGGGCACTCACTTCCTTTACCTCGTACCCGGCCGGTGCGGAATAGTGTATGTTCTGCACAATAGCCGTATAGTATTTCTTCCGTCCGAAAGGAACGACCACCCGGCAGCCAATCTGTACACTCTCCGCCATATCCTCCGGCAGCGAGTATGTAAAGCAGGCATGCAGGGGAAGGGGCAATATGACATCTACGAACTTTTCCATTGCAACGGCAAAGATAACGTAAAAAAACGGCGTTGCCAATCAAAATCGACAACGCCATACAGAGATAATCCCGTTATATCTTTAGAACAGGTAAGCAGCGGAAATCTGCCAGGTCTTATTCTTTGTTCCGATAGCCTCACTGGCATCCTTCCAGGTGAACGAGTCACCGCAAGGAATCGTATAGTTGAAACCTATCTGCAAATGCCGAACCAGTTTCACACCGGCTCCCACATTGATACCCACCTGCGCTTTCTTGCTTTCCAACTTTCTTCCATCTTCAAAATTCTTATCACCCTTGAAGTTGAAGAAGAAGTCCGGACCGGCCGCTACATAAATACCCAGCATACTGCCCAGACCGATGGAATATTTCAGATTGACAGGTATGTCCAGCCCCGATTGCTTCATATCAAGGCCTTCCATCTTATCGCCTTTCTGAGAATACAGCAACGCACCGTCCACTCCCAGTCCTATAACGGGAATCGTTATTTCCGCCATAGGTCCGAAAAAGAATCCGGTAGAGTTGTCTTTCATTCCTTCGAACTTGAGTTTCGACAAGTTCACACCGCCTTTCACACCAAACTTAATCAACTGAGCTTGGGCAGGCATAGCCAATGCCATGCAGCATACAGCTATCATAAAAACACTAAAGAACTTTTTCATAATTCAATACGTTTAAATTTCGCGGACAAATATATGCAAATTATCCCTTAAAAAAACAACAAGCATTCCGAATTGTTCAAAATTAAAACAAGAGTTCCGGTGCGCCACCGGTGGGAGATCGTCCCAATCTCCAGCCCGAAGCATTCCGTATGCCGGTGTTTTTCCACGACATCCCTTATGTATAAAGGAGAAATACCCTATGCAAAAACCTGCTATGCCACATTGTTTTCCTCGTCCTGCAACTGCGGGCTGTACGGCCCGCATATGGAAACCGTACGGCCCGCAACCGGCAACCGGAGAGCCCGCAGTTGGAAAACGAGGTTTTACATCCGGCTTTCCTACATTATACATGCTGTAAAACGACAAAACCAACGGGCAACGGTGCCATTAAACCGCAGAGTTTGGAACGCTCCGCCCTTGAAAAACAGAGGTTTTTAACCGCCGTTAACAAATTTCGCTTCACATAGGTTTTGCTTCTGTGTATAAGCCTGTTACAAGAAAAAAGAAGGATAAAAGTGACGACCGGAAGTGACGACAAACAATTGGTCAACACTCTCGTCACCGTTGTCAACACCCTCTCCATCTCCCTTCTGCAAAGGGATAGAACGCTACCGGTGACGAGTGACGAGAAAAAACGTGTTTTCTTTTTAGGAGATTAAAAATGCAAGATAGGCATCGGAAAGCATAGATTGACTACCTTTGCAAAACATTATTCAAAAAAAACACATTTCTTTATTACGGAGTATGATAGAAATCAGGAAAACAGATATTGCAGAACTCGGCATCCTTATGGAGCTCTTTGAACAGGGAAAACGCATCATGCGCAAAAGCGGAAACTTGAAGCAGTGGACCGGCGGCTATCCCGATGAAGAACTTGTAAAGAAGGACATCGAGAACGGAAACAGCTACGTATGCCTCGATGAAGAACGGAACATAGTAGGGACTTTCACTTTCATACAAGGGAACGACCCTACTTACGCCCGAATTTACGAAGGAGCCTGGAGTGACGATACGCGTCCCTACGGCGTCATCCACCGCCTGGCAAGCACGGAGCAAAGCAAAGGGGTGGCATCCGCCTGCCTGCAATGGTGCTACCGCCAGATTCCCAACCTACGGGCAGACACGCACCGCGACAACCATATCCTGCAACACATCCTCAAAAAGCACGGCTTCCAATATTGCGGCATCATATACCTGCAGAATGGAGACGAACGGCTGGCTTTCCAGAAGCTGTAGCAACGGCACACGCACCAAACTCATACGGGCCGGCTGCCGCCATACTTCTTCTTCAACTCCTCCACGGTTGTTCCGGTGAAATACTCTTCCACGAAATCCCAACGCTGGTCGTCGGTCAGAGTATCCGTACCGAAGAAAAAGGAGAACAGCTCAATCTGCTCCTCGAAGATACGTTCGTTCGTGTCCAGTATAAGATTATGATATTCGTCGGAATCCGCCAACTGTTGCAGAAGTTCCGGGTTATCGAACCGTACATGCACGCAAGGCGTACCGCCTCCCTCGACGCTGAACGACAGGCAATCGAGCATGGAAAGAAGGTTGAGCAACATATTCAAATCGGAGAACGGAGTGCAATAGAACTGCAAGCGGTCGCCCCTGTTGCCTGCGATACGCTGGGCGAACAGCTTCTGATAACGGGACAGAAGCAGGTCGAAACCTTTGGTGACGGTAAACGAGAGTTCGTTCGAGTCTTTCTTCTTGACGCTGCTGATGTAACTTACGCTGCGCCCCTCCTCGGTGCGGCTTTCCAGCAACGAACCGATGAAACGTTTGGCCGACGGCACATCCATGCCGTGCTCGGCAAACACCGCACGCAACTCCTCTTCATCGAAACGGCCTTTCGACTTCAGCAAAGCTGTTTTCAGCATCGATACCAGGCTCTTGAACAAAGCATCCATGCGCTGGCGGATAACCGTTGCATCCTCTTTCAGCAACACCTCGTGCTTGCCCACCGAAACAGCACGTGAACCTTCCCACAACATGCCGCTGTTCAGTTTCTGCTTGAACTCCCTGTATCCCAACTCCGGAAAACGCTCTTCCCAAAGAGTGTCCAAACGGGCACGGTAGACTCCCTCTTCACCGTCCACCCCGGTAAGGTAGGCATGGAATTCGCGCGCAAAGGCATCGCCCGTCTTGTCCTGGATGTAACCCTCTGTCAACAGATTTTGCGGACTCACCTCCAGCAGACGTGTGCCGTAGCGTTGCTCCAAATCATCCTCCAGCCACAGCAGGGCCGTTTTGATAAGCTGCCCCAGCTCGGCCTCGTACTCCAGCTTATTCTTGGTACGCGGCAGCTTCACCACGAACTCAAAGTCGGATAGGGAAACAAGTATCTCTTCCTTCTTCCCTTTCATCCGATATACCTCCATGAGTTTCTTCAGGATAAGTTCCAGTTGGTCCTGCCCGATGTTGCCGGTCTGGTGCAGACGCTTCATGTAATAAAAGTCGCGTTCGTGATAATCGGTGGCGGCAATACCCTGCACATCCGCATCACGGGCGGCACGGCCTATTTCCTGAATGTAATCGACAAACGTGCTGGAAGGCGCCACGTGGTAAACACGGTCGATGTCGCTGATGTCCACTCCCATGCCGAAAGCTTTTGTAGCAACAATCATCCGCTTCGTGCCCTCTTTAAAGTCCCTGACGATGGCAGCCTTCTGCGCCTTGTCCTTCTTGCCGTAGTAGGAGGCCACCAGACGCCAGTCGGCAGGAGCCACCCAGGTCTTGATACGCATATCTATGCCACCGGCAAAAGGATAGTAAAGCAGTGCCTTATGCCCGTCGAGAAACTCTTCCACACGCCCGGATATGACGCGTTGCTTGCCTTTGTCATAAGTTTCTCCCTCTTCCAACGTGAGCCGGCGGATGTCAAAACCGATGTTCTTGCGCCTGACCGTACCTACATAAAGTATGCAAGGCTCCATTTGCAGGGAGCGGATGGTATCAAATACCATATCGTTGCCGCCTTTGGGGTTCCACACGGCAGTGGCGGTCAGGGCAAACAGGGGGAACGAATAACCGAGGTTCTGCTTCAATGCGCCCAAATAACGCCCCAGAAACCAATAGTCCACGCGGAACTCTTTGCCCCAGGTGGTTACCGTATGCGCCTCATCGACAACAACCATACCGATGCGGCGGTTGCCGATAAAATGTCTGATGTCGTAGGAGAGCAATAGCTCCGGCGAAAGATAGAACAAGTCGATTTCCCCCTCACGCACCGCCCGGTACACTTCCATCTTCTGCTCCGGCGAAAGGTCGGAAGACGCATATGCCACACGTTCATACCCTACGTCCTGCAAGCCTTCCACCTGGTCCACTATCAGCGCTTTCAAAGGAGAGACAACGATAGTTAGCAGGTTATATTCTTTCCCCAGATAGATGGCGGGAAGTTGGAATAAGAGAGACTTTCCCGCACCGGTCGGAGCAGTCAGCAGGATATTGTCGGGCTGTTCGCCGCCTTTGTACGCCTTTTCCGCTTCCCGGATTACATTTTCAACCAGTTGTCCCTGAGAGATACAGAGAGTATCCCTGTTTTTAAACAAATCATCGTAAATTTCGAGATTGCGGAACCCGTCGTAACCATAGGTCTCTTTCAGCAGTTCCGTTACACTTTGCCGGCACTCCCCGGGCAAGTGGCGTTCTTTCAATACGGGCAAGCGGTGTGCCTCTCCTGTTTGTGTCATCATTAATATAATGGGGGATTAAAAAGAAAAAAAGATAGTATCCCGGCCATAGTAAAGGCCTTCGTACTACCTCTTTCTATAATTTGTATATCCGTAAGCCGACGGATGAAATTCAATCAAAGCGCATCAATACTCCTCTTCGTTGAAGAAGAAATCTTCTTTGCTGGGATAATCAGGCCAAATATCTTCAATACTTTCATAAATCTCGCCTTCATCTTCCATTTCCTGCAGGTTCTCAATAACCTCAAGCGGAGCACCCGAACGCATGGCATAATCAATCAATTCGTCCTTAGTTGCCGGCCAAGGGGCATCTTCCAATTTAGATGCCAATTCCAATGTCCAATACATAGTTTCTAAGTATTAAAATTGTGAGTAGTAATTCCTTTCTTTATTTTTCGGCAAAAGTATAACAAAATATTTCACTTGCAACTATTATTCCAAAATATTTCTTCTTTTTTCTCGTCTTGGTTCATTTTACGCGAAAGAACGAACAAATAGTCAGATAGACGGTTTACATAGGCCAACAGCTCGGAAGAGATGTCCGTCTGTTCCGCCAAAGCAAGAATGCGACGTTCGGTACGGCGGCAAACGGTACGGCAGATATGACAAACGGCAGCTCCGCGACTCCCGCCCGGAAGAATAAAAGCTGAGAGAGGGGGAAGCTTGTCGTCCAGCCGGTCTATCTCGCGCTCTATCGCCTCCACCTGTTCCGGGGTGATGATACTCGCCTCCTTCAGCCGTGTCTTTTCACGATCCGTAGCAAGGTAAGAACCTATTGCAAACAATCTGTCCTGGACTTGCTGCAGGAACTGCCTGTCGGGCTCATCGGAAAGGAAAGTAATCAGAAACCCCAGATTGGAATTCAGTTCGTCCACCGTACCGTAGGCTTCGAGGCGGATGTGGGTTTTAGGAACACGCGTGCCTCCTACAAGGGAAGTGGTTCCTTTATCTCCGGTCTTTGTATATACAAGGCTTTTCTTCATAATGGTCTTTTTTCCTTTGAAACGCCTAAAGGTAATCAAAAGTTGATAATATAGTCTTGTTTTATCCTGGTTTTATCAAAGAAAATAATGCCGAGATCGTAAAGGTCGAAAGTGATGCCTGCCTTTTCGTGCCGACTGATACGCTTCCAAACGGCACGCATCCGGGAAGTATAACGGATACCTTCGATTACAAAGACGGACGTTTGCGCAGTGCGGTCGGCACAGATACGGAACACCTCTTCCACAAACTCCGGACGGCGGTAATCGTGCAGGTATAAAAAGTCGACAGACGCGCCACTCTCCAGAAACAGGTCGGACAGGTCGGCGGCAGCAGTGTAGTCCGCCCCCTCCTTCGCAGCTTTCAGATATAAGGAAGAGGCAGCCTGTATGCCTGCATCCACAATCGTAGCCGGCTGTGCATAATTTACCAGCCGGAACAGAAGCCGTTTCACCTTTAAGGACTCGTACCCCCATGCCCGGTCTTTCTGCGGCGTAAGCCTCTTCTGCTCGGAAGCCAGCTCCTTATACTTATAATAAGGAGTAGTTTCATAGATAACGTGCGTTATCAGGTTGAAGGCGAAAGGCGAGTGCACCCCGTAACCGCAACGGTGGCGGAATCGGTACAGCCAGATAAAAGGGCGCTTTAGCGCAAGTAACATACGGTTCATCACAAGTTAATTCTTTATTGTGTTGCAAAAATACGGAAAAACCGGAATTCCAACTGACAATCATTCTTAAAAACGGTAATGTGAAGAGCTTCAGGCAAGTATTGAGCTGCCCGCTCAATGCCAATGCCGAGCTGACATTAACGTTAAGTCCGGATGATATTTTCTCTGAAGAATCTTCCGGCGACTTTACCGTCGATGACTGGAACGAGAAAAACGAGAATATTGATATGCCGATAATAGAGTAGCCGAATGACATAAAGAGTCTTTCCGTACCGAACAGAGCCGCCGGTGTTACCATGAAATAACCTTTTGCCGTTCCGTTTCTTAACAACAATCCTATTCTATATATTCATTCTATGACAAGCTCTCGAACTTTTTTCTGTGCTCCATGATTGACTGCATATTATTTTGCGCCCATTCGGTTAACGATATAATGATAGGGACAAGGCTTTTTCCTGTTGCTGTCAACTCATACTCCACTCTTATCGGAACTTCCGGAAAAACGGTTCGTTTTACCAGTCCGTCAGCTTCCAATATCTGTAGCGTATTAGACAACACTTTGGTTGATATATCAGGAATTTGCCTCGCCAATTGATTGAAACGGGTTGAACCATTCTCATCCAGAATGACAACAACTAACAATGCCCACTTATTACCAAAACGTGCAACGACATTCCGAATAGGGCAAATCTCAATGATAGATTTTTTTTTCTTCTTTTTTCGTCATGACAATCTATTGTTTTTCTGCATAAGTAACCTCCGGGTAACTTTGATACATATTTGTAACTTCTTGTATTGCAAATAATTGATTCATATATTTACAGTATCAAAAAGAAAGTAATCATCCAATGCAAAGTTAGTTAATTTACGATACGTAATCAATAGAAGTAAGTATAAACATCAAAATTAAAAGCTATGAAACAGATTGAAAAAACAGCATCAGCGGCAAACTTCACTGCTATCAACTTGGGCAAGTTAAATGAATTAGGAGATTACCTGTTGGAACTTGCTCCTGAAATAAAAATTCCGGGAAAAGTATTTGGCGGGGCTGCACTTCAAGCCACAGGAAGCGAATTTTCATTCCAGTTATTCCAACCGGGAACAGAAACCGATTTTCTTCACACTCACAAAACACATGAAGAACTTTATTTCTTCCTTAGTGGAAACGGAGAATTTCAAGTAGACGGCCAAGTATTCCCTGTTTCGGAAGGAAGTGTGGTACGTGTAGCCCCTAAAGGTAAAAGGTCTGTCCGGAACAACGGCATAATCCCCCTTATTATGCATTGCATTCAATATAAGGCTGCAACATTCACACAAGAAGATACAACAGACGGAACTATATTAAACGAAATGGTAAGATGGTAACATTATGAAACAGGACTTGAAGAGGAATACTGAATCTGCTTAAAGAACAAGGATATACGATAGAGCCTGTTGAATAGAGAACTAAACCATACAAACGTTAATATCCAGATAAATTATTCTGAGAAATATTGTTGTTTCTCAGAATAATTTATCTGTAAAAATTTACCGAAGCTAATATAAAGGCAAGCCCTCATACCTCTAAAACATAAAACCAACCCCTTTCTTCTGCGAAGCTTTAAAACTTTCAATCTCCAAAGAAAGTGATTTCTTCAACTGTCCTGCCATAAAGTCCAAGAAAGGCTGGTTGGTTTCTTCATCCTGACACTGGCGCAGGGAAAGAATATATTCTTCTCTATCTTCTTTAAATATTTTGGTTGGGAAAAGGTGATAGCAAAATTGGAGGTAGTTCATCAGCAAGCGAGCTGTTCTGCCGTTGCCATCCACCCACGGATGTATGGTTACTAAATTAAGGTGGGCATTAAAACTCAATTCATATTGTTCCCGAAATATTCCCACTTTCTTTTGTTTCTCTTTAAGAATCGCACAAAGTTCATCCACCTTAGCAGGAACTTTCAAATAGTTCATATAAGAATATCCGCCAACGCCAGCCGTAACACCACATAGACGGAACTCTCCTTTAGAAGAATCAAAAGAACCGCCCATCACACTGTGAACGCTGCCAGTAGTACGCATCAGCATTGCATTCAACCTTTTCAGAAAAGCAGGAGTTATCGGTGCAAGGCTCTCTGATTCTGCTTTGGCAAGTTCATACGCTTGCTTCAAATCTTCATTCATCAGATGATGCACAAGCGGTTTCCCTTTCGCTGTTACTCCCTCGTCAAAGAGAAGCTGCGTATCAAGCTCGGTCAACGTTGAGCCTTCTATGGCTGTGGAATGGGTAATGAGAGAATAAAGGTAGTACTTATCATAGTCCACCGATTCACTGATACCAAGTTTTTGAAACTTCTGATACAACTGTTCTATCTCTTGCCAAACACCTTGTTCCATTACTTTTATTTAATAGGCTTTATTTCTTTTCAAAGGTAACTTATTTACTACGTTCAACCAAAGATAATAATGACTTACTGCTATATTTTTTGAAACCCAAAACGAAAATGTTTCAGCTATGTCTCAGTAGAAAAAAGGAAAAACCCTTGCAAACTTTTGATTTGCAATGGTTTATCTTTCTCTTTTCGTACCCAGACCCGGTACAAGCCATAGAAATCATAGGAAAATAAAAGAATTTATCTTCCTTATTATCAACTATTTGAATATTTCCTATTTTCTCTATTTTTGCCATATTTTGCCCATTTTCCGTTATTCAGTACACTTTTAGTACACTTTGAAATATCATTTTCTTTTGTACCTTTGCAATATTGGAAAACAAAAGAAAATCAACTATTTAGCGTAATCACCCGGTTATGGTACCTAAATCGGGATAAAACCTCTAAACAATGGCAAAGTTAGAAAATAAAACGAAAGAAAACCCCAAGTTAGAGCAAAATAAGCTCTCGGATGGTAGAATCAGCCTTTACTTAGAGTATTATTTAGGTAGAGAGGAAAAGCCCGTATTAGATGAAAACGGCAATCAAGTGTACTATGATAGTGGAAAGATGCAAGGTAAGCCCAAGTTTGCAGTAAAGCATAACAGGCGAAAAGAAAACCTTAGTCTGTATCTGATAGATAAGCCCCGTACCCCTGCGGAACGCCAGCAGAACAAAGAAACATTGGAGCTTGCCACAAAGATACGTGCGGAGCGTGAGCAGGAATTTAAAGAAAGTATGTTGGGCTATCGGTTGAAAAAAGATAGAACGGTCAATTTCTTAGACTATTTCCAAGCCTATATCAACAGTTATACCAAGAAAGATATTCGCATGGTACAAATTGCGCTTAGCCGTTTTAAGGACTTCTTAAAAGAGCAATACCCCATGAATGAGTTTAGTATCAAACCGGAACTTATCACCAAAGAAATGATGGAGCAGTTTGTAGCCTATTTGCAATCCCGAAGTGTGGGTGAAGGTGCTAAAAGCATTTACCAGCGTTTCAAGAAAGTTATTCGATATGCGATTGACCACGATGTAATGTTGAAAGACCCATGTAAAAGTGTTACCTGTAAAGTGGATAGCCAAATGCTTCGAAAAGATGTTCTTTCTCCCGAAGAAATACAAAAGTTGGCGGCTTGCCATTATGACAACGAGAACCCGAATGTCAGACGGGCTTTTATCTTCTGTTTATACAGTGGTTTGCGTTTCTGTGATGTAAAAGACCTTACCTATAAGAATGTGGATTACGCTAATCGGTTATTGAAATTTGAACAAAGCAAGACAAAGGGACATTCTGCCAGTAGTGGTGTGGTTATTCCCCTGAATGATGGTCTATTGTCTATCATTGGTGAAGCCCCGGCAGATAAAAACTGTTTGATATTCGATTTACCTACTTACGAAAGTTGCTGTAAATCAGTAAAGCGTTGGGTAAAGAGAGCCGGGATAGACAAACATATAAGCTGGCATTGTGCCCGGCATTCGTTTGCCGTGAACATTCTGAACAATGGGGCAAATATCAAAACCGTAGCCAGCCTTTTAGGGCATAGCGGATTGAAGCATACGGAGAAGTACACCCGTGCGGTGGATAAATTGAAAGAGGAAGCAATAAACAGCTTGCCCGAACTAAAGTTTTAACCATAAAAGACTTATCTTTGTAACTATGAACTTTGAAGCATTAGTAAAACATATCAGCACGATACAGAACACGTTGCAGGC
>ENA-UEOJ01000772-UEOJ01000772.1-human-gut-metagenome-genome-assembly--contig:-NODE-772-length-25112-cov-3.610505_pt1 | contig 25112 bp, 14 predicted proteins | sample MGYA00242885_ERZ507886 | MGnify/ENA primary metagenome ERZ507886 (study PRJEB26167, sample SAMN06115505) | human gut metagenome | host: Homo sapiens | place: China:Anhui | collected 2015-08-07 | study... | reverse complement strand
ATGAGCTTCACAAGTTCGACGCAGATGGCCAGTCCCAGACCGGTTCCGCCAAAACGCCGCGTGATGGAGGAGTCGGCCTGCCTGAATGAATCGAAGATGTGCGCGCGGGCTTCCGCAGGGATGCCGATGCCGCTGTCCTTCACGCTGATGAGCAGACGGATCTGATCCCCGGAAAGTCCCGCGTCCGTGCCTTCGGCAAGCGCAACGTGTATTTCCACCCCGCCCCGTTCGGTGAACTTGAGGGCATTGCCCACCAGATTGGCGAGAATCTGGCGCAGACGCAGGGGATCTCCGATGAGCCGGTCGGGCACATCGGCGTCGATGGTCAGGCGCAGATCCAGCCCGCTTTCTCTGGCGCGCGGAACAAGACAGTCCACAAGCCCGCCTGCGGTCCTGCTCAGGGAGAAGGGCTCCTTTTCCAGCTCCACATGTCCGGTTTCCAGCTTGGACATGTCCAGCACGTCATTGATGAGGTGCAGGAGGTGCTTTCCCGCGTCGTCGATTTTGTCCAGATAGTCGCTGGCTTTTCCCGGGGACAATTCCTGACGGGCAAGATGGGCCAGACCGAGCACGGCGTTGAGCGGCGTGCGGATTTCATGGCTCATGTTGGCCAGGAATTCGCTTTTGGCGCGGCTGGCCAGTTCGGCGTTTCTGACGGCGCGGCGCAGCTCTCTGTTGGAATCCATGATATCCGCCCGCATGGCATGGCCTTCCATGGCCATGCCGATCAGATTGCCCATGGTGCGCAGGAAATTTTCTTCCGCCGTGCTTGTGAGCCGGGCTGACCGGCATTCGTCAGCGCCGATGAACCCCCATAACTCCCCCTTGACAAAAATGGGCGCAAGCATGATGGAGAATGTCCTTTCCGCATCCAGCACAGCCCGTTCACCGGGAGGCAGATCGCGCGAGGAGCCGCGAAAGCCGCGCCCGCTGCGGAACATGTTCAGCAGTTCGGGCAGGGCGCTCGCCGCGTGGACGTGAGCGCCCTGCTCGCCTTCCTGCCTGAATTCGGGATTTCTGCTCCATTCGTACATCTGGGCGGCGAAAAGATTGCCGCTGCCTACAGGTTCGGTCAGAAACAGCCAGATATACGCGCGATCGGCTTCAAGATTTTCACCGAGCATGGCGAGCACACGGTTTACGGCCTTTTCGATGCTTCCGCCGAAGCTTTCCAGCAGATTCTGGGCCGCCAGCCCGCTGATGCCGAGCAGCCGCTCGTGCCGGGCGAGGCTGTGTGCGGCGGCATCCCGGAAGGAATGATCCTCTGCCGTGTAGGTAAAGCCTGCAAGATCCGCATTCCGGCCGAAGATCGGCTCGCAGCCGACAGCCAGCGCAGCGGCGTCATCTCCGGATTGACGCCATGTCATATTCCGCGTCAGAGCGCAGCGCGCGCCGCATGCCTGTTCTTCGAGAAGGGCGAATTTCCCGGCTGCGTCCGGAGCAAGCAGTTCCTCGAAGGTCTTCCCCGCGATATCCTCGGGCGGAAGGCCCAGCAGAGCGGAAAAGCGCCGGCTGCAGGCGATGATTCTTCCCTTGTCGTCCTTGGCGGTCAGAAAACCCGGAAAGTTCATGCTCAGATCGCCGGGCCAGCGGATATCGCTTTCCGGAGAAAGATCCGTCTTCCGGAATTCCAGCAGGGCTTCACCGAGGCGTTTGCTGGCGCGCAGAAGACGCAGGGCCGCGGGCACGTCGGGCTGTCCGGCAATGGACAGGGATGTGGACAGCCATGTTCCCGCCGCCTGTCCCTGCGCCGCATCCGCATCATCATCCGGCAGGGCCGCCCATTGTCCGGAGAGAAGCCCTGCCGCGCCTGAAGGAAGAAGATCCCACAATGACCGGTGAAAAGGATGATGGAACGTGTTTTCAAATGCGGGGTTGGCGCTCAGAATGAAGCCGTCCTCCATGCGGATGCGCAGAAACGGAAGATGCGAAAACGCCATCAGACGGCAGGAGAACTCAAAAGGGGATGTACTGGACATGGCCGGGTGATTTCAGCATGCTTGATGTTGCGGAAACATGGCGGACTCCTTTTTGCTGAATATCATGATTTGTCTGGTTGCCCAAGAAAAAATTTGTTCCCGAACCTCGTGGAGGTCCGCTCCGCGGCAGAGTCTCATGTTCCGGAAGGCGCCGTTTTCTTCACATCCGCTGCGGCGCGTTCCTCTTCCCATCCGCCGCCCAGCGCCATGCACACATGGATGACGGAGGAAAGATGGGCGGCGCGCACCCCGGCAAGCTGGATTTCCGCTCCGAACAGGGAGCGTTCGGCATCCAGCACATCCATATAGGAGGCGTAACCGTTGTCGTAGCGCAGGCGCGCCAGCCGTGTGGCCGTGCGCAGACGGTTCACGGCGGACTCCAGGGCGTTGACCACATGCGCGGTGCGATCCTGAACAGCCAGCGCATCGCGCACGTCCCTGAACGCCTTCTGCACGGCCAGAACATATGCGGCTGCGGCCTGACGCCGGGCCGCTTCGCTGGCCTTGACGTTGCCGGAGATGCGCCCGAAGGTGAGGATGGGCAGGCTGATGTTTCCGGCAAAGCCCCAGAGCTTGGATGTCTGGTTGAAGAGCTGATCAAGTTCGGTACTCTGGGTTCCGAGCTGGCCGGTCAGGGAAATGGACGGAAACCAGGCGGCTCTGGCCGCTCCGATCCTGAAATCGGCCGCCTTGAGCATGGCTTCAGCCGCCACGAGATCGGGACGGCGCTCCAGCAGATCGGAAGGCAGGCCGACAGGCAGTTGCGGGGCGTCGGGCATGGCGTCGATTTCCAGCCCCCGTTCCGGCGCGGCTTCAAAAATGTCGCGGGGAGAGCGGCCGGTGAGCACCATGAGCGCGCTTTCCGCCATGGCTACCTGATACTGGGCGGTGTACAGGCTGGCGCGCACGGTATCCACTTCGGTCAGGGCGCGCATGTAGTCCAGCTCGCTGATCACGCCCACCTTGTAGCGTGAGCTGTAAATCTTTGCGGCTTCCTCGCGGGATGCCAGCGTGCGTCTGGCTATGGCAAGCTGGGCGTCATAACTGCGCAGACTGATATAGGCGGAGGCCGTCTGTCCGGCAAGGCTGAGCATCATGCCGCGCTGTCCCGCTTCGGAGGCCAGCACCTGTTCGCGCATGGCGGCCGAGGTGTTGCGCACCTTGCCCCACAGGTCGATTTCCCAGGCCGCCTGGAGAGCAAGGGTGACCTGGCTGTTGACGCGATCCGTGCCTTCGGTGGGGTTCCCCAGCCCTGTCAGGAGCTGGCTGAGCCCCGCCCCCGACCAGTATTCGACATCTTCGTCCGTATAGCGGGCGCGCCCTGCCTGGCCCGAGCCGGCGATGGTCGGAAAATACCGGGACTGGGCCATACCCAGATAGGCGCGGGCCTGATCGACGGCGGCGACGGCTTCCGCGAGGTTCTGGTTGTGCAGCAGGGTTTCCTCCACCAGCCTGTCCAGCACGGGATCATGGAAACGTTTCCACCATCGGACTTCCAGCCCCTTTTCTGCCGTGGGGTTCCCGCAGGGCGTGCTGTTCCAGTTTTCAGGGATGTCCATTTCCGGCCGACGGTAATCCGGCGCGAGCGAGCAGCCGGACAGGATAAGCCCCGCAGCCAGGCAGAGAGCCGCGCCTGCGCGTTGAAATGACGTGGTGGTCATCAAAAATTCCTTTGTGGTTTGAGACCTCCCCCTTCAGGGGGAAAAGAGGAGTTGACAAGACGGCGAAGCCGCTGAAATCCTTTTCCGTATCCCTTCCCTTCAGGGAGGGACAATCCGCGCGCCCCCCATCCGTCGGCTGCTTCAGTCAGTCGGCGGATGGGGGGCGCGCTGATTGAAACATTGCGGCGGTTCCACAAGCGGCTCTTCCACCACCAGCGGGGCACGGCTGTTTTTGCGCGCTTCCAGCAGCGCCAGGGCAGCGGGGGCGGGAACTCCTTTCCGGCACGGATGCACGAAGCGCAGACGGACAGGGCGCAGACGGGTCGGAAGCTCCCGCAGCGCGTCCGCAAGTTTGTCCGGGGAAAGAGCCAGAAAAAGACTTCCGCGCGCGCCAAGCAGGCCGTCGGCGGCGGCAAGAAAGGGGCTGATCCCCTGTTCGGCTTCCAGCGCACCGCGACGCAGGGGAGAAGGGGAAGAACGCCCGGAACCCGGCGTGCGCCACGGCGGATTGCAGACCGCGGCATCGAACAGGGGGGGGCCGCCATGGCATGACTCTGGCTTCAGCATCCGCCGGGCGGCAAGCAGGGTTTCCCTGTGCGCCACGTCGCCGCACAGAACATGACAGTTTTTCAGCCCGAGCCTATCGGCATTAAGACGGGCGGCATCGGCAAGGGCCTGTTCCCGTTCCACGCCTACCACGCGCAGGGTTTCCCGGCGGAGCAGCAGGGCAAGCCCCACGATGCCGCAGCCCGCGCCGAGATCCGCCACAGACTCCTTTCCGTTCAGGGCAGTGAGGGCAAACCGGGCAAGATGCAGGGCATCCGCGCTGAAACGGAAGGAACCTTCAGGCTGAAACAGACCGGAAGGAAAAAGAGTTCGGGCTGAGGAAATTTCTGACATCATGACTGTGAATGAGTGGGGAAACACGGGCATTCGGGCATGTTCAAAGTGAATTTGCCCTGGCCGCTGAACGGGTTTTCATGGCAGGCCACGCTGCGGAACCGTGCTGACGGCGATGCGCGAGACGCACTGTTCTGCTCCGGCAGCGAGGCGGCAAGAGGTATCCACGGCTGTCTCGCTTTCGCTTCCGGCGGCCTGGGGATACTTTCAACACGACTCTGCGCGGGGGGCCATGGTATCCCGTGCGTTCCGGCAGGGCAAGCGGCCGGACGGCGCTTCCTGTTGACGGACTTTTCCTTTATGATCCGGATTCTGTTCGGAGCAATATTGCGTTGTTCACCCGTTTTTCCGTGCGGGGGACGTCATCAGAAGGGGAAAGACGGAGTTTTTCCCCCTGAAAGGGGAGTTTTCAAACCATAAAGGAATTTTTGATGAAAACCTGGCGCGCCGATCTGCATATTCATTCCCGTTTTTCCCGGGCGACCAGCGGGCGGCTTACCGTGCCGCATCTGGCGGCATGGGCGGGGGCCAAGGGGATAGACCTGCTGGCCACCGGCGATTTCACGCATCCCGCATGGCGGGAGGAACTGCGCGAAGCTCTGGAGCCTGACGAGCAGAGCGGGTTTTACCGCCTGAAAAAGCCGCTCGGGGCAGATGACGTGGAACGGGAAATCCCCTCTCTCGCGGGAATGGCGCCCGCGCCGCCGCGCTTCGTGCTGGAAGCGGAAATCAGCTCCATTTACAAAAAGAACGGAGCGGTGCGCAAGGTACACAGTCTTGTTTACGTTCCGGATTTTGACGCGGCGGAAAAACTGAGCGTCAGGCTGGCCGCCGTCGGCAATCTCAATTCCGACGGACGGCCCATTCTTGGTCTGGATGTGAAGCATCTGCTGGAGATGGTGCTGGAAATTCCCCGCGCATACATGATCCCCGCGCATATCTGGACGCCATGGTTTTCCCTGTTCGGCTCGAAATCAGGCTTTGATTCCCTGCATGAATGCTTTGAAGACCTGACACCGCATATTTTCGCGGCGGAAACAGGGCTTTCTTCCGATCCGGACATGAATCGCTGCTGGAGCCACCTGGATCATCTGAGCATGGTATCCAGCTCGGACGCGCACTCCGGCGAGAATCTCGCCCGGGAAGCCACGCTGTTTTCCGGCGAGTTCTCCTATGACGGCATGTTTGCGGCGCTGAAGGGCGAAAATGCGGACTATGCGGGCACGCTGGAATTTTTTCCGGACGAGGGCAAGTACCATCTTGACGGACACCGCGCGTGCAACGTCATGCTTGAGCCTCTGGAATGCATGAAGCTGAACGATATGTGTCCCGTATGCGGCAAGCCTCTGACAATAGGCGTTCTGCACCGCGTGCTGGAACTGGCGGATCGCACGGCGCCGCCCGAACCCGGGAAGGGATTCCGATCGCTCATTCCTCTGGCGGAAATTCTGGGCGAACTGCTGCACTGCGGTCCCAGGACCCGCAAGCCCCAGTTGAAACTCGCGGAACTGGCGCTGCGCTTCGGATCGGAGCTGGATCTGCTCATGGAAACGCCTCTGCCGGAAGTTTCCGCCTACTGGCCGGAGCTTGGCGAGGCGCTGCGGCGGATGCGCGCGGGCGAGGTCATCAGGCGGGGAGGCTACGATGGGGAATACGGCGTCATCCGGCTGTTTGAACCGGGGGAAATGGAACCTTCCCTGCTGGAACGCGTACCGCGCGCCCGACGCAGGCCGCTGCCTTCCGGGCAGGGAGATCTGCTGGGCGGTCTGGCCGCCATGCAGGAGAAGAAGGAGAACGGCGCGGGCAGGCCTGCCCGGCGTTCCGGCAGCAGCGCTGCCGGAACTGTTGCGGAAGCCTCCTCGCGCCCCGCGTTTTCAGAGGCGCAGGAACAGGCGCTGAGGGCCGGGCTGGAACCTCCCCGGCCTGTTCTGGTTCTGGCCGGACCTGGCGCGGGAAAAACCCGCACGCTTGCCGGACGGGCGCTGCATCTGCTGGAGCATGGCGTTCCGGCGTCGGACATGGCAGCCGTGACCTTTACCCGGCGGGCGGCCGGCGAGCTGCGCGAACGTCTGACCCTGTTCATGCGCGCGGCGGGAATGGGCGGGGAAGTCCCGGAGGCGGATACCCTGCACGCGCTTGCCCTGCGCCGCTGGGTCGGAGCGGCGCCTCTGCTTTTGCCGGAAGAGGCCGCCCGCAAGGCTTTCGCCGCGCGCGCCCCTCAGTGGAAGGGCAGGGAGGCGGCGCGTGCCTGGACCGCCTTTTCCCTGGCGAGGGAACGGATGGAGGTGAACGGCCTGCCCGCGGAAATACGGAGTGCGGCGGAGGATTATCAGACATGGAAGACCGAGCGCGGTCTTGCCGACTATGCGGATTTGCTGGAAAAATGGCTTGCGGCGCTCGGATCGGGTGAAACGCCGCCCCCGTGGCGGCATGTGCTGGTGGATGAGGCGCAGGACCTTTCTCCCCTGCAGCTTGCTCTTCTGCGTGCGCTTCTGCCTTCTGACGGAGCGGGATTTTTCGGCATCGGCGACCCGGATCAGGCTATTTACTCCTTCCGTGGCGCGGAGGCGGATGTGGAGACTTCACTCCGCGTCATGTGGCCGGATATTGAAACGCTGACCCTCGACAAGAGCTATCGCGCGGCGCAGGCCGTGCTGGACGCGGGCCGCGCCTGTCTGCTCCGCGCACCGGACGGCCGGGCGGCCTGCGGAGAACTGCGGGGGTTGCCGGGCGCTCGCGCCACGCTGCAATGGCTGTCCGCTCCCAGCGTGGAATACGAGCTTGGCTGGGTTGCCGGGCGCGTGGCCTATCTGCTTGGCGGCACTTCCCATCAGCAGGCGGACATGCATGAGGAACTGGCGGGCTGCCATCTGGCGTCCGGCTCGTGCAGTCCCGGCGATATCGCCGTGCTGGTGCGCCTGAAATCCCTCATGCCGCCTCTGCGCGCCGCGCTCGAAGCCCGGGGCATTCCCTGCTCCGTCCCGGAGGAGGATGCCTTCTGGACTGAACCGGGAGTGGAAGCCCTGCTGCGCGCCGCTCTGCTGCGTCTGCGCGGGGCAAATGGAACGGAGGGAGGTTCGGATGCCGTTCAGGCGGATGCGGAGATGCACGGGGCGGAGGATGATGACGATGCCGCGCGGCTGCTGGCTGCCCTTCCCGAAAAGGTGTGGGAACTCGGGCCGCGCGGTGTGGTGAAATCGCTGGAAGCGGAAAGGGAGGCGGCGCTCGCCGCAGGGAATCCCGATGCTGATCCTCTGCCGGAAGAAATCGCCCGGCTGGCTGCGCCGCTGTTCACGGAGTCGGCTGCGTTCCGCGCTCTGGAGAAGAGTTTTGCCGAGGCCGGACGGGACTGGGAAAAGCTGCTGGCTTCCGTTGCGCTGCTGCGTGATCTGGACATGGCGAGAGCCCGTGCCGAGCGTGTGCAGATTATGACGATGCATGCGGCCAAGGGGCTGGAGTTCAGGGCGGTGTTCCTGCCCTGCCTGGAAGACGGAATCCTTCCGTTTTACGGATTGGAATACGCGGAGGGAGAACCGCCTGCGGATACTCGGGAAAAGGCGGAACTTCTGCGGGAAGAGGCCAGAATTCTGTATGTCGGCATCACGCGGGCGGCGGAAGCGGTGTTTACATCATTTGCGGCGGAACGTAAGATATACGGGAGAAGCGTCTCATCCGGCGCTTCCCCCCTGTTTGCCCCCGACCTGTTCAGGGCGATACTCCCCACACGGCGCGTCAGACGCAGGGCCAGCCAGCTTTCCTTTTGACCTGCGGACGCATTTCTTCACTCCCAACCCCCGTGCAGGACAAAATATTCCATGTCCCTATTCATGCATAAATCGAAGAATGAAGAGAACCGGCTGCTGGCGGGAGATCCCCGCGATCCCCGGTATATCGCATCCTGTCTTGAGCTGGCGCGGGATCTGCGGGTCTGCCTGCATCTGGATTTTGTTCTCAACCGGCGTCAGATTTCCCAGTTGCGTTCCGTATGCGTCGCAGTGGAAGGACGACATTTTGTCGTCTGTCTGCTGGAAGATGTCCCCCGGCTTCCTCCCGCGGGTATGGAGACGCAGGTGTATTTTACCGTGCGGGGCGGCAGGCGCAGTGTGCCGTGCAGCTTCACGACCAGGCTGGAAAGCCTCCGCAGGGAGCGCGGCGGCCAGTACATGACGTTTCCCATGCCTGATGTCATGGAGCATAACCAGCGGCGCTTCAATGTCCGCATTGATGTGGAGAAGGAGAGCATTCCCGGCTTCAGCGTCTGGCACGGCGCGCTGTCCAGCGGCGGCGACTCTTCGGGAGGCCCCTGTCTGCGCTGGACGCGGCTGGATGATGAGTCCTTTCTTCTGGCGGATCTTTCTGCCGGCGGGATGCGGCTCGATGTGCGGGATACATGCCGGGAATATCCCCGCCTGCTCCCCAGGGAGCTTCTGATGGTGAAAGGGGATTTCTCTCTTCCGGACAAGCCTCCCCTTCCTCTTTCCATGGTGGGGAGCATCGTGCGGATTAATGTGTCCGAACGTCAGCGGCTCAAGAGCCTCGCGGTGCGTTTTCAGCGCTGGCTTCAGACGCGGGACGACCGCAACGTCTGGCTGAAGGTGGACGAGCAGGGAGGAGTGCCCGCCGTCGGGGTGTGGATTTTTCATATTCTTCTTGAAAGGAACAGGTTGATCAGGGCGGAACAATGAGCGTTGACGCGTTGGGAAGCGTCTGCCGGTTTTCTGTTTTTCTGCTGCCTGCCGGAGACGAGCGCATAACGGCGCAGAGAACGGCGTCCCGCAGGGGCCGTGCCCGCTGCCGAGCGGAGCGAGGCTTGCAGGCAGGCTCTGTTCAAGTTTGCGGTTGATAAAGAGAAACAAGCACCTTTAACCGCCGGAGACGCGAGCGTCAGCGAGCTTTGAGCGACGACCTCCCGCCGCCTGCAAGGCGGCATTCTGGGGGGGGGGGAGCGGTCAAATGTCTCGCGGAGCGGAGTCTTTGGGCGGCGAAGCCGCACGAAGGCGAGAGCGGGCCGACCGTGGATAATGGTGTCTTTCGCCCGTGTGGAACACGGGCTGTCCTTGCGGCAGCATGTTTCCGCCTCACTGCCGGACGGAACCGTACGCCCCGTGCAACGCCATCAACACGGTTTTGCAACAGAGCCTGTGAAGAGGAAAAATTTATTTTTCCCGTTAGAGCGTTTTGCTGTTGAAAATATCTGCCGGACAGGCCCCATGTTCCGACCCGCAGGTTTCACGCTTCCAGCGGAGCTTGACGCCGCAAGTCAATTGCGGCTGCTCCGATGTCGCGGCGGAGTCTCGCTTCGCTTGACTCCGGGAGCATTTTCAAAACGAAAATGCTCTAAAAATTCCTTTATGGTTTGAAGGCTCCCCCCTTCAGGGGGAAAATGGATTTGCCAAAACGGCAAAGCCGATGAAATCCCTTTTTGCAGTTCCTCCCTTCCGGAAGGACATCCGCACGCCCCCTGTCCGTCGGCTGCGGAATCAGTCGGCGGATGGGGCGGCGATGGATTGAAAAAATGAAACAGCATCTTGAAACTCTGGCCGTTCATGGGGGGCAGGCGCCTGATCCTTTCACGCTGTCCCGCGGTGTGCCCGTGCATCGCACCACAGCCTATATGTTCCGCAATGCGGAGCATGCCGCGCGGCTGTTTGGGCTGGAGGAGCCGGGCAACATTTATACCCGGCTGGGAAATCCCACACAGGAAGTTCTTGAGCAGCGCATGGCCCTGCTGGAAGGAGGAAGCGGAGCTGTCGCCTTCGCATCCGGCACTGCCGCAATTTTTTCCGCGCTCATCAATGTTGCGGGGCAGGGAGATGAGATTATAGCAGCCGGCAACCTGTATGGCGGAACCTATACCATGCTGGATGCCATCCTGCCCCAGTTCGGCATCAAGACCCGCATGGTTGACGTCAATGATTTCAGCGCAATGGAAAAGGCCGTCAATGAGCGCAGCCGCGCGGTATATGTGGAGGCCATCGGCAATCCCGGTCTGGATGTGGCCGACCTGAGCCGCACGGCGGAGCTGGCGCATGCCCATGGTCTGCCGCTGCTTGTCGATGCCACCTTTGCCACTCCCTGCCTGCTGCGTCCGCTGGAACACGGTGCGGACGTGGTCATCCATTCCCTGAGCAAATGGATATGCGGACACGGCACGGCCATTGGCGGCATCGTGGTTTCGGGCGGGGCCTTTCCCTGGGGAAACGGACGCTTTGAGCTTTATGAGCAGCCTGACGCCGGATATCACGGCTTGCGCTGGGGGCATGACGTTCCGGAAGGAGCGGATCCGTTTCTGCTGCGTCTGCGCACGGTGCCGCTGCGCAATCTTGGCGCCTGTGTTTCACCCGACAACGCCTGGATGTTTCTGCAGGGGCTGGAAACGCTTCATCTGCGCATGGAGCGCCATTGTGAAAACGCGCTTGCCGTGGCCGGGTTTCTGCGGGATCATGCGGCGGTGGACTGGGTTCGTTATCCGGGCCTGCCGGGTGATCCGTCGCATGAGCTGGCATTGCGCTATCTGCCGCATGGGGCAGGCGGCATGGTCGTATTCGGCGTGAAGGGCGGCAAGGCAGCCGGGCAAAAGCTGGTGAATGGGCTGAAACTCTTTTCCCATCTGGCCAATGTGGGTGATGCCAAGAGCCTGGTCGTCCATCCCGGCAGTACAACGCACTCCCAGCTCAGCGATGAGCAGCAGCTCGCGGCAGGGCTGCGGCCCGAACTGGTGCGGCTGTCCATAGGCATTGAGCACAAGGATGATATTATCGCCGATCTTGCGCAGGCGCTTGACGCGTGCTGAATGCCCCTTGCAGGGCTACCGCATGCCGTCTTTGCGTATAAAGGCATGGAAAAGAATATCCTGTCCCTCTTCCTCGGACGAAGCAGGCAGGACGAGTTCCTGTTCTTCCAGGCGGGCATCCCCGGCACGCGCGAGGAACGCGTCAATCTGGTCCTCGTTTTCGGCCCGGTTCACGGCGCATGTGGCATATGCCAGCAGGCCGCCCGGCCGGAGTGCCGGCCATACCGCATCCAGCAGTTCCCTCTGCAGCCTCGCCGCCGCTTCCAGTTTTTGCGGGGTCAGGCGCAGACGCAGTTCGGGGTTGCGCGCCAGGGTGCCCGTGCCGCTGCATGGCGCGTCCAGCAGGATGCCGTTGAATGCCTGCGGATGTGCGGCGGCTATGGACTGCGCCTCTCCTGCGACGATTTCGAGCCTGTCCAGCCCCAGCCGCTCCACATCGGTGCGCAGAAAGGCAAGCCGCCGGTCCGAGGGATCGGAACACAGCAGCGGAGCAATGCCGCGCTCGCGCAGGGCACAGCTTTTTCCTCCCCGACCGCAGCAGGCGTCCCAGAACGGACCGTTCATCATCCGCATTTTCTCCGCCGCGCGCAGGGCCAGCCTCTGTGAGGCAAAACCCTGACGTGAAGCAAGGCCGTTGCGGCTCGCATCAGCCACAAAAGCCATCAATCCTTTACCCTGAGACGGCTCCGGTTGTTCCGGCGTTTCTCCGAGCATACAGGGGCCTTTAAACCGGGAAGAGTCCGTCGGAGGCAGAAAACAGCCCCCGGCGCTGAAAAATTTCGCTCCCGCTTCCGCAAGAACCGTGCGCAGTTCTTTCAGGCACTTTTCATCACGGGCGGCGTTAAGGCGCAGAGCGGGGAGTGGACGCAGCGTGGAAAGCAGGGAGAGACGCTGTGCCGTTTCCCGTCCGTACTGTTCCCGCCAGAGTTTTGCCAGCCAGAGCGGAAGGGAGCCTGAAAGGGCGATATCCGCATCCTGATCCGCATTGCGCCCGCCGGATTTCGTCAGAGCGTTTTGTGACGGAACAAGGGCGGCCGCGCGGCAGGCATTGCGCAGTACCGCGTTGACCAGCCCGGACAGTCCCCTGCCGAATTTTCGGCGGGCAAGTTCCACTGCCTGATCCAGCGTGGCGCGGGCGGGGATTCCGTTCAGCTCCGTCAGCTCAAGGGCCGCCATGATCAGGATGATCCGCAGGCGGGGCGGCAGTCCTTCCGGACGTGGAAGAAAGGGGCGCAATGCGGCGAAAAGACATGCCTCGTTGCGCAGCACTCCATAGATGATTTCCGCTGCGAGAGCCGCGTCGCGTGAAGACAGTGTCTTTCCGGATTCTTCCAGCAGAACGGGAAGCGGCGTCTGATCGTCCGGTTTTTCGTGCAGGCGGCACAGAATGCGGAACGCCGCCGCCCTGGCCGGGGAAATTTCAGCCATGCCGCGCTCCGTCCGCCTTTGTTGCCTGCGCGCCCAGCATGCCGTACGGAGCATCCATATTTCTGAGTCTGCCGTTGAAGAAGTCCGCCGCGCTCATTTCCTGCCTGCCTGCCGGTTTGAGTCTGGTGATGCGATATGCTCCCTCACCGCAGTTCACAATCAGCCCTCTGCCGTCAAAAGCCGCTACGGAACCCGGCGCGGAATTCGCAGGAAGCTTCATCTCTCCGGCGTCCACAACTTCGCCGGGAAGCAGACGCAGCGGCAGTTCCTCTCCGTCCGTGCGGCGGAACAGGGTTTTTGCGCCGGGAAAGGGGGTAATGCCTCGTATGTGGGCATGAATTTCCCGCGCGCTTCTGGTCCAGTCCGGATACTCCTCGGCAGGCGAAATTTTGGCTGCGTAGGTAGCCAGTTCGTCATTCTGGGGCACAAAGGCCGCGCGCTGCTCCGCGATCATGCCCAGCGCGCCGACCATGAGCCTTGCGCCGTGTTCGGCCAGAAGCTCGAACAGAGACCCTGCCGTTTCGTGTTCTTCCAGGGAAACCGCCTGCTGAAGCAGAATGGGACCGGTATCCAGCCCTTTTTCCATACGCATGATGGTCACGCCGCTGATCTCGTCCCCTTCCATGATCGCTCTCTGGATAGGAGCCGCGCCCCTGTGCCGGGGCAGCAGGGAAGCATGCACGTTGAAGGCGCCGTATGCCGGAATATCCAGCACAGCCTGCGGCAGGATCAGCCCGTAGGCCGCCACCACCAGCACATCGGGCTTCAGCGCGGCCAGTGCGGCCCGATCCGCCTGTTCCCGGAAGTTCGGCGGCTGAAGGACAGGAATGCCCAGTTCCCGCGCCGTGACCTTGACATCCGGCTCCCTGAGCCTGCGTCCACGCCCGGCAGGGCGATCCGGCTGGGCATAGGCGGCCAGCACTTCTCCGCCTTCCCAGGCCGCCACGGCCCGGAGAATCTTCGCCGCGAAATCCGGCGTGCCCATAAAGACAATGCGAAGTCTGGAATCTGTCATAGCATGCGGCGGAGAAGACGTCGTCTCTTCCGCATCCCCCTTTTTCTGAAGAATGTTGTGATCGAAAGTCGCCGCCGAGCAGAACCCTGCTTTCCGGCCCGCAGGTTTCACGCCTGATGCCGGACCTTGCTCCGCCCGGTTCCGGGAGCATGTTCATTTTGAAAATCCCCTGAAACATGACACGGCATGTTCCGGACATCTTCCGGATACGGAAGATGGGCGGGGCGGCGCGCTCGGCAGGACTTTCGCATAAATCGCGCATGAAGGCGAGAGGGAGAGGAAGGATGGAACATTTGGCAAGAAGTTTTGAATATGAAAAAAATACTTTTAAAGTATTTTATGAAATGAATATGCTGCGTTAATGAAAAAAAATACAAAAGAATCCGAAGAGAGGAACGCCCGCAGCGTTCTTTCGCCAACGTATCCAAGGAGAGGAAGTTATGAGCGCAGCGCGCAACACGGTGAATCTGGAAACGGATTTGCTCATCCTCGGCAGCGGCGCGGCGGGATGCGGCGCCGCACTGGCCGCAAGAGAAGCCGGGGTTCGTACTCTTGTGGTGGACAAGGGCAAGCTGGAAAGCTCCGGCTGCCTGGGAGGGGGAAACGATCATTTCATGGCGGTGCTGGGCACCGGCGAACCGGATGATACCGTCGATGACCTTGTAAAATACTATCTCAAACCCTGCAGCGGCTTCACCGAGCATATGCTGAGAGAGTGGGGCAGGGCCATGCCGTACATGGTCAGCTTTCTGGAAGGTCTGGGGGTAAGGTTTATTCACCGAGCTGACGGCAGCTATCTCCGTACCGCAGGGCGGGGAGAACCGGCGTGGCACATCAACATTGCCGAAGGCCAGCGCATCAAGCGGCTGGTGGCCGCCTGTCTGCGCGGCAGAGGGGCCGATGTGCTCGATCACGTCATGATCACCCGCCTTCTGGTCAGAGACGGCCGCGTGGTCGGAGCCATGGGGTACGGCGTTCTGGACGGCACATGCTACGTCATCAGCGCGGCTTCCGTGATCCTGGCGCTCGGCAACAGTTGCAACCGCGCCACAGCCAATTCCACCGGCAACCCCTACAATACCTGGCACAGCCCCTTTGACACGGGCAGCCAGTACGCGCTGGCTTACGAGGCGGGCGCGGCCATCATCAACATGGATTTCAAGCAGCAGGCCACGCTGGTTCCCAAGGGCTTCGGCTGTGCGGGAATGAACGGCATCAACGGTTCCGGCGCGCACGAGCTTAACGCGCTGGGCGAACGCTTCATGCCCAAATATCATCCGCAGATGGAAAACTGTCCCCGCCAGTTTCAGATAGGGGGAACCTATCAGGAACAGATCGAGGGCAACGGGCCGCCCTTTGTCATGGAAATGCGCCACATTGACCCCGAACTTCTGCGCCATCTGCAATATGTGCTGATGCCCGGCGACAAGGCCACGTTCCTTGACTACTGCGAACAACGGGGCGTGGATTTCGCCAGAGCGCCCATGGAAGTTGAGATAGGGGAAATCGAGTTCAGCGGCATGCTCGCCACGGATGACGCTTTCCGCAGCACCGTGCCCGGCCTGTACAACGGCTGTGTGTTCTATACCTTCTCCGGCTCCATGTGCAGCGGATACCTCGCCGGAGAGTCGGCTTCGCGCGAGATGGGCCGGGCCGCCGGGTTGTCAGGACTGGAAGAGGAAATTACCGCCGAATGCGAGCGGATATTCAGACCGCTGGAAGAGCAGGAGGACGGTATCAGCCAGAAGATGTTTGAATCTTCCATCCGTCAGGTAATGTCCTACTACATGGGATTTGTGCGCAACGAGAAGGGCATTGACGTCGCGCTGGAACGCCTTGGCTTTCTGGCCGGATACGAGGACAGGATACAGGCAGGGAACATGCATGAGCTGATGATGGCGCATGAGGCTGTTCACCTGCTGAAAAGCTGTCGTCTTTCCACGCTCTGCACCCGCGAGCGCAGGGAAAGCGGACGCAGCATCTACCGGCGCAGCGACTACCCTGAAAAAAGTCCTGAATACGAGAAAGTTCTTGCCGTCAGCAAGAGTGCGGACGGCCCGTCCCTGTTCTGGATGAAGTAGGCGTCCGCCCGGACGCCGCGAGCGCCGGGCGGGACGCTGACTCCGAACACCCGACAGTCTTCACATCCAACAACGAGTTTTAGTTATGCCTCCCATTTACAGCAAGGAATGGAAAACCGCAGTTGTCAGCATGCAGGGACTCATGCGCCAGAATCGTACGTCCCCCTGCGAGGCCGCCTGTCCGGCGGGCAACAATATTCAGAAGATGCACAGCCTGCTGGCCGAGGGCAGGGTGGATGACGCCCTGCTCGCCATGTATGCGAAGAATCCCTTCCCCGGCGTAACCGGCAGGGTCTGTCCCCACCCCTGCGAGGAAAAATGCAACCGCTGCGGGTATGACGAAGGTCTGGCCATTCATGCTCTGGAACGGTACGCGGCCGATCATGGACGTACACCTGTACTGACGCCCCTGCCTCCCACCGGAAGGCGCGTGGCCGTGATCGGCGCCGGGGCCGCCGGACTGACTGCCGCGCGCTTTCTGCGGCAGTTCGGTCATGACGTCACCGTATATGAAAGTTCCCCTGTCATGGGCGGCGTCATGCGCCAGGCCATCCCCGATTTCCGTCTGCCCAAGGACGTGGTTGACCGGGAAACGGGCGCGGTGGCGGCGCTGGGCGTGCGCGTGCATACCAATGTGACCGTGGGCAGGGATGTGACCCTGTCCGGGCTGCTCTCCGACTGCGACGCCTGCATTCTGGCGGCCGGACTGTGGAAGGAGCGTCTGCTGAATATTCCCGGCAGGGAATACCTGCAGTCCGCCGTGAGCTGGATGAAGAAGTCCACCCTGGAGCGCATTGGGCTGGAAGGGAAGGAGGTGGTCATTCTGGGGGGCGGCGGGATTGCGTTTGACGCGGCATTCACGGCCAGGCGCCTGGGCGCGGCCGGCGTACGCATGATCTGTCTGGAGGCGGAAGGCGCCATGCATGCCCCCGAAGCGGAAGTTGCCCAGGCCCGCGACGAACATATTGCCATGGAAAACAGCATGCTCGCCGCCGCGGTGGAAAGCGACGGCGAGGGAGGCTTCACGGTCGCGGCTGTTCCTGTTTCCGGGTTCTTCTTTGACGAGAAGGGCGCGCTGCATGTGCAGGAATCCGTTGAAGAACGGAAGCGGTTTTCCGCGCATCTGGTCATCTGCGCCAGCGGACTGCAGGCTGATCTGACGGCGCTTTCCGGGCTGGACGCGGAACTCACGCCGCGCGGCTTCGTCGCGGTGGATCCCGTTTCCCGCATGAGCAGCATTCCCGGTCTTTTTGCCGCGGGGGATATTGCTTCCGGGCCGGGATTGCTGACGTCGGCCATCGGAAGCGGACGTGAGACGGCTCTTGCCGTACACAGATTTCTTTCCGGATTCGCGGCCGACAGCAGTCTTGACGTATGGCTTGGGGATGAAGGCCGTCTTGAGACGGCGGAACGCAAGGCTCTGCCCGCGCCGCATGTCGTCGAACTCGATGAGATTATGCACGTTGACTATCACGAACATGCACCGCGCGTTGCCGTATCCCATGGCCGGGAAAGCGGGAGGGGGCCGCAACTGGCCTTTGCCGAGCTTGAAGGGGGGCTTTGCGCGGAAGACGCCGCAAAGGAAGCTGCGCGCTGTCTTCACTGCGGGCACTGCATCAGTTGCGGCTCCTGTGTGGAAAGCTGCCCCGGCCATATTCTTGAAATGGGCGGGGATGGGCCTTTTGTTGCCTGGCCCGAACAGTGCTGGCACTGCGGCTGCTGTCGCATCGCCTGTTCGACGGGTTCCGTGTCGTACCGTTTTCCGCTGACGATGATGCTCTGAGGCTGCTGACAAAGTCAGCAGCCCCGAAAATAAGGAGCAGGTTGCGGCTCATATCTGCGCTTTTCATCCGTAGAGCGTTTTGCTCTTGAAAATATCTGCCGACCAGACCCCGTGTTCTGACCCGCAGGTCTCACGCCGCCGCCGGAGCTGTACGCCGCAAGTGAATTGCGGCTGCTCCTGCGGCGCGGCTTCAGTCTCGCCCCGCTCGACTGAAGTGGAGCATTTCATAAGCGAAATGCTCTAAGGCGCTTTGCGCCAACGGCTGAAGGCACCGCGCCGTAAGCGACTGATTTTCGGGCCTTTCCATCAAGACGCTTTACGGCCTGGACGGCGCAGATACCGCAGAGCATGGTCTGTAGTCTGAGGGCATTTCACCATTGAAGCGCTCCGCGGAGTCGGACAGGGCGGGACTTCATCGCGGAACGCTTCAGGAGAGCCGCGTCGTCATGCGGAGGCGGCGCGGCATGAAGAACAGGATTTGTCCGGGGAATTCCCCGGATAGGAGGAAGGATATGTCAACGGAAAGTGCGGCAGGAGCCGGGGGCTTGTCCGGCTTTATGAAGAGCCGCATGAAGAGCGTGGCTGTTGCAGCGGCGCTGATTGCGGGCACATGGTTCTGGATCGCCCTGCCCATTGAGGGCATGACGCCGGAGGGGAACAGGATTTTCGGCGCGCTCATCGCCTGGGTCATTCTGCTCACCGCCGAAGTGACGGATGCGTCCATCATCACGCTGCTCTGGCTCGTGTTTCTGATTATTGCGGGGCTGGCAAAGCCCGGAGTGGCGTTGAGCGGCTTTACCGACAACACCACATGGTTGCTGATGGGCGCGCTGATGATCGGGCAGGCCTGCAACAGCACGGGGCTTGCGCGCCGCGTGGCGTTCCGTTTCATCAACCTGACGGGCGAGCGATACGGCACTCTGACCATGTGTCTGCTCATTTCCGGCGCGATCCTCGGTCTCATGATGCCGTCCGGCACCGCCCGCGCCGCGCTGTATGTCCCCATTTACATGGGGCTGTGCGATGTCATGAAAATTGAGAAGGGAAGCAGGACGGCCCTCAATCTTGTCATGATCACCATCTGGTCTGCGGCCATCGGCGGGGGATGCATGATGTGGCTGACCGGTTCCGTGCTCAACCCGATCATGACTTCCGCTCTGGCCAAGTTCGGCGTGAACCAGACATGGATCAGCTATGCAGTATACAGCTTTCCCAGCGCGGTAGTGCTCATGGTACTGACCTGGCTGACCATCAACTTTGTGGCTCCGCCGGACAGTCCCACCATAGGAGGCGGCCGCGAGATGCTGCGCCGCGAGTATGAAAAACTCGGCCCCATGTCTCCGGAGGAGCGCCGTACGCTGATCATCGTGTGCGCCTGCGTGCTTTCCTGGATGTTTGGCGACAAGATCGGCAGGCTGACAGGGCTGTCTCTGGGCAGCGCCTGGACGGCCATGTTTTTCGGGCTGATTCTTTTCCTGCCCCGGATCGGCGTGCTCACGGGCAAGGATATCAAGAGCATTTCCTGGCCCAGCATCCTGTTCATCGGCGCGAGCCTTGCCATCAGCCCGATTATGGAGCTGGGGCAAATCGACAGATGGATCACCGACAACCTGGTGTCCCCCATTCTGGAACCCTGCCTGGAATACGGTTTCATCGGTTTTGTGCTGGGCATGTATGTGCTCTGCCATATCATCCACAAGCTCATTCCTTCCGGAACGGGCACCGTGGCGCTGGCCGCGCCGCTGCTGATCGCCTGGGGCACCGCGCACGGCTTTGACGCCGCCCTGATGGGGCATATGACGCTGCACGGCATGCGTCCGTTCATCTTTCCGTACGAGCACACTCCGGCCATCCTGATGTACAGCTTCGGCTTTGTGACCATGCCCAGGTTTCTGCGCTGTACACTTTCCCTCTCTCTGGTTGCAGTCATCTGGTATGTGCTGAGCGCGTATTACTGGAGCTGGCTGTCCGGCTTCTATCACTAGAGCATTAGCGAAATGCTCTCCTTCAGTCGAGCGGGGCGAGACTGAAGCCGCGACGCCGGAGGCGTGAAACCTGCGGGCCTGAACACAGGGTCTGGCCCGCAGAGATCTTCGAAAGCAAAACGCTTTAATCGAGGAGAAACGTATGCTGAAAAAGACACTGGCATGTATTCTGACATCGGTCATGCTGCTCGCCTGCGCGGGGGAGACGAGCAGCGCGGCGGAAAGCGTCGTGACCATCCTCGGAGGCAGTTCTGGCGGGCTGTGGGCCATTATCGCGGAGGGAGTGGGCGAGGCCATGCGACGCAGTTTTCCCAGGTATCGCGTGACCACCGAGCCGGGCAAGGACGGCCCGAATCAGGTTCTTGTCGGGCGGGGCGACGTGGAGTTCTGTCTGGCCAGCGACGTGCTTACGCTCAAGGCGCTGAAGGGCGACGCTCCGTTTGATGTGAGAAACAGAAAGTCGGAAAAGCTGCGTCTGGTAGCGGTGGTAAATCCCACGGCTGCGGTGCAGATTTATATGGATGCCCGAACCGGGCTGACATCGCTGAAGGAACTTGGGGAAAGAAAATATCCGCTCCGGATCAATGTCAACCGCTCCGGCACGGTCAACGATCTCGTGTCGCGCCGGGTTCTGGAGGCCTATGGCGTGAGTTATGAAGACATTGAGGCGTGGGGCGGAGTCGTGCACAAGGGGCCCGCGCCCGAAGCCGTGGACCTGTGGGATGCCGGACAGATGGACGCCATTGTCGAGGCGTCGCAGTTTCCGCTCAGCCGCTTTTATGATCTGGGCATGAAGCACGATCTCGTAATGCTTCCCATAGACGCGGACAAGGCGGAGGAAATCAACAGGGACATGGGAACCTTCAGTATGATCATTCCCGCCGGAACCTATTCCTTTCAGAAGGAGGACTGTCCCACTGTATCCACCCGGCTTCTGCTGGTGACCAGTGCGGATCAGCCCGACCGGATCGTCACGGACATGCTGACGGCCATGCTTGAGAATGTCGAATATCTGCGCAGTGTGCACGCCAACCTGCGCGGGCTTTCCGCGGAGAGCATGGCAGGATATGCCGGCATCCCCATGCATCCGGCGGCGGAAAGGTTTTTCCGCAGGCACGCGATCTCAAAGAACTGAGGCATGTTTTGACGTTTTTCGAGCCTTTGAACGTGAAAAAGTTCTCTTTATCCCGTCCATGAGGCGGGGTGAAACCCGATCTCCCGAGGAGGAATCCATGTTTCCCGTTCTGTCACGACTGTTCGAGGAGGGGCGGCGCAGAAAGCTGAATCCGTTCTGGACGAAGATCACGGGAGCGCTGCTTTTTCTGTTCGCCGCTGTGGAAATATACGGCGCGCCCTTCGGTTTTGTCGATTCCTTCATCCTGCGCGGCGTCTTTGTCGCGTTTGCCCTTTCGCTGACCTTTCTCTGCTACACCCCCTTCTTTTCCTCCGCTCCGCGCGGAGCGGAGGAAAAGGTTCCTCTTCCCGACATCATTCTGGCGTGCGCAAGTCTTCTCCTCGGCGTATGGTTCGCCCTGAACGGCAAGGATATTGTTGATCGCTGGACGGGAGTGGATCCGCTTCTTCCCATGGACCGGGCCGTCACCGCCGCGCTGGTGCTGCTGGTGCTGGAAGTGACGCGCCGTACCGTGGGGCCGGTGCTGCTGGGCATTATCCTCGTGTTCGTTGCCTACAGCTTTGCCGGACCGTATCTGCCCGGCTATTTCGGGCACCGCGGCGCATCGCTGGAGGTTTTTCTTGACCGCATGGCCTATACCTATGACGGCATCCTCGGCACGCCTGTGGGCGTGGCCTGTACCTATGTCTTCATGTTCGTGCTGTTCGGGCAGGTGTTCAACGCGGCGGGCGGCGGCAACTTCTTTTTCCGCCTCGCCGCGTCCATTGCCGGACGCATGCGCGGTGGTCCCGCCAAAATCAGTGTCATCGCTTCCGCGCTGTACGGCACGCTTTCCGGGTCTCCGGTTTCCGATGTGGTGACCACGGGCAGCATCACCATCCCGCTGATGAAGCGTCTCGGCTACGGAGCAGACTTTTCCGGCGCTGTTTCCGCGTCTGCCTGCGCCGGAGCCTCGCTCATGCCGCCCATCATGGGCACGGCCGCCTTTCTCATGGTGGACGTGGCGGGCATTCCCTATCTGGAAATCGCTCTGGCCGCCGTCATTCCCTCCATTCTGTTCTATTTCGGGATCATGGTGCAGGTGCATGATCGTTCCGTCATCACGGGCATGCGGCCCCTTTCCGACGATCCTCGGCACAGGCAGGAAAAAGCCCGCACGGTACTCAGGGAAAACTGGCTTTACCTTGTTCCCATCGCCGTTCTGGTCTGGCTGATCACCCGTCGGGTCAATCCCACTGTAGTGGGACTTGCGGCTACGGCGGCCACTGTCGTCGTAAGCTGGTTCATTCCCGGGCATCGCATGGGACTGCGGGAAATCTGCGAGGCGCTGCGCCGCACCGGCGGCGGCATCCTGACCGTGGCCAACGCCTCGGCTGCGGCGGGACTGGTAATCGGCGGCATCATGCTCACCGGGCTTGGCGGCAAGTTCACGAGTCTTGTTTTCGCCGCCACGGGCGGCTTCAGTGGACTGTGTCTGGTCATGGTCGCGCTGGTGTGCATCATCCTCGGCATGGGCATGCCCGTGCCCGCCGCCTATGTGCTGACCGCCACGCTGGCCGCTCCCGCTCTGCTGGAATTCGGGTTTTCGCTGATGAGTTCGCATCTGTTCATCGTGTATTTTTCCGCCATTTCCGCCATCACGCCGCCCGTGGCCGTGGCGGCCTATGCCGCGGCCGGCATATCGGAAGGCAACCCCAATTCCACCGGCGCAGAGGCGGTGAAGCTCTCCGTGGCGGCCTATCTTGTGCCGTTTGTGTTCATGTACCGCCCGGCGCTCATTCTTGACGGCAGTGCGCCGGAAATCATCTATGCCGCGCTTGTCAGCTTTCTCGGCATATTCAGTTTCGCCGGCGGGCTGGAAGGCTGGCTGTGCGGCAGGCTCGGCCGCCGGGCCAGACTGCTGCTGATCGCGGCGGGCATGGTGTTCATCTGGCCTGACTTCCGGGCTGATATCGCCGGATTCGTCCTGTTCGGGCTGGTGCTGTCCGGACAGCTTGCCGCGCGGAAAAGGGAGATGCCGGGCAGCGCCGGGCGGCGTTAAGCTCCGGTGGCGGCGTGAAACCTGCGAGCCGGAACACAGTGTCTGGCCGGCAGATATTTTCAAATACAAAACGCTCTAGAATATTTCGGTAAATTTTTCAATAATGCGCTGCGCAGCCATGGAAACATAGGCCTGTTTCAGCGTGATGGCGGCGGGCGTCAGGGAAAGTCCCTCCACGTCCAGCCGGACGGAAGGGAAGGCTTCCAGCCCGCCGCTGCGGATTTCGTGTTCATTCAGAATGCCCACAGCCGGGAATCCGTCCAGCAGCAGGCTTTGCAGAAAACCGGAGTCCTGGGTTTCCAGCGCGAAGCGCGGCTGGTGTCCGATGGTCTGGAAGGCGCGCCGCAGCACAGTATTGACTCCGGCCTCGTCATCGCGCCGGTGCTGGGCCATGAGCGGCACTCCGACCAGTTCCTCCACGCCGATATGGTCTTTTTCCGGGGCCGTCAGACCCTGCCCGAAGACCGCGTAATACGGCAGGGGGCGCAGGGTACGGATGGCATAGTTTGTTCCCTTTACGGGCAGGAGAAGCAGAGCGAAGTCAAGGTGACTTTCCTGGAGGTGCCGTTCCAGAGACTGGTTGTCCATGACCCATACCCGGAAACGCAGCCGCGGATGCTCATGGGCCAGCCCGGAAAAGACCCGGGAAGCCATGCGGCGGCATGGCGGGCAGACGCCGATTCTGACCAGTCCCTGCAACGTGCCGGAAAGGCTGGAGACATCGTTTTTCACGCCCTCCATGTAGGAAAGTATGAACTGGGCTTTCTGATAGAGCAGCTGGCCTTCCGGAGTAATCTGCCAGGCTTTGCCCCGGCGGTGGATGAGAGTGACGCCCAGCTCCTCCTCCAGCTCTCTGAGGCGCATGCTGAGAGGAGGCTGGGAGATATGGAGGGATTGCGCGGCCTTGCCTATCTGACCCTTTTCAATGATGGCGCAGAAGTATTCCAGTCGCTTGATATCCATGCGTTTATCCTCAGGCGTTCCGAGGGGGAACATCGCCGCCGGACGGAACCCCGGATTCCGGCATTCCCCGTATCCGCAGGGAAAGGAGAAAAGACGTCAGGGGGGAGGAAAGCTCTGAACACGTTCCTCCCCCCTGACGCACATGGTCATTTTCCGTATTTCTCAGCGTGCCTTGCGCACTTTCTTGTCGTACAGGGAACGCTTGAGGTAGCTCAGGTGATCGATGAACAGTCTGCCGTCCAGATGGTCGGTTTCATGCTGCATGGCTGCGCCGTAGTAGCCTTCGCCTTCAAGGTGGACGGGGTTGCCGTCAAGATCAAGGGCATCCAGGGCGACGCGGCGGGGGCGCTTGACCATGGCCCGATAGTCCGGCACGGAAAGGCATCCTTCGTTTTCGGCGTGAAGCGCGGGATCAAGCACGGTGACGCGGGGGTTTACCAGAGCCTTGAATTCCTGCGGCGCATCGGGATCTTTAAGCTCCTGCGAGAGGTCGAGAATAATCACCCGCTTGAATATGCCGATCTGGGGCGCGGCAATGCCCACGCCGCCGATGGCCTTGAGGGTGTCCAGCATGTCCTGGGCCAGGGCGCGGATTTCGTCGTTGATTTCCGTCACTTCCGCGCTTTTCTGGGCCAGACGGGGATCGGGATATTGCAGTACGGGACGCAGCATGCTTACTCCGTTTTGGCTTCTTGGCCGGAATCCGTTCCGGGATTCGCAGCGGGGGTTTCACGCAGCCTGAGACCGAGTTCGCGCAATTGCCTGGCGGAAACGGTATCTGGCGCGTCGGTGAGCAGGCAGGTTGCCTTCTGTGTTTTGGGGAAGGCGATGACGTCACGGATCGAGGAAGAGCCGGTCAGCAGCATGGCCACACGATCCAGGCCGAAGGCAATGCCGCCGTGGGGCGGAGTGCCGTATTCCAGCGCCTGAATGAAATAGCCGAACTGGGCTCTGGCGGACTCGTCGCTGAATCCGAGGGCCTCGAACATGCGGTACTGATCCTCCGGCGTATGGATGCGGATGGAGCCTCCTCCCACCTCGTTGCCGTTCAGCACCATGTCATAGGCGCGGGCTCTGGCGTTGGCCCTGTCGCTGGTCATGGTCTCCCGGCTGGCCTCCTGCACGGCGGTGAAGGGATGATGGCAGGCCACATAGCGCTGTTCCTCCTCACTGTATTCAAACAGCGGGAAGTCCGTCACCCACAGGAAATTCCAGGCATTTTCGGGAATGAGATTCATCTGCTGGCCCAGCCTGACGCGCAGATTTCCCAGCGCGGCGTTGACCATGCCCGGTTCGCCCGCCTGGAAGAACACGATGTCGCCCACGGAAAGGCCGAGGGCTTCGGTGA
>ENA-UEOJ01000737-UEOJ01000737.1-human-gut-metagenome-genome-assembly--contig:-NODE-737-length-25757-cov-3.559034_pt1 | contig 25757 bp, 24 predicted proteins | sample MGYA00242885_ERZ507886 | MGnify/ENA primary metagenome ERZ507886 (study PRJEB26167, sample SAMN06115505) | human gut metagenome | host: Homo sapiens | place: China:Anhui | collected 2015-08-07 | study... | reverse complement strand
ATCCATAATCTGTCTCCTTCTTATTCCTTGGAGACAGTATTGATCATGCTGCTAAATTAAGATACGAACCTATAAGACATCTACGCCTCTTCCATCATTCTTAATAGCGTTGCCGAGCATTGTCCGAGGCCTTTGCAGTAAGCAGTATCCACATTCTTCTTGATGAAGTTGATGACTTGAGTTTTTTGAGCGTCCGAGCCGTCGAATGTGATCGGATCGACATAGCCATCGGGAGCGGCAAAAACGGTAGAGGAAAATACTAAGCAGCCAGCCAATAAAGCGAAAGAAGTTTTCATAAGCCTCTCCAAGCGGAATGATCATCTCCTTGGATTTTAGATCGAGGCTTTGCTTGATCCGCAAACTGTTAACCAGTACAGGTTCAAAAAGAACAACTAGAAAGTTTCACCCCAGAGGCATTAGGCTAGCGTTTCAAGTAAATCAAGAGAAGAAGATTTAAAGCGGATAAGAGATTATGAGTAGTAGACTTCAAGAACCCTCTCTATATTAAGAAATGAGGATCCATTACATAGAAATGGCGGGACACAATCCCGCCTGTGAAGGACCAGCCCTAGTTGCTTTAAAGCAATTTCAGATTTCATAATAGAAAGAGTCAAAGGTTTCGTCAACTGAATTTCTAAATAGTTCGGAGCTTAACCATTCCTCTGACTTAGTTTTCTCATCTGCGGCCACAAAGAACGTCGCATTACGTCATCGAGGATTAAAGTTACCGTCGATAAAAGCGGAAAAGTTTCATATTTCGCCCGCAGCGCAGATGTGACGGCCTTCTTTCAATTTGCATCGGGAGGAATTCCCTCTTCGGTCCTTTCATCGAATTTCATCATTTATTGGACGTCACAACTTTATTGGACGTCACAACTAATCAATTTGATTACTCGCCTCTTTTTACAAAGAGGATTTCTCGCGTCCATCGAAAATTAAGACGATGACAGATGCAATCAGGCTCAACATGCCTAAAGCCATGGGTATGGTGAGGTTTTCGTGAAGAAAGAAAATTCCAAGTGCGGCAGCCATGAGCGGCTCTGTCAACGCTAATGTGGAAGCTGCTACAGGTGAGGTGTACTTGATGCCATAAGTAAAGCAAGGATAGGCGATCCCAGCCGTCACCACACCTAAACCAAGAGAAACCAGAATTCCTCTTGTTGTAAAAATCCATTCCGAAGGAAAGAAGAATGTCACCGGCAACAGCAATATCGCCACGAGACCCATTTCTAGGAGCATTGTCGTTTCGGGATTGATTTTCTCCACTACCTTCCCTACCGCGATTATTTCTACTCCGTAGCAAAGACCGGCAGCAACCGGAAGCAAGACCTTCCAATCTAAAGTTTGGGACTGAAAGCCACCGCCGAAATTAATCAGACAAACGCCGACAATTGCTAGAGCAGTTGCAATCGCCCAAAATTTGGAAGGCTTCTTTCTAAAAAGCAAGAATGCAACAGCGGCCGCCCATAAAGGTGTTGTCGCTATTGCCACTACCGAACCAACAGCAACTCCGACCTCTGCTACTGAGTAGAAAAACAGTAACTGATACAACAAAACACTTGCTACCGCGATGACCATCGGCTTCCACGGTACAACTGACCAATTAGAAGGAAGCCTATGTGTGAATAGACACCAAGCTAATATGGTTAAGGAGCCGAGGAGCATTCGCACCTCCGTAATTACGACCGGAGTATGTCCTTCGGGCGCCAATTGCTGCAATGTCCCGGTAACACTAAACAGCAAGCAGCTGAACAACAGAAAGAACGGACCTTTAAGATTATGCATAGGTGAACTCTTCCGGTTTAAGAGCAGGAAATCTCCACACCTTTAAGGGTTAGCGTAAGCCTCTTCCGGAACTTCGCAAAACTGATACATTTCATTCCATCGATGGTGGGAGTCAATTCTTTCGTGAAGTTGAAACCAACGAGCAAATGTATGGAGCTCTTCCCAATGTGAATTCTCCTTATGGACTACCAGATTTCGGCTCCAGGGTTTTCTTTTCCAGCCTTTAAGAACCGGTACTAAAGATCCACCGACGAGGTCACGCTTGATGAAGGAAAGAGGCAGGTCGACTGCAATCCCTTCTCCTGAAAGAGCTGAAATATAACCGTTTTGGTCTCCGACAAATTTTGTTGTAACCTTTCCGCCGCTCTTTTGGCTAGGTACCCTTTCCCTGCTGTCTTTTAAGCTTCTCAATTGACCAGTATAAAAATCATAAATGAAGTCTCCGTAAACGAGATCTTCTGCCTCCGGATAGAAGGGTTTGCGCTTTAATAAAAGCGTATGACCTTGATCATTAAGGTCTGTGATTATTTTTGGCTCGCCTCGTTTAACAAGATAAGCGGGAGAAGCCACTAAAAGCGTGAAACACTGTCCTATCGGAAGTATCGTCAGTTCAGACTCTTTCGGTTCATAAGGAACCAAAGAAATGTCGACTTCCTTATTCACAACAGAAATATGGTCCATATCCGGAATCAATTGGATTTCAATATCCGGATATTCGGCATTAAATTTGTTTATAAGGCCGACTACACCGTGAACAATTGCACTCGTTGTTAAACCGAATCGAATGAACTTGCCGTTTCGGCTGCTTAATTCTTTAGCCGCTTCATCTAATAACTCATCGTGAAGGCGAATAATCCGACGGATTAAAGAAAGATTGGTTTTAACAAACCTTGTCGGCTGCATGGGCTTTCTTCTCCGATCGAGAAGGCAGACACCCAAGTCCTCTTCTAACGCGGCTAACTGCCTTGACGCTGTTGAAAGATCACAATCATTTTCGATACAAGCTTGGGTTAAGTTGCCAGTACGCTCAAGACTCTCCAAGAGTTTCCAATTTAGTAGATTATTTTTGGGCTGCATCGGTCAGTCCTCTAACTTGCAAAATTGCAACATAGGTTGTGTAAAAGCGGTAGGTAGAAAAAATCCCACCCGTTAATCTGTAATTGTTCTTCACCCAAGGAGACATTTTATGCAAAGAAGACAATTTTTTAAAATCTCTGCCGGCGTTGCTTTTTCACTTTCTTCTCTACCTATGACAGCAATCGCAGCAGAAAAGTCAGACGTTCGATCCAACGTTTTAGTCCTTGGCGGCGGCATGGCCGGTTTGTGTGCGGCCATTTCAGCTAAACAAAGCGGAGCCTCAAAAGTTTTATTGGTTGAAAAAGGAGGATTTTTAGGCGGCCACTCCATCCTCTCCGGATCCGGATATTGGATAGGCGGCACTAAGATCCAGAAAAAAGCCGGAATTGATGATTCTCTGGAAATTAACTGGCAGGATTCCCTTGAGAGAGGATTAAAGCTGAATCGTTTCTTGAAGAGAGACACCGGTGTAGCAAGATTGGTTTATGAACAAGGACCAAAAGACCTGGATTGGCTGGAATCTTTAGGCGTCAAATTTACGGATCAGCCGGCTCAAGCCATCGGCAATCGCAAACGCGTTCATTATTTCGCTCCGGGTTATAGAGTCGGTTCACCGCAAGCCATTAAGGCTCTTCAGGCAAAAGCTGAATCTCTAGGCGTCGAAATTGTCCTGAACACTAAACTTGTATCTTTAATTACTGAGAGCGAAAAACGCAATGCTCGCGTCATCGGTGCAATCGTAGAAAATAACAAAGGAAACAAGTACGCAATCTATGCTGACCATGGTGTGATTCTTGCAACCGGCGGTTTTGCTAACGGCAAAGAGATGGTTGAAAAATATCATCCTTACCTGAAAGGCGTTAAATCGCACGGCTCTAAGCTCAATGTCGGAGACGGCATTAAGGCCGCAACCGCTCTCGGAGCAAATGTCATTGTTGAACATTACGGATTCGGCATGAACATGCTCTTTGTCGGAACGCACAGCAACGTTTCTATCGGACAACCCCTTGTTGAAGTTCCATTGATCATCGTCAATAAGAACGGACAGCGCTTCCAAGATGAGACTCGCGGTTATCTCGCCGTTAACCACAAGATGGTCGAGAACAAATTCAAACTCGCCTATTGGATTCTTGACTCCAAGGCAGTTGAAAAATACAAAGATTCCAGCCTGAAGATTTTCTTCGAGAAGCAAAAAGTCGACAAATTCGACAACTTGAAGGATCTGGCAAAGGCAGAAGGCATCAACTACCAAAACCTTGAAAAGACCATTAAGGAATACAACGAAGACGTATTAAAGGGTAAGGACAGATATCAAAACCGTACCAAGCTGCTGGATACGATTGACAAAGGACCTTATTACGCATTTGAATGCGAGCCGCAAATTTATACATCTTATTCGGGACTAGAAATCAACAAGAAGGCTCAAGTCATGACAACGGCCGGCACCCCTATTCCGGGCCTTTATGCCGCCGGTGACGTCACAGGCCATTTGGCTTATCAAGCAGGACTTGGCGGCGGTGGAATTTCAGGTCTTGTTATGGCAACGGTCTACGGAAGGATTGCCGGTGCCGAGGCAGCAAAATAGTCTTTGACCACTAAGTTAGTAATGATTGACTAGTCGGAGAGGCATAGATCTCCGGCTGGTCTGCTATTTGTTTGAAAATCCTAATTATTTGGCTTCTAATCTCTGTTGCTAAAAGCTCATATGAGCCGTTACCTTCATCTTCTCTAACAGGAATCCGACAGTCTATTCTGGCGTCGGAAATCCTGATGCCTTCTTTTGCTGCTTTAAACAAAGCTAAAAATAATTCCGGGCGGTTTTGTCAGATTCGATTTTGGCAAGATGTCTCAACTTATTAATTTTCTTGGACACGTCCTCATACTCAACATAGATTTCGGTGCCATATTCATCTTCGACAAACTCACATTCCGACTCTTTTGCGATTCGCATTTCAGTTTCGTCCAACAGTGTGAAAGCATCATTTGATTGATTTCGTACTTGTAAATCTTTTACAGCCTTTGCCAAAGTTGCGACCGCTGAATCCCAATTGACGATTTTTTGGTTGTAGTAATCATCTAACTCACCCTTAAGATCTCTGACAATTGCTTCTTCCATCCTTCGCCTCCATTCTTCCAACATAAGTCCGTTAAAGGAGGCGTTCCTGACATGTGCTGCCGAAAGTATTTCGTCTCTTAATTGCCTATCTAATCTCGCGTATTTGCTAACCAGTTTCTTCAACTGCTGAAGACTGAGTTGGTCAATGAGATCATCTATATCTTTTTCCATGATTGTACCTGTGGTAATCCGCTGACCTCTTATATGAAAATATTTAAAGGTTTTTCAAAATTCGAGCGATAAGTGTAAATGCCATTTAGGGTTCCATGGCGATAACCCAATTATTTACCTTTGGATTTAGCTCCAACTATTCATAAAGAAGGATGACAGAAGAATCTCTTTTAACACAATCTCCCCTAAACCATTAGATATTGCATCAGTTCTTTAATCTGGTAAAGCAACAGGAATGGTCAAAAGCGAGAAATGAGCATTAAGCCTGCTAAGGATAATCCGGCCGCCCAACAGCACTGCTCCTGTTAACGAACAAAAAGGTCCGCCTGAGCATCCTGAGGTTTGAAGCCTAAAGCTTCGTAAACTTTTTGCCTCTTTCTGAACATTCTCTCCAGGATCGGATTTCCCCTGTCCACGGTATCAATTAGGAGGATATGATTCTTGGACGGTGAGCGACGCATTACGCGGCCGATGTACTGTGTGACAACAGCTTTCCAGGAGAATGGAAATGAAAAGATGACGGTGTCCAGTCTTTCCAAGTCAAACCCTTCTCCGATTAGCTTTCCGTTAGCAAGCAGTATGAAAGGTTCGTTAGCGGGAAGTTTAGAGATTTTCGAGAGAATTTCCTCTCTTTCCTTGGCCTTCAATCGAGCTTGAAAATTAAAGAAAAGAACATTCTCATCGGCCAACATCTCTTCAAGTTTGTTTTGATGAGCTACTCGTTCCGTCAAAAGGAGGACTTTTCTTCCTTCCAGGTACAAACAAACGGCCTCTTCTACGACTCGCCTTGATCGTTCTTCGTTATCCGCAAGCATCGAAGCAAGCTGTGCATAGGTAGTCTTTTCTGTAAACGGATAAAAGAGACCGTCAAACTCCAGAACCCGATAGGTACATTTGGCGGATAAATTCTCTTCGACTCTTATTAGTTCAGGGCCGCACAGAAAGTTGATTATCTTTTCCTTTCCGTCTTTTCTGACCGGAGTGGCCGATAAGCCGTATCGATATTTAGCAGCAGAGCATGAAACGACTCTTTGATAATTAGGAGAGGCAACATGGTGACACTCATCCACGATAAGCATTCCATAGGACGATAGGAACTGCCTTAGTTCGTCCTCGTCCATACGTTCAACACTTTGAATGGATGCGATATCTATCTCTTCGGTTCTTTTTCTTTTAGTTCCATACCAGACACCGACTTCTGCACCGCTGATAATGAGCGTTTGGAGTCGAGTTTGCCACTGACGGACTAGCTCCACTCTATTGACGAGTATCAATGTTGAAACTTTCCGCTCAGCAATCAAAGCCGCAGCGACGATGGTTTTGCCAAAACCCGTAGAAGCGACCAGCAGACCTTGGTCTTCGGAAAGGAGCGCCTTCAGGGCTTTCTTCTGCTTTTCTCGAAGTTTAAGGTCGAGTTTGATGGAAATTTTTGTCCCGGTAATCCTTCTATCTCTCAATTCAAATGGAATATCGTTGTCCTCTAAGAGATCTATCATTTCTGTTAAAACTCCTCTCGGAAGACAGAAATAATCTCGATTGAAAGGTTCGGCCATCGTCAAAAACCGTGGCGTTCGTCCGACAAACTTGTTCAGAGCTTGAAGCTGGTAAAACATCGGATTGTGGAAAGTAACCAACTTAGTCAGCTCATTTTTGAGACCGACAGTTAGATCTGCCAGCCGGAAATAGATCTTATCGAAGACATCAACTGTGATCTCCTCAGCTGCCGCTTTTAACTTTGGACGCAGCCTAGCGGATTCCCAAGGAAGGTCATTTTCTGCCGTCACGTTTCCGGATTCATCTACTCCGAAATTCTCCAGCCATTCCGAAAGTTCCTCAGCGGAAAGCTTGCGAACCGTTCTCAGCAGCTGCCATTGATCCTTTAAGGGTTGTAGATTTTTATCTACAAATACTGAGGCATAAGGACGCCGCTTCTTTTGAAGCGGGAGCGCGACAAGATTGCCCAGCTGATTCGTATCCAATACATCTTGGCACGGAATAATGCGGTCGAACGAAGACAAAGAGACTTCAGTTCTAATCTGATTCTGAGTCAGGGTAATTAAAGAATCGCAGAGTAGCCTTGCGTCTTTTGCAGAAACCAAGCCGTCGAAGAAAATCCAGACATGAATACCCTTTCCTGAGCGGGAAATTTCCGGATAAGCCGGAATGTTAAATTTCTCTGCACACTCAAGAATGGCCTTGGCGTCACTCCTCCAATCATCCTCGTCTAGATCAATGACCGCGAAAGGACAATAACGACCGTTAACGAGCGGATAGCTTCCGATCGTTTTATTTCCTAGAAGATGCTGTTCTATATCTTTTGTTGTGAGCGGTTTGTATCGCTTATCGGGGCAATTTTTGCAGAAGGAATATGGTCTTCGGCACTCACTGGAGCGTTTGATGCAAATCGGAGAATATCCGGCCTTTTGCGGATCGTAGAAGGATTCCCATCGTTCGGCAAAGACGTCTCCCCGTCCTTTGAACAACTCAAAAAAGAGCGAAATTTTTTGCTGGGGTGTTAATGGTGCGGAATAGGAAGGTTTCTCTTGAGCCCTATCTTTTGGTGTTTCATGCGCGAAAGGAAGATTAAGAGAGGGTGTTTTCTGAGTTAGGACAGAGATTTCTTTCTCAATCTTCGACAATTCTTCTCGAAGTCGGTCTCTTTGAAAGATCAGATCGGCAAGTTTGCGCACTTCAATTTCCTTTCTCGAAGCTTTCTTCTCTCATCTTAAAGAAAAATCACCGTGAGTTCAGATAGTTATAGAAAAAGATTGCGCATAATCGTTAGGGAACGGAAGGATTCCCCAGAAACCGAGTCGTAACCTCGTGAATTGAAAAAGTTAGAGCTTAGGAGCTTGACTTGAACAATACTTACGCAGAGATCACCGTTTCTTCCGGCTGTAGGTAGGATTTAAGCAAGCAAAGCTTAAAGCCGCTCTCTTTGAGAAGGTCTTTTGTTGCGTTTTAGGAGATAAAATCTCGTTATACGCAACATAAAAGTCGCCAAAAGAAACATTAAACAACGCAGTCTAAAGAACATTATGCTTATTGAGTTTAAGTTTTCGAACTTTCTCTCTTATAAAGAGATGACCTCTTTTTCCATGGTCGCGGGAAAAGAGAGAACAAACAGCAAAACATTGGCATCGATTCCTAAGTTCAGACTGAAACTTCTTCCCTTGGCAGCCATCTACGGGGCCAATGCCTCAGGCAAAAGCAATCTCATCAAAGCGCTGGGATTCCTCAAGACATTGGTAACAACTCAGAGGGTTAAAGGAAAAATTCCACTGCGACATTTTTACTATTCCGAGGACAAAAATACTATCTCCAATTTCGAGATTTCATTCCTTGTCAACGAGCTGATTTATGAATTCAAAATTGCGTGCAATGAAGATGGACTCTTGTATGAGGAATTAATTGAAAGGAACAGCCGCAGCGAAAAGACCCTGTATCTTCGTGATAAAGACAAAGTCCAGATAAATCCGAAAATTAATTCTCACGACGCCATTCAGTGCGTCGCCGATCGTTCCCTGAATCGTCCCTGCCCGCTTCTCACGACTTTGAGTTCCATGAAATTCAAACCGTTCGAAGGGGTTTTCAGGTGGTTTTCTGAGGAGCTGAAAGTCATTCATCAGGATTCTTTTCTGATTCCCTACGGTTTAGACATCGGCGAGAATGATTCGAGGAACACTCTATTGTCTGAAGTTCTGAGGGGCACCGATACCGGAATATCTGCGCTTGTTTCCACGCCTGTTTCCGAGTCATCCTTACGTCTGCTACCTTCTGAGCGAAACGAACTGCTTTCAACAGTTTGTCATGGAAGCCAACTCATCAAAGAAGCCGGAGGCGGACGGTTGTTGGCATATTTTAAAGACGGGGATTTGGCCTTCAGGAGACTAAATTCAGCCCATGAAATTTCAGGCAAAGAATACTTGATTCCTTTAGAAGAGGAATCCACCGGCACAAAGAAAATTATTGATCTTGCTCCGGCCATCATCGATCTTTTGTTAAGCAAAAAGAATTGTGTCTACGTCATTGATGGAATCGATCATGGCTTACACATGGAAATCAATTATTGGCTGGTGAGAAGATTCTTGGAGAATGTAAACTCAAATACTCGGAAGCAGCTTATCTTTACCTCTCAGGATACGAACCTACTTCGACGTGCCGGTCTTCGCAGAGATGAGATTTGGTTCGTTGAGCGGCGAAGAAACTCCCCTTCTCAGCTGGTGAATGCCGTCGAGTTCAAAGGATTAAGAATTGATTCTAGCTTGCAGAAACTCTATGAAGAAGGCAGGTTAGGCGCCCTGCCCATATTATGAGGAGTGCTCCAGTGCGCGAGAGATCCCAGGATGATTAAAGCGAAATCCACAACCATTGGATCTTCTATATATTAGAGACTACAAGGTTTCGTCTGCTCAACGAACAGGCATGTTCTGTACATTTTCGTATTGTTAAGAAAGCGGGTCAGCGATTTTTTTGGAAGGCGTACAAACCTTCCTCGACTAAAAGCCTATTTAGTCGCATGAGGTCTGAATCGACCGCTAAGACGCTGAACTCATACGGATCCCACGTTTCGTAATCACGAAGCCCAAGCCAATACCGATAGTCAACTCCAGGATCTTCCATCGGCTCCCCTGCAAAGAAGTTTTTTAGGTTCTGAAATCCACGCAATCCTCCGCAGTCTTCAGGTGGCGCTTTACCAAAACCGTCCCTACAGGACATACGGACACCTTTGTAAGCCTTCCTATGTCTATGGAGGAGCGCAATTTTGACTTGCCAATTATCACCGTAATCGTAGTTGTAGAAAAATACCTTTCGGCTCGGTGAAAAAATATCTTTCAGCTTTACCTCTCTGGCATCTTCAATGATGTCATTTCGGTCGATCGGCTCTTCGTATCTCTTATCTGCGATGAGCCAGTTTCCTCTATTTCGTTCCGGTTTAAAACAGAACATGTGGCAATTTTGCCAATCAAAAAGGATTTGGAGTGCGTAGTGGAATTCCATGAAGGTACAATCATCGGAGATCAAGAACCTTCTCCAGATCACGGGATTTTTAGAGCCAAACAATTCAAGATCAAATTCATTGACCATTTTCTCTCCCCAGAGGTGCGGGTTATTCGTCTTTTCTTTGATATTTAATGATACAGAAGTAGCTTTTCGTTTTGATGACAATATAACTTCAGAGAACAGAACCTTAGTGTTCTCTGCCAGGATCTTGTGAAGAAAGAACGACTAGGATACTTAAGCAGCAGACTCTAACATCTAAAACGTTTAACCCCACAAAAAAGCTGTCAAGGTTTTCAATTACTTTGAAAACCTTGAACAGCTCGCTGAGAGAAACTTATCTTATTAAGGAACTTTCATTCCCAAGAATTTATTGTCGTGGCATTCCTCACAGTAATTCGTACTAGGTTTATGCATATGATGGCAATCTCGGCAATACAGTTCTTCAACATGGTTTAAATGAGGATTCACTGTACCTTTAGGGATTGGTTTAGACCCTAAAGTTTTAAGATCTCCATGACATTTCACACAAACCTGTTCTTTCGGTCTTTCCGAAGGTGGCGTTTCAGAATGGCAGAGCGCACAATTTGCGTTGGGCAGCTTCATATGGGTATCTCCTAGAAGCTGTGCATTAGCTGAGCCTGCTGAAGCCAAGACAAAAATCGCTATTAAGCAAACTGATCTTATTAGCTCCATCTCTTTTCCTTAGAAGCTTCCTCTCCGGCAATTCGTCCGAAAATAAGTGCTTCGGCGTTGTTTCCGCAGCCTTGATAGATGAACCCCCAGAAGCTGCCAAGCTCACCGGCAACGTAAAGACGAGGAATCGGTTGTCCAAAAGGATTAAGAACCTGAGATTTACTGTTGTGGCGAGGTCCGCCCTGAGTATTCAGGATAGCCGGGAACAACTCAATCGCGTAATAAGGCGGTTTGTCTAAAGGAGAAGATTGTTTCTTGCTTGCGCCGTGCGGCCATACTTGGCCGACGTGACCTTCAAGCGTACGTCCAAACAGAGAGTCTTTTTTCTCCGGTCCTTTCAAGTCACTGTTCCACTGGCCGATCGTAGCCTGCAGATTCTTGGCATCGACACCAATCTTCTCAGCAAGTTCCTGTATGTTCTGACCCACTTTAACGATGCCGGCTTCAATTTCTTTATCGTTGCTTCTAGACCAATTCCATTTTTCTCTATGGCGCAGCCAGCCGGAACCATAACTCGGGGCAAACGCACCGTCTTCTTTACTGTTTGCGTCAAAAATGGCATAGCAAGGAATACGGGGGTACTTCATTTCATAGCTGTCAAAATAATTAACAGCCAAGATTCCCGCATGGTGTTCGATCTGCTTCTCATTGATAAAGCGTTTGCCGTTTTGGTCAACGAGGATATAACCCGTCTGTTTAGTATTAAATGCCTGACTTGCCGTATGGCCCGGTACCTTTGTGCCAAGCGGGCAAGATAATCCAGAAGTGTGCCAAATGCCGGCGCCAGCTGCTTCGGCCATCCTCAATCCATCACCTGTGTTTCCGGGACAACCGAGCGTGAGAATAGGATCACCTAAGTTAAAGTTGCGTTTAGACTCTTCGTCGTATTCATAGCCGCCGCAACTTAAAACAACGCCCTGAGCGGCGCGAACATTTAGTTTCTTTCCATCCTTCTGCACTACGACGCCTTTGACAACTCCATCATCAATGATCAATTGCAAAGCGGGAGAACCAAGCCAAACAGGGATGTTGCGCTTTTCTACTGCTCTTCTATAAAGACCGAAGAGGTTCGGACCGCCGCCAGAGCCCTTCTCACCCATGACAGTGCAGCAGTACATCGCTTCGTTATCCGGGATATGCGGGAAGGAAGAACGATTAACGACTCGGATGTTAGCTTCAGGTTCTAATTTTTTCAGCCAATCGACTGTTTCCTGCATCTTATCTGTGTAGGTATGCAAAAGATCCTGATCAAGTTCGCAATGCGAAAGATCGAACAAACGAGTGAAGTATGCCCTTACCTTTTGAGGATCTTTACACCAAAGGAAGTTGCCGGAAGAAACCGAAGTGTTTCCGCCCGGTTCCGGGAGCTTTTCAAGGATTAAAACTTTGCTTCCGTTATCGTGCGCGGAAACGGCAGCGTTGGCACCTGCACCGCCAAAACCGATGACGACGACATCATATTCTGCATCCCATTTTTGGGGAACAGAAGCATTCGCGAACTTCGGCATGATCCCGATTCCAGCAACGGCGGCAGCGGCTTTAAAAAAACTACGACGAGAAGTGTTCATTACTTTCTCCTTGGTTGAAATTAACTTATCAAGATCTTTTTGTCTCGATGTGTTGTTATTCTTTCAATTCTCTGAAAACAGGAAAATATCGAAAGTTATCTAGATATTTTTATCTATTGAGACGGCAAGGATCTTCATTAGAAAATTGTAGGGTTGAGCCTTTGATCCCTCACCATGAAGAAAATTCAGCATTTTTTTCTTATCGTCTTTTTAATCCTCTTTCAGAGTTTCGGTCCTTGCTGGGGAAGTGAAATCACTATTGGCGTATCAGGATTAAGTGAGGGGAATCACAATAATGAAATCATTAAAAGCACGATTCTTTGGCTGAAAGAACATCTCAAGGACTACGAGATAAAGATTAAGCATTATTCGGTAGAAGATTTCTACAACGCCGTCAGAGACGGGGAGATAGATTTCTCCTTATGCAGCGCGGGACTTTATCGTGCCAGTGAGAGATTCGGTATCAAGGACATTGCTACAACAGCATTCACCAATGGACCGGACCCCAACCACAATTCTTCTTCCTTAATAATCGCTAGGAAGGACAGAAACGACTTGCAAATTCTATCGGACTTAAAAGGGAAAATCGCTGTCGGTACACGACCTCTTTCCATCACCGGCTTGATTATGGGGTTAGGAGAAATAGCTGCCCATGGCTATGACCCAGACCGATTCTTTTCAGAGATTAAGTACACAGGCTATCCCATGCACAAGGTTGTAAAGGAAGTGGTTGACGGAAAAGCTGATGTGGGTTTTCTTTGGGCTTGTTATTACGAAAGCCTCGTGACCTCAAAACACCCCGACTTAGAGAAAATTAAGCCGATAAATCTAAAGCCTCAAGATGCACTGCAATGTAAGCACTCCACGGAAACTTATCCGGGACACACATTTGCCGTCACGCCTAAAGCTAGCCCTGAAGCAGCGCTGAAGGTGGCAAAGTTATTATTCTCAATGCCGAAAACAGAGAAGGAAGGGTTTTATTGGACTATTGCGACGGATTTTCATTCTTTAGATACCTTATTCAAATTGACTCGGTATGGTCCTTACAGCTACCTAAGAGAATGGACCGTTAAGAAGATCTGGGAAGAATACAAGACCTTTATCATCGCCTTTCTTGTCGGATTAGTCGCTCTGATCTACCACTCAGTCCGCGTCAATACCTTAGTCAGGATTAGGACTGAGATGCTCAACAAGTCTTTGGAAGAAGAAAGGCGAGCCAAGAAGGAAGCCAGAAGTAAAACTGCGAGGATTGAATCCCTTGAACGTATGAGTGTTGTTCAGCAGATGTCCTCTATGTTTGCCCATGAACTTAAGCAACCCATGGCTGCGATAGGATTCTACGTTGACAGCCTTATTTCCCGATTGAAAAAAGGCACTCCGGACACGCAGCTTCTTATTCAAACCTTAGAGAAGGTATCCGGTCTTAATAAGAAATCGAGCGAGATTGTTAATTACGTCAGAAGTTACGGAAAGAAAACCGCTATCCGAAAAATGATCAATATCAGCCAAGTCATTGACGATGCTGTTCAAAACTTTGTCGGAGCTAATTTTAGCGACGGAAATAATCCCATTCAAACTTCGATCGAGCCGGATCTGACTTTGGAGGCAGATCCGTTGGAAGTTGAAATCATTGTTTTAAACCTTTTAAAAAATGCGGTCGATGCCGTTTCGGTTTTTCCAGAAAGTGAAAGAAGTGTGTGGTTAAAGGCCAAGTCCATTTCCCATGCTCCTTGCCAAGGTATTGCCATTGAGGTGACAGACAACGGACCTTCGTTAGATGATGAAACTTTTGCCAAACTCTGCACGCCTTTTAATTCTTCTAAGAAAGACGGTCTCGGCTTGGGGCTTACTATCGTGTCCCGAATCGCAGAAAGTTACGGCGGAAAGATCGAATTCTTAAGGGAACCGGAAAAAGGAATTACCGTACGGGTTGAATTATTGAACACCAAGAAATAGAGGATTAAAAGAAAGATGAACTCCGTTGATGTTATTCGGATAGTGGATGACGATCCGTCTATTACAGATGCCCTGTCCTTCTTGCTCGAAGGCGAAGGCTGGAACACAATCGCTTATCACGATGCAGACACTTTTCTTGCCAATGATGATCTGAAAGTTCCCGGCTGCCTTATCCTGGACGTAAGAATGCCGAACTCCATGTCGGGCCTAGAGCTCCAAGAACAACTTATGAGCATCGCCAGCTATCTTCCCATTATCTTTATCTCTGCCCACGGTGATATTGAAATGGCCGTTCATACCATCAAGAACGGAGCCTGCGATTTTCTTCCGAAACCTGTGGATCAAGATAAACTTTTAGCCAGTATTGAAAAAGCGGTTCAACTCTGTCACCGCAATCTGCAGGCCTTACAAGAAGCCAGAGCGCGAAATGAGAATTTAAAGACATTAACTCCCAGAGAGCTTGAGGTCGCCAAACTTCTTGCAACAGGTGCTCCGAACAAAGTTGTGGCAGACCAATTAGGAATGACGACACGCACAGCGCAAGTTCACAGAGGGGCTATTTACTTAAAACTCGGCGTTCATTCGGCTGTTGAAATTGCCGAGCTCGTTAGAACCATGAACTAGATACTCTCATTAAAGAACGGCAAAGCTTTCGGAAGAAAGGTTCTTTACCCGATGCTCAATCCGGCGTGCTATGCAGCTCTTGTGATACTGTCCATGCAGTCCACTTACGGCTTTAAGACGGATACTAAAGCTGAAACCCTGGATACTAAAGGACTCGTTAACCAAGGTCTTTATGCAGCAGGTGCAGCTTCAGGGCATGAAGCTTATGCCAATGAGGTTGGTTTTGCGGCAATTATCGGTCTGACATACGGACGAATTGCCGGTGAAAACGCAGCGGCTTATGCTAAAAAAGAAGCATGTTAATAAAGGCCCGCATTAAAACTTAGATTTAGGGCTCTAAATTTAAAGATATTAAGCTGTAAAAGCAGGCCAACTCCATAAATGATTCGATATATCGGAGCGTTTGGGCTTTATAGGATGTTTAAAGAAGCGCTTAACTTATTGTAATAATAAGAACTTATTTATTTGTTGCAGCAGCCCTTCCTGTCACCTGACCAAAAACCAGTTCATCGGTTAGCATCGCACCGCCTCTATTTAGACCACAGGCAATTTCACCTGCAGCGTAGAGACCTTTTATCGGCTTTCCATCCCAGTCAAGAGCTTGGTGTTCTGCATTGGTCTTCAGGCCGCCTTTGGTATTTGATCCACCGGCAAACAACGGAATAGCATAAAAGGCAGTTTCCTCAAGAGGTTTTAGAGACTTAGGATTTCGTCCGAAGTCTTCGTCTTTCCCCGCCGTGCTCATTTCATTGAAACGCTTTAATGTCTCTGCCAATTTCTGAGGATTCATTCTTCCTTTATCAACAGAGCCCGTAAAACACCGTCATTCATGACGGTGATATAAGGGCCCCACAGAGTCGTGGTTCTGCATATTTTGATATCGCTTTGTCTATGGTAATAGAGAACTCGTAACGGCGGATTGCCGCATACGATCTACAGCATCAGAGATACTTCTACTAAAATTTTTCTCAGATTCTGCCGTATCGTTTTCCCCGATGATGCAACTCATCTGGCTCCGTTAAAATGAGTCATCGCAGTGGGGGAATACAATTGTTAATTAGGCGCGGTTTCAAATTCGAACTAAGACCAAATGGAATGCAGATTCAACTGATGATGCAATTCTGTGGCTGCGCTCGTTACGTTTATAACCGCACCCTGTCCCTTGAAAAGTCACTCTATAAGAAAGACAGCAAGCACTCTTTCAAATACTCGGAGGCTGCCAATAGACTGCCCGGGTGGAAAAAAAAGAATCCCTTTTTAAAGAAGTGCCACAGCCAGGTGCTTCAGCAATCATTAAAGGATTTAGATAGAGCCTATACGAATTTTTTCGAGAAACGAGGAAATGTTCCGAAGTACAAGAAAAAGTACCGGCACGACTCCATCAGATTTCCTCAGGGCGTTGAACTTGATGAAGTTAAACAACAGATAAGACTTCCGAAAATAGGCTGGATGGGATATCGGAAAAGCCGAGACATCATCGGTACGATAAAGAATGTCACTGTCAGCCGACGCGGGGAGAAATGGGATGTCAGCATACAGACTGAGTATGAAGTCGTCTCATCTGCTCCGAATCCTTCTGAAATAGGAATAGATATGGGAGTTAAACGTTTTGCGACTCTGTCAAACGGTGACTTCGTTGAACCTCTAAACGCTTTTAAGCAGGAGCAGGAAAAACTTGCAAAACTTCAAAGAAAGCTTGCGAGACAAAAGAAAGGAAGCAGAAACAGCAGAAAGACAAAGCGAAAAATCGCTCGATTGCACCGCTATATAGCTGACAGCCGAAGAGATTTCCTTCACAAGACCTCGACAAAGATAGCTAAAAACCACAGCATCATATGCGGCGAGGATCTGAAAGTCTCGAATATGTCTGCTTCTGCCAGGGGAACAAAAGAATCCCCGGGCAAAAACGTTAAGCAAAAAAGCGGACTGAATCGATCCATTTTGGATCAGGGATGGTATGGTTTTTTCCAGATGCTCTCCTACAAATTAGAGCAGAGAGGAGGAAAGCTGATAAAAGTTGATCCCAGAAACACTAGCCGTACTTGTCCCCGATGCGGGCTTGCCTCTGCAGAGAACAGAAAATCTCAAGCGACCTTTGCATGCATTGGCTGCGGTTACCGCTCCAACGCGGATGAGGTCGGAGCGATAAATATATTAAGGGCCGGACGGGCCCGGTTAGCCTGTGAAACGAGTGGTGCAGTAAGGCCGCTGTCAGCAGGAACCCAAAGAAACCTACTGCAGCACTAGGCTACGGCCGCTGCAGAGGTGGTATGGAATCCTCGCTATTCATGGCGAGGAGGACGTCAATGACAGAAGTTTCGGCAATCTTCTTGGCTAATTCTTCAATCGAATCTGCTTTTAGTATCCATCCCTTCTTTAAGGCATCAGTGTTATCTGCGGCGCCATAGTCCACAAAACCGTAGTCAACTGTCGAACGAGTGAGGTTTGCCAATGGGCGAGATTTAAATATCTTCTCTTCAAAAATCTGCCACGCCGGCATATTGTCGTATGTCATCGTGTATAGATTTGTTCGGCGGCTTTTCCATAGACGCTGTTATTCGTAATTCCGCCCATGATCTTGTTCTCAGCAATGAATCGATCTCCCAGAGCATTAACAACAAAGGAACCCAGAGCTCCGACTCCCACTGTCGTGACACCTAAGCGCATTCCGTTGTGGTATACGGAGGACCCCAGATCATTCGGGCTGCACAAGTAGAAACCTTAGATAAAGCTGCTCCTGCTTTTATGCCTATACGGATGCCCTCGCCTTCGTTGTAAGGAGTCTCATAGAACGCAAAACCTCCGACAGAAGGCCCTGGCAAAAATGCTTTGCGCATTTCAGCACTGTACTCATAACCTCCGGCCGCAAGGATCACACCTTCCTTAGCTTGAATACGAATGTCTTTACCGTCTTTCTTTGCTACTACACCTACGACATGGCCCTCTTTATTGAGAATTAAAGAAACTGCAGGAGCGTTATCAATGACTTTAATCAGGCCGCTTCTATCTTGAATGCTTTTTTCTAATGCGCGCCAAAGAACCTCTCCTTCTGTCGCTTCACTCTTGGGGCCGTTATAGCTAGACGTTTTGCCCATCCGAGCGGGATACATTAAGTGATAAGAAGCATATGAACTGGTTTTGGCTCCGGGAAAGTTGACCTATTGAGCCGGTCCGCTAAATTTTTGACCTGTAAGTTCAGGATCAAGAGATTTAAGCCAGTCCATCAGATTAGGAGTGTATTCAACCCAATATTCCGCCATCCCGTTGGAGATGTCGTCTTCTTCTCCGACCGCCGGTTTGTCATCGTATTTCGCGGAGAATAACGCTCTGAAGTATTTGCGCAGTTCTTCTTTATTTCCGTCTTTATCCGGACAATGGACCCAACCACCGGACATACGGGTGTTGGAACGTAAGGTGGCTAAAGGTTGTTTCTCCAGAATGATTACAGAGGTTTTTGGTCCGCAGCAGTTATTGCTGCAGCTGCTCCGGCACCACCTAATCCGACCACTACTACATCGGCAGATTCATCAAACTTGTTATCCGGTTCGGAAGCAAAAGCCGGAAGGCTGCATGCCATTGCTGTTGAACGGACAAGAAAACTTCTTTTAGAGATCGGGGTCATTTTGTTCTCCTTGGTTAGAACAAATCAATTATCGAAAGCACGCTAATCAAAGTCAATACTTCTAATAGCCTTCAAATTTAACAAGAAGCGTTGAGACTCTTGAGTTTTAATTTAATTACTTTGCTAATTTCCACCTGAATGACAATCATTAAGAGGTTAACTTCCATCAAACAAATGTTTTGTTGCCAGTCCTTTATCTCTCTTTACCCTACCCACCTGACTGAACTCTTACGGGTCGTTGGCTGAGGATTAAGAAGGATCAATGAGGATTAGGAAAGAGATCGTTATTCCAAAGTTGAATAACTGCACTAATAGACAGTTCCTCTGTTCATCCTAAGAAATCAAAATTGATGCATCACCTCATTTCTCGAGTAATAAGGAGAGCACATGACAACCAAAAAGATTACACGTCGGACTTTCTTAGGTTCGACAGCCGTGGGCGCTGCTACAACTTCGTTGAGCTTCAATGCTTGGGCTCAAGCCGTTAACAATCAAAAATCACCTTTGATCAACGGAACGATTCCGGCTCTGGAAGACGGCGTCAAAGTTGTTAACACATATCACGAGATCCATTGTCACGGACAATGTATGCTCAAAGCACACGTCAAAGACGGAAAACTGCTTGCCTTAACCAGTGCCGGCGACATCCCTTCCAAAGACTGCCTTCCTTCCGATGAGTCCATCGGAAAGATGCAGCGTCGAGCCTGTATGAAAGGCTATGCAGAAAGAAAACGTCTTTACGCTCCCGACCGCCTTAAATATCCTCTGATCCAAACGATTGAAAGAGGAAACACAGCCGGCTTCAAACGCGTTTCCTGGGATGAAGCATTAGACAGAGCATGCGAGGCAATCCGTAAAATGCAGGATCGCCAAAAGGAACTCGGCTACCTGCCGATTTGGAACAATGGCTGTGCTCCGCTAAATATGCTCGGACCATGCCTTTCTGCTTACGGTCACCATTCAGCCGGCAACCAAAACGATTGCCTTTATAACGCTTTGGGAAAAGGCATTAAAGGTCATCCCGCAATCGATATGCTGAACTCCAAAATCATCATTGTTTGGTCAGCGGATCCTCAAACCACATCTCCGCACTTACCTTTCATCATGACAAAAGCAAGAGAGAAAGGTATTCCGATTGTCGTGATTGATACAAGATATACCGGAACGGTAGGCGCGATGGCAACCGGAATTCCGGGTGTGCCTGCATGGATTGCTCCGAGACCCGGAACGGATTCTGCAATCCTTGCTGCCATGGCAAATACGATCTATCGCAGAAATCTGCACAATCCTGCCTACATCAAGGAATACACCTTCGGATTCTTCCCCGGAGACTCCGTCATCAGCAATTCTCCGGCCAAGAGCCCGATTGACGGTCATCCTTGGAAAGGACAAAGTTTTACCGTTCCGCAGGGACAAAGTTTTGTCGAATATTTGGATGAATTGAATGCAGCACACGGCGGTGAAGAAGGTGTATTGAAATGGGCAGAACTCCTATCCGGCGTTCCTGCAAAGACGATTAAGAATCTGGCGATTGCCTACGGCAAAACCAAACCTGCCTGTATCTATTCTGCTTGGACTGCAGGCGGCGCACAAAGAACCGGAAACGGTATGTACTACACCTGGCTCATGCTGGCATTAGCAGCAATGACAGGAAATGCCACTGTTCGCGGCGGCGGTATCGGTTCTTTATCTCCGAATGAAGGTATGTCCGTGAAACTCGGCAAAGCTCCGGGTATGGCGCACGGCAAGACATTTAAACCGCTTTTGTTCTCTACCCACGTCTCCAGCCAAGTCATTATGACGGGGCGCGACACGCGCACCCCGGAACAATTAAGAGAAGACGTTAAGCTTCTGAACGGTATCGATTTAGGCGAAGATCCGAGACTCCATCTTGAAATGTTTATCAAGGGAGCAGGAAGCGGAGACGTGTTCAATCAGCGTGCCGCTATCAATCCGAAATTAGAAGCCTGGAATAAATTAACTTCGGTCATTACTTATGACCGCTTCATGAGCACCACGGCCAGGTACTCGGATATTATTTTCCCCGTTGTCACCCATTTCGAAGAAAGCTTCATTACCGGCTCCAGAGTCAAGACCGATACGAACTTCGTTAATCAGATTCTTGATCCCATGTATGAATGCAAGACCGACTGGCAGATTAACGAATTGATTGCTCAGCGTCTCGGTATTAACTGGGGACGAGACGGTAAGTCCGATGTCGATGTCATGAAGATTCAATGGGCAGGCGCTAAGGTCCCGGAAAAATACAAAGAACTCAATCCTGAATTCAAACTGCCGACTTTTGAAGAAATGCAGAAGGAAGGCAACGTTCAGCTCTTTGTGAAACCGGAAACTTCTGTCATCGACGCGGACAGATTTGCTCCGGGAGAATTCCCGACCGATACCGGCAAGATTAACTTCTACTCTCCTTTCCTTGCGGAAAGAGGACGATTAAAACAGAAAGCAGCGCGTGCTCAGTATGTCAGACCGCCGGAAGGTATTGAGGATTTGCTTGAAGGTAAGAAAGGAGCGAAAGGAATTGCTTACAGTCTGCAGTTCACGACACCTCATATGCCCAACAGAAGTCACTCCTCTTTTGACAACACGACTTCTTTGATGGATGCCTTCCCGCATTGTGTCTTCATCAACCCTGAAGATGCACAAAAACGAGGTATTGCCGACGGAGATGAAGTGTATGTTTACAACGATGCGGGATGCATGAAGATTCCGGCGCAGATCACTTTGCGTCAATTGCCGGGTGTGGTTTCGATCGGTGAAGGAGCATGGTACCAGCCGAGTCCGACGGAAAAATACGAAGCATGGTTTGATTTAGACGGCGACGGGAAACCCGAGAAACACATTGTCGCGGTAGATGTCGGCGGAGCTGTCAACACATTAACGACAGACCGTGATATCGGAGCAGCAGATCCTGTGCTTCACTTGCAGACAAACAAGTCAGGTGGATTTGCAGCGGGCGGAAATCTTTGCGAAGTCAGCAAACAAAAACCGGCCTAAGTTCATCGACAAAGATATAAGGAATAAACCATGACTCAATATGCATTTTTCTTCAATCAGAAACGCTGCTTAGGCTGCAAAACTTGTGTCATTGCCTGTAAAGAATGGAATGAGAGTAAAAGAGGAGATGCCAATCTCAACAGAGCATTAACGGAGGAAACAGCCGGGACCTTTGACACACCCGCTTCTTGGGGCGCAGGCGCCAGACCAGATACCCTTAACGGCGCACACTCTAAAGATATTCTTCGCAGATTTGATGCGAAAGAAAACTGGAGACGGGTGACGTTTTTTGAATTCGGTACAAAAGCTCCGAATATTGCGATTGTTCCGTTATCGATCGGCTGCAACCATTGCTCGGAACCGGCTTGTATTCCGGTTTGTCCTGTTAAGGCCATTTCTAAGGAAGATAAGTATGGCGCAGTCAGAGTTGATTCTTCCAAGTGCATCAGCTGCGGCGCCTGCCGAGCTGCTTGTCCTTGGGACGCTCCTCAGTACTACAAAGATTTGAACGCCGAAGGCCCGAGACCTCCGATGACCAAATGCGACCTTTGTTATGACAGATTAGAGAAAGGGCTTAAACCGGCTTGTGTGGCTTCTTGCCCCGGACGAGCATTAGAGCTTCTTCCCGTAGAAGAAATTCTGAGGCTTCATCCGAATGCAACACGCACTGCGCTTGGGTTTAAGCAAGAGGATGTCAACCGTACGAAACCGAACATTTACTTTGAGTCCCGAGAACTCTTCTTCTAATTAATATGGTGAGCATCAAACAAAGCGAGGTTGAATTGAATCATTCTTCCGAACAATGTTCAGAGCTCTTCTTCAAAACACTGGGGCTGCTCTTTTTAAACGGCCCCAGTGAAGAGAATGTTCAGCTCTTAACTTTAGGATTAGAGAATTGCCGACAATGCGGGTTGATTTCTCAAGCCGAGTATGAGGAGCTTTCGGAGCAGCTCGACTTGCAAGCACTCGGCCGAGATTACGGATCTCTCTTTTGTCTCGGAAGTTCCAGCCTTTCTCTTTATGAGAGCGTCTGGCTAACCGGCCTGGCGATGCAAGAGCCAAGGGACGAATTAAGAAAAATCTTAAGAGCGTGCGGTTTGAAACCGAACACGAATTCCAATGAACCGGAAGATCATCTCGGCTTTATCTATTACTGCGTCGGGATGCTGCTGGAAAAACGGAGGGGTGCAGACGGAGATTTAAGAGAGTCGGAGGATATGAGTCCGCTGAAGGAGACGGTTTCGCACTTGGAATGGACGAGACAACTTGCGGACGCTATTTTCTATCGTCATACGGGTAATTTCTATTCAAACATCGTCTCTATTGCGAATAGACTTGCTAATGAAACGATAAATTAGAACGATTGGGAGCAGTTATGAATATCAAGCTTTTGTTTATTCCGCTGCTCCTTTTTTCTTCTCAGCTTTACGCTGAGACGATTCACCTCGGCATTCTTAATACTTCCGGCAATGAAGCGGAAAACGTTCTTTATGCCGAAACGGCCTCCGTCCTCAAGAACAAATTAAAGCCGAGGAATGTGGAGGTTTCGACTTACGACCTTCCCGGGTTAGAGAAAGGAATTGCGGAAGGGAAATTAGATTTCTTCATTTCTAATCCCGGCTTTTATGTTTCCAGCCGAGAGAAACTCGACACCACTGCCCTCGCCTCCCAAAGGAATCAGTTTTTCGGGCGTCCCGACCGAGCGTTAGGTTCGGTCTTTGTGGTTCCGAGGCTTAACAGCAATGTTTTTTCTCTTAGAGATTTAAGAGGCAAAAGCGTTTGTACCGTAGCACCGAATGCTTACGGCGGCTTATACATTGCTTTAGGTGAACTCAATCGCAGAGGATTTAATCCTGACAGTTTCTTTAGTTCGATCCATTACACCGGATATCCCATGCCAAAAGTCCTTAAGGAATTGGAAGCCGGAAAATGCGACGCAGCGATTGTAAGGACCTGTCTTTTAGAAGAGCTCTCTGAATCAGGACAAATTAAACAAAATGAATTCAGAGTCATTGAACCCCGCCCGAAGGACCCAAAAGAATTTTGCGCTCGATCCTCTGAACTTTATCCCGGCTGGGTGTTTGCCGCCACCAAAAACAGCTCAGAACAATTAAGAAAAGAAGTTACCAATATCTTGTTCTCCATTCCTGCAGTTCGAGGCAATGAATGGAGTGTTCCTCGAAATTTCGCAGCACTGGATACCCTCTACAAGAACCTTAAAGTCGGCCACTACGAATATCTTCGGAACTGGGACTGGAAAGAATTTGTTCGGAACTATTGGAGCCTTATTCTCATTGTTTTTGTCGTAATGTTTGCGGGTTTCTTTCACAACCTCATCTTGAAACAACAGGTAGAAAGAAGGACGGAGCGGTTAAGACAGACAATGAAGGAAAAGCTTGCCGAGCATCAAGCAGCTGTCAGTGCGAATCGACACTTACATGACATGGAAAAGATTAATCTGGTCGGAATGCTGTCGAGCATGATCGCGCACGAGCTCAGACAGCCCTTAACCGCGATCAGAAATTATTCTGAGGGGATCAACGATATTATTCGTTCTCCGGATTATGACGTTAAGGTCGTAGAAGAAGGCCTTAAAGTTATTGACGATCAGTCCATCAGAGCGTCCATGATTATTGAGCATATGCGCAGTCTGATTAAGGGAAAAGAAACGCATATTCAAGAAGTCGATCTGAACGTTCTTATTCCTTCCATCCAGAAAACTTATAAGGAACTGGGCGGAAAATACGAAGTCGGCTTCTCAACAGAAAGCTGCGGTTCGGTAATTGTTCAGATAGACCCGACTCAATTTGAAATTGTTCTTCTCAACCTACTTAACAATGCTGCAGAAGCGATTGCACAACAAGAAACTAATCCGAAGATTTCTGTTATCTTGGCTCAAGAAAACAGGGACGTCTTACTGTCCGTTCGCAATCAAGGTGTTTTAGAACACAAAGAATCCTTTAACAATCTGTTTGCCGTAAAGAGTTCAACAAAAACCCATGGTCTCGGACTCGGTTTAGCTATTGCGGCTAGAGTAATCGAACGCTGGGGCGGACAACTTAGTATCTGCCAAAATAATGAAGAGGTCGTCGCATGTATCCGTCTTCCGATCCCATAGACCCAAACATTCTAAAGTTAGTTCAGGCCAAGTCTCTAGTGAGAATCGTAGATGACGACGAAACCGTCTCTAAGTCTTATGAATTTATGCTTCGCTGCGCAGGCTGGAACTGCAGGATCTTTAATTGCGCAGAGGATTATCTTGCTTCAGAAAACATTCAAATCGGCCGTCTCATCTTGGATGTCCGAATGCCCGGCCTATCCGGCCTGCAGCTGCAGCAAAAGTTAGAAATCCTCGAGCGTGAAATTCCGATCATTTTTGTGACCGGGCACGGCGACGTCGATATGGCAGTTCTTGCACTGAAACGCGGTGCTCAAGATTTCATGCTGAAGCCGGTGGATCCGCAGAGGTTAAAGGGGGCAGTTTTTCAGGCGTGCCAAAGTGACTTGCTGCATTTCTTAAGAAGCCAAAAGGAAGAAGCCGAGAGAGAAGCGACGAGCTCACTTTCTCAAAGAGAGCGAGAAGTCGCTCAACTCTTGGCGCAAGGTTTGCTTTATAAACAAATCGCTGAAAAACTCGGCTGTTCGGAAAGAACGGTGAAATTTCACAAGGCTCGAATTGCTGAAAAATTAGGAGTTAAAACTCCGGCTGAAATTGCTCTTAGGCTCTCCAGTAATGCAAAAAACAAATTTGAGGATTAGGAAACGGGAAATGTTTAAATCGTCTCATTAGAAAACTTAGTTTCTCAGAAAATTATTATTTAGCCAAAACAGTTTGTACGGTTTTATATTAAAAAGAGATAATTATTTCAACCGTCCAAAGGAGTTTTAAATGGCATGTCAAACGACAAATTCGAGTACCCCACAAATGAGGACCATTAAAAACAACGGGAAAATCTTAAGATCCAACGCCTGCCATTTCCATAATTCCGGTACCAATTCCCTGAGCCAAACATATTCCATCTCTTGTGATGAATTTATTTCCGCTAATCAGAATGTTAACTCCTCCTGGATGGTCTGACTATAACATTTCTCTATTGCCGAATATCTGCTGGCTCCTAAGATAACT
>ENA-UEOJ01000731-UEOJ01000731.1-human-gut-metagenome-genome-assembly--contig:-NODE-731-length-25846-cov-8.088789_pt1 | contig 25846 bp, 30 predicted proteins | sample MGYA00242885_ERZ507886 | MGnify/ENA primary metagenome ERZ507886 (study PRJEB26167, sample SAMN06115505) | human gut metagenome | host: Homo sapiens | place: China:Anhui | collected 2015-08-07 | study... | reverse complement strand
TTCTTATTTAAACTTTTTCAATTTTTTCGTCATGTCCGCTATGGTTTTGGGGTCGGATGTGGTGTCAAGCACTTTTTGGGCTTCGGCCAACAAGGCCGGGCGGCGTTCAAGTTGTTTCAGCGTCAGTGTAGGGACGGGACGCGTACGGAGGTCATTCACCGCAATGCTCAGCTCGGACCATGCTTCCAACCGTTCCCGTTCGGCCTGCGTGATGTGCATGACGGAGCCGTGGCGCGGGGTGAAGTCGCCGTGGGTCTTCGTGTTTTGCACGAATGTGAAGTCTTTCAGGTTCGTGCTCTTGCAGAATTGGTAGAAACCCTGTGCGTAGCAATCGTACATTAGGATGTACTCGTCCGAACCGATGAGGGAGAACACACTGGAACCTTCCACCGGATATTGTCCCTCTTTTTGCAGGTGCCGCCATTCGATGGTGTAGGGGCCGGTGGGTCGGGGTGCAGTGGCACGCATTACGCCTTGCCGCGTGCGGAATCCTTTGTTCATGACCGAGCGGCCCTCGTCTTTGAAGAACAGCACGTATTCTTTCGCTTTCGGGTTATACACGATATCCCCGCCTATGGCGGCCGTACCGAAGTCGAACAGCAGTTTCGGCTCCGTGATGTCCGTGAAGTCTTCGTTCACGTAAGAGTAGAACAGCTTGAAGTAAGGCTGTTTGAAGTTCGGGTCTTCCGTGGGATACTCCCAGTCGTGCCGCCCGATGGAGTAATAAATCATATATTTCCCAACTTCGTCGTCCCAGATGATTTGAGGCGCCCAAACGGCGTGCAGGTTTTTGCGGTCGAATCCCGTCAGATCGGGGAAACGGGTGGGGAAGTCGATGGCCGTGTGTTGCCAATGGATGAGGTCGGTGCTCTTCATCAGGATGAGTCCGTCGTTGCTTTGCCAACCCTCGTCCGAGCGCATGTCCGTCATGACCATATAAAATGTTTTCCCGTCCCGTCCTCTTGTGATGTACGGGTCCCGTATGCTTTTCTTCAGGGCGATGGTGTCCGAGGCCACGATCGGACGTCCTTGGTTGAGGGACGTGTATTTATATCCGTCGTCGCTCAAAGCATAACGTACTTGTTCGCCGTATGGGGAATTGTTGGAGAAGAAAGCGAAGAGGTAACTGCTGTAAGGAGAAGGCTCGGTAGTTTGTGCCTGTGCCGGTGCCATGGCCCCGAGGGTGGCGGCCAACATGCCGGTCATCATTCGTTTTTTGAGTTTCATGATTAGGTAATGTTTGAGTTATGTTGTATATGTGCGGGCAAAGATAGGCAGAATCGGCCGATAAAGGAAGTTTTTACAGGGGCTTTTCGCACGGTGTGGCGAGAATGTGGCATTTTTTGCGTTATGCCTGATTGCCCGTTTCGTCTTTTTTTTGTCACTTTGTGACCGATACAATGAAAACTAATCAATGTGATGAAAAGAAATTTTTTTTGTGGGATGCTGGCGGTTCTGGCGGCCGGACAGGCAAGTGCCGATGTCGTGCCGGAACAAGTCAGTTGTGTGGTGGAGCCTTTGTATGGGTATAGACAAGACCGTTCGCCGGGACGTATCGTTGCCGTGCGGTTGAAAGGCCCCGAATTGAAAGGTGAAGTCCGTGTGGATGTGGCGTACAAGAAACTGAAGGAGACTTCTACCTTCCGTGTCGATGCAAAGGATTCGGCGGAGGTGGAAATCATGTTGCCTTCCGCCTTGCCTATGGACAAGGCCGCGAACGTTTCGCTGACGGTGCGCGGGACGGAAAAGAAAGTGAAGACGAAAGTCACCGTGGAGCCGATGCGGCATTGGACGGTGTACCTTTACAACCATTCGCACGTGGACATCGGTTACACGAACACGCACAAAAACGTGGAGATGTTGCACAAGACGAACGTGTGGGAAGGCATGAAACTGGCCCGGGAAACAGCCGGACATGTGGACGGTGCACGCTTCGTATGGAATCCCGAGGTGACTTGGCCGATTGAACGCCTGTGGATTTCAGAACCGGAGAAACGGGATGAGGTCATTGCGGCTATCAGGCGAGGCGACCTTTGTGTGGACGCCAGTTATGTGAACCTGAATACGAGCATTTGTTCGGATGAGGAGTTGTTTCATGTATTCAAGTTCTCGCGCGAGTTGCAACGGCTGTCCGGCGTGCCTGCCGATGTGTTCCAGCAGTTCGACATCCCCGGCATTTCCTGGGGACTGGTTCCGGTCATGGCACAAGAGGGCATCAAGTACGTCATCTCGTGGCCGAACACCGACCGGGGCGGCAACGCACACTCCCGGAATATAGACGGCATGCCTTTCTGGTGGGTAGGACCCGACGGCCATTCCAAGGTGTTGTTTCTGCAACCGGGCAAGTATTCCAACAGCGGCAGCATGGACAAGGGGAACACGACCGGGCGGCCTTGGTTCGGCCAACGTGACCCGCGTAAGGTTCCGGCGCGCATCCGGATGGGGAGTGCCAATGTAGACTTTACGGGCAAGCTCGTGGAGTTGGAACGTGACCATTACCCCCTCGATTTCATCGTACTCTCTTGGACATTGTGGGACAACAGTCCGGTGGATGCCGATGTCCCCTACGCCGTGAACGAATGGAACAAGAAATATGCTTATCCGAAGATTGTCATCAGCGGCGGGCATGAAATCATGGTGCGGTTGGAAAAAGATTATGGCGACCGCCTGCCGACTGTAACGGGAGACTATACGGAATACTGGACCGACGGGTTGGGTACGGCTGCCAGGTTGACGGCCATTAACCGCCGTAACAAGGAAAGAATCACGCAGGCGGAGACCGTGTGGTCGATGCTGGCAGGGGGAGCTTGTGCACCGCGTGCCGATTTCGATGAAGGTTGGCGTTATATCATGATGGGTTCAGAACATACTTGGGACTTTGAGAATCCGTGGGAACCTTATTTCCATGAAGCCATCGGAAAGGTGAAACAATCTTATTTCCAGGAAGCGGAAGCCCGTTCGACGGCCTTGTTGGACGAGGTATTGGGATTGGCCACGGACAAGTCCAACGGAGCGTTGGGGCCGCGCGAAGGGCCGTCGAACGGCGGTATCGCCGTGCTCAACACGCAGTCGTGGCCGCACGGCGGGTTGGTGACGCTGACGGCCTCCGAGAGCCAGAAAGGCAACAAGGTGGTGGACGATGAGGGGAACGCCGTGCCTTCGCAACGTTTGTCTACCGGCGAACTGGTGTTTTGGGCTTCGGACGTGCCCGCCCTGGGCTCGCGTCATTACCGTGTGGTGGAAGGCGATGCCGTGCCGGGCGATGCCTGCAAGGTGGAAGGCTACACGCTGGACAACGGTTGCGTGCGTGTCACGATAGACGGCAAGACGGGAAATATCACGGCCTTGACCCGTGCCGGGGAAGATTACAATTATATCGATGCGTCGGTGGACGGAGGGGCCAATTCGTGCAGTTGGCTGCCGGCCAACGAAAACAAGCCCGAGGCCGACAAGGTGCAGGCCATCACGGTGACCGAGCAAGGCGGCTTGGTGGTGGAATTGAAAGTGGAATCCACGATGAAGGGCTGCCGTTCGGTGACGCGTACCGTCCGTCTGGTGGCCGGACAACCGTGGGTGGAGACCACCAACGTGGTAGACAAGCTACCGTTGTTGGACAAAGACGGCATACATTTCGGTTTCGGTTTCAACGTGCCGCAGGGTGTGACGAAAGTGGACATCCCTTGGGGCGTGATGGAAATGGAGAAAGACCAATGGCCGCAGGCCAACCGCAACTGGATAGCCCTGCAACGTTGGTTGGACGTTTCTAACGACACGCACGGCGTGACTTGGTGTGCCTTGGATGCCCCCTTGTTCGAGTATGGCGACCGCACGGCCAACATTTCGTTGGGATGGGGCGGACAAGGACCTTGGCTGACCCAGTTGGAACCGTCTTCCACGGTGTATTCATGGGCGATGAACAACCATTGGCACACGAATTTCCCCCTGACGCAGGACGGGCCGGTGGCTTTCCGTTACCGCATCCATCCGCATGGTGGATATGACGCCGTGGCCGCCAACCGTTTCGGTCTGGAGCAGGCGCAACCGTTGGTGCATGTCACTGCGGACAAGAACCCGGACGTGAAGCCCGTTGTGGCGGTAGACAACCGTGCCGTGTACGTCACCGTGCTGAAATCCACGGGGAAAGACAACGAGATGATTGTCCGTCTGCGTTCCGTGTCGGACAAGGAAGAGACTGTGGCTTTGGACTTCCCGGCCCGCCGTCCGTCGTCCGTGTCGCTCTGCACGCTCGAGGAGCAGCCCGGGCAAGCCGTAGAGGGGACGCTGACGATGAGACCCTACGGCATGGCCACGTTGAAACTCGCCTTCTGACGACGGGAGTATGGGAGGCTTCCTGACTCTTCCGGCAGCGTGCGGTACGGGCTTCCGTCCGTGGATAGATGCTTGTAAAGAAAATGTAGGTTTATCACAGAGCTGAATTTCAGTTGTTTAAGCCTTTGAAAAAAATCTGCGGCAAACGGAAAATCGTTTGCCGCAGATTGGAAAATCATTCGGAGCAGAACGGAAAACGTTTCTGCGCCGAATGATTTTTGTATATAAGTTTCTGTTTATTCTCCTCTCCGTTTGGCCGGTTTGATGTCCAGATTGTAGGCAAGGCGCAGCATGGCATAACTGGGGATGACGTTGCGCCACGTCTCGTAGCGTCCCTGTCCGTTCAGTGTCTGGGTGACGTTGGAAAGCTGCCCGAGGATGTCGAAGCCATCGAGGGAGAGCGTCACGCGGTTTTTGAAAAGTTTCTTCGACAGGGTGGCGTTCCATACGATGTCGTCCGTGTTCATGCTGCTTTCGCCGTATCCTCTGCGGCTGTACAGGGTCAGATCGGTGTTGAATTGCAGGTCCCATGGCAGTTCGGCCTGTGCTATCAGGCCGTAATTGTAGTCGTAAGTGTTGAGGGTCGTGAAGTCTTCCCGGCTGCCGGTCAGGTAGTTCCACGTGCAGCGGGCTTTCACGCCCACTTTCACGTCCTTGGGGAAGGCATATTCCATGTTGAGGCTTCCGCCCGAGTTGTAAGTCTGCACGGTGCTGCGGCGCGGTGCCATGCCGTCCGTCACGCCGATGAGGTCCACCGAGTTGTAGAGCCGCGACCAAAGTCCGCTGTTCAGCGTGAGGCGGCGGGCTTTGTCGAGCGGCATGGAGTAGTTCACGTTGCCGCCGATGTTGTAATTTCCGTTCACGTTCTCGGGGCGGTAGGTGCGCACGCCCGTCGCCTTGTCGTACACGTATCCCTGTGCCACGGCATCCTGCGTGATGGAGTAGCTCCAGTAGGTGTTGAAGTAGCGTTGCGTGCGGTTGCTGTTCAGATTAGGAATTACTGATGATTTATGCTGTTTACGGTTTTGTTTTTGGGTTGCTCATTCCTTATATATCCCGGCGGTTTGCCAAATTTATGCCGGCGACAATGGCTTATGCTTTGGTAAGTTTATGCAAGTTTTCAAAAAAAGTTACTTCTGAAAAATGGGAAAAAAGCCTGACGTATACTAAACTGCGTCGGGAATTTTTTTACCGCTCTTTGCTTTGCGGCATTGTTACCGCGGCAGTTTCATATTTTGCCTATGCACATTTTGGTTCACGGGGATTATGGTGGCAGCTTTATTTTATTTGGTCTTTGCTGTTGCTTGCCGAAATCGATTACAGAATGTTTTTGCTTCCGGATATTTTGACGGTTCCGCTGCTTATTCTCGGTTTTGCCGCATCTTGTTGGGGATGGGGGCATATCAGCGGTGCCGAAAGCGCTTTAGGTGCGGTGGGCGGTTATTTTTTGCCGGTTTTGGTCAGTTTGTTGTTTGTCTGGAAAAACAAGGATGCCTTCGGCGGCGGCGACATCAAGCTTTTGGCGGCACTTGGTGCCTGGCTGGGTTTTGAAAAACTGCTGTATGTGATTGTCGTGTCGGCGGTGCTGTTTATTCTTTATGCCGCAATAAAACGTCAGCGCAGCGGAGCTTACGGCCCGGCAATCGCAATCGCGGGAATAATCGTTGCATTCTACTTTTTTTAAGCTAAAATAACAGTTAAACGTCATTATTGAAGGAAAGAAGATGACTATGAACAAAACTGCAGGAAAGGCCAGAAGCCGCAAGAACAAGTTTATTCACAAAGTTTTGGGAACGGACGATAAGCGCAAGCTTATAAAATTGGTCGGAGGAACCAGTTTCGACCTTTTTATCATGGGCATTATTCTTGCAGACGCAATTGTTCTGGGGTTGATGACCTCGGAAGTGATGAGTATGTATTTTGACCGCGGTTTGTTTTTGCTCGACCGTTTGTTTATGGGTATTTTCATCGTCGAGATGTTTTTGAAGATTTATGCTCAAGGGCGTCATTTCTTTAAGTCAGGATGGAACGTTTTTGATTTTGTTATCGTTGCGGTTTCTTCAATCCCGTCGGCGAGCGCTTTCATTATCCTGCGGACGTTTCGGTTGTTCCGCCTGCTTAAGTACATTCACCGTTTTTCTAAAATGCACAATATTATTGAGGTGTTTATCGGTTTGCTGCCGACATTTGTTTCATTTCTGGCGATATTTGCCGTTTTCTTTTATGTCTTTGCGATTATAGCGGTCAGTCAATACGGTGAGGTCTTTACCAGTTTTGCAACGCTGGGCAGTGCGATGTTTACGCTGTTGCAGGTCTTTACGCTGGATGGCTGGGCTTCGACGATAGCACGTCCGGTGATGGAAGTGTTCCCTCATTCCTGGCTGTTTTTTACCAGTATGGTGGTGTTCTCTTTCCTGATTGTGGTAAGTTTTCTGACCAGTGCCTATATTCAGGTGGCAAACACCATTGCAGGCAAAAAGTAAAAAAAATTCCCGTTGTCTTGAAAATGACAGCGGGGATTTTTTTTGAATTTTATTGAAAAATGTCAGGATTTTTTTCAAACTCGAGCACGGTTGCCTCGATTTCACGCAGACAGCTGAAATACTGCGGGTAGATGACAAAGGCGCTTAAGAACATCCGAAAAAATTTCGGGTTGTAGCTGTACCGGTTTTGTGACGTCAGGGTATGGACGATATCGCACTCTAAAGCATGAAGCCGGTCGGACGGTTTTCGGGCATTGACGCGGAGCAGATATTCCAATTCCATATAAAAGCTGGCCATACAAGTATGTTGCAGGGAAGCCAAAACGTACGATTGGAGTTCCGAGTATGTCAGCAGGTTGAAATTTTCCCTTGAAAGGCAATCCTTTGATTCCGAGAAAAGATAACGGCGCTGGGTGTCGACGTTCTCGATGATTTTTTTCAGTCCGGCGGCGTCTTTTTTCTGAGCCGTGGCGATAAGCTGTTCAAGCAAATCTTCAGCACGGTAACAGTCAAACTTTAACGGTGCAATCAGTTCGAAAGTCCGTTTTCTCAATTCTAAAAGTTCCATATAAAAATTTATAAAGTTATTGAAATAGTAATAAGATTAATTGGCGGAAGCATAATCGGGAGCTTTTTTAATGTCAAACTTTTTTAAAATAACCGCTAATTTTTGTGAAATAGGCTTGACATCGGCAACGCCAGTAACTAACTAACGGATTAGATAAATTGTTGTAACTTTAAGGAGTTGATAAAAAAATGAAAATCAGACCATTACAAGACCGTGTTTTGGTTAAGCGGTTGGAAGAAAATACGAAAACTGCCGGCGGAATCATTATTCCGGACACAGCCAAAGAAAAGCCGAGCGAAGGTATTGTCGAAGCTGTCGGTCCGGGAATGGTCAGTCCGGAAGGAAAGGTTATTCCGATGACGGTTAAAGTCGGCGACAAGGTTTTGTTCGGAAAATGGTCGGGTTCGGAAGTCAAAATCAACGGCGAAGAGCGCTTGTTGATTAAAGAACCCGAGATTTTGGGTATTATCGAAGAATAATTCAGTAATTAAAAAAAGGAAGTAAAGATATGGCTGCAAAAGATATTGAGTTTGGTACAGACGCCCGCGCTAAAATGTTAAAGGGTGTTGAGACTCTTGCCAAGACGGTTAAGGTTACTTTGGGTCCCAAAGGACGCAACGTTATTTTAGACAAGTCTTACGGTGCTCCGAAAATTACCAAAGACGGTGTTTCGGTTGCCAAGGAAGTAGAATTGTCTGACAAGTTTGAAAATATGGGTGCACAGCTGGTTAAGGAAGTTGCGCAGAAAACCGCAGACAAAGCCGGCGACGGTACGACTACCGCTACGGTTTTGGCCGAAGCCATTATTAAGGAAGGCTGCAAAGCCGTTGCCGCCGGTATGAATCCGATGGATTTGAAACGCGGTATCGATATGGCCGTTGAGGCCGTTGTTGCCGACATTAAGTCTCGTTCGGTTGCCATCAAAACCTCTGAAGAAATTGCTCAGGTTGGGACCATTTCGGCCAACGGCGACCGTTCAATCGGCGAATATCTGGCTCGCGCTATGGAAAAAGTCGGCAATGAAGGCGTTATTACGGTTGAAGATGCCAAAGGTTTGGAAACCGAATTGGATGTTGTAGAAGGTATGCAGTTTGACCGCGGTTACCTGTCTCCGTATTTTATCACCAATGCCGAGAAAATGGTTTGCGAATATGAGAATCCGTTTGTTCTGCTGTATGATCAGAAAGTTTCCAACTTGCAGCCGTTAATTCCGGTTTTGGAAAGCATTGTTCAATCCGGCCGCGCCTTGGTTATCATTGCCGAAGATATTGAAGGCGAAGCTTTGGCCACGTTGGTTGTCAACCGTATTCGCGGCGGTTTGAAAGTCTGTGCCGTTAAGGCTCCGGGCTTCGGCGACCGCAGAAAAGCCATGTTGGAAGACATTGCCATTTTAACCGGCGGCCAGGTTATTTCTGAAGAGCTCGGTATGAAGCTGGAAAACGTTACTCTGGATATGTTGGGTTCGGCTAAACGGGTTGAAATCACCAAGGACGAAACCACCATTATTGACGGCGACGGAGAAAAAGATTTGATTGAAGCCCGTGCCGCTCAAATTCGCAAACAGATTGAAGAAACATCATCTGATTATGACCGTGAAAAACTGCAGGAAAGACTGGCCAAATTATCCGGTGGTGTTGCCGTTCTGCGTGTCGGCGGTGCTTCCGAGGTGGAAGTAAAGGAGAAAAAAGACCGTATTGACGATGCATTGAACGCTACGCGTGCTGCCGTTAAAGAAGGCGTTGTTGCCGGAGGCGGCGTTGCCTTGTTGTATTCGGCCAAAGTTCTTGACAGTCTGAAACCTGAGAATCAGGACCAAAAAGTCGGTATTGACATTATTCGTAAAGCTACTCAGGCTCCTATCCGCCAGATTGCCGAAAATGCCGGTGTTGACGGAGCGGTTGTTGCTGGAAAGCTGCTGGAAAGCACTGATACGAATTTTGGTTACAATGCCCAGAGCGGCGAGTATACCGATATGGTTAAGGCCGGTATTATCGATCCGACCAAGGTTGTTCGTACCGCTTTGCAGGATGCCGCATCGGTCGGGGGGCTGTTGATTACGACAGAGGCCATGGTTACCGAGGCTCCTCAAAAAGAATGTTCTTGCGGCGGTGCAGGTGCCGGCGCAGGTGCAGGTATGCCGGGTATGGGCTTCTAGTTCGAGCCGTTATCGCAGGTTTGCAAAGAGAGGTGTTTGTCACCTCTCTTTTTTTTGCTTTAATATTAGCTAAAAACGATTATATTAAGAGGGAAGGAGAAAAATATGCTGGATGCGGAAAAATTGAAAGAACTGCAGGCGAAAAACATTATCTGCGAGCAGGAGTTCGTTGAACAGAAGCATAATTTGTTTAATCGCATTATGCGTCACGAGAATAACCCCAAAGCCAAAAACGGTATTATTTACATTCTTTTGGCGTGGTTTGTGGGGACTATCGGATTGCATAATTTTTATGCGGGATATTATTGGCGGGGAACCGTGCAGTTGTTTCTGACTCTGGTGTCATGGCTGTTTATGTTTATTCCGCTGTTATTTGTGGCAATTTGGGTTTTATTGGAACTGTTGTTTATCAATAAAAGTGCGGAGGGAATACCTTTTACCGGTAATCGGCGGGTTATTCTGCTGCTGAGGGTTTTGGCGGTCGTGATGCTCGGCGTGGCTTTTTCTTACAGCAATATTGTGGTTTATGACACCATGACGATAGATGTTTAACGATAAAACTTATGGTGAAAAGATGGTTTATGTTTATTTGATTATCGCAATTGTTTCTGAGGTTTTCGGCACGACGTTTCTGAAGGCTTCTCAAGGATTTACGGTATTGCTGCCAACGCTTGCAGTCGTTTGCGGCTACGGTTTGGCATTTTATTTTTTGAGTCTGAGCCTGAGTTCCATTCCGGTAGGCATAGCTTATGCCGTTTGGTCCGGGTTGGGAGTCGTGTTAATCAGCCTGATGGGGTGGCTGGTTTACGGACAACGGTTGGATTTTGGCGCAATGCTCGGAATTTTGCTGATTGTGAGCGGTGTGGTGGTTCTCAAACTGTGTTCAAAGATGGCATAATCTTTTGATTTTTCAAAAGATGTTATTTTTTTCAAAAAAAATTTAAATTAGTACTTGCAATTTTTTTAGAGTATGGTATTAAATATTCCGTTCTACCGATGCGGGCGTAGCTCAGGGGTAGAGCGCAACCTTGCCAAGGTTGATGTCGAGGGTTCGAATCCCTTCACCCGCTCCAATTCAAAGCCACCTTTCTAGGTGGCTTTTTTGTGTATATTTTTCAATATGCATAAAAGATAATATCATTGAATTTTTAATAATTGTATATATCATATACATTATAACATGCATTTTTCTTAGGAGTTAATGTTATGGGTTGTTTACCATTTGCTGCCAAACCTCATTATCGAATTGTTATGAAAAAAGTAGAGGAAATTATACGACAGAATTATATTACAACGCCTCCTGTTAATGCTCGTAAATTGGCATCAGAATATGGTTTGTCTGTTTTTTTTGCTGAATTTCCTGATGAGATGATAAATGTTTGTGGTTTCATTGATTTTAATAATAGTAAAATGTATGTTAATGCAGATGATTCTATTAATAGACAGAATTTTACTATTGCTCATGAGTTGGGACACTGGTTATTGCATAAAAAACAAATAGAGAAAAATATACATAGTTATAAAGTTCTTATGCGTCAGCCTATTGGAGGTGAGACGGATCCTTTGGAAAAGGAAGCAAATGCTTTTGCTGCTAATTTGCTTGTTCCTACGGAGATGTTGAAGACGTTAAAGAAGCAAGGACTTTCTAATCGAGAGTTAGCTGATGTTTTTGCTGTTTCAGAACAGGTTATTGGCTTTAGATTAAGTAATGAGGATATTAATGTCTAAACCTAAGCTTGTTTCGTGTAATAATAATCGATGGGACGAACATCAGAATTCTGGTAAAAGTATTACAGATACTTTACTAGAATTGGTTCGTGAAAATAAGGTTAACGTTAATTCAAGAACATTTGAGTTTGATGAGGATTTAGAGGCGAAACAAAAAGAATTTTCATTGTATGAGCAAGCGAAAGATAAGGGGAGTGCTAGGCTTTATATTTCATTATCTAATCTATTTTCTATTTCGGCTTATGTAGCACTCACCTTTGTTGTGTATTTGGTTTATTTGTGGTTAAAAATTAATCATGATTTGGCATATGTGCAGGATGTTGATGTTATTCGTCTCAATGGTTTTTTAAATAGGATTGAAGGCGTTTTTAAATATCTTGCATCTATCGGGTTAGGTTTTGTTGCCGGTGTATGCAAGATTTTTTTGAAAGAAAAAATCGGACGTTAAGTATTTTGTCTAAATGTGTGGCGAAAATGTTTGCTTTATCGGTTTGGTTGTGTTATATTTTTTCAATCAAATATATATAATTATGCCTATTAGGTTGTGAAATGTGGTGAACAATAACTTAAAAAAAATACCATATGCAAAAGACAATTATCGGGGTAAAGACCGTGCGAGGCATGGCAGCCCTATGAGAATCAGGCGGTAATGACGGTCAGAGAGGTGTTGCTCGTTTGATTGCGAAAGCGGATGGATCAATGCCGGTTTCTCTTTTTATTAACTACAAAGAGGATAACATTAACGGTAATCAGGCGTTGGTTGCCGTTCACAAAAACTTTTTTGTGGCAGACGGAGAGCAGGGAGAAAACCAGATTGTCACCATCTATCGAATAAAGGAAATATCGATAGAAAAGGAGATAAAAATCGTTCTCTCAAAATTTAACCGTTGTTTTAACGGGCAGTGGGAAGAACCCTTGGTTTATAATTTAAGGTTTCTGGCTGATGCGGTCAAACAGAAACTTTCAGCTCTTGACTGCAGGCAGCCTTATTATGTATTTGCTCCTTATCCGCCAAGGCGGAAGTGACGGAAAAAGACAGGAATCGTTTGTATTAAAAATACGGTTCCTGTTTTTTATTTGATATTTAAGATTAAATTTATCTCAATAATTATATAATAGGATGTTCAATAAACGGAGAAGTTGGGATGGGTAATCTGTTTAACAAGGAGCGGCTCAAGATATTCGGTTGGTATAAACGCGAAAGGACCAAACTGGAAAAATGGTATGAACTGAATGAAAAAGTTCGTTTCGGATTGGTCGGTTTTGCCAATCTGGCGATGCGTTATGTCTTTTTTGTGGCGACGGGGATGATTTTTTCAATCCTTCATTATCAGATTGTGTTGTTACTGACGTGGTTTCTGTCTTCCTTTATTGCATTTGCGGCCTATAAGATATTGGTATTCAACACGGTTGGGAACCATGTGAGAGAATATCTGAAAAGCATAATGATCTGGTCGTTGAGTTATCTTCTTAATGCCGGCATATTGGAAGTTTTGGCCGGATGGCTGGCGCTGAACGTTTATTTGGCTCAAGCGGCGGCCATTGCCGTCATTATGGTGATAAATTATGTTCTGTTCAAATATTTTGCCTTTAAACAACCGAAGCCGCAAACGCGATGGGAAAAAATACTGGATTTTTTCAATGTATTCAGTTGATTAAAAAAAGCCCTCAAACGAGGGCTTTTGAGATATCGGAGCGTTTATGTCAAGCTTCTTTGGCTTTGAAGTAGTCTTTCGGTTTGGTGTTCCATTCTACGCATTTCCAATTTTTGTCGGTGTCTTCTTTTTCAAAGATACAGACATTTCCGGTACCGACTTTAATATCGTGTTCTTTTGTAAATTCGGCAAAGTTTCCGGTAAGATAGGGAGCAAAACGGATGATGCCGTTGCTGGAGACGATGAGTATCGTTTCGTTATGGAAGTTTTTAAAAGCTTTTTCTCCCCAAAGCAGCCAATTGTTTATAATTGCCTGCGGATCGACTTTCCAGCCGTCAGGGACAATAGCATCTTTGTTCCATTTATCGAGGGCATCCTGTCCGATACGGGCGATAACTTCTTCTTCCGGTTTGTTTTCATCCGGGCCGTAATCAACCTCGCGGAAGGATTCGTCCAATTCCAAAGGAATGGTGCATCCCATGGCTTCAATCGCCAATTTTGCGGTTTCGACGGTTCGTTTTAACGGTGCTGCGAAAGCTTTTGCCGGGATAAGATTCCTGTCTTTCAGATAACGGCCGACGTTCGTTCCGCGTTCCGTTTCAGTCAAAGGCAAATCGGTACGGGCGCCGACACGGGTAATTATATCGCCTTTGTTAAAAGTGTTGCCGTGACGGGCGATGATGATTCTGGTTGTCATAGTTCATTCTCCTTAAAATTCACCACATTCGGCCAAAACGGCTTCAACTCTTGCGACATCTTCAGGCGAATCAACACCGGAAAGGGACGACATCTTTTGGAAATTCCGGTAATCGACTTTGACACAGCGAACTTTAATGCCGTTTTCAATCCAGCGAAGCTGTTCCAAGCCTTCCAGCTTTTCATAGACACCTTCCGGAAGTTTGGCAATCTTATCAAGAATATCCATACGATAGCCATAAAGTCCGATTTGGCGATAAACCGGCGACGTGGTTTGAGCCGTCCGCACCTTTTCTTCTTTGCGGATTGCCGGGATAATGTTTTTAGAAAAGTAAAAGGCATCGCCTTCACTATTGAACACCGCGGTTGTTCCGCTAAAGGGCGTGGTCTTTTTGTGTTCGCGGAGATTATCCAGTTCTTCCCAGCTGAGGTTGACAACGGGGGTAACGGTTTCGACCCGGTTGTCTTTGTAATATTCACCGATGACGGCCTCAATAAACCAGGTTGGGCAGATGGGGTTGTCTCCTTGGAGGTTAACGACAAACTCTGGCTTTTCGGGCATGGAATGCGCCAGTTCTACAATGCGGTCGGTTCCGGTGAGGCAGTCGGGCGAAGTCATCATCGCTTTCATATTATGCTGGTTGCAAAAGTCGATAATGCGCTGGTCATCCGTTGCGATAACCGGTTCACATCCTTCAAACTTGGCGGCAGCTTTTAAGGCGTTTTCCCATACGCGGAGCAACATTTCCTTGCCGGCTATTTTAGCCAAAGGTTTGCCCGGAAAACGAGTGGAGCCGTAACGGGCCGGAATGCCGATAAGAGTTTTCATCTGAAAGTCCTTTCTAAATTAACCATGATGCTTAATCCTAGCGAAATAGCGTGTAAAAGGCAAATAAATAAACTAAGATATACATCTTGCGATTTAGAACTTGGCAATCTTGCCAAATTGATTATACTTGAAAACAGGTTTGGGAGGAAGATGATGAAATATCCTATACTTGTACATGAGTTTTCATTTAATAAAATCAAAAACGGAAGCCGAAAAGTCGGGGTACATCTGCTTGATAAGAAAAGCCAGCAGGTTAAACTGCATGATATTCTGGAAATGCATAACCGGGCTAACGGCGAAGTTATCGAATGCGAAGTGAAGGGAATCGCGATTTTTGATAATTTTAAAGACTTGGTCGAGGCCTTGTCGCCTCAGGCGCTGGGGTATGACAGCGAAGAGGAGGTCTTAATCCGCTTAAACCGGATGTACAGCATAGATTTGCAGAGGGAGCTGAATGCGGTGGCTTTTTTTATTGCGCCGTCGTTTGTTAATATGCGGCGATTGGACCGCGGTGCACTGGAAAGAGAATAATTAAAAAAATTCCTTGCAAATTGAAACAGAAGTTATTAATAAAGAATTGTTTTAAAAAGTTTACGGATGAGTGGCAGAGAGGCTGAATGCGCGCGACTCGAAATCGTGTATACGGGGTGACTCGTATCGGGGGTTCAAATCCCTCCTCATCCGCCATTTTGATTAAAAAGACGCTGGTTTGCAGCGTCTTTTTTCGTATCCGGCGGAAATGCGGGCTTTGCGGGCGGTTGACTTCGCCGAATTGACTATGGTAAGCTCGTTTTATGTTGGAAAATGCAAAATTTATGGCGCTTACATACAATGCCGATTTTTGCAAAGTCACTTGAGGATTTGATGAAAAATGAAAATAGAACCTAACAATTTGTATGAATTAGAATTTGAATTAAAAACTAAAAATCTGACACAGTTTATAAAAAATACACTTAAGCAAGCAGCTCCAGAAAATAGTGATAAAATAGATATTTTTTTTGAAGCCGGTATAGGATTACAGCCATTAAACATTATTACTACAGATACAGTAGGTACTTTTGGAATAGAAATATCTTCTAATGGAAATATAGGCCTATCGTTTCAAACAATGATTTTATTTTATATTATGACAGAAATATTTTGGGATACATATTTGAATTTATCTTCAAAAATTCTTTTTGGTATGAATGAAGAAAAAATTGAATTATCAGAATTTTCAAAAGGAAAAATGGATGCTATCGAGGAAATTTTATCTTGGGTAGAAAAAGAACGGACAATTCAGGAGTGCCTAAAAAATGTAACAAATAAGCAAATTTATTATAGTTTTATACGACTGGGAAATGATAGAAATGGTGATGTTAACGATATATGCGTTAATGATTTATATTGGCTTTCATTATCAGCTTTTATTTTACACGAAATATCCCATTCTCGTAATTCAGAAATATCAGAGGCTCTTTCTCAGAAAGAACAAGAATTATGCTGTGATAATTTTGCTTTTGATGTTTTAACAAATAATATACAAAACTTTCAATTAACAGAAGAAGAGAAGTTTAAGGGGTATACGTTACAAGATGTTAAAGTAAAAAGACTAATAGCATTAGAACTAATGTTTTGTATAATAACAAAATTTTTTAGAGATGATGTTGATAGTCATCCAAGTAGCTATATAAGAATAAGAAATCTAATTAATATTTATGCAAATGAACCAGAAGCGGACTATATTTCTTCATCATTTTTTCAATTTATGTGTTTAGGAAATAATTTCTGGAACGTTTTTGCATCTACTCTCCCTTTATTTTTATTAATTAAAAATATTGATTTATCACTTTTGCAGAAAACTAAAACAGCAAAAGAATTTTGTATGAAAAATCTAGAGTTACTCAAGTGAAGATAACATCTTTTCCTGCTCTTCAAAGCTTAGGTTTTTAGAGGCGATATCGAAAAGAGTTTGCAGGTTGATGGTTAGTGTTCCGGAGAGAAGTTGATTGACTATTCTTGGCGAGAGATAAGCAAGGTTGAGATATTTGTAAATTGTACGCTTGGTCATTTTCTCCTGTTTCATGATGTCTTCCATCCGGATGCCTTTTTCATATAGTTTCTTAAATTTCCATGCATAGGCAAAGGCTCTGACGATGAGGCGGTTGTTGTCATTGACACTCATCAGTCCGACCTTTCCGGCGTTGTAGACATTGCTTGACAGCCCTCGGTTGATGATCACCTGCTTTTCATAAATGATTTGGTTGTTGGCATTATCAGTAATAAATTCCAGCGGGTTGTTGCTTTCATTCAGCGAATCGCCGGTATAGGCCGAAAGGATTATCGGATCGGTATTAAAGAAGAAGGTCAGGCGATCTTTTTGATAGATGATTTTGTTAATGAAGTTGCGGATAAAATTGCGTTGCGCGAAATAGTCCATATCGTTGAAGTTTATCAGTTTTAAAGCCATCGCGCTGTCTTTGTTTAAGCCATTGAGATTGCCGTTAAGAATCTCAATAATGGCATCTTTGGCGAGCTTATCAATTTGTTCTGTTGGTAGGAACAATCCCTTAATAGAATAGTAATGTCGTTTGGTAGCTTTCTTTTTACTGTTGGCCTGATTGGTAAAAATTGTGCCGTTAGCATCAAACAATTTACCCGTCAGCAGGTTATTGTTTCGGCTTCTTGTATGATTGGCGCAGTTATCATTATCTGTAAGCTTGGTTTGTACCTTTTCCCATAATTCTTTTGATATGATGGCCTCATGCTGTCCTTTAAATGCTTGTCCGGTGTGTTTGTTCTCAATCATGCCGAGGTATAATTTTTCATGCAGCAAGCGGTGGAGCGCGGATATTTTAAAAGGTTTGCCGCCTCTCTGTTCCCCCTTGTTGGTTATCCAGCTTTTATGTTTGAAACCTTTAATTTCAGCAAATTTCTCAAGTTCGGCCAGAGAGCCGCATTGTAAATAGCCTTCAAAAATGCTGCGTACCTGTTCAGCTTCAACCGGATTAATAACCAATTTTTTGTCTTTAATATCGTAACCTAGCTTTGGTGTTCCGCCCGTCCATAAGCCTTTGGCTTTACTGGCGCGGATTTTATCTCGGACACGTTCCGAGGATACCTCTCGCTCGAATTGGGCAAAGGACAGCAGCATATTTAAGGTTAGTTTACCCATGGAGGTTGATGTATCAAAGGCTTGGGTAATCGAAACAAAGCTGCAGCCATATTTATCAAATTCTTTCATCATATTATGGAAGTCCATTATTGAACGTGACAAACGGTCAACCTTGTAAACCACCACCGTTTGAATTAAGCCCCGGCGAATGTCCTCAAGCATCTGTTTTAGAGCCGGACGCTCCATTGTGCCGCCGGAGATGCCGCCATCGGTATAGGTTTTGAAATATTCCCAGTTATTAAAGGCTTGAGACATAATGTAACTGCGGCAGGCGTCTTCCTGATTATGCAGGGAGTTAAACTCAAGCTCTAAACCCTTTTCGGTAGATTTGCGGACATAGATTGCGCAGTTTACTCTAGCCATGAGCCGCCTCCTTTAATGCCCGTTTGTTGTTTAATCCGAAGAAGTCATAGCCAGAGACCTTTATGCCGCAGATTTCTTTGGCTATAGCGGACAGAGTTTTATAATGCTGTCCGTTGTAAATAAAATCATTAATTTCCGCGATAGTAACCTTATACTGCTGGCCAAGGTAGGTCTTAATGATTTCGGTGCCGGGATGCAGATTGTATTTGGTCTTATAAACCTTAACCATACACTCATCGGGGTTTTCGGAGTATTTTTCCAGCTTAGTCAGGTGTTTGCGTTCAATCTTGAGATTGGCATTTTCACAGGCGATATAATACCACAGCGCGCGAAACTGCCGCTCATAAGGACTGTTATGATACCGCACCCATAGATCAGCTTGTCTCTGGTGACTTAGTTTTTTTAATTCTTCAGCGCTTCTCGGCTGATAAATCTTCTTCCTCATCTATCAACTCCTTGTTTTTACATATTTTGCAAGTTCAGTAACGCTTACATAGGACAGAAAGTCAACTCAAAATAGTCTAAAATAGACTTATTTTTCGCTTTTTGTCACTCTAATAACTCTTTGTTTTTCAACAAAACTTATGAATTTAAAAATTCTATTAATAAGGGGGGGGTAGTAAAACCCAAAACAAAGGAGAAAAAGTATGTCTAATAAACAGATAAAAATTGAATATACAGCCTTGGAAAATCTTAACCCTTATAAAGGAAATCCTAAGGTTCATGACGAGAAACAAATTCAGCAAATTGCTAAATCGATTGAAAGATTTGGTTTTAATAATCCCATTTTGATTGATGAAAAATTAGAGGTAATTGCCGGTCATGGTCGTCTGTTGGCCGCAAGACTGTTAAAACTGGAAACAGTTCCTGTAGTTCGTCTCATACATCTTTCTGAAGCGGAAAAACGGGCTTATCGCATAGCAGACAATAAATTATCGGAGAATGGTCGATGGGATACGGATTTGTTAAAGCTGGAATTTTCAGAAATTGAGAAACTGGCTCTAAATCTTGAAGACGAATTGAACCTGGATATTACCGGATTTGATTTTAAGGAGATAGATGTTCTTCTGGCGGAAGACAGACCTAATAAAAAAGCGGATGAAAAACTTAATTCCGTTCCGTATGTGCCGGAAAATGAAATAGTCAGTCAACACGGCGATGTCTGGTTGTTGGGAAAGCATAAAGTTATTTGTGGGGATTCACTGCAAGAGGAAACATATCAGCGTTTGTTTGAAGAGGTTAAAGCCAGTATGGTTTTTATTGATTCGCCGTACAATGTTAAAATTCAAGGACATGTTTGCGGCGCAGGTCAAACGAAGCATAAAGAGTTTGCTTTTGGTTCCGGCGAGATGAATGAGGCTGAATTTATTTCGTTTTTGAAAACATCAATGGCGAATATAGCTAAATATTCTGCTGAAAATTCCATTCATTATGTTTGCATGGATTGGCGGCACATATACGAACTTATTTCAGCGGCGAGGGATATCTATCCCAAAATGCTGAATATGGTGGTTTGGTGCAAGAAAAACGGTGGCATGGGTAGTTTTTATCGTTCGCAGCATGAGCTGATTTTCGTTTTTCAGAACGGCAAAGGTTCTCATGTCAATAATGTAGAGTTAGGCAAGCATGGGCGCTATCGAACGAATGTTTGGCATTATGCCGGTGTTAATAGTTTTGGTTCCGAACAGAAAAATCTCAAAATGCATCCAACCGTTAAGCCTGTGGAATTAGTCCGCGACGCAATTTTGGATGTTTCTAAACGCAGCGATATTGTACTGGACGCGTTTCTCGGCAGCGGAACAACACTGATTGCGGCTGAAAAGGCCGGACGTGTTTGTTATGGAATCGAGTATGAGCCCTTGTATGTCGACACGATTATCCGCCGGTATCACGAATTAACTGGAAATTGGGCTATTCATCTAAGTTCGCAAAAATCATATGAGCAATTATTGCAAGAAAAATTGGAGAAAATCAATGAGTGAAAGCGGTTATAAAAATCCACCCAAACATTCGCGATTTCAGAAAGGGTGTTCGGGTAATCCTGCAGGGAGGCCGAAAGGAAGCAAGAACACGCTCAAACTTCTGGATGCTGTTTTGGAACAGAAAATCAAAATTCAGCAAGAGGGCAAAACTATCAGCATTACCAAAAAGCAGGCGATGCTGATGCAATTGGTCAATGCTGCGGTAAAAGGCGAAATTAAGGCCATTGCGGCGCTTTTTCCATACATGATGCAGCTGGACATGAAAGAAGAGCAATCCTTGGAAACAAACAAATTGTCTCTAAAAGATGAGGAAATTTTACAACAATTTTTAGAAGAAAATAAACAGGAGAGTAAAAATGACTGATAAAAATCAGGTTAAAAATGCGATATTACGCAAAAGTTTTTCAAGCTTTGTACAGAAATGTTTTTATGAATTAAACCCTTCGGAGACATTTATAAAAGGCGCGTATATAGACTTATTATGCGATCAAATCCAAAATATGATAGAGGGAGAAAATCAGAAACTGATAATCAATCTTCCTCCAAGATATTTAAAATCGGTTATATGTTCTATAGCTTTGCCTGCGTTTATTTTGGGGCATAATCCGTCAACTAAAATTATGTGCATCAGCTATGGCGAGGAGTTGGCTTCCAAATTAGCGGCTGATTGTAAGAGCGTTATGGAGGCGGATTGGTATAAAGCGCTTTTTCCTGAGACGAGAATCCGGACAGATAAAAAATCTGTTATGGATTTTGAAACGACAAAACACGGCGGACGGTTTGCAACGACAATTTCAGGAGCAGTCACAGGCCGCGGCGCAGACTGGATTATTATAGATGATCCGCTAAAACCGGCTGATGCCCTTTCAGACGTGGTTAGGGAAAAAATTAATGAACTCTATGGAAATACTGTCAGTTCCAGACTGAATGATAAAAATACCGGGAGAATACTCGTGGTCATGCAGCGTTTGCATGCGCATGATTTATCCGGTTTTTTGTTTGAGAACGATTCTGATTTTAAGTCTATCGTCTTGCCGCTAATTGCTGAAAAAGATGAAAAATGGCAAATAAAAAATCGTATTACCAAAACGATAACGACATATGAGCGGAAAAAAGGAGAATTGCTGCATCCGGAACGCGAAGGCGAAAAAGTTGTAAACAGTTATCGCAATTCGATGAGCCCTTTTGTATTTTCTGCGCAATATCAGCAGAATCCAATGCCTATCGGCAGCGGAATGATCAAACAAGAGTGGATGAAGTATTATCAAGCACTGCCGTCAAGATTAGATAAAATTATTTTATCGTGGGATACAGCGGCTAAGGCTATGGAAAATAATGCTTATTCTGCCTGCTCGGTTGTCGGAATCGGAAATGAAAATGGTCAGAAATATTATCTGATAGAGGTGTTTCGCGGCAGACTTAATTTTCCTGAATTAACAAAAAAGGTTCAGGAAATGTCTGATAAATATGAAAGAATTGCGCAGGGGCGGACTATAACTTTGATTGAAGACGCTTCATCCGGAACTTCTTTATATCAAACGTTGAAAGGCAGAATCGCAAGCCTGAAGTCTGTTTTTTGCAAAGGTTCTAAAGAGCAGCGCTTTAATATTGTCGCGTTAAAAACCGAGCAAGGGGACTTGTTGTTTCCGGGCAAATATGAATCCTGGTTCAAAAATTTTGAAGATGAGTTCTTAACTTTTCCGAATTCTTTATTTAAGGATCAATGTGACGCATTGAGCCAAGCCCTGAATTATGGTTTGGAAAATTATAATCAGGTTTCGCAAAATATGCCGTTAGCCGTCCGCGCGGATATGATGTGTGGTATGGGCGGTTATAATACCGGCATAGAGGAACTCTATAGCATGAATAATATGCCATATAAATCTAATGGGGGCTATGCTTGGTGGAATGGTAAATTTTAAGATGTTTTACTTGGCGGTTATTTCAAAATTATCAATCAGCTTTAGCAGGGATTCCTTTTGAGAATCAGTCATAAGGTTGAGTTTGCGGATGATTTTGTCTTTCACGTCCTGCTGCGATATATCTTCTTTCAAATCTTTGGTAATATCAATATCCAAAGCGAAAAGCAGTTTGTACAGCGAGTAGGAGCGCGGATTTTGCTTTTGATTCTCAATCAAGTTAATAGACGAATAATCCATACCGCTCAGCTCGGACAATTTTTCACTGGAAATTTTGCCGGCTAATCGTCTTTTTCGAATAGAATCGCTGATAAGCCTTAAAAACTCTTTTTCATTAAGCATGCTTCACCCCTTAAAAATATATTGGGATGATACAATAGCTTTTTTGATAAAAGTATTGCGATTAAACAATATAATTTTATTGACTAAACAAAATAATTAAATCAACATACGGAGAAAGAAAATGGCGTTAGTTTACGTTACGGACATTGAATATCAGGCAGATATAAAAGTATTTGCCGTTAATGAGAGGTATCAGGCTGATTTATGTTTTTTCGAGGTTGATCGAGATTACAAGGCCAATACGGAAGCAAAATGGTTTTTTGAAGATAAGGACTATAAAGCGACGGTCAAAATATATTGGGTTGAACATGAGTATCAGGCAGATTTGAAAGTCTTCCGTGTTACGCAGGAACACCTAGCCGGTTGGCAAAAGAGCCACCGTTTGATTACGAGATTGGGAAAATACACATATTAAAGGAGATAAAAAATGACAGAGGAAGTTAAAAAAGAAACCTCAAAAACAAAATTGCCCGGCTTGCCGCCGTTGGCTGCGTTTATTTATGCGGTTCTCATTTTTATTATGACCATGGGGTACCTTAAGGTATTTCTTGTTATGGGTTTCAAGATGAATCCTGATGAAGCCGGAATATTGTCATTTTTTGCGGGAGCCTTTTTTGCCTATATCGGCAACAAAGGCGTTAGAGCCATGTTTAAGTTGAGAGAACTGTCGAAATAAAGGATGCAGATTATGGTTAGGATATTGCGCGCGGTAACTTGGAATTTTGGCTACGGTTCTGTTGGTTCACCCAGCAAGAACAACAAGACGAAAGTTCAAAAAGCCCTTGAATATCTGCGGAAAAATAATGTGGATATTGTTTTGGCGCAGGAAATTTTTGATCCAAGCGAGTTGCGGTGCCTTTATCCTAACCAGATTTATTCTGACGTTCCCGTTTATAATCCACAGGGGCAAGGATTATGGGGCGCGATAGATTTTTCGATCGATACGCGCAATAACAATAGCCACCCTAAATGGGGAACGGCGATATTGGCTGCCGAGAATGTCAATTTGAACAAAATTGAGTTAAAATATAGCACGGCCTATCCGGGAAGCATGACTGTTGCACAGATTGCAGGAACGGATATTGCCGTTATTTCCATGTATGGCAAAAATGTCTGCGATTATGAAAAAGTAACGGCTTTTTCGTATCTGGCCAATCTGCATCGCTGTTTATCCGATACCGCGCCGCTGCTGGACGGTTTTTCTTCTGCCAAAAGATTTATTATCGCCGGCGATTGGAATGCCGGGCCGCAATGGGATAAGGGGGAGTCGCGCAAGAATTTTAACTTTTTTGAGCGGTTGGTAACCTTTGATCTTAAGGATTGTTTGGGGCATTTTCCTGACGGCGGTTATGAAACGACATTTAAACATAATGGCAATCGACAAATAGACTGGATGTTTGCCAGCCAGGCGTTTACTGTTCATAATCCGCATATTGACTATGTAGCGGAGATTGAGGATTTGTCTGATCATTACCCGATAATTACGGAATTTGAGATATGAAAAAGGGCAATGTAATGTTTTGGAAATTCTTATTTTTAGGCTTTATTGTATGTTTTTCTGTTCAAGCACAGGAAAAAGCCAATAGTACCAGCGAACAAAATGATTATGGTATCTTTATTATCTGTGTTGCGATTTATTTACTTTTTAAAGCAGTGGGGGTTATCTGGCATTATCGCTGTCCGAAATGCAAAAAATGGTGGGTAATGCGACAGGAAAAGAAAGAACTGTTGAATACGGATGTTATGGCCGAATCCAGAAAAGAAGAAATAAAAGACAATAACGGAAATGTGCTGCGGGTAGAGGAAGTAAAGGTTCCCGTATTGGTTCGTCATTATGAAATTTGGCGAAAATGTAAACATTGCGGACATCTTGTTAAGATTTTTGAAGACGAGAAGGAAGAGAAATACGACAGGATAATACTTAAATAATGAGAGGAAACAGATATGCGGAAAATTAGTTGGCTGGCGATTTTGTTGATAGGCGGATGTACTCTGATAGTAGAACAGAGTAATCTTGTTTCCTTAAATGATTCTTCAGAATTCCGCTTTCTGGATGAACAGGTATTCATACGCTCGTGCCGTCAGCTCAAGGAAGAAAGTTATGATATTTTCTATGCGGCGGAAAATCAAAAATGTCTGGAAGAGAATGCCAAGCAAATGCAAAATCTGTCCGAACAGATTGAGCAGACGAATGATTTAATTAAGAAAGAGAAACTTCTTGATGACGTATTGACAAGTTCTGAAAAGTTTGATGCCTGTAAAATATCTAAGGGGTTAACTGTTGCCGGTTTTGCTGAACAATCTAATGACAGCGCTGTTGCATACTGGAAGCGTGATAAAATAATCGCCTATTTTACCCAAGTCTATCAGATTTGTGAAAACGGAGAATATTTTGATAAGAATGATGGAAACCGTATTGTTGCGGATTATCAAACTGTGGCGCGGCAAAAAGAGAAAAATACGCCGAAAATAGAAAAAGTTAAGGAATTAAAAAGCGAAATTTCCTCTCAAAATCAGATGAATAAAAAGATTGCGGCACTTTTATCCGGGGACAATCTGATTATAAGAAAAATGCAGCAGGTGGCTCCGGATTTTATACGGGTAAAGATTAATGAATGTCCGATTATCTTCTTTGTACAGTTTCTCAAGGAAAATGCGGCAATGTTTAATTCTGATTTTGCCTTTGCTGACAACTATCAATTTAAGAAAAAAGGCGTAGACACGCTTGTTTTGACTGTCGGCGATATTGAATATACTTTCCTGAAAAAAGGAAAAGACAGCGCGGATGTCATCGTTGTCAAAGATGTTGACCAATGGGGCAATCAGATAATCAATAAAAGCACTATTCTAAATAATATTGACGTTTCCTCATCGTGTTGGGGGTATGTGAGAGGAAATGGTGTAGTATAAAAAGCAGAATTTATATCATAATTAGAGATCTTCCTAATGTTATATAAGAAAGTTTTAGCTTACTCTACTAGCACTTATCTGAAATTTCGTTTATTGTTTTTGTTAAAAGATTTTCTGCTTCTAGTATGTTTTCTTGTAACGATGTTATTGCTCTATTAAAAATTTCCTTACTGTATTTATCTTGTTTTAAGTATTGTAATGAATGTGAAAAGAAAGGAAATATTTTATTTTCGAAATGATTTTCAAATTGGTTTTTGTAGTTTGTTTTACAATGTTTATCTGCTTTAATTAACTGAGTGCTTATTTCTCCAAAAATTTTGGTCGACTTTTCTTGCAATTTGGACAAGCTTTCTTCAAGTTTGTCTAGTCCATTGTTTACCGTCATTTTAGATATAATCATAAGTTCATTATGTAGCTCATCTATTTCCGAAATAAGTCCTATTAACGGAGTAACGTATATGGATTTTTCTATTTCTTTGTGTCGTTTAACATATCTTTCCCAAAAACTATAGAGGGATAGAAGAGCAGCGTACCATGCTATTGTATCTATCTTTATGATACTAGCAAAAGGAAGATGAGGAATAGTTATGGCTATTATAAAGAATGAAGTTATAATTATCAATTTAATCATCGTGCACTTTTCCAATCCTCAACACCTGCTAGAGCTAATTTTTTTATCATTTATAAATCCGTCGCCTTTTATCAAGCCTAAATTATTTGCTTTATGCACTTT
>ENA-UEOJ01000719-UEOJ01000719.1-human-gut-metagenome-genome-assembly--contig:-NODE-719-length-26176-cov-2.810184_pt1 | contig 26176 bp, 29 predicted proteins | sample MGYA00242885_ERZ507886 | MGnify/ENA primary metagenome ERZ507886 (study PRJEB26167, sample SAMN06115505) | human gut metagenome | host: Homo sapiens | place: China:Anhui | collected 2015-08-07 | study... | reverse complement strand
TTGCTTACCCGCCGCAGCCGCAGTCTAGCCTCTTCTCGTCCGGAGCAAGCTCCAGAAAGCGTAGCTCCCACCGCGCCACCGGGCTGTGACTCAGGTTCATCATGACCACCATGAGCTTTCCGCCAAAGCCCGCAGGCTTGCGGGTATTCTCAAAAAAGGACATTGTAAAGCCTCCTTACGTTTTCTAATGGTAAGCCAGCCGGAGCGATTCCTCGCGGCGTTCGGATCATCCGGCGCCGATTCCGTTTCATTCCTCCGGCTTCAGGAATTTTTCCGCATAGTGATCGAACAGCTCCGGGTGCACCAAGACCAACTCTGCGTGGGCCATTTTGGGAATTCCGTGGACTCGAATCTGCGGAAAATAATGCTTCATAAACCGAATATTGTACCTACGGTCTTTCTTTTCATCGCAGCCGTACCAATAGGTGATTTTTGTGCCGCATTCGGCAGGCACTTTCGGCAGAGCGTAATTGTTGGCAGACCAGAATATGTTCCGGATCGTCCGGTTCGAGAAGGTTTTGAGGTACCGCTCCATCGCATTATACTCTTTCCTGCTGTCATGCCCCGGCGAAGTAAACCGTTCCGGCGGAAATGCCGCTTCCAGCACCTCACGGTTGCTTGCCACCGTTCTGAAGGACAACACATCCCGCGCCAGCAGCAGCTTTCGCACCAGAAACGGCAGGCGATAGGGAGTCATACCGCCGTCAATGATTGCCCGGCTAACGGAAATTTCCCCCAAGGCCAGCAAACGGGTCAGACACGCACCGCCCAGAGAGCAGCCGTAGGCAGCATCCAAATGGGAAATGCCGTGGACATTCAGATATTGGGTCACCTCGTCCACAGTCTGCTCCACGGAAGTAAAGTCTCCCGGATATTCCGGCTGGTGACCGTCGAACACCACCTGAAAAATATGCCACCTTTGGGACAGGACCGCAATGGTGTCCGCAAATGCCCATACGGGCTCTGCCGTGCAGGGAAAAAACAGCAGCGTTTCTCTATGCTCCCGTCCGCACTCCAAAATTTGCACCGTTTACTCCTCCTTCTTCACATATTCCGCATATGACCCGGCATTCCGATCCCGGAGGCCCTTGTGTTCTTGCATCGCTGTCATCCTCTTTCGTGGTTAGATTGGTCTAACCATCGCCCGTGAATTCACGTGATTAGAGGCGTCTAACCGTCATGCCTTGAAAAAGCCGCAGTTCTGCGGCCTTTCGGCTTATTCAAATAGCTCCCTGCAAGCGCCGTACACCAGTGCTTCCAGCACCTGCGGATACAATTCCCCGATCTGCTCCTTGTGGGAGACGGTCAAGATCAGTCCCCGTACCGTGGCGCAGCCAAAGAGATGCCGCGATTCGGCATAAGGTCATATTTCTCCAAAAGCAGACGGATGTGCGTCTCGTCATCGTGGTAATGGACATTTTTGATGTCATCCGGCAATCTCTGTAAAAGCAACTTAGCGTCATGTTCAATGAAAACCATGTCGCCAGTATCAGACAGCCTCCGGCAGACGGCCAGAACCGCCTCTGCCGCGCGCTCCGATGTTGGCAGGCCGCCATTTCTGCACAACGCTCGATCAGCCACCCCGTAAAGCTCGGAGTGGATACTTTCCAGAACTGCAAAGAATGCCATCTCCTTGGATTCGTAGAATTTATAGAACGAGCCCTTCGCAATGCCGACCGCCTTTGTCAGTTGATCCACTGAGGTTTTCTTCATCCCCAATGTGACGGCGCAGCGTCTTGTTTCCTTCAGCAGCGCCTTGTGAAGCTGTTCTGTTTCATAGTTGGTAAAAGCCAAGCTCGTTCATCCTCCAAATGACCGTTTTGGTTTTTCTGGTCATGTTATATCATGACTCTTTCCATTTTGCAAGAGATTTAAGGCATAAAACTTCATGCATGAATACCGCACCACGAAAATGCGCAAATGCCGGTGCATGAAGTTTTTGTGCATCATTTCCGGCTGCCCCGCAGGGGCGAGGAAATGGCAGATTTGTCACAGCATCCGTGCTGTAGGCAAGAAGGCACCCTCTTTTCCATAGAATGCTCGAAAAGTGGGTTTCATTCAGTTTACACTTGCGGATAAAACCGGTATAATTACATACAAGCCGAAACCGTTATAGACAAAGAAATCTGTTGAAGCGCATCGGAGGGCGAAACCATGCCGAAACCGAAATGGAATCTGAATATCGTTTACATATCCGAGCGGCTGCAGGAGAGCCTGCGGCCCATCTCCCGCTGCGCCATGACCACGGTGGTGGCGCCCATGGGCAGGTGAAGGACAACGGACAGATCAACATGGCGCTGTGCTGCGATTTTCGGTGCGGCACATCTCACTGTGTCACTTCAATCCTTTCGCTGACGCTTGTTGTGCGCTGTGATTCAAAAAATTCAACCAGGTCTTGACAGGTAACCACTCGGTAACTATAATAGAGGTTACCGAGTGGTTACCTGTCAGGGAGGAATATTATGGCTGGAGATACGAAAGAACGAATTTTGGAAACAGCGCTGGAATTGTTTGCGCAGAACGGCTACCTTGGGACATCTATGAATGATATTGCCCAGCAGTTAGGATTCACAAAAGCCGCCCTGTATAAGCACTATACCAGCAAACAGGAGATTTTGGACAGGATTGTAGAACACATGAATGAGATGGACTATGAACGTGCGGAAAGCTATGAAATGCCGGAGACAGAGCCAGACGGCTTCGCGGAGGCGTATCTGAACACGCCGATTCAAAAGATCCGCGCATACAGCATGGCGCAGTTCGACCATTGGACGAAGGAACCGTTTTCCTCTAATTTCCGTAAGATGCTGACACTGGAGCAATACCGTGATCCCAAGCTGGCGCAGCTCCATCACGACTACTTGGCGGGTGGGCCTCTGGAGTACATGGCGGCAATTTTTCGTAAGCTGACAGATACTGACGAAGCCGCCATGCAGCTGGCACTGGAATTCTATGGGCCAATGTACCTACTCTACAGCGTCTACGACGGTGCGCAGGATAAAGATTCCGTTGCTCCTTTGCTGGATGCGCATATTGAGCGGTTCATTGCCAAGGTCGAATCCTGTTACAGAAAGGACAGGGAGACGATATGAAGGAACATGAAGAGAAAAAACAGTGGGTTTTATGCCCTTGGTGCGGCTCGAAAACGCGGCTGCAAATATTTCGGGAAACTGAGTTGAAAGACTTTCCTTTGTTCTGCCCAAAGTGCAGACACGAAAGCATCATCAACGCAAAGAATTTCACAATTGAGACGAAAGAAGCCAGACGCTAAGACGCAGTGCTGATCGCAAAGCCGATCATGCGCTGCGTCTCACTTTTTTGAGAGGAATGTTTCTATGAACGCAATTATTTACACCACCAATACCGGCAGCACAGAGCATTATGCTAAGTTGCTGGCGCAGAAAACCGGACTTCCTGTGTATTCCCTTGCAGAAGCGAAGAAGCGGGTCTTTGCTGGAGCGGAGGTTATTTACCTTGGCTGGATCATGGCAGGCTCTGTCAAGTGCTATGCCGAGGCCGCAAAGCGTTACCAGGTACGCGCCGTCTGCGGTGTCGGCATGGGGCAAACCGGGACACAAACGGACAGCGTGCGGAAAAAGTCGGGGATCTCTGTTGACATTCCGCTGTTCACCCTGCAAGGGAACTTTGATGTCAAAAAACTGCACGGTGTTTACCGCCCCATGATGGAGATCATGGTCAAAACGGCAGGCAAAGCTCTTGCCGAAAAGAAAGACCGCACGCCGGAGGAGGACGATATGCTGGATATGATGCTCCATGGCGGTGAGCGGGTTAAGGAGGAAACTCTCGGCGCTGTTCTCGATTGGTACAGTGCACAGCAATAAGAATAGGAGAAAATGATAATGATGTGTCCGAAATGCGGAAAAGAAATGAGAAACGGCTATCTGTTCAGCAGTAAGGATGGCGCGTTCAGCTTTGCAAACGAAGTGCCGAGTGCCTTGGAAAACGCCAAAAACACGGAGGAATTTGTAAAACTCACCGGGTTGAAGGTCGGCGGTCGTACCAGCGTGGAGGCCTGCTGCTGTGATGCGTGCAGAACGATCATGATCCAGTATTGAGAGGTGCAGTGAGAATGAAACTCTATTTTGGAAATGCCGTTGCTACGACGACAACTTTGATGATCCTTGCTGGAACCGCGGCAATATCGCCTGCTGGGGCAGGAGAACGCTGCTCCTGCTGGTGTTCGGTCTGGTCGTCTGCTGCTTTGCGGCGGCGCGGGACGGGTTATATAAAACGATTCAGAATGCCATTGACGGAAGCTGCGCACCGGGACTGTTTCCACTGGTCAGCATTCCCACCATCGTCGGCTGTGTCGGTGCGCTGCTGATTATCATTGCCGCCATTGCCACGCCGATTGCCAAAACGCAGCACGCGCGCGAGATATGGTTCTATATGATGTCGGGCGGCGCTGTACTGAAAATCGTGACGATGGAGATCGCACGAATCATTCTCTGAAGGGAAAAGGCAGCACATTTTGACGGCGAGATTCCGCTGTTTTGAGAAAGGGTTCATGAAGATAAAATGAAAGATTTAATAGTATATGTTCATGGAAAGGGCGGCTCGGCGCAGGAAGCCGAGCACTATAAATCACTATTTCCGAAGGACGAAGTAATTGGGTTTGATTACCATTCCCAAACACCTTGGGAATCAAAGAAAGAGTTTCTTGCGTTTTTTACCGAGCAGAGAGGCCGGTGTGAGCACCTCACCTTGGTTGCCAACAGCATCGGAGCTTTCTTTACGCTGTCCTCGCTGGATGAAACACTGGTTGACCGGGCTTATTTCATCTCTCCGATTGTGGATATGGAAAACTTGATTTGCAATATGATGCAATGGTCGAATGTAACCAAACAGGAGCTTGCCGAGAAAAGGGAAATCGCCACGAATTTCGGAGAAACGCTGTCATGGGAGTATCTTTGCTATGTGCGCAAGCACCCGATTATCTGGAATGTCCCTACCTGTATTCTCTACGGTGAGCATGACAACCTGACATCCATTGAAACGGTATCTGCATTTGCCAAACTGCACCATGCTGATCTGACCGTCATACCCGGTGGCGAGCATTGGTTCCATACCGACGAACAGATGCAGTTTCTGGACAAATGGATCAGAGAGCGCAGCTTGAACGATGTCTGCGGCTGATGATACTTAACGGCGTGAACAATGAAACAAGAATAAAAGTAAGCGGGAGGCAGCGGGAATGGAGCTTCAGGAACTGCACTCATACATATGTCGGCAGAAGAAGCCCTCGCTTATGGGCTGATTGACAAAATTATTGACAAGAGATAAGGAGAAACACCATGTCAGAAAAGAAGATTACCATTCGTCTGGAAACGAAAGACGATTACAGAGCCGTTGAGAATCTGACCCGCGAGTCCTTCTGGAATGTCTACCGCCCCGGCTGCATGGAGCACTATGTGCTGCACCGCTATCGGGAGGACCCGGCTTTTGTGCCGGAGCTGGACTTCGTCATGGAGCTGGACGGTGAGCTGATTGGGCAGGTCATCTATGTGCGGTCGGAAATCGACTGCGATGACGGAAGAAAGGTGCCGATCATGACCTTCGGTCCCCTTGGCATTGCGCCCGCATACAAGCGGCAGGGCTATGGAAAGCAGCTGCTCGACTATTCCATGGAAAAAGCTAAGGAGATGGGAGCAGGGGCGCTTGCCATTACCGGCAATATTGACTTTTACGGCAAGTCTGGCTTTGTTCCGGCAAAAACCAAGGGCGTGCGCTATGCCGATGATCCGGAGGCGGATTATTTTCTCATCAAGGAGCTGACGCCCGGCTTTTTGGACGGCATCTCCGGCACTTATAAAGACCCTGAGGGATATTTTGTTTGCGAGAAGAATCCGGAAGCATTTGAACAGTTTGAAGCGACCTTCCCGAAGAAGGAAAAGCTAAAGCTGCCGGGACAGCTGTTCTGAGCAGGAGGAATCTGAGTATGATCGAGTCAAGATGTGGGCTTCGGTGCAGTGATTGCAACTTTCGGGAATCGATGGGCTGCAAAGGGTGTGTGAATATGGACAAACCCTTCTGGGCGGATAGCTGTCCCGTGAAATCATGCTGTGAAAAGAAAGGCTTGCAGCATTGCGGCGAATGCGATGACTTCGTTTGTCCTTTATTACATACTTTTGCTTACGACATGGAGCAAAGCGATAACGGCGCAAGAATCGAGCAATGCCAAAAATGGTGTAACAATAATGGCATCCAGTAAAGAGTATCTTCATTTCATTCTGGAACAGCTATCCGATTTGGACGATATGCCTCGGCCCGGCGGTATCCGAGTGGGATCGTCCAGTTCCTCCAGCTCCGGATCATCCCCACCGATAATTTCGGAGCATGTCATTTCCACAAGTCCAATATCCTCCGGCGCAATGCCCTGTATGTCAGGGAGATCATATACGCTCTGTGTGTCGGCGACCTGCCGCAGTAGTCGTATTGCTCTCGGAGAGCGTCCAACAGCTTGTCCATCACCTCTTCGCAGAGCGTTTCTGCCTCCCCCGCTGTGTTGTACTGCGAGAGCTGCATAACCTGTAAGCGGGCAGCGGCATCTGCCAGCCGCTTATTAGCTGGGATCAGGTCAATGCCAGTCTCTGTATGTATCACGGCACGGGGAAGATGCAGTTCCAGGTCTTCCGGCGAGTCGATTTGAACAAGCAGCAGTTTCGCCAGCGTATTTATCTGTTCACCCGGCGTATAGCCAAGCACTGCCGCAAGATTACCCTGCGGGTCATTGTCGATCAGCAGGACCTTTTTGTTTTCGTTTGCAAGAGCAGCAGCAAGATTCAGTGCTGTTGTAGTCTTACCAACACCACCCTTAGAGTTGGTGATAGATATTACAGTGTTTTCCCTCATATATATTACTCCTAATAGTCATAAAATTTTGTAGCCGCGACATCATTTTTATAGAGATATGAAGGGAGAATACTGACTGACTGTATTGAGCTCTCCTATATTGGTGTAAGATTGGTGTAAAATCAGTATTCTTGCATATTCTACATTCTGTAGAAGCATTGCAGCGCAACGGTTTGACCGCTCCAAAACGCATTCCGTTAAATATCTAACGTTAATTCATTAACATTTTCAGACTTCCGTTTACAGCGCCGCTTTTTTATGTTAAAATGAATTGATTCTTGACCTGCGGAGGTTTTTGATAATGAGAATGCGGAAAAAGAAGAATCTGGTTCCCCGAATGGAGCGCTGCGCCGCGCAGCTGATCCGGGACCCCTATGAGCACCGGGGCCACTGGCGGGATCTGATGCCCCAGGCCCGGGAGCTGCGGGTAGAGCTGGGCTGCGGCAAGGGCCGCTTCACCCACGGCACCGCCGCGGCGGAGCCGGATGTGCTGTTCATCGCCATTGAGATGGTGCCGGACGCCATGGTGGTGGCCATGGAGCGGTGCGTGAATGACGGTCTCACCAATGTGTTTTTCGTGGACGCCAACGCCGACCAGCTCCCCCAGTTCTTCGCCCCCGGCGAGGTGGACCGGATCTACGTCAACTTCTGCGATCCCTGGCCCAGCAAGCGCCATGCCAAGCGCCGCCTGACTCACGGCAACTTCCTGAAGCTGTACCGTCAGGTGCTGAAAATGGGCGGTCAGATCCACTTCAAGACTGACAACCAGCCCCTGTTTGAGTTCTCCGTGGAGGAGCTGCCCCAGTTTGGCTTTGAGCTGTCCGAGGTCACCCGGAATCTCCACGAAAACGGCCCGGTGGGCGTTATGACGGACTATGAGGCCAAGTTCCACGAGCTGGGCCAGCCCATCAACCGCTGCGTGGGCACCATGGTGGACTGGGAAGAACCGGAAGTTCCGGAGGACGCGGAACCCGCTGAGGAAACTGTTGAGGAATAAGAACGGGAGGACGCGCCGATGGGCGCGTCCTTTTACTGTTTTCTGTAAAGACAGCCCTCTCCCCTATTTTTCAACACGCAAAAAAACCTCTTCGGTTTCCCGAAGAGGTTTTTGTTTGAAGAACTGTGTAATTAAGCCTTCTTGGCGATCTCGATCAGCTGAGTGAATGCAGCGGGGTTGGAGATAGCCATCTCAGAGAGCATCTTGCGGTTGATCTCGATGCCGGCGACCTTCAGGCCGTGCATGAAGGTGGAGTAGTTCATGCCGTTCATCTTGCAGGCAGCGGAGATACGGGTGATCCACAGGCTGCGGAAGTCACGCTTCTTCAGCTTGCGGCCGGTGTAAGCGTAGGTCAGGGACTTCATGACGGCCTGGTTCGCCATCTTGAAGTGCTTGGACTTGGAACCCCAATAGCCCTTGGCCAGCTTCAGAACTTTATTTCTTCTCTTGCGCGTCATCATCGCGCCCTTGACTCTTGCCATTTGTAGTAGCCTCCTATTTCAAACGTCTCGTTACTTATTTGTAGGGGATCATCTTGCGGACAGCGTCCATGTTGGTGACGTCCGCATAACCGCCTGCGCGCAGACGACGAGTGCGCTTGGTGTCCTTCTTGGTGAGGATGTGGCTCTTGAAAGCCTTGGCGCGCTTGACCTTGCCGGTCTTGGTGAGATTGAAGCGCTTCTTGGCGCCGCTGTGAGTCTTCAGTTTCGGCATTGTAGTTGCTCCTTCCGTGTATTGAAATCTCTTGAAATTTACTTGCTCGTCTTGGGAGAGAGGAAGATGGACATCATACGGCCCTCCAGCTTGGCGCTCTTGTCCATGCTGGCCACCTCGGCGCACTGCTCAGCAAACTGGTTCAGCAGATCCCGGCCGATGTCCGTGTGTGCCATCTCACGGCCGCGGAAGCGGACAGAGACCTTCACGCGGTTTCCATCGGCAATGAACTTCTGGGCGTTCTTGAGCTTCGTGTTGAAGTCTCCCACGTCGATGCCCGGTGACATCCGGATCTCCTTGATCTCTACCACATGCTGATTCTTGCGGGCTTCCTTCTCCTTCTTGCTCTGCTCAAAGCGGAACTTTCCGTAGTTCATGAGCTTGCAAACGGGGGGGACGGCCTGGGGCGAGATCTTGACAAGATCCAAGCCCTGCTCATCCGCGATCTTCAGAGCCTCCTGGGAACTCATGATGCCCAGCTGCTGACCTTCAGCGCCGATGAGTCGGATCTCCTTGTCGAGAATGTCCTCATTCAGTTCATGCACTTGCTTAGCTATGGTCGAAGCACCTCCTTCTAAAAATCACAAAACGCGGATACCATTTTGGCATCCGCGCAACAACAAACCGCCCTGCGGCAGTCTGGTAACAACGTTGTTGACCTCTTTGCGTCATGCTGGAGGTGAGGCGGATGCGATCAGCCTTCTTTGTTTTGCCTTGATAGTATACCAAACCATTTCTGATCTGTCAACAGGAAAATCAAGAAATTTTTTCTTTTTTGTGAATAGTTTTCCCCGCGGCGGCAACACTATCTTCTGTACGCAGACCGTCCCCCCGTGGGGACAGGAAAGGAGGCACATTCCATGCAGGAGAAAAACCGGGAGAGCAACCAGAAAAACGCTCAGAAGGAGCCCAACGAGCAGAAGAACCAGAAAAACGACCGCAAGTAAGCCGGCGGCCATTGATCGCGAAAGCGGCCCGGAAAACTCCGGGCCGCTTTTCTTTTGATTTTCTCTGCGTTCATTAAACCAGTTTTCGTCAATGGGCGATTCAGCGAGGGATCCCGTCACGCGGCGGCTGCGTTCTTTGGCCGGCTCAGATGCCAGATCATGCCGATGGCAAAGCCGATGACCGCCGGGAGCAGCCAGCCCAAATTCTTGTCGAACAGCGGAAGATTGGCAGCGGCGAACCGGATCAGCCCGTCCAGATGGAGGGCCGCCTGAGCGGACCCCGGCAGGGTCTTCATAAAGTCGAATAGCGCGGCGGCCCAGGTGGGGATCATCACAGCGATGTACACAATGCGGTCATGCCCGAAAAATCTGCCGATAAACGCTAAGGTGATCAAGGCAATGGCCGGTGGATAGATCAGCATGAGCACCGGAATGGAATAGTTGATGATGGCGCTGAGGCCCACATTGGAGACAGCGAAGGAGAAGGCCGTGAACAGAATGGCCCAGCCCCGGTAGGAGAACTTCCCGCCGGTCATCTTGTCGAAGGTCTCCGCGCAGGCGGTGACCAGACCGATAGAGGTTTTCAGGCAGGCGAAAGTGATGGTGATCGCCAGAATGAGCTGGCCCACGCCGCCCAAGTAATGCCCGGCGATCTGCGTCAGGGCCACGCCGCCGTTTTCAGACAGCTCAAACAGCCCTCTGGACTGGGCGCCCACCAGAATGGACACCACATAGATCAGTGCCATCAGCAGGCCCGTGAGGAGGCCGGAAGAGAGCACGTCCTCCGCGATGGCGTCATCATTGGTCACGCCCATGCGGCGGATCACGTCAATCACCACGATGCCGAAGGCCAGACCGGCGATGGCGTCCATGGTGCCGTAGCCCTCGATCAGAGAGGGGAAAAATGCGTCACTCTGATAGGCCGCCACCGGCTCCACGGCAGACGCGGCGGCACCGGGGGCCAGCAGCGCCGCGATCATCAGCACGGCAAAGAAGATCAGGAAAATAGGATTGATGATCTTGCCGATCCAGACGGTGATCTTGCCGGGGCGCAGAGAGAAAAACAGTACGAAGGCGAAAAACACGGCGGAGAAGATCAGCAGATACAGCCATTCCGCCCCGCTGTCCCCCAGCATGGGCGCGACGCCGGTGGTAAAGGACACCGTGGCGCATCTGGGAATGGCGAACAGCGGCCCGATGGTCAGATACAGCAGACAGGTGAAGAAGATGCCGTATCCCTTGCTCACCTTGCCGGCGAGGGTCTGTAAACCGTCGGAATGGGTGATGCCGATGGCGGCCACACCGAAAACGGGGATCCCCACCGCCGTAATGATAAAGCCGATCATGGCGGGAATGGCGTTCCGGCCCGCCATCTGTCCCAGATGGACCGGGAAGATCAGATTGCCCGCGCCGAAAAACATGCCGAACAGCGTCCCGGCCACCAAAAGCTTCTGCCGGATCGTCAGCTTCTTCGTTGTCATGGAACATCATCTCCTTTATGGGTCTTATCATATAGGAAACCCTTGCAAAAGAGAAACGCAGGGTTATAATAGTTATATGACAAATCGTAATACATAGCTGAAGGAGGGAACCATGGACAGCAAAAAGCTGGAGATCCTGATGACGGCAGTGAACCTGGGCAGCTTTTCCAAGGCCTCCGAGGTGGTGGGTTACACACAGTCCGGCCTGACCCACCTCATCAACGGTCTGGAGCGGGAGATCGGCATGGCCCTCATTCGCCGGGACCACAGCGGCATTTCCCTGACAGAGAACGGTGAGGCTCTTCTGCCGGCCATCCGGGATTATCTCAGCGCCACGGCGAAGCTGGAAAACCAGATCGCCGCCATCACGCAGAAAAAGGCGGAGACCATCCGTGTGGCAGCCTACGCCAGCCTTGCCATGCACTGGATGCCGGAGATCCTGTACCGGTTCCGCCGGGTGTGCCCGGACACCGACGTGGATCTACGGATGGTGGACCACGAATTGGAGCCCTTTGAGCTGCTGGAGGAAGGCCGCACCGATGTGATTTTCGCCGCAAGGCAAAGCCATGTCAACTGCGACTGGACACCGCTGTACAACGACATTATGTACGCCATCCTCCCGGAGGATTACCCCACCGGGGGACGGGACTCCTTCCCCATCGAGGAATTTGACGGAAAGGAATTTCTGATGCCCTACGGTCGGTTCGACATTGACGTGAACGCCGCCCTCAGTCCCAAGGGCGTCCGACCCCAGATCCGCCCCTGTCATGTGGACGATGAAACGGTGATTCGCATGGTCAGCAAGGGACTGGGCGTCTCCATGATGACGGAGATCATGATGCGCGGCAGGACGCAGGGCGTCCAGACGCTGCCGGTCACGCCGCGGGCAGGCCGGGAATTGGGCATGGGGATGCCTCTGCGGAAAAATATGCCGGAGGAGGTCCTCCGTCTGCGGGACTGCGTGCTGGATTTCATCCACGAACTGTGACCAACCGGCGCTCCCCTGTTGTGATTCCATTCAAAATCAGCTATACTGAAATTCAAATTCTAAAAAAGGCGGTAGAGCCATGAATCTCTGCGACGAACTGACGATCCGGATGCTGCTGGAACGCCACGGCTTCCATTTTTCCAAATCCATGGGGCAGAATTTCCTCATCGACCCCCAGATCCCCGCTGACATTGCGGCAGCGTCTCAGGCAGACGAGACCTGCGGCGTGCTGGAGATCGGCCCCGGCATCGGCCCTTTGACGTCCGAGCTGGCTCAGCGGGCCGGCAAGGTGGTCTCCATTGAACTGGACCGGGCGCTGCTGCCCATTCTGGCAGAGACCATGGCCCCTCATTCTAATGTGGAGATCGTCCCCGGAGATGTGACCCGGCTGGATCTCAAGGCCCTGATCGGCGAAAAATTCGCTGGCCTGCGGCCCATCGTCTGCGCCAACCTGCCCTACAACATCACCACGCCCGTGCTGACCGCGCTGGTGGATATTCCCGCCATTGAGTCCATCACCGTCCTGATCCAGAAGGAGGCCGCCCAGCGGCTCACCTCCGCCAAAGGCAGCGCCGACGGCGCATTCCCCCTGCGGCTGCAATACGAAATGGAAACAGAATGTCTCTTTGATGTCCCCCCGGAGAAATTTCTGCCCGCCCCCAAGGTGACTTCCACCGTTCTGCGGTGCGTCCGCCGGAAGGAGCCGCCGGTGGCCGTCCGGGATGAGGCGTTTTTCTTCCGGGTCATCAAGGGAGCCTTCCTGCTGCGGCGAAAAACCCTGTCCAATTCCCTGTCCGCTGCCCTGCCGGGGTGGGACAAGGCCGCCATTGCCGACGCCATCGCAGCCTGCGGCCTGCCTGCATCGGTCCGGGGAGAGGCGTTGACGTTAACGGAGTTCGCTGCCCTGACAGACGCGCTGGCGGAGCGGAAATAACCGCCGCCCTGCCGCAAAAAGTCACAAAAGGAACTGTCCTCTTTGCCGGAACTTGTCATCTTCATAACTTGCTTTTTCCCCTGCGTTCCAGTATCATACAGTTATCAACCATGATTACAAGGAGGTATCCCGATATGTCCACAAAGGCCTATTATCCCAGAGCCGAGATCGGTCCCGGCCAGGTGGGTTTTTCCAAGACCCGTTCCATCATCGAAGCTCCGTTCTACGGCAACAATGTCATCAAGGTCAACACCTTGAAGGAAGCCTATGAGCTGGCCAAAAATTCTCCCGGCACCGTGGTCACCGATATGCCCGTCTACCGGGGCGAGGAATTCGGTCTGGAACCGGACGCCAAGGTCCTGCTGTTCAATGACGGCTCCATCACCGGCCGCTACGCCCCCGCCCGCCGCATCACCGGCAAGCCCGGCGTGGACACCGCCGCCCTGGATAAGATCGTCATGGACGCCGTGTACGATACCCGCTGGAAGACCCTGTACCACGCTGAGGTATTCATCGGCCTGGACACGGAATTCATGGTAAAGGCCCATCTGCTGATCCCCGAGGGGGAGGAAAACATCCTCTACAACTGGATGCTGAACTTCCAGTATATGTCCACGGAATATGTGAAGATGTACAAGAACTCCAAGCCCGTAGGCGACGGCAAGGAGCCTGACATCTACATCTTCTCCGATCCCCAGTGGACCGGCGCACCCGGTCAGGAAAAGGTCTGCGACCCCAAGTGCCTGTGCTACTTCAACACGGAGACCAACTGCGCCGCCATCCTGGGTATGCGCTACTTCGGCGAGCACAAGAAGGGCACCCTGACACTGGCCTGGGCCATCGCCAACCGCACCGGCTACGCCAGCTGCCACGGCGGTCAGAAGGAATACACGCTGGCGGACGGCCACAAGTTCGTCTCTGCCGTGTTCGGTCTGTCCGGCTCCGGCAAGTCCACCCTGACCCACGCCAAGCACGGCGGCAAGTATCCCTCCATCAAGGTGCTCCACGACGATGCCTTTATCATCAACTCCGATACCTGTGCCTCCATCGCCCTGGAGCCCACCTATTTCGACAAAACCGCCGACTACCCTGTGGATTCCCCGGACAACAAGTACCTCCTCACCGCCCAGAACTGCTCCGCCACCCTGGACGAGGACGGCAAGGTGGTCCTGGTCACCGAGGACGTCCGCAACGGCAACGGCCGGGCCATCAAGAGCAAGCTCTGGTCCCCCAACCGGGTGGATAAGATCGACGCCCCCGTCAACGCCATTTTCTGGATCATGAAGGACCCCACCATCCCCCCCATCGTGAAGCTGAAGGGCGCGTCCCTGGCCTCCGTCATGGGCGCTACCCTGGCCACCAAGCGTTCCTCCGCCGAGCGGCTGAAGGAGGGCGTGGATCCCAACGCCCTGGTGGTGGAGCCCTACGCCAACCCCTTCCGCACCTATCCGCTGGTGAACGACTACGAGAAGTTCAAGAAGCTGGTGGCGGAAAAGAACGTGGCCTGCTATATCATCAACACCGGCGACTTCATGGGCAAAAAGGTCCAGAAGGAGGATACCCTGGGGATTCTGGAAGCTGTGGTGGAGGGCCGCGCCCAGTTCAAGCCCTGGGGTCCCTTCTCCGACATTGAGATCATGGAGTGGGAGGGCTTTGTGCCCGACCTCACCGACAAGACCTACGTTGCCCAGATGCAGGCCCGGATGCAGGACCGCCTGAACTATGTAGAGGGCCTCAAGGAGGCCGAGGGCGGCTTCAACGCCCTGCCGGACGACGCCGCGGAGGCTATCCGCAACGTGGTGGAGCAGGCCAACAGCCTGTAAGCCGCTATTGTAAAACCCAATATGCAGCAAATGACCGCGATCACAAGATCGCGGTCATTTGTTTTTCTCACGCTATGGGGGCCTCAGTTATCCAGCAGATAGACCGTGGCGGTGCGGCGGCCAAACTGGATGCACTCCTTGTAGGTATCCATATACAGGTCGATCTTCTGGCCCTTCATGCCGGTATCCTCGGCGCTGGTATAGCCGTATTCCATACCCTTGGCCATCACATACAGCTTGGAGCCCAGGGGGAACACCCGCTTATCCACGGCGGCTACGCCCTCATGGACAAAGGTGCCGGTGGCGGTGGTGTAGCCCACGCCGTCATGGCCTGCCGTATAGGCCGTGGCAGTGACGGTGACGGCCTTCTTGAACTTCATAGTGCCGCCGGAGGCAAAGGTGAGGTAACCGGAGCCGTCGGCATTGGTGGTGACCTTCACCACGCTGTCGCCCTCCGCCACGGAGGTCATGGCGGTGCCCCGCTCGATGATCTCATCCACGGCGGTGGAGGAGATCTCCTCCACATACTGGCTGGTGACCAGCGGGCCGCTGACCCAGGTCTGCTCATAGATGGCGGTGCGCTGGCCGTTCCGGCCGGGACGGGCCACCTGCTCCGGCCCCTCCGGCAGTGTGGTGGTCTCCCGGTAAACGGTCTTATAGGGGGCCGTCTCCGTCACCCGCTCATAGACCGTCAGGTGGTCGGAAATGGTCAATGTCACGCTGTTTTCCATCAGCTCGATGCCCACCATTTCCCGGGAGCCGGGGATAATGTCCATCCGCTGGAGAAATGCCTTCACCGTCTCCTGTCTGGCGGTGGCAGTGATGGTCTCGCCGCCCCGGCGCACCGTTACCATGGTCCCCGCCGTCAGCACGGCATTCTCGCCGCTCTTGCCAGTCTCCAGATTCAAAAGGACCGAATCGATCCCAGGATTGCTCGCATCCAATGCGGCAGAACCGTTCTCATCGCTGAAAAGATACAGTGCCTGTGCCCAGCCCGTGGCCCCGGCCACCGTGACGGACAGCAGCATCATCAGGGTCAGGCAGCGGCACAGCCATACCCGTTTTGTGGTGTGTGAATGTCGCAAAATTCAAGACCTCCTGACAGCGCCGGAAGGCGCCGTTACTATTTTGTTACTTTTGTAATTTATCCAAAACTGGGTCTAAGTATACCTCCATCTCCCACTTTTGTCAAGGTTTCGCCTATTCTGCGATTTTATGTCCACCACAATCCCACAAAAACACGATTTTCATTTTTGGGATTTTTCCAACCTCGATCCGCAAAAGTTACAATTTGTAACCGATTTTCTGTTAAAAAAGTACCGGTATCCGAAACCGGACACCGGCACTTTTTCAGGTGTACGCTGCCTCTCAGCCCTGGACCTCCGGGGTAAAGCCCAGATCCTCCAGCTCATTGACGGCGGTCTTGACGCAGTTCTCGCAGCCGTCGATGGTGACGTTCTTCGCCGCCAGATCCACCCGGAAGGTCAGCTCCGCAGCGGTGAGGGCGTTGGTGATGCGCTTCACACAGTTTTCGCACATCATGTCGGGTACTTTAATCGTTGTCATTTCAAATTCCTCCTTAAAATATTGGATGCTTATTTCATCATTTTCTGAATGGTGGCCACCAGATCGTCCACCACGTCCAGATCACCCTTTTGAATGTCCGTCACCACGCAGGTGCGGATGTGCCGGGCCAGCAGTTCCCGGTTGAAGGCGTTCAGCGCCGACTGGATGGCGGAGACCTGGGTCAGGATATCCGTGCAGTAGGCGGAATTCTCCACCATCCCCCGGACGCCCCGTACCTGCCCCTCAATGCGGCTGAGCCGCTGCAACAGGGCTTCCTCCTCCGTCCGCTCCCGGACCTTCCGCCGCTGGGAACAGCAGCAGTTTTTCGTTTCCTCTGCCATTGCTTCCTCCTTTTTACAGCTTCACGGTGCCCAAACGCAGGGCGTTGCCCACCACGCACACGGAGCTCAGGGACATAGCGGCTCCCGCGAACATAGGGGAGAGCAGCGGCCCGCCCAGAGCATACAGCAGTCCGGCGGCGATGGGGATACCGATGGTATTGTAGCAGAATGCCCAGAACAGATTTTGCTTGATGTCCCGCAGGGTCAGGGCTGACAGCCGCAGCGCCCGGGGCACATCCTCCAGATCCGAGCGCATCAGCACGATGTCGGCGGCTTCGATGGCAATGTCGCTTCCACTGCCGATGGCACAGCCCACGGTGGCGGCGGTAAGGGCCGGGGCATCGTTGATGCCGTCCCCCACCATCATCACCTTGCGGCCTGCCGCCTCCAGCTTTTGCACGTGGACTGCTTTTTCCTCCGGCAGCACCTCCGGGATCACCTCGTCCACGCCTACAAGGGCGCCGATGTGCTCTGCGGCGGCGCGGCTGTCTCCCGTGAGCAGCACCACCCGAAGTCCCTGCTTGTGCAGTGCGGCAATGGCGGCGGCGCTGGTCTCCTTCACCGGATCCGCCACGGAGATCAGTCCCAGCAGCGCCCCGTCAGCGGCGAAGAACATGGGCGTTTCCCCCTGTCCCGCCAAGGCGTCAGCCTTTTCGGAAAGGGCGGAGATGTCCACGCCGCTTTCCTCCATCAACCGGCGGTTGCCCGCCAGCACCGTCCGGCCGGAGAGGACCGCCCGAAGGCCCCGTCCAGGGAGCAGTTCAAAATTTTCCGGCTGCTTGCCGGTAGATAGTTTTTTCTCCTGCGCCGCCTGTACGATGGCCGCCGCCAGAGGGTGCTGAGACACGGACTCCACTGCCGCCGCGATGGTCAGCAGCCCCTCCGCCGTGCCGCCTGCGGGACAGACCTCCGTAACGGCAGGCTCGCCCTTTGTCACGGTGCCGGTCTTGTCCAGCACCACGGTATCCACGGAGTGGGTCACCTCTAAAATTTCACCGGAGCGGATCAGGATGCCGTGTTTCGCACCCAGACCGGTGCCCACCATGATCGCCGTGGGCGTAGCCAGACCCAGCGCGCAAGGGCAGGCGATCACCAGCACAGAGGTGAACACCCTCAGAACAAAGGCAAAGTCCTTCCCAGCAATGGCCCAGATCACCGCCGCCAGCACGGCGATGGCAATGACTGTGGGAACGAAAATCCCCGCCACCTTGTCCGCCGTCCGGGAGATGGGGGCCTTTTTGCCCTGAGCGTCCTCCACAAAGCGGATGATCCGGGAGAGGGTGGTGTCCTCCCCCACCCGTGTGACCTTCACATACAGCACGCCGTTCTCATTGACGCTGCCGCCGATGACCTCGCTGCCCTCCGCCTTTTCCACAGGCAGGCTTTCGCCGGTGAGCATGGCCTCGTTGACGCTGCTCTCGCCCTTGGTCACCACACCGTCCAGCGGGATCCGGGCGCCGGGCTTTACCAGCAGCACGTCCCCGGCCTTGACAGAGGACGTGGGTATCTCCTTGCCGCTGTCCGCTAAAAGGGCAGTGTCCGGCGTCAGCCGCATGAGGGCGGTGATGGCGCTCTTGGTCTTTTTCATGTTCCGGCTCTCCATGAACTTCCCCAGCGACACCAGCGTCAGCACCACGGCGGAGGATTCATAGTAGAGATTATGCACATGGCCGTGAACATCGTCGGTGATCAAAAACATCATCACCACACTGTATACAAAAGAGCAGGCAGAGCCGATGGCCACCAGCGAATCCATGTTGGGATTCCCGTGGAACAGCGCTTGAAAGCCGTTGATAAAGAAATTCCGCCCGCAGTAGAGCACCGGGATCGCCAGCATCAACTGCAAAACGGCGAAGTTCATGGGGTGGGTGTGCATGGAAAACAGATCCGGCAGCGGCAGGGCGGGCAGTCCGAAGGGCAGCATCTGCCCCATGGACACATACAGCAAAGCACAGGAAAAGATAGCCGAAATGATCAGTTCCCGCTTTTTTCGCCGCAGCTCCGCCTCCTCCGGGTCCTCGCCGGTCTGGACCGGAGCCGCTTCCTGCTTTTCCTGATGGAGCTTGGCCCCGAAGCCCGCCTTTTCCACCTTGGCGACGATCTGCTCCGGCGTCACCTGCGTTTCGTCATAAACGATGGTCATGCGCTCCGCCACCAGATTCACGTCGCTGCGCTCTACCCCCGGCAGCCGCCGGGTCACTTTTTCCACGGACGCGCTGCATGCGGCGCAGTGCATCCCGGAAATGTCATATACTTCTTCCCGCATGGGGGTTCCTCCTTTGAGACGGTAAATTGCTTTCCTGTCGACCTTTCCCAAAGCCGACATTCCTATTTCGTTTGCATCATATACCCCCACAGGGTATTTGTCAAGTAAAAAAACAACGCGGACAGGCAGACCCATCCATGCTGTTTTCTGTTCCGTTTTCCCGCCTTGCTCCAAGCGCAGGTCACCCTTTGATGATGGTCATGACTGCCGGCAGCAGCATCAGGATCGCCAACGCGCCAGTGCCCCACACGATGTTGTAGCTGACGGAATCCTTATCCTTTTCCCGGCAGTCCAGTGCGGAGAGGAAGGCGTATCCCGCCTCCAGGCCGAAGGCAAGCGCCGCAAACAGCGCAAGCCCCCGCCATTCCAGTGCGGACAGGGCGATATAGATGGCAAAGCCGATGCCGCCGATGATGGCCCCGGTGTTCAGCTCCTTGCCGGGTTTCAGCCAGATGTCTTTTTTCATATCTTCGTTCCTTCTTTTTCTTTAGTATCCGTTGACGATCACGTTCAGCACCTTGCCGGCCACCGTTCCGGCCACGGCGTTTCCGCCGCCGCCGTTTTCCACCAGCACCACAAAGGCGTAGGGTGCATCCTCGTTCTGCAAAAAGCCCGCGAACCAGGCATGAGGTGTCTGTCCCGTCCCCACCTCCGCCGTGCCGGATTTGGCGCACAGTTCCATGTTGGGAAAGCGCTTGGTGCCGTAGGTCTCCGTCACGTTATTGGCCATAAAGTCCGCCACGGTGGCCGCCGTTCTGCTGTCGATCAGCCGCCCGGTGTGCCGGGTGATGTGAGGCAGAGACGGGATTCCCAGTGAGGACACCGTTTTCCGGATCAGATACGGTTCCGCCGCCTTGCCGCCGTTGGCGATGGCCCCCATCCACAGCAGAAAGGCACAGGGGTTCACCTGATCGTGATATTGGCCCACACCGGCCCAGCCCAGCTGCCCGTCGGTGATGCCGTCCCAGTTGAACGTGCCCTTGGCGGTGGGCAGACCGTCCACGGAATAGGCGCTGGTAAGCCCCGCCTTCTCCGTATACCGCCGCAGGGTATCCGCCCCCAGCTCCTCCGCGATCTGAGCGAAGGCCGCGTTGCAGGAGTGGGCGAAGGCCTCCTTCAGTGTCTGCTCCCCGTGGACGCCGGAGCAGGTGATGGTCTCGTCCCCGATCTGGACGCTGCCGGTGCAGTTCCAGGTCCGGGTCTCCGCGTCCGGCAGGTTCTCCAGCGCCGCCGTCAGGGTCACAGTCTTGAACACAGACCCCGGCACAAAGGCGGAGGAGAGAAACCGGTTCAGGTACGCGCCCTTATAACGGTCATTCTCTTCCAGATTCTTGGGTACATTCAGCGGGTCATAGCTGGGCGCCGACACCATGCACAAGATCTCACCGGTCTTGTAGTTATACACCGCCACCGTCCCGGCGTGGCCGCCCAAAGCCCTGTACGCCTCGTAGTTATACCGGGCGTCCAGGGTCAGGTACAAATTGCTGCCCCGCTCCGCGCCGAACGCGCCGTTCACCAGATCAAAGCCGGTCAGCTTGTCGGCAAAGGCGTTGAGAACGCCGGTGCCGATCTTGCCGTACAGATCTCCCACCGCATGGAGGGTGGCCTTGCGGACGGTTTCGTTTTCATAGTAGGTGCGGTGGCCGTTTTCCACGGAGGACAGCACATCCCCGTCCCGGTCCAGCACCGTGCCGGAGATCAGCACGCCGTTGGAATCGTACAGATGGCGGTTAAAGGCAGAGGAGGCCCACTTGCCGCCCTCAGCAAAATACCGGATGAGAAATACACTCATCCCCGCCGCCAGTAAAATCGCCAGTGCCATGCAGATCACGGCCCGTTTTTCAATCTTCCGCATGACCGTCCTCCTTTTCAAAGGCATCCTCTGCCGGTGCCGCCATACGGGCGGCTTCCTCGTCCAGCTTCCGCTCCGCCGCCCGGCCGATGGCAAAGCTGGCGTCCGCACGGGTGTCCATGGTCTTCAGATACGCCAGCAGTCCCCATGCCGACAGCATGGCGGAGCCGCCGTTGGACACGAAGGGGAAGGTCACGCCGGTGAGTGGCAGAAGATCCACGGAGCCGAACACATTCAGGCTGGTCTGAAACACCAGCAGAGAGCCTGCCGCGCAGGCGGCGATGGTATAAAAGCTGGATCGGCCAGTCCGGGAGGCGCGAACGGCGAACCATGCCAAGGTCAGGATGCAGGCCACCGCCAGCAGCGCGATAACCAGCCCCCATTCCTCGCATAACATGCCAAACACCAGATCCGTGTCCCCGGCAGGGATACGCTCCAGCCAGCCGTTTCCGGCACCCATGCCGAACAGTCCGCCGGAGGCCGCCGCCGACATGGTGCGGGTCTGCTGATAGCCGGAGCCGGAGGCCGCCTCCCAGGCGTGGCCCCACGCGGCGAAGCGGCTCAGAATATAGGGCTTGAACTGTACGATGATCCCCGCTCCAAAGGCCGCGCCGCCGCAGATGAGGGCCAGAGTTGCGGCGTCCCCGGAGCGGAGATAGGCGATGACCAGGAAGGTCACAAAGAAGATGGCAGCCGTGCCGAAGTCGCTCATCAGCCCCAGCAGGCCGATGCACACGCCGGTGAGCACGATAAACAGCGCCAGATTCCGGCGGCGGAACAGCCGTTCCAGCGTGGCGGAGCCTGCAAAAATATAGCAGATCTTGGCGATCTCCGAGGGCTGGAAGGATATACCGCCCAAGGTGACCCAGTTGGTCGCGCCGAATTTAGCCTTGCCCAGCACCAGCGTGATCCCCAACAGGCCGATGGCCCCGGCAGCCATGAGCCAGCGGCGCTTTTTCACCCGTTCCAGATCCCGCAGAAATAGACCCAGCGCCAAAAACAGGCCCATGCCCAGAACGATGGCCAAAAGCTGCTTGGGAAGGCTCCCCGGTGCACTGGAAGCTGTCACCGCAAGGGATAATGTTGAAAGATAAAAGGCGATGGTCTCCAGCTCAAAGCCCACGCAGCGGCCCAGCCGCAGCGCGGCGGCGTAGAGCCACATGACCACCGTGAGGGTCAGGAAGCAGATGGGGATCACCGGGCTGGCCTTCTCCCCCGCTGCCAGTATTAACTGAATGGCGGTCAAAATCTGAAATACCGTCAGCCACAAAAAAGAGGGCCACATGGCGGCGGGCCGCTCCGCCTGCCGCTTCTTTTCCAACTCCTCCCGCTCTCCTACCGTCTGCGGCAGAAACACCAGCGGCACACCGCCCAGGGTCAGGGTATCCCCCAGCTTCAACGGGGCCTGCTCTGTCACAGGGGTCCCGTTGACGGCGGTGCCGCCCTTGGAGCCAAGATCATACACCGTCCAGGCTCCGTCCTCACCACGGCATAGCGCCGCATGCTGCCGGGAGATGCTGGGATAGTTCAGAATCGCATCGGCGGATTTACCCCGCCCCAGAATATTTTCCCAGTGGGTCAGGGGGATACTGCCGCCGCCGGGCAGGCTCAACTGGGCCCAGACCTCCGGCGTGTGGGGGATCCGCAGCAGGGACCGGATGGCCCGCACCAGAATCAGCGCCGAAAGCACCGGAAACAGCAGCCGTGCAATGGCCGTGTACCAGCCGGTAATCAGAGGATGGGCACTCAGCCACAGGGACAGTGCAGAAAACAGTTCCTGCATCCCATTCCCTCCTTTCCGAAAAAACAGCTTCAGACCGAACCGGCGGAGTCTGTCTCCGTCAGCCGGAAATCAGGGTTATTATAGCATTATCCCAACAGCCTGTACACCCTTGCCGACGGAAAAACACAGTCTTTTGTTCTTTTTTCTGTTTTTCACTTGACCGTTTGTTAAAAATAGATTAAAATAATAATCTGTATGTACGAATATATGTCTACTCAGGGCGGGGACCGTTGTTTCCCGCCTTGATCTACCATCTATAAATAGGAAAGGCCGATCGATCATCATGAATCATCCATACAAAACAAGGGAAGGCGGCGCTACCGTCACCATCTTTGTCCCCTACGACTGCAAAAACCACTGCCCTTTCTGTATCAATAAGGAAGAATACGGGGATATGACCGGCTTCTCTCTGGAGAAGATCGTCCAGAGCATCCGCCGGATGGATGCCATCACCCCCAAATGCGATTTCGTCTTTACCGGCGGCGAGCCCTTTGCCGACATTGAAAAGCTCCAGATCATGCTGGATGAGATCCCCACCACCCACCGGGTGTTCATCAACACCACTCTGCCCGTCTCCAAATGTCAGACGGAGGAGGACATTCTGGCCTTCGCGGAGCGGAACAAGCATAAGATCACCTGCATCAATGTCTCCCGCCACATGCAGCACTATGTGGTGGAGTCCAATGACTCGCTGCTGACCCGGCTGCCGGTACCCTTCCGGATCAACTGCGTTCTCTACAAGGATTATCCCAAGGAGAACCTGATCCCCTTCATTGAGCGCTTCCGCAAGCTTCCCGGCGCCAACATCCAGTTCCGCTTTGACTACACTGCCACCACTCCCGAAAACCTCTACGAGCCGGACAAGATCCTGCACGATCTGAAGGAGATCGCGGAATACACCGGTCTGGACGGCTGCCGGATGCGCTGCGGCTTCCACTTCGACTACAAGGGCATGGAGCTGACCTACCACAAGACCCTGCCCTACTCCACCATTGAGGAGACCGACCCCACAGATGGCGTGACCTACGATATTCTCTATGATATCCTCATCAAGCAGAACGGCGATATCCACTCCGATTGGACCGGTGTGAAGATGGATGTTCCTGCCTACGAAAAGGTCACCTTTGAGCCCTATGACCTCAAGTGGCTGGAGGGCGGCCCCCGCAAATAAGCTGACAACCCCCAGAAGCAATGCTTCTGGGGGTCTTTTTTCTCCCAATTCAGCTTTGTGCTCCCGGCAGTTCCGTCCTCTTGTTTTTCAGAGGATCTGAAAGAGAAACCCAAAGCGACATCGCATATCGGTTCTTCAAGCAGCACCCCCAGACCGGAGTCTCCGGTCTGGGGGTGTATCAGCTATATGATCTTGCGCGCTCTGTCTCAGTTCCGATTGAACAGATTGGCCGCCCACATACCGGCGTCTCCGAAGCCGCCGCTGGGGTCCTCCGGGGCCGGAGGCTCCGACGGGATCACGATGCCGCCGGTTGGATCGTCAGGCAGGTTCGCGTCCCCGAAGCCGCCGCTGGGATCGTCGACCGACGGGCTGTAGTTGGGATCATTGGGATCATCAACGCCACCGCCGGGGTGATCCGGGTCCACCGGCGTCATGCCGGCATGGGCCGGACAGCCGATGACCTCTGGGTAGGTCTCTCCGCCACTTGCCGTAGGCGTGGGTTCCAGACCGATGGCCCGCTTCATCTCAATGAGATGGAACATGCTGTCGGGATTTTTGGCACTGTCGGTAGTGATGGAGCCAATGCGGACGCCCTCCCGGAAGTATTCCGTCCGTTCAAAGTCCAGCACACCCACCTGCTTAATGGCAGAGGAGGGACAGTTATCGGTGGCAACGCACTTACCCTCGGTGCAGTAATCCACAAAGGTGTGGAGATTGCAGTTCTCCGTGGGAGCCGTGCCTGCCGCCACCGTGACCTGAACCGCCCGGCTGCCCCGGATGTCGGAGAGACAGGCATCGGTGCAGCGCAGGCCGCTGTCGGCGCAGACCGTCACCTGCTCCAGGCCGCTGGCGGGCTTTGTAAAGCTCTTATTCTCCAGATGCTCGTGGATCTTCTGCATGACCGGCTTCCACATGGTAATGGCCGGGTTGCCGGAGGCAGAAATCTTCTCATTGGTCTTGGGATAGCCCGTCCACACGGCGGCGCAGTAATAGGGGGTATAGCCCACGAAATAGCGGGTCTTGGAGTTATCCGTGGTACCGGTCTTGCCCGCGATGGTCATGCCGCTGAACTTGGCGGAGGTACCGGTACCGGCGTTCACCACGCTGGTAAGCATCTGGTTCATGAAGTAGGCCGTGGTCTCCTTCATGGCCACATGGGTCTCGCCCTCGTTTTTCAGCACGGTCTCACCGTTGCTGTCCCGGACCTCGGTATACATCTTGGGCGAATTGTAAACACCGCTGTTGGCAAAGGCAGAGAAGGCCGCCGCCATCTCCACAGTGCTCAGGCCATAGGTCAGACCGCCCATGGCCAGCGGGGAAACGGCCATATCCTCCGGCACCAGGCTGAGGCCCAGCTTCTCCATGGCGTAAGCGTAGGACTCCGCCACACCCAGCGCCTCCACGGTCTGAACGGCGATGGTGTTGATGGAACGCCGGACGCCCTCGCCGATCATGGTCCAGCCGGTGTAGGTATTGGGGGAGTTCTTAGGCCAGGGAGAATTGTTCATAAGCTCCACGGGGTAGTTATCAAAGGTGGTGGCCGGTGTCACAGCACCGGCGTCCAGCGCTGCGGAATACACCGTCAACGGTTTGATAGAAGAACCAACCTGATGCTTCTGGACCGCATAGTTGTCCACCAGATTCTGAGTCTTGGGGCCCATGGCGCCCACCATGCCCACGATGTTGCCGGTATAGGGGTCCATGATGGTGATACCGGATTGCAGCTGGTGGCCCTTGGCAGAGTGTACATTCAAATTGCTCAGATCTGCGTAGACATCCTCCGCGATCTTCTGGATATCCGGGTCCATGGTGCAATAGATCTGATAGCCGCTGTTGTTCACCAGCCGCTGGGCCGCTTCATAAGAAATGCTCTTGGCCTGAGCCAGATCTGTGGTCACATCCTTGATGAGCTGCTCCACAAACCAATTGTTGATCTCGATACCGTCGGTCTTGACCAGCTCGCTGGCGTCTCCGGAGGTATCTGTGAAGTTCAAAGGCTCCGCCTTGGCGGCTTCGCACTCCTCTTTTGTCAGATAGGGCTTGCCGGTATCGGGATTGATGACCTTAGACATCTTGTCCAGGATCAGCTCCTGGCGCTTCTTGTTCAGCTGCCGGGGAGTGACGGTGGTGCCGTCCTTCCGGGTGTAGGTCCGTTCATATTTGGGGTTGTAGAGAGACGGGTTGTTGGTGATGGCGATGATACAGGCGCTCTCCGCCGCCGTCAGGTCCTTGGCGGACTTGCCGAAGTAGTATTCCGCTGCCGTTTCCACGCCGCCGCAGCCGCTGCCCAAATAGATCATATTCAGGTACAGCTCCAGAATCTGGCTTTTCGTGTTGTTCTTTTCAAATTCCAACGCCCGGAAGATCTCCTTGACCTTGCGGTTGATGGTATTCTGATTCTCGCCGGTCATGTTTTTCAGCATCTGCTGGGTGATGGTGG